>Ga0302314_10023178_pt1 | contig 10144 bp, 5 predicted proteins | sample III_Palsa_N2_3_FD_200533 | JGI IMG/M metagenome (GOLD analysis project Ga0302314, IMG submission 200533) | Peat permafrost microbial communities from Stordalen Mire near Abisko, Sweden - III_Palsa_N2_3 | ecosystem: Environmental > Terrestrial > Soil > Palsa > Peat permafrost | place: Sweden...
ACGTTGCCGAAGGTGTCGGTGTGGGAGGGGAAGATGAGGAGATCCATGTTGGCGTAGGCCGTGGCGAGGGCTTCGTCGCGCAGCACGCCGGGGAGTACGGCGTGGGGCAGGGCGCGGCGGAGATGAGCTTCTTCGGCGCCGTGGCCAATGATGAGCCAGTGGGGCGTGAGGCCGAGGGTGCGCAGCTGCGCGTCGACTTTGGGGAGAAGCGCTACATTCTTCTCTACAGAGAGGCGGCCGACGTAGCCGAGCACGATCTCGCTTTCGTTCGGGCAGCGCGTGCGTTTCGCTGGTGTGAAGAGGTCGGTGTCGACGCCGCGCTGCATGAGGTGGCAGGAGCGGTGGGTGGTGCGCTCGAGCAGGGTGCAGAGGGTGGGGTTGGGGGCGTAGACGGCCTGGGCCCGAGAGTACAGGTGCGAGGCGATGCCGAGGGTGGCGGCTTCGACCGTGTGTTCCAGGTAAGCGCCGGCGCGGCCAAGGTGGCGGGAGAGCCAGCGCATGCGGCGGGCGGCATACTCGTGCAGATTGGTGTGCCAACTGGCGACCAGGGGGACGTTGAGCTGGTGAGCGAAGTAGGCGCCGAAGAGGCCAAGCTCGCTGGGGCCGGTGATGTGGATGACGTCGGGGCGAAAGGCGCGGACGGTGGCGGAGATCAGGTCGGAGTAGCGGAAGAAGAGGGGGTCGAAGCTGAGGTCTTTTTCGACCTGCACGGCGAGCGGGCTGCGGCCGAGCTCGAGTGCTTCGACAGAACCTTCAGGGGGAAGTAGCCGCGTGGTCTGGCCGGCTCGGACGCAGAGCATCGGGATGTCGTGGCGGCACGCGTAGGCGGTGAAGTTGCGGCTGGTGTGCGCGACGCCGTTGACTTCGTGAAAGCTGTCGGGGAAGTAGGCGATGCGTGGGGCGCGGGGTGGCGGCATCGCGAAGGATGGTAGCAGGTGGGTGTTGCAGGAGGAAGAATTGCAGGGTACAGGGCCCAGGGTCCAGGGAGAAGCAACGGCGAAGCGGAGGTCGGAAGGATGCGTTCGCTGGACCCTGTGCCCTGGACCCTGCCTTTAGCCGTTGCGGCCGGGGCGGGTCTGGGCGATGTCGGGGCCGAGGAGCTCCTGGGCGCTGGCTTCGGGGGTGTCGGGGATGGGCCCCTCGGTGCGCGGGTGCTCGGCGACAAGATGGTTGCGGGTGAGGCCTTCTTTGAGGATGGCGAAGGCTTCTTCGGGGGTGTCGGCGAACCGGAAGAGGTCGAGGTCCTTGATGCCGATGGCGCCTTTTTCGGCGAGGAGATCGAGGTTGACCACGTTCTTCCAGTAGGACGATCCGTAGATGACGATGGTGATGGGCTTGGAGAGCTTGTGGGTCTGGTCGAGGGTGAGGAGCTCGAACATTTCGTCGAGGGTGCCGAAGCCTCCGGGGAAGACCACCAGGGCTTTGGCGAGATACGCGAACCAGTACTTGCGCATGAAGAAGTAGTGGAAGTTGAAGTTGAGCGCGGGGGTGATGTAGGGGTTGGGCTGCTGCTCGAAGGGCAGCATGATGTTGAGGCCGATGGTTTTGCCGCCGGCTTCCCAGGCGCCGCGATTCGCCGCTTCCATGATGCCGGGACCTCCGCCGGAGGTGATGACGAAGCGGTGGCGGCGGCCGGGGAGGTTCTTGGACCACTCGGTCATCATGCGGGCGAGGGAGCGGGCGTCCTCGTAGTAGCGAGCCATCTCGACGGCGGCTTCGGCGCGCTTGTGGCGGAGTTCGGAGGTCTCGGGTTCCCCTTCGCGGGCGGGTTGCTCGGCCTCGGGTGCGGGGGTGGTGGAGCCGGTGTTGTCGAGGAGTTCGAGCTCGTGCGAGGCGACGTCGAGGGCGCGGAAGCGGGCGGAGCCGAAGAAGACGACGGTGTCCTGGATGCGCTCGCGGCGGAAGCGGGCCATGGGCTCGTTGTACTCGGCGAGGATGCGCAGGATGCGGCCGTCGGGAGAGTCGAGGAAGTCGGAGTTTTCGTAGGCGAGGGGAGCGGAGGGGAGCGGTGTGGGTTTCGTGTCAGGCATGCGGCGTCGCTTTCGTTAGCCGCGGAAGTCGCGGTAGTGGAGGAGCTCGCTGATGCCGACCCAGACGTCCAGCAAACCGATGCCGGAGACCAGGCCGCGGACCCAGCCTTTGTTGATGACGCTCTCGATGGCGGGGTGGGCGATCAGCCAGCCGTTCTGGTCCCAGTAGCGCGGCGACCAGGGAAGGACCGCGAGCAGGCCTCCGATGTAGAAGCAGAAGAGTACGAGGACCACCAGGCTCATGCGCTGCAACCAGACGGGCGCGGGCGCTGGGGCGTGGGGCAGGCGACCCCCGGTAGGAGTTTGCGCTGCCATCGGTATGGGATCATGGTGCGCAGCCATCGTCTTCTAACGTTACCAGAGTCCTGGTCCCGCGCGGACGGCGAGAGGCTTCGCGTGACATGGCGGATTGTCGGGCTCTGGCTTAGGGATGGGGTGGCGGAGCGGGATGAACGATGTGGAGGTCGGCGGCGATCTGTTGAGGGGTTTCGTCGACGCCATGCATGGCGAGGCCGAAGTGGACGTCGTTGCCGACGCCGCCGATGGAGACCGGGAGTTCGAGGCCCTTGCCGTGCTTCTTGAAGAGCGGATCAAAGGGGGTGAGCAGGACGGACTTCCATCCGGTGACCATCTGCGACGCCGTGGCGGTGGTGCTGATGTGGCCGAGGAACTGGTAGGCGCTGCCGTTCAGCAGGTAGGCGCCGTGGAGTTGCGCGACGCCGCCGGGGACTTCGTAGTGGAGCGAGGGGACGAGCAGCATCGCGTTGCCGAGAGAGAAGTCGACGGTCATCAGGGAGGCGACCTCGGGCTTGAGATCGTTGCCGGCGGCCTTGGAGTCGCTGGGCTTGCCCTGGGCGCGCATGCTGAGCGAGTCGATGCGATCCTGCAGCTTGGCGTTGGTGAATTCGACACCCTGAATGTGGACGGTCCCGGCGAGCTGGAGTTTCTGGGTCACACGAACGTCACCGGGCGGGATGTGGAGTTTGGCGTTGAGCGTGACGACGCCGTGCATGATGGGCTGGGGTGACTTCATGCCCAGCTCGAGCAGATCCTCGATGCGGCCATTGGGCATGTTCACGGTGAGGGCAATGTCGTGGCCTTTGCCATGGATGCTGGCGACGGTGCCCTGGGCGGTGAAGTGGGAGTGAAGCAGCGTGGCCTGGACGGGAGCGAGGGTGGTGTCGCCGTTGGTGGCGTCGACGTAGGCGTGGAAGGTGGTTTCGAGGGGGACGGGGTGGTTGGAGATGTCGAGCGCGAAGTTGGGGGTGGTCGTCGTGCCATCGATCGTGATGTGGTCGAGACGACCGGTGAACTGGCCGGTAGAGGAGAGGGTTCCGCCGATGCCCTTGATGGTGCCAAGCTCGGCGTGGGTGAAGGTGTAGTTGCCATCGACGGAGGTAGAACGAGGATCGTCGCTGTGCCAGGGGCCGAAGTGGCCGGTGGCGTGGACCGCGCCAACGGGCTTGGGGTTGATGACGAAGGCGTCGTAGAGCATGGGTTCGCCGGCGCCGACGTCGGTAAGTTTGAGGTCCTGAACGTCGAAGACGAGCGGAGCCTTGTCTGGCTTGGAGGTTTCGATGACCAGCCGGACGTTCTTGCAGAAGATCTTCGCGACGGTGATCTTGATGCGGGAGTTAGGGGCGGTCTGGTGGGGCATGTGCGCGCCACTGTGAGGAGGAATGTGGAGGTCCATGCCGTCAATGTCGACGCGGGCGATGTTGGCCTGTAGATGCAGGAGGGCGCGGAGGGAGGTGCGGAAGCTGAAGTTGTCGACGCTGAGCATGGGCGGCGCGGCCATGCCCTGCTTCTGCTTGAGATCCGGCTGGGAGGGACCGGCGAGATAGAAGATGCGCAGGCCGTGACCCTCCACCCGAAGGCCTTTGGCTACAGAGACATCGAGGGAGTCGAGCTCGACGGGAGAGTGGAAGCGGTTGCTGAGCGTAGCGACGACGCTCGAGCGCAGGAGCGGGCCGATGTGGTGGGCGGCGTACTCGGCGGTGAGGACGAGGGCGACGAGGAGTACGCCCAGAGTGATGCCGAGGACCGCAAACCAGCGATTGCGGGTGCGATGCGGGCGGGGGGACTCTGAGTCGCCGTTTGTCGTGCGTAGGTCTGGCAATTTTCCGGCTCCAATGTTGGTTCGATGCGCTGAAGTGCGGAAACGTCACACGCAGTCCGGGCCGCGGATGAGAAAATGGGAGTGATGCTTCAACTCGCTGGCGCCGGCAAACGATACGGCCACAAACTCCTCTTCGAAGATGTTAATTGGCTGGTCACGCCCAATGAACGCACCGGCCTGGTCGGCGGGAATGGTACGGGCAAATCTACGCTGCTGAAGATCCTGGCAGGGATGGAGACGCTGGACTACGGCCAGCGGACGCACATCAAGGGCATGACGCTGGGCTACCTGCCGCAGGATGGGCTCGCGCTGTCGGGGCGGTCGGTGTTCGATGAGTGCCTGTCGGTCTTCGACGAGCTGCGCGCGATGGAGACGGAGCAGGAGCGGCTTACTCATGTTTTAAGCGATGCGGACCCGAAGTCGAAGGAGTATGCTGCTGCGGCGGATCGCTACTCGGAGATTGCGGAGCTGCTGCATCACCACGATATTTACACGCTGGACTCGCAGGTGGGAGCGGTGCTGGGCGGGCTGGGATTTACGAAAGAAGATTGGGCGCGGCGGACCGAAGAATTTTCCGGCGGCTGGCAGATGAGGATTGCGCTGGCGAAATTGCTGTTGCAGAAGCCGTCGCTGCTGCTGCTCGACGAGCCGACGAATCATCTGGATTTGGAGTCGCGCAACTGGCTTGAGGATTATCTGCACAATTATGAGAATGCGTTTGTGCTGATTTCGCATGACCGCTATTTTCTCGACGTGACGGTGAACAAGACCGTCGAGGTATGGAACAAGCGGATGCACGTGTACCACGGCAACTATGAGAAGTATCAGGTGCTGAAGGAAGAGCGGCGCACGCAGTTGATGAGCGCTTACAAAAATCAGCGCGACCGGATTGAGGCGCTGGAGACGTTCATCAATCGGTTTCGAGCACAGGCGACGAAGGCGAAGCAGGTGCAGTCGCGGATTAAAGAGCTGGAGAAGATTGAGCGCATCGAGGTGCCGGAGGAAGAGGCGACGATTCACTTCAGCTTCCCGCAGCCTCCGGCGAGTGGACGCACGGTGATTGAGGTGAACAACCTGCGGAAGGTGTATCCGACTCCGGACGGTGGGCAGAAGGTGGTGCTCGACGACGTGAGCTTTACGATTGAGCGCGGCGACCGCATTGCGCTGGTGGGAGCGAATGGTGCGGGTAAATCCACCATGATCCGCATGCTGAGCGGGCTCGAGGCGCAGACCGGCGGGACGATCCGGCTGGGACACAATGTGTTGGCAGATTATTTTGCGCAGGATCAGTACAAGGTGCTGGATGGCTCGGCGCAGATGCTGGATGACATTACGGGCAGCAACCCGAAGGTGGATGTGGTGACGCTGCGGTCGCTGCTGGGATGTTTTATGTTCAGCGGCGATGATGTGTTCAAGACGCTGGGCGTGCTGAGTGGAGGCGAACGCAATCGGTATGCGATGGCCAAGATGCTGGTGAGCCCCGCGAATTTCCTGCTGCTGGATGAGCCGACCAACCATCTCGATCTGCGCGCGAAGGATGTTTTGCTGGAGGCGATTCGCGACTTCAGCGGGACGGTGCTGTTCGTCTCGCATGATCGGTACTTTATCGACGGGTTGGCGACGAGGGTGTTCGAGGTGGAAGATCGCCGCGTGCACATCTATCCGGGGAATTACGAAGATTATTTGTTCCGCAAGCAGGGGGGGATTCCAACCAATACCGCTGAAGCCGAGAAGATGCTGACGCACGATGCTGCGACGAATGCCAAGGTGGACGCGGCGACCGGGATGTTCAAGGTCGTCGCTGCGGCGAAGGCTCCGAAGGTTGAAGTGACGACGAGTCTGCACGAGATGGAGGGGTCGCTGGCGGAGGTAACGCCGGCGCCGAAGACGAATGTGAAGCGGCTGAACCCGATCAAGCTGAAGCAGCTGGAGGATCGCGTGGCGGCGATTGAAGAAGAGCTTCCGAATCTGGAGACGCGGATTCAGGCGGCTGAACAGCAGCAGGCGTTCTTCACGACAGCGGAGGCGGCGCAGGCAATCGCAGCCGAGCTGGATGCGCTGCGCGAACAGCATGCGGCGCGCACGGCGGAGTGGGAAGAGCTCGCGACGCAGCTTGAGGAACAGAGCATCGCGTAGTGGCAGGTTGAGCGCGGAACGGAGAGCGGATGCGGATTCTGGTGATCGGTGCGGGTGCGGTCGGTGGGTACTTTGGTGGGCGGCTGGCTGCGGCTGGACGCGATGTGACGTTCCTGGTGCGGGCGGCGCGTGCCGAGCAGTTGCGTCGGACGGGGCTGCAGATCTTCGATCCTTACGGCGATGTCAGCGTGCAGCCGAAACTGCTTTTGACAGAGGAGTTGGAGGCGCGGCCTGAGGTGTTCGATCTGATCGTGGTGAGCACCAAGGCGTATTCACTGGAGGCCGCGATGGAGGACTTTGCGCCGGCGGTGGGAGGCGCGACGGTGATTCTGCCGCTGCTGAATGGCATGCGCCATCTCGATGCGCTGGATGCGCGGTTTGGCGCGGAGCACGTGGTGGGAGGGTCAACGCAGGTGGTGGCGGATCTGGATGCGGAGGGACGCGTGCACTCGATGACGCAGCTGCATGATTTCAACTTCGGCGAACGCGATAAGACGGTCACGGAGCGGATTCGAGCGATTGAGGCGACGCTGCTGGGGGCTGGGTTCGAGGTGCATCTGCGGCCGGATATTCTTGCGTCGATGTGGCAGAAGTGGACGCTGCTGGCGTCGATGGGCGCGATTACCTGCCTGCTGCGCGGAGCGATTGGAGCGGTGGTGGCGGCCCCGGGTGGGGTGGAGACGGCGCGCGCGATTCTTGCGGAGTGCGTGGCGATTGCGACGGCGAATGGCTATCCTCCGACGGAGGAAGCGCATAGCGTGATGACGCGGCGGCTGACCGAAGCGGGCTCGGCGCTGACCGCGTCGATGTATCGGGACCTGCAGAAGGGCGCGCGGGTGGAGGCGGATCACATTCTGGGTGACCTGCTGGAGCGCGGGCGACAGCGTGGGGTGGAGGCGCCGCTGGTGCGGGCCGCGTATGCGCAGCTGAGCGTGTATTCGGCCTCGATCGTGAGCTGAGGCGGATCTTCGCGATTTTTCTTGCGTGTTGCTGTGCGTAAGGCGGAGCGAAGTAGAGGGCGTCCGAAAGAGTGGGCGATAATCAACGAATGGCTTCTCTTTGGACTCCCACCAATTGGTCTGATCGACTTGCAGAACTTGAAGCACGCACCAGCCCCGCGAAGGATGCGCCGTTGCGCCGCGATGTGCGTTCGCTGGGAACGTTGTTAGGCCAGGTGTTGCGTGAGCAGCCGGGGAACGAACTGTTTGGCGCCGTGGAAAGTTTACGGCGGACGGCGATTGCGCGGCGCGAGGCGGACGCGAAGGACGAAGTGGCGGAGGCGCAGAGCTATCTGCAGCAGGCGCAGGCGCTGACGCATGAGGTGGCTGCGGACGCGCAAACGGCGTTCTTCCTGGCGCGGGCGTTTGCGTTTTATTTTGAGCTGATTAATTTGGCCGAGACGAACCATCGCAAGCGCAGGAGGCGGTCGTCGCTTCTGGAAGTGGCGGCCGAGCCGCAGCGCGGAAGCCTGCGGGGAACGCTGCGGCGGTTGCGGGCGGCAGGCTTCTCGCGCGAGTTGACGCTGGCGCTGATGGAGCAAATCTGCATCACGCCGGTGTTCACGGCCCACCCTACCGAAGTCGCTCGGCGAAGCGTGATGTTCAAGCGGAGAAGCATCTCCGACCTGCTGGAGAAGTTGGACGGGATTCCGCTCCCCGTGACGGAACTGGACGCGCTGGAGGCAGCGCTGCTGGCCGAGATTACCGCGCTCTGGCAGACCGATGATGTGCGCCATGCGCGACCCACCGTGCGTGATGAAATCCAGATGGCGCTGGACTACTACGACGCGTCGCTGTTCGAGACGGTGCCGGTGCTGTATGCGGAGATGGCGAGTGCTTTGGATGCGGAGTTTCCGGGGCCGGAGCCAACGCAGCTGGCAGACCTGCCGGTGGTGGTGCGATTTGGGTCGTGGATCGGCGGCGACCGGGATGGGAATCCGTTTGTCACTGCAACAACTACAGCCGAGTCGCTGGCGATGTCGCGAGCGCTGGTGCACGACTACTACGTGGCGCGGCTCACGAGTTTGTTTGAACAGCTGGCGCCGTCGACACGGCAGGCACCGATCTCGGCTGCGCTGCACGAGCGCCTAGCGGGATACCTGGCGCAGCTGCGGGCGGCGGGATACGAGATGCGGTTTGTGGGCGAGTTCCCTACCGAGGCGGTGCGTCTGCAGATTGCATGCATGACGTTGCGGCTGGGCGGGTCGCCGGCGGTGTCGATGCGCAAGAACCTGGCGCTGCCGCTGGAGGCGACGCTGCCGCGGTATGAGACGGCGGCGGAGCTGCTCGATGACTTGACACTACTGCATGCGTCGCTAGCGGACAATCGCGGGAAGCGGCTGGCGGAGAGGTTTGTCGATCCCCTGCTGCTGGCGGTGCGCACGTTTGGGCTGCATCTGCAGACGCTGGATATCCGGCAGCACGCGAAGGTGGATGCGGCGGCGCTGAAGGAATTAAAAGCGGGCGGGAGTGCTGTGGATTCAAACAGCCTGAGTCCCCAGACGCAGGAGGTGATGGAGACCTTCCGCGCAATTGCGGAGTTGAAGCGAAGTTTGCCGGCGACGATTGCGCAGTATGTGGTGTCGGGTGCAGCGTCGGTGGAGGATGCGCTCACGGTGGTGGAGCTGGCGCGGATGGGCGGCGTGGTGGTGGAGGGTGGAACGAGCGCGAGCGGAGAGCGTGATCCGGGACTGCAGCCGGTGCTGCTATTCGAGTCGATTGAGGATTTGCGGAATGCTCCGGTGGTGTGTCGCGCGCTATGGAACCATGAGGCGTACAAGCCGCTGCTGGAGGCATGGGGCGGCCACCAGGAGATGATGCTGGGCTACTCGGACTCGAATAAAGACGGCGGCATGATTGCGAGCACGTGGGAGATCTGGAAGGCGCACCGCGCGCTGCATGAGGTGGCGCGGGAGTGTGGCGTAACGCTGCGGCTGTTTCATGGACGCGGCGGCACGGTGGGGCGCGGTGGCGGACCGACCCATGGAGCGATCTTCGCGCAGCCGCTGGATAGCTTTACGGGCGAGCTGCGCATTACGGAGCAGGGCGAGGTGCTGAACTGGAAGTACTCGGATGTGGTGCTGGCTGAGCGCAATTTAGAACTCATGATTGCTGCGGCGCTGGATGCGTTGGCGCGGCCGGGCGTGAAGCCGCAGGTGGGCGCAGAGCCAGTGGCGAAGCCGGTGCTGACCGGAGAGATTCTGCCCGAGTGGGAGGCGGCGCTCGATGAACTTTCGGCGACGTCGTTTGCGTTTTATACGAAGCACCTGATGGATGATCCGGAGGTGTTCACGTACTTTGAGCAGGCAACGCCGGTGGCGGAGCTGGAGCACGCGCGGATTGGGTCGCGACCGGCGAAGCGCGCCGATGCGAGTGCGTCAGGGAAGTCCGCGCAGAAGCGGAGCCTGGCGGATCTACGCGCGATTCCCTGGGTGTTTGGATGGATGCAGTCGCGGCACGTGGTGCCGGCGTACTTTGGCGTGGGCTACGCGCTGGAGCAGTTTGCGGAGAAGCACGAGAACGGCCTGGCGCTGCTGCAGGAGATGATGCTGGGGCTGCCGCTGTTTGTGGACATCATCAAGAATGTCGAGATCGCGATGGCCAAGGCGGACTTCGGCATTGCCAAACAGTACTCGTCGCTGGTGGAGGATGAAGGCCTGCGCGAGCGCGTGTTTACGACGCTGGAGACGGAGTTCCATCGCACCCAACGCATGGTGCTGGCGGTGGCGCAACAAACGGAGTTGCTGGAGAGCAACCAGGTGCTGGCGCGGTCGATTCGGCTGCGCAATCCGTATGTCGACCCGATGAGCTTGCTGCAGCTGGATCTGTTGCGCCGCAAGCGCGCGGGCGAGCAGGGTGAG
>Ga0302314_10023179_pt1 | contig 10144 bp, 6 predicted proteins | sample III_Palsa_N2_3_FD_200533 | JGI IMG/M metagenome (GOLD analysis project Ga0302314, IMG submission 200533) | Peat permafrost microbial communities from Stordalen Mire near Abisko, Sweden - III_Palsa_N2_3 | ecosystem: Environmental > Terrestrial > Soil > Palsa > Peat permafrost | place: Sweden...
CTTCGCAAATGCAACTTGACGAGCCAGACAGTCGCTCATCCGACCCCTTCGGGGTCACCTTCTCCCGCGAGGGGAGAAGGATACCTCCGCGCTGAACTTGCGAGAAGTGTGAGTCGGCCAGTCAAATAAAAGGAGGGAGAAAACACCTACGCCCCCAGCTCCCTCTCCACATTGGCGTAGCTGGCGGCCTTTTCGCAGGCGCAGGCGTGCATGGCGCCGGTCTTGGTCCACCAGACCAGGGTGGGATAGGCGAAGTTCACGCCGTTGGCCGCGAGCAGGGGCTTGAGGTCGGTGACCAGATTGCGGCCCAGCTCGATCACCGCGGTGCGAGTGGCGTCGCCGTCGGCCGCGGCGACGGCGGGGGCGGTCCAGGCGTCGGGCGGGGTGACGGCGGTCCAGCGCTCGAAGAGCTTCCAGTCGCGGTTGACCCACAGTTCGGCCACCGTCGCCCGCTCGGGCGGGGTGGACTTGGCGAGGCCGTTCTTGTCGGCGCGGGCGATCACGATCACGCGGGTGTCGACACCGGCGGCCTGGAGCTTGGGGAACGCCTCCTTCTCGAAGCGGATGCAGTCGGGGCAGCTGCGATAGGAGATCATATAGAGCTTGGGGCCGGGCAATTTGGGCGACACCCAGCCGGCGGCAGCCAGGATCTTGCCGATCTGCGCCTGGTTCTTCGTGATCGTGTGCGGGCGCCAGCGCAGGTCGAAATTCCACCAGGCCCACAGTCCGGCGCCGACGACGACCAGAAAAAGCAGGCCGAAGAACCCGATCCGCACGCGCCTCATGGTCTTGCTCCCGGTGGTTTGAGCGATGCTGCCCCCCTTCGCCGTCGGTGGTCAACCGAGGCGTAAAATGCTTGGGGGCCATCGGGTGAAAACTGGCTCCGGACGGTGGCGGCGAAGCCGAAAGATATTGTCCGCAGATTACGCAGATGGACGAAGATGGCAGGCTGTCGATCGTCATCGGGCCGCCAACCGGCAAAATCCGCCGCTCATCTGCGTCCATCTGCGTAATCTGCGGATAAACTATAGCGGCTGCGCCGCCTTCACCCGATTGGCCTGCCGAAACGCCGTGCTTGCTCACCGCACCCTGGGGCGAGCATGCTGGCGGGCATGGTCTACGAATCTTCGGCGTCAGTGATGGTCCGCGCGGCGTCGCGGCGCGATCACATCGTCGATGTGCTGATCGCCGAGCGGGCGCCGAAGCTGGCGGCCGGGGCGGCGTGGCCGCTGATCCGGCCGCTGCTCTATGCGGTGCTGGACTATGGCAAGGCGCGGCGCATGGCCGACGCCATCGCGCCGTTGGGCGGGCGCGCGGCCCTGGCGTTCGTTTCGGCCCTGCTCTCGGTGAAAGTCGAGACGCGGGGGCTCGAGCGCGTGCCCCGGACCGGCCGGCTGATCGCGGTGTGCAACCACCCCTCCGGCATCGCCGATGGCGTGGCGGTGCATGACGCGCTAAGGGGCGCGCGGCCCGACCTGATGTTCTACGCCAATTCCGACGCCCTGCGCGTGGCGCCGCGGTTCGACGAGGTGCTGATCCCCGTGGAGTGGGTCGAGGAGAAGCGGACCCGGGAGCGGACCCGCCTGACCCTGACCATGACCCGCCAGGCCATGGAGGCCGGGCGCGCCCTGATGATCTTTCCGGCCGGGCGGCTGGCGCGCCGGATCGCGGGGCGGCGCCGGGCCGCCGATCCGGCCTGGGCCCCCAGCGCCTTCTCCGTGGCCCGAAAGTACGAGGCCACGGTCCTGCCGATGCATCTGGCGGGACCGTGGTCGGCGCTGTTCCATTTCTTCGACGGCTTTTCCGGCGAGCTGCGCGACATCACGCTTTTCCACGAATTGTTGAACAAGCGCGGCAAGGCTTTCACCCTGACCATCGGCTATCCTGTGGCGCCGGGCGCCTTGCCCACCGACGCGGGCGAGGCGGCGCGGGCCATGCAGGCCTTCGTCGAGCAGGTCCTGCCGAACGATGCTGGGAGATCATTCGCATGAGGATGCCGGCCGAGGGCGATTTTCGACTGAACGCCGAGAGCGACACCGCGCGCCTGGGCGCCTCGGTGGCGCGCGAATTGCGCCGTGGCGAGGCGGTCTGCCTGACCGGACCGCTGGGGGCCGGCAAGTCGGTGCTGGCCAGGGGCCTGATCCGCGCCCTGGCGCCGGATGAGCGCGATGTGCCCAGCCCCACCTTCACCCTGGTGCAGTTCTATCAGGGACCGCGCTTTCCCATCGCCCACTTCGATCTCTATCGCATCACCTCAGCCGACGAGGCCTATGAGATCGGCCTGGACGAGGCCCTGCGCGACGGCGCGGCGGTGATCGAGTGGCCCGAGCGCCTGGGCCGTCATCTGCCGTCCCATCGCCTGGATATCGAGCTTGTCCCGGATGGCGAGTCGCGGCACGCGCGGTTGACGCCGCATGGCGTCTGGGAGGACCGCCCGATTGACGTCTGATCGCGAAGCCCGGCGCCGGGCTTTTCTGCAAAGCGCCGGCCTGGGCGCGGCTCGCCGCGAGCCCCTGGCGGGCGACGCCTCGACGCGGCGCTACGAGCGGCTCTATCCAGCCACCGGTCCCAGCCTGATCCTGATGGACCAGCCGCCGGCGGTGGAGAGCCAGCCCTGCCCGCCCGGCGCCAGCGACGCCGAGCGCGCGGCCCTGGGCTACAACGCCCTGGCGCGGCTGGCGGCGGGCCGGGTGGACGCCTTCGTCGCCTGCGCCGGCTACTTGCGATCGCGCGGTCTCTCCGCCCCCGAGGTGATCGCCAGCGCGCCCGGCGAAGGGCTGGCGGTGCTGGAGGACCTGGGCGATGATCTCTACGCCCGGCTGCTCGAGACGGGCGGGGAGGAGGCGCCGCTCTATGACGGGGCGATCGACGTGCTGGCGCGGCTGCATGAGGCGCCGCCGCCGGCGATGCTCAGCGCCGACGGGTCCGACTGGCCATTGCTCAGCTATGACGAACTGGCGCTGAAGACGGCCGGCGACCTGTTCATCGAATGGCTGCCGCGCCTGCGGCCCGAACTCAGCTTCGGCGCGGACGCGGCGGCGGAGTGGGAGGCGATCTGGGCGCCGGTCCGCTCGCGGGGCGCGGCGGGGGCGGATGTGTTCTGCCACCGCGACTTCCATGCCGAGAACCTGATCTGGCTGCCGGATCGCCAGGGGCCGGCCCGGGTCGGCCTGCTGGATTTCCAGGACGCCCTGCGCGCCCATCCGGCCTGGGACCTATCCATGCTGCTGCATGACGCCCGCCGGGACGTGTCGGACGAATGCGAGCAGGCGGCGCTGAAGCGCTATCTGGCGGCGCGGCCAGCGGTCGACGCCGACGCCTTCATCGCCGATTTCCACGCCCTGGGCGCGCTCAATGTGGCGCGGATCCTGGGCATCTTCTCGCGGCTGGTGGCGCGCGACGGCAAGCCGCGCTACGGGGCCTTCATGCCGAGGCTGTGGGGCTATCTCGACCGCTGTCTGAGCGACCATCCGCCGGCCGGACTGGCGGCGTGGCTGGCGCGCCATGTGCCCGTGGAGATACGGTTCGAGGGGCGGACTTGACCGGCCCCACCACCGCCATGGTCCTGGCCGCGGGCCTGGGAACGCGGATGCGTCCGTTGACGGACGATCGGCCCAAGGCCCTGGTGGATGTGGGCGGCAAGGCGCTGATCGACCATATGCTCGACCGCCTGGCGGAGGTGGGCGTGACGCGCGTGGTGGTCAATGTCCACGCCTTCGCCGACCGCCTGGAAGCGCATCTGAAGGGCCGGCGCGATCTGGACGTTCTGATCTCGGACGAACGCGGCGAACGGCTGGAGACGGGCGGGGGCCTGAAACGGGCGCGGCCTCTGCTGGGCGAGGCGCCGATCCTGGTCGCCAATATCGATTCGGTGTGGACGGAAGGCGCCACGCCGGCCCTGCGCGGCCTGACCCGGGCCTGGTCGCCTGACCGGATGGACGATCTGCTGCTGGTGGTCCCGCTCACCGCCAGCATCGGCCTCGACACGCCCGGCGATTTCTTCCGCGACGCGGAGGGTCGTCTCACCCATCGCGGCGCGGCGCCGGCCGCGCCCCTGGCCTACATGGGCGCGCACATGCTCAAGCCGCAGATCATCGACGCCTGGCCGGACGGCGCCCATGGCATCTTTCCCCACTGGATGGCCATGGCCGCGCGGGGGCGGCTGCACGGGGCGGTGATGGACGGGTTCTGGATGCACGTCGGCGATCCGGCGGCGCGGGCGGCGGCGGAGGCGCACCTGGCGGCCCAGTCTTCCGGAAAGAAGGGGCGATGACGGGGTTCCTAGCGTCGCCCGGCCCACGCTGGTTCACCATCCCCGCGCACCGGCCGTTTCTGGGAGATCTGGCCGCGGGCGTGTGGCGGGCCCTCGCGCCCGGCGGCGTGGAAAGCCTCTCGGAAGCCACCATCCTGCTGCCCACCCGCCGCGCCACCCGCGCCCTGGCCGAGGCGTTTCTGAAGACGGCGGGCCAGAGCGCGGTGCTGCTGCCGCAGATCCGCGCCCTGGGCGACCTGGACGAGGGCGAGGCGCCGTTCGAGCCGGGTGACCTGGCCCTCGACCTGCCCCCCGCCATCAGCCCCCTGCGCAAGCGCTTCGAACTGGCCAGGCTGGTGGCCGAAAATGAAGATCTGCTCGAACGCCGCCTCGACGCCGGAGCGGCCCTGGAACTGGCCGACGCCCTCACCGGCTTCCTCGACGCCTGCCAGATCGAGGAGACCGGTGATCCGGCCGTGGTCGCGGCCTTGGCGGAAGGGGACCTCGCCAGGCACTGGCAGGTGTCGGCGCGGTTTCTCAACCTGGCCCTGGAGGCCTGGCCCCGCCGCCTGGAGGCGCTGGGCGTCGTGGACATCGCCGCGCGCCGCGTGGCCCTGCTGCGGCGGCTGGCCGAGCGCTGGCGCGAGCGGCCGCCGGCGCAGGTGTTGATCGCGGCCGGATCCACCGGCACGGCCCCGGCCGCCGCCGACCTGCTCGCCGCCATCGCCCAGGCGCCGCAAGGCTGCGTCGTCCTGCCCGGCCTCGACAAATCCCTGGACGAGGCGGCCTGGACGGAGGTCAGCGAACAGCATCCGCAAGGGTCGCTCAAGCGGCTGCTCATCCGCGCCGGCCTGGACCGCGCCGAAGTCGCCGACTGGGACCCGGCGGCCGAGGCCTCCGCGCGCGGCCGCTGGCGACGGCGGCTGATCAACGAGGCCCTGCGGCCGGCCGAGCGGACCGCCGACTGGCTGGCGCGGCTGGCGGACCTGCGCGCCGAGGGCGCGGCCAGCGGCATCGAACCCTTCGAGGCGGGCCTGGCCGGCCTCTCGGCCGTCACCGCGCGAACGGAGGAGGAAGCGGCTGCGATCGCCGCCCTGCTGCTGCGCGAGACCCTGGAGACGCCGGGCAGGACCTGCGCCCTGATCACCCCCGACGCCGCCCTGGCCCGGCGGGTGAGCGCGCGCCTGACCCGCTGGAACATCACCGCCGACAGCTCGGCCGGCCAGCCCCAGGCCGCCTCCCCCATCGGCGTCCTGGCCGGCCTGCTGGCCCGCGCCGCCGTCGACCCCCTCGATCCGGTGACCCTGCTGGCGATTTTGAAGCATCCGTTCACGCGGCTGGGGCTGGGAGAGGATGAGCTGTGGCGCGCGAGGGTGAGGCTGGAGCGGGACGGGTTGCGGGGGGCGAGGCCGGCGGATTGGGCGGCGTTGGTTGCGCGGCTGGAAAAGGTCCACGCCTCTCAAATTCAGCCCGAAGGTCCCCTTCTCCCGCGAGGGGAGAAGGGGACCTCCGCGCCAACATCGGCGATCGAGCTGGTTGCCGTCATTCGCCAAACGCTCGGCCTCCTCGACCGCCCCTACGCCGACGGCGCCGCTTCGCCGGCCGCCGCCATGCGGGCCCTGGTTGAAACCCTGGAAGCCCTGGCGGCCGGTCCCGGCGGCGGCCTGGGAGACCTCTGGAGCGGCCTGGCGGGGGAGCGGGCGGCGGGGCTGTTTTCCGGGCTGATCGGCGAGAGCGAGGGCCTGCCGGAGGTCACCCGCGCCGGGTTCGGAGAGCTGCTGAGCGGGCTGACGGCCGGCGAGCTGGTGCGGCCCGGCGGGGCCAGCCATCCGCGGCTGCAGATTCTGGGGGTGCTCGAAGCGCGCCTGCTGCGGGCCGACCGGCTGATCCTGGCCGGGCTGGAGGAGGGCGTGTGGCCAGCGGGGGCGCCGATCGATCCGTTCCTGTCGCGGCCCATGCGAGCGCGCCTGGGCCTGCCGCCGCCGGAGCGACGGATCGGGCTTTCCGCCCACGACTTCGCCCAGGCCGTCTCGGCCCCCGAGGTGATCCTGTTGCACAGCGAGCGGCGGGGCGGGGCGCCGGCGGTGGCCTCGCGCTGGCTGTGGCGCCTGCGCACCCTGGCCAAGGGGGCCGGCGTCGAAATCCCCGCTCGCCCGGAGGTCGTTGCCTGGGCCCGGGCGCTGGACGCGCCGCTGGCCGCGCCGCCGCCGAGCCTGAAGACGGCGACCCGGCCGCGCCCGACCCCGCCGGTGGCGGCCAGGCCGCGGCGGCTGTACGTCACCGGCGTCGAGCGCTGGGTGCGCGATCCCTACGCCGTCTATGCGCGCGAGATTCTGAGGCTCTACCCCCTGGAGCGCCCCGACGAGCCGATCGAGGCCAGGGCGCGGGGCACGGCGGTGCATGCCGCGTTCGAACAGTTCGCCGGCGACCATCCCGGCGACCTGCCGGACGACGCCGAGGCCGCGTTCGCCGCCCTGCTGCTGGAAAAGCTGCGCCTGGCGGGCATGCCGGCGGCCCGGATGACCCGCGAACAGGCCCTGGCGGCCAATGTCGCGCCCTGGGTGATCGCCTTCGAGCGCCGGCGCCGGCCGGGCGCGCAACTGATCGTCGAGCAGAAGGGCGAGATCGCCTTCGAGGCGCCCGGCGGGCGCTTCACCCTGGCCGCCAAGGCCGACCGGATCGAGGCGCGCGGCGGCGTGGCCGACATCCTCGACTTCAAGACCGGGGCCGCGCCCAGCGCCAAACAGGTCCGCGGCGGCCTCTCGCCGCAGCTCACCCTGACCGCCGCGATCCTGGCGGCCGGCGGGTTTACGGCCCTGGGCCGGATGACTCCGGGCGAGCTGGTCTATGTGCGCGTGAACGGCGGCCGCACGCCGGGCGAGGAACTCTCCCGCGTTCCCGGCGAAGGCCCGGCCCTGGCCGTCCAGGTTCTGGAGAACCTCAAGCGGCGCGTCGCGCATTTCGACCGGGTGGAAACGCCCTATATCGCCTGGGCGGCGCCGCAGTTCATCGGCCAGTACGGCGGCGACTACGATCATCTCGCCCGCCTGTGGGAATGGCACGTCATCGCCGAAGGCGGCGAGGAGGGCGAATGACCGTCGCGCTCGCCCCGCAGATCGGCGCCTCAGATCCCGCCGCCTCGGTGTTCGTTTCGGCCAACGCCGGATCGGGCAAGACCTCGACCCTGGTCAAGCGGGTGGCGCGCCTGCTGCTGGCCGGGGCCAGGCCCGAGGCGATCCTCTGCGTGACCTACACCAAGGCCGGGGCGGCGGAGATGCAGCGGCGGTTGTTCGAGCAACTGGGCGCCTGGGCGGTGATGGCCGACGACCCGCTCAACGCGGCGCTGGCCGAGATCGACGAGGCCGGCCGCGAGCTTTCCAAGGCCCGCGCCCTGTTCGCCCGCGCCCTGGAGACCCCCGGCGGCCTGAAGATCCAGACCATCCACGGCTTCTGCGAGCGCCTGTTGCGCCGCTTTCCCCTGGAGGCCGGCGTTTCGCCGGGTTTCACCGTGCTGGAGGACGCGGCGGCGGCGGAGATCTCCGCCCGCGCCCGCGACGCCGTGGCCGACCACGCCCTTGACCACCCGGACGGCGCCATCGCCAGGGCCTATGCCTATTTTTCCGTGCAGCTGGACTGGCGGTCGTTCAACGCCATGTTCGCCACCTTCGAGGTCCGGCGCGTGGCCATCGGCGCCTATGTGGAACGCTGCCGGGGTGACGCCTGGACCGACGTCTGGCGCCGCTGCGGCTTTGCACGCCCCGACAGCGGCGAGGCGATCGAGCGCCAGGCGCTCTCGCGCATCGCCTGGGGCCGGTGGAACCGCGCCGCCGAGGCGGTGGCGCGCGGCGGCGGCAAGACCGACCAGACCCTGGCGGCGGCGATGAAGGCGCTGGGCCCCGGCGCGACCTTCGCGGCGATCTGGGCGGTATTCTCCACCAAGAGCGGTACGCTCACGGTCAGGCTCGGCACCAATTCGGTCGATCCGGCCACCCGCGCCTGGCTGGTCGATGAGCAGGCCCGGCATCTGCACACCCACCAGCAGCTGACCGCGGCGGCGGTGGCGGAGGACACCGTTCAGGCTCTCACCCTGGCCAAGGCCTATGCCGACGCCTACGAGATCGCCAAGGCCGCGCGCAGCGGTCTCGACTTCGGCGATCTGGTCGCCTACGCCATCCGCCTGCTGACCATCAAGGCCGACGCCGCCTGGGTGCTTTTCAAGCTCGATGGCGGCATCGAGCATGTCCTGCTGGACGAGGCCCAGGACACCGCGCCGGAACAGTGGGATATCCTGCGCGAGCTGACCGCCGAATTCTTCACCGGCCAGGGGGTGTTCGACACCGTCCGCACGGTGTTCGCGGTGGGCGACGAGAAGCAGTCGATCTTCTCCTTCCAGGGCGCCGCGCCCGAGCGCATGGGCCATGAGCGAAGCCGGTTCGGCGACCGGGTGAAGACGGCGGGCGGCCGGTTCCTGTCCCTGCCGCTGCTGGACAGCTGGCGCTCGACGCCCGAAATTCTGGACTTCGTCGACCAGGTGTTCGCGGCCCCCGAAGCCCTGGCGGGCCTGCGTCCAGCCCAGGGCGGCGCCTTGGTGGCGACGGCGATCCGGCACCAGGCCCTGCGCGATCCCGGCGGCTGTGTCGAGCTGTGGCCGGTGGAACAGGACGATCCCTGGGAGGAGCCCGACCCCTGGGCGCCGGTGGACGCCGAGCCCGCCCAGAGCGCCAACAAGAAGCTCGCCCGCCGCATCGCCCGCGAGATCAAGGCCATGGTCGAACGCGGCGACGGCGTGCTCGACCGCGTCACGCGCCAGATGCGTCCCTGCGTGTTCGGCGACGTCCTGATCCTGGTGAGGCGCCGGCGCGTCCTCTTCCACGAGATCATCCGCGCCCTCAAGCGCGAGGGCGTTCCGGTGGGCGGGGCCGACCGGCTGCTGCTTTCCGAACACGCGGTGTTCGCCGACCTTATCGCCCTGGCCCGGTTCGCCTGTTTCCAGCCCGACGACCTGACCCTGGCCGGCCTGCTGCGCGGCCCGTTCTGTGATGTGAGCGAGGAGAGCCTATTCGACCTGGCCTATGCCCGCGAGGGGTCGCTGTGGCGGGCGCTCGGCCGGCGCGCCGGCGAACGGTCGGAATGGTCCGCCGCCGTGACGTTCCTGGCCTGGGCGCGGGACGAGGCGGCGCGGCGCTCGCCGTTCGATTTCTTCAACCGGGCGCTGAGCCGCCTGGACGGGGCCGGCCGCTCCATGCGCCAGCGCATGCTCACCCGTCTGGGGGCCGAGGCGGAGGACGCCCTGGAAGCCTTCATGGCCGCCACCCTGGCCGCCGAAGACGGGGACGCGCGCGACCTGGAAACCTTCATCGCCCGAATGGCGGCCACCCAGATCGAGGTCAAGCGGGAGCAGGAGCAGGCCGAGACGGTGATCGGCGGCGAGGTGCGGGTGATGACCGTTCATGGCGCCAAGGGTCTGGAAGCGCCGATCGTCATCCTGCCCGACACCACCACCCGGGCCACGGCCCCGCCCGTCGCCCTGCTGGAGACGCCGGCCGGCGCCTTCCTGTGGGCCCCGCGCAAGGCCGACGACTGCCCGGCTTCGGGCGAGGCGCGGGCGTTGCGGGACACGGCCACCGAGCACGAATCCTCGCGCCTGCTCTATGTGGCCCTGACCCGGGCCCGCGACCGCCTGATCATCGCTGGGGTCGAGAGCCAGAAATCGCGCTTCGAGCGCAGCTGGCGCGACTATGTCCAGCGCGCCTTCGACGAGTTGGCCATCCACCCCTTCACCCTGGAGGACGGCGCCGAGGCCTGGCGCCATGGGCCCGATCCCGCCCCGGCCGCCGCCGCCCTCCCTCCCCGGCCGGCCGCGCCGGCCCTGCCCGCCTGGACGCTGGGCCT
>Ga0302314_10023182_pt1 | contig 10142 bp, 8 predicted proteins | sample III_Palsa_N2_3_FD_200533 | JGI IMG/M metagenome (GOLD analysis project Ga0302314, IMG submission 200533) | Peat permafrost microbial communities from Stordalen Mire near Abisko, Sweden - III_Palsa_N2_3 | ecosystem: Environmental > Terrestrial > Soil > Palsa > Peat permafrost | place: Sweden...
CCGGGACCAACAGCGTGGAGGCCGCCCTCAAACTGGCCCGCAAGGTGACCGGGCGTCAGACGGTCGTCGCCTTCACCGGTGCCTTCCACGGCATGTCGCTGGGTTCACTGGCCGTCACCGGAAACGCCGGCAAGCGCGCGGGCGCCGGTGTTCCGCTCGGACACACCTGGCGCATCCCCTACGACGGGTTCTCCGGGGACCAGGTGTCCGGGCTGAAACTGCTGGACAGCATGCTTGCCGACGGCAGCAGCGGCATGGATCTCCCCGCAGCCGTCATCGTGGAGACGGTGCAGGGGGAGGGCGGGGTGAACCCGGCCGGCCCGACCTGGCTGGCCGACCTCGCGGAGCTGTGCAGCCGCCGGGGCATCCTGCTGATCATCGACGACATCCAGATGGGCTGCGGCCGCACCGGGCCGTTCTTCAGCTTCGAAGTCGCCGGGATCTCCCCGGACATGGTCTGCCTGTCCAAGTCCATCAGCGGATACGGCCTGCCGATGTCGCTCACGCTCTTCCGCACCGAGCTGGACGTCTGGGAGCCGGGCGAGCACAACGGCACGTTCCGCGGCAACAACCCGGCCTTTGTGACGGCGGCCGCCGCTCTGCGGGAGTTCTGGGCGGACAGCACCCTGGAGAAGCAGACCGAGGAGCGGAGCCTCCTGTTCGAGGAGCGCCTGGGCGAGCTCGCCGACCGGCACGCCGCGCAGGTGGCTGCCAGGCGTGGCCGCGGCCTGGTGTGGGGTCTGGCCTTCCGGGAGCCGGAGATGGCCAGGCGGGTCGCCGACGGGGCATTCGCGCGCGGGCTCCTGGTGGAGACGGCGGGCTCCAACGACGAGGTGGTGAAGCTGATGCCGGCGCTGACCGCCACGGACGAGGAACTGGCCGAGGGGCTCGGCATCCTGCAGCAGGCGGTGGCCTCCGCCGTGAGCGGCTGAGCGCGCGCCCGGAGCCGTCGGAGTCGGCGGCCCCGGGCACAGGTACCGGCCGTCAGTGCCTCGGTGGCCGGGCCGCCGCGCCCGGTGCGGCAGTGGTGCGGTCACCTTGTGAACTCGCCTGGCGAACAAGCGATCCAGCGAGATCATTTTGTTGATCCGTACTCGTATTCATCGTAGTGTGGTAATTGCGCCACGCCTGAAATACCCATGTGAGGACAGCGCGTTGACCTGCCGGGACAGCGAGATCAGCGCCGCGAACGACGTCCGACCGGAGGAGTTCTGTTGAACCGTCAGAGCGACCGCCCACCCGCCGTGGTCGTCATGAGCGACCTGGCCGCCTTGGCCCGCCAGCACCGCCTGATCACCGATATCGCAGAGCGCGGCCTGGCGCCGCTGGTCATCGTCGGACCTTCGACCGACCTGGTGACACTGACCGGGCACATCGAGGACGGCACCCACCCGCTGTCCCGGATCGCGACCGTCCGCCAGCTCCCGGACTCCACGGTCGACAGTGTGCTGGCATCGGTGCAGGACTGGATCACCGACTTCGACGTGCGCGGCGTGATCTGCAGTGGCGAGGTCTTCGTCGATCCGGCCGGGGTCCTGGCCGAGGCGCTGGTCCTGCCGGGCCCCGGCGCCTGGGCGGCTCGGGTCTGCCGGGACAAGGTCATGCAGCGCGTCATCCTGCGTGACCACGGACCGTCGTGGCGCGCCTTCGCCCCCCACGAGCGGGACTCGGTGACGTCCGATGTGTACCCGTGCGTCGTCAAGCCGGCGGGGCGGATGTTCAGTTCGGGCGTCGTCCGGGTCTCGGACGAGACGGAGCTGCGCGCCGCGCTGGCCGCCTACGGGCCGGACGAGGCGATCCTGGTGGAGGAACTCGTCACCGGGCCGGAGTTCTCGGTCGAGGCCCTGGTCCACCGGGGCGAGCTGGTGTGGAGCGGCGTCACCGCCAAAATCACCAACGAGGACAGCAGCCGGTTCTTCACCGAGATCGGCCACACCAGCCCCGCCAAGCTGCCGCTTCCGCAGACGGACGCGCTGATCGCGGCCAATGCCGCGATCCTGAAGGCCCTGAGATTCGAAAGCGGCATCACCCACGCGGAGTTCCGGCTGCGGGACGGCCAGCCGGTGCTGATGGAGGTGGCCGCCCGCCTCCCCGGCGACGCGATCACCATGATGTGGCACCTTGCCACCGGCCTGCCGCTCGAACCGGCCATGGTCGACCTCGCCCTCGGTGTGCGGCCGGAGTACCCGGCACCGACCCGGCGAGCCGTGCAGCGCTTCGTGGAGCACCGCCCGGGTCGGCTGACGGACGTTCAGTGCGCGGGGCACACCGTGTCCTGGGTCGCGGACGACGGCTACTGGCCGACCGTGACGCCGTCCGGAGCGGAGGCCCCGGCCCGGTGCGCGTCGGTCATGGTCGGACTTCCCCGGGGCGCCAGCCTCGGTCCCCTGAACGACTCCTACGGACGCTCGGCCTCCGTGGTCGTCGACCTCCCCTGGCAGGCGGATCCTGACAGCGAAGTACGCGTCTACGTGGATCAGGTCCAGCTGGCGATCGACGCCGGGACCGCCGGATCAGTCACCCACTGACCCGTTCCGCGCCGCGCGGTGCGCATGGTCGCCGGGTCCGCCCCGGCCATGCCGCCGCGCGGGGCGCGACGGACGCGGTTCAGTCCTGGCGGCCGTCGCGCAGGCCCTTCCAGACCGGCTGCCGCAGGCTGCCGCCGGAGCCGATGCCCAGGTACTCCACCTCGGCCGTCAGCTCCGGGCGGACGAAGCGCAACGGCTCGCCCCGGTCGATGTCGGTCACCGAGCCGGTGAACGGCGAATCGGGGGCGGCCAGGTCGTGCAGCAGCCCGGTCAGCGCCCGGCGCCCGGCCTCGGAGAACCCGGTGCCCACCGCGCCCACGTAGGCCAGGCCGCCCGGTCCCGGCACGCCCAGCAGCAGCGACTTGAGCGACCGGCCCCCGGGATCGCGGGCCACCCAGCCGCCGATGACCACGTCGATCGACCGGACGTGCTTGATCTTGATCCAGTCCTTGGAGCGGGCGCCGGGCCGGTACCGCGAGCGCAGCCGCTTCGCGATCAGCCCCTCCAAGCCCTCGGTCCTGCTCCAGGCCAGCGCCCGCGCCGACTCCGAGCCCGGCCAGGCGGGCGGCACCACCACCCGCAGCCCGGTCAGCGGCAGCGACTCCAGCACCTCCCGGCGTTCCTGGTAGGGGAGCGCCAGCAGTGAACGGCCGTCCAGCCACAGCACGTCGAACAGCATCAGGGTCACCGGGTACCGGCGCATCGCGGCGGCGATCTCGGCCGGGCGGCGCAGCGGCATCCGCTCCTGGAGCGCGCCGAACGACGGCCGCCCGTGCTCGTCGGTCGCGATCACCTCGCCGTCGAGCACCGCCTCCCGGTCCGGCAGCAGCCCGGCGAGCTCGGCCAGCTCGGGGTAGCGGGCGGTCGCCGGGTTGCCGGTGCGCGAGAGCAGCCGCAGCTCACCGGCCTCCAGCCGGGCGAGCACCCGCATCCCGTCCCACTTCACCTCAAGCGCGAACTCCTCCGGACGCGTCGGCAGGACGCCCGCGGTGGCCAGCATCGGCTCCAGCTGCGGCGGCCTCACCACGGATGAACACCGCTCACGGTCACCTCACCCGCTCCACACTCGGATCTTCCCGGTACCCCCACGGTCGCACGACCCCGCGCGGGGCGCAGCGGCTCGCGGCCGAGATGTCCCGGCGCGGCTGATCGGCGATGCTCGGGGTGGGGGCCGTCCACGACGAGAGCGGGAACCGGAGATGTCGGAGCGCGTCCCGACGCAGGTCGAGGGCCACCGGCTGGTGCTGTCCAACCTCGACAAGGTGCTGTGGCCGCGGACCGGGACGACCAAGGCCGAGGCGCTGTCCTTCCTCGCCCAGGTCGCCCCGGTGATGCTGCCGCATGTGCGGCGCAGGCCCGCCTCGTTCCTGCGCTTCCCGGACGGCGTGGAGGGCGAGCGGTTCTACGCCAAGAACCCGCCCCCCGGGCTGCCGGACTGGGTGCCCACGGTCGAGGTGCCGGGACGCCAGGGAGCCAGGTCCCATGTCTCGGTCGACAGTCTGGCGGTGCTGATGGCCATGGCGAACCTGGGCGCGCTGGAGGTGCACGTACCGCAGTGGACCGCGGAGACCGGCCCGGAACTGCACGACCGGCTGGTGGTGGACCTCGACCCGGGCGAGGGCGCCGACCTGCTGGACTGCTGCCGGGCGGCGCTCTGGACCCGGGACGCGATGGCCGAGGACGGCCTCACCTGCTGGGTGAAGACCTCCGGCAGCAAGGGCCTGCACCTGCTGGCACCATTGCGCCCGACCTGCGAGGAGGCGGTACTCGCGTACGCCAGGGCGCTGGCGCGGCGGCTCCAGGCCGACCACCCGGAGATGATGGTCAGCTCGATCGCCAAGGCGGAGCGGCACGGACGGGTGCTGCTGGACGCCGGGCAGAACTCCAGCGCGAAGACCACCGCCGCGCCCTACACCCTGAGGGCGCTGCCGGTGCCCGGCGTCTCCACCCCGTTGACCTGGGACGAGGTGGCGTCCTGCGGCTCGGCCGGACAGCTGGCCTTCACCCCCGCCCAGGTGCTGGAGCGGGTGGCCGCGCAGGGCGACCTGATGGCCGGGCTGAACGACCCGGCCGGCGCCGCCCGGCTGCCCTGACGCTGCGGCTCATGCCGTTCGGGCGACCGAGCTGCGGCGGCGGTCCTTGCGGGCGGCGTCGGCGAGGGCCTGCCGCAGCTGCTCCGCGGTCATCTTCGAGCGGCCGGCGATGTCCAGCGCGGTGGCGCGGGCGTACAGATCGGCCTTGGTCAGCCCGCTCAGGTTCTCCGGCAGCCGGGAGACCTTGCCGCGGCCGTGCTTCCCCTCGCCCCGCCGCGGTGCCTCCGGCTCCGGCTCCTGTGCGTCCCGCGCCTCCCGCGCCTCCCGCGGCTCCTGCCGCTCGTCGGACGACCCGCCCTCGGCCCGGTCCAGGCTGCGTTGCAGCGCCGCCATCAGGTCGATCACATTGGTGGCGTCCGGGGCGGCCTCGGCGGCGATGATCTCGTTCCCGGCGCGCTTGGCGTCGATGAGCTCCTGGACCCGGTCCTCGAACGAGTCCCGGTACTCCTCCGGGTTCCACTCCGCGCTCAGCGCGTCGATCAGCTGCCGGGCGGCGGTCAGCTGCTGCGGGTCCACCCCGGAGCGGTCCGGCAGGCCGGGCAGCTCCTCGCGCGGGTCCCTGACCTCGTCCGCGTAGTGCAGCGTGTGCAGCTGAAGCACCTCCCCGGCGGGGCGGATCGCGGTCAGGTACTCCTTGTTGCGCATCACGAAAGAGGCGATGGCGGCCCGGTTGCTCTCCTCCAGCGCCTCCAGCAGCAGCGCGTAGATCTGAGCGAACTCCTCGCCGCGCGGCGCCAGGTAGTAGCTGCCGCTGAAGTAGACCGGGTCGACGGCGGAGAGGTCCACGAACGCGGAGACCGAGATGACATGCGAGCGGCCCGGGGCGATCTCTTCCAGCTCACCCGGCTCGATCACGACGTACTGGTGATCGCCCAGGTCGTAGCCCTTGACGATGTCGTCGAAGGCGACCTCCTCGCCGGTGCGCTCGTTGACCCGGCGGTTCCGCACCCGGTCGCTGGTACCGCGCTGGATCTGCCGGAAGTGCGTGGTGTGGTCCTCGGTGGCGCTGTAGAGCGAGACCGGGACGGTCACCAGCCCGAAGCTCAGCGCCCCGGTCCAAATCGGTCGTGCCATCGTGCTGCTCCTTCCGTTCGACTGTCCTCTGTGGGACCTCTCCGTCGGACCGCGGGGGTCAGGCGGCCCGCTGGTCCAGGTGCCGGAGCCGGTCGGCGGCGTCCCGGGCCCGGCCCCGGGCCCGGCGGGCCTCGCGGTCGGTGGCCTCCACCCGGGCCCGGGCGTCACGCTCCCCGGCGGCGGCCCCGCGCTCCTCCGCCCGGGCCTGCTCCAGCTGCTCGGCCAGCTCCTCGATCCGGCCCAGCAGCTCCCGGCGCTGCGCCGAGGCGCGCTCCAGCTGCTCGCGGGCCCTGGCGGCGGCCGCCTCGGCGGTCTGCGCGTCCTCCGCCGCCCGGGCGCTGAGCTGTTGCGCCTGGGTCAGCCGGCGCCGGCGCTCCTCCTCACCGGTACGCAGCGGCTTGACCGGGGCGCGGGGCGCGGCGGGGGCGGCCGGTGTGCTCCGGCCCCCGGGGGTTCCGCCGAGGTCGCGGGTACTGCTCAACCGGCCGGCCGCGAAGACCTCGGCGGCCGCCTGGTCGGTCAGCACCGTGTGCAGGGTCTGCTCCAGCTCGCGCAGCGGCCCCTCGCCCACGGCCAGCCCCGCCCTGGTCGCGGCCTGACCGGCCTGCCGGGTCAGCGCGGAGACCACGGCCCGGCGCCGCTGGGTGAGCTCACGCAGCTGCGCGCCGTCCAGCCGGGCCTGCGCCTCGCGCAGCCCGGCGGCCAGCTCCAGCAGCGCGCGCACCTCGGCCGGGTATTCGCGGACCAGCAGGTTCGCCAGCCACGCGCCCAGCGTCGGTCGGCGCAGCCGGTGGACGCGCTCGGCCAGCGCCGGGTCACCGGCGGCGCGCGCCCGTCCGACGGCGGCCTCACGGGCGGCGGTGAACTCGGGCGGCGGCAGCCCGTACAGGCCGTCCGCGATCTGCTCCAAGTCCATCAGTGGCACCTCCGGCTCGGACCTGTCTGTGTCCATGTTCACCCATTTTGGTGATTTATGTGCTTGGAGTAGCCCGCCTCGGGGACACGTCACCCATGGACCCGGTTGTGGCGCTGGAGCGGATCGCCTTCCTGCTGGAGCGTGCCGAGGCGCCGACCTACAAGGTCGCGGCGTTCCGGCACGCCGCCGACGTGGTGCACGGCCTGTCCCGGGTGGAGCTGCTGCAACGGGCGCTGGCCGGGCGGCTGACCGACCTGGAGGGCATCGGTCCCACCACGGCCAAGGTGATCACCGAGGCCGCCGCCGACCGCACCCCCGGCTACCTGGCCGACCTGGAGAAACGGGCAGAGGTACCGCTGGCGGAGGGCGGGCGGGGGCTGCGGGCCGCGCTGCGCGGCGACTGCCACCTGCACTCGGACTGGTCCGACGGCGGAAGCCCGATCGCGGCCATGGCCCGGGCGGCCCGCGATCTCGGCCACGAGTGGGCGGTGCTGACCGACCACTCGCCCCGGCTCAGGATCGCCCGCGGGCTCAGCGCGGAACGCCTGCGCGAACAGCTCGACGTCGTCGCCGGGGTCAACCGCGAGCTGGCCCCGTTCCGGCTGCTCACCGGCATCGAGTGCGACATCCTGGCCGACGGTCGGCTGGACCAGGAGCGGGAGCTGCTGGAGCAGCTGGACCTGGTGGTCGCCTCGGTCCACTCGGAGCTGCGGATGGGCGCGGCGGCGATGACCGACCGGCTGCTGGCGGCGGTCCGGGATCCACTGGTGGACGTGCTCGGGCACTGCACCGGGCGGCTGCTCGGCGCGAAGCCCCGCCCGGAGTCGGCCTTCGACGCCGAGCGGGTCTTCGCCGCCTGCGCCGAGGCGGGAACGGCGGTCGAGATCAACTGCCGACCGGACCGGCTGGACCCGCCGCGCCGCCTGCTGCGGCTCGCCCGCGACGCCGGAACCCTGTTCTCGGTGGACAGCGACGCCCACGCCCCGGGCCAGCTGGACTGGCAGATCCTCGGCTGCGCCCGGGCCGAGGAGTGCGGCATCACCGCGGACCGGGTGATCAACACCTGGCCCGCCCGGCGACTGCTCGCCTGGGCGGGCGGTGACGGGAACTGACCGGCCGCGCCCTCGGGCTCAACCTCAGCCTCAGGATCAGGCTCAGGCTTGGTCCAGGCTCGGCCTCAGGTACGGGCGAAGCTGCGGACCGGGAAGGCGCCGTTGGCCTGGATGGTGGCCGCGAGCGGTGCGGTGAGTGCGGTCAGCCGCTCCGTGGCGGCCTCGCCCAGCTGCCGGTAGGGGGCCTCGGCCAGCCGGTCGGTGCGGTGCTCGATGTCCCGGCGCAGGTCCACCCCGGCCTGGGTCAGCGCGCCGTCCGGGTCGAGCAGGCCGCGTGCCCGCAGCCGCTCCTCCGCGGCGTCCCACTCCTGCTGCGACCAGTCGCGGCTGGCCCGGGCGAAGTCGGCGCTGAAGCCCTTGCCGGTGGCGGTGTGGGTCACCAGCGCCTCGATGCCGTCCAGTCCGGCGTCCATGAGGACGGCCAGGTGGCCGTCGCCGCGGTGCTCGCGCAGCACGGTCGCGGCGTGCCACAGCGCCAGGTGCGCGGGCTCCGGCACCGGCAGTGCGGCGTGCGCGGCGGCCAGCGGGCGGCCCTCGGTGGAGCAGGCGGCGGCCGCCTCACCGGCGAGCCGCGCGGCCTCGACGACGGCCTGGCCGGTCAGTGTGTCGGCGCCGAGCAGCCGGGTCAGCGCCTGGTCGACCGCGCGCAGCCGCGCCGCCAGCACCTGCTCCGGCGTCGCCAGCCCCCAGGCGCGCGGAATGTGACGTGCCACCAGGGCCGGTTTGAAGTTGTAGAAGGTGGCGGCGACCGTGCCGGCGCCGACTGCCCCCATGGCGGCCGCGCGTCCGGCGAAGTAGCACATCCGGCCGGGCCGCAGCCCGGTGGCGGTGAACTCGGCCTCGGCCTCGGGCGCGAAGTAGATCAGTGAGTGCAGGGGGCTGAGCGCCTGATAACAGCGCCTACTGGCTAGCTGGGTCATGCGCCTCACTGTAGGACAGGCCAGCCGCTGCTCAGCCGTTCGATTCGATCAGTACGGCGATCCCGTCGAGCAGCCGCTGCAGGCCGAATTCGAAGAGATGGTCGAGGTTGAAGTCGTAGCTCTCCCTGGTGATCCGTTCGAGGGTGGGGAAGCGGCCACCGGCCATGATCTCCAGCAGCGCCGGCTCCTGACCGGCCAGCCACGCCTCGTTGTCGATGCCGCTGAGCGCCTCGGCCTCGGTCTCCAGCTCGACGTTGACGGCGGTGCCGCGAACGTAGTTGAACAGGGTGATGTGCGTGGTCATCATCGTCGACAGATCCAGACCCAGGCCGTCCAGGCTGGCCAGCACCCACTCGGTGTAGGGCAGTGCGCTGGGGACCGGCTGCGGACGGGTCACCGACAGCGCCGGTGCCAGCCACGGGTGGTGGTGGAAGACGTCCCACAGCAGCCGGGCGGCCAGGGTGAGCCGCTCGCGCCAGCCCTCCGGGGGATCGGCCGGGAGCGGCTGGCCGGCGAAGGCCGCGTCCATCATCCGGGTCAGCAGGGCCTCCTTGTCGTGCACGTGGCGGTAGAGCGACATGGTCGCCACGGCCAGCTCGGAGGCGACCCGGCGCATGGAGACGGCCGGCAGCCCCTCCTCGTCGGCGACCGCTATCGCGGCGTTGACGATGCGTTCCAGCGAGAGCGCCTGGTCCGGGCTGCTCCGGCGGGCCGCCGCCGGGCGCGCGGCCGAGCCCGGACCGGCGGCCGGCCGTTCGGCGGCGGCGCGCGGCGGCCCGGCCACCGAGACCACCGTCCCGACGCCGGGGACCGCGTGCACCAGGCCCTCGCGGCGCAGTTCGGCGAGCACCTTGGTCGCGGTGGCCATGGCCACCCCCCACTGCCGGGTGATCTCCCGGGTGGACGGCACCCGCTGACCGGCCGTCAGCTCGCCGGTCTCGATCCGCTGCCGCAACTCGGCCACGATCCGGCTGTAGCGCGGCGCTTCCCGCTGCTCCACGATGTTTCCTCCGCACTAGTACACCCGGTTGTCGCTGTCCACTCTAGCCGCCATTCGGGGGTCGGTGCAGCACTGCCGCCCCGGTGCCCCAGTGCATCAAGTGCACTAGTGCGCCTATGTAGCTTCACCGGCGCATTTCTGATGCTTGCCGGAGTAGTGCGTACGGCGTACATTCAGTGTCATGAGGAACACCGAGATACTTGTGTCCGGGGCGGGCGTGGCCGGTCCGACCCTGGCGTACTGGCTACGCAAGGCAGGCTTCACGGTCACCGTGGTGGAGCGGGCACCGGCGCCGCGGCCGGGCGGGCAGACCGTGGACCTACGGGGAGCGGGCCGCACCGTGATCGACCGGATGGGCCTGATGCCGCAGGTGCGGGCGCGGGCCGTCGACCAGCGCGGGCTGGCCATGGTCAGGGCCTCCGGCGCGGTCGCGGCCCGGATGCCCGCCGACAGCTTCGGCGGCGAGGGCATCGTCTCCGAGATCGAGATCCTCCGGGAC
>Ga0302314_10023183_pt1 | contig 10142 bp, 6 predicted proteins | sample III_Palsa_N2_3_FD_200533 | JGI IMG/M metagenome (GOLD analysis project Ga0302314, IMG submission 200533) | Peat permafrost microbial communities from Stordalen Mire near Abisko, Sweden - III_Palsa_N2_3 | ecosystem: Environmental > Terrestrial > Soil > Palsa > Peat permafrost | place: Sweden...
CGCATTCGCACGCTGCGTCAGCCCGGCGGGCTGTCGGGTTTCACCAAGCGCTCCGAGAGCGAATACGACCCGTTCGGCGCCGCCCATAGTTCGACCTCGATCTCGGCCGGGCTCGGGATGGCGGTCGCGCACGAGCTGAAGCGCGCGGCCGGCGATGCGTCCGAGCCCGAGGTTCGCCGGGTGATCGCGGTGATCGGCGACGGCGCGATGAGCGCCGGCATGGCCTACGAGGCGATGAACAACGCCGGCACCAGCAAATCGCGCCTGATCGTGGTGCTGAACGACAATGACATGTCGATCGCGCCACCGGTGGGGGCGATGAGCGCCTATCTGTCGCGGCTGCTGTCGTCGCGCGAATTCATGGGCTTGCGCGAGTTCGCCGCCAAGATGGCGAAGCGCTTCCCGCGCGGCCTGGGCCGCACCGCGCGGCGCGCCGAAGAATACGCCCGCGGCATCCTGACCGGCGGGACGCTGTTCGAAGAACTCGGGTTCTATTACGTCGGCCCGATCGACGGGCATAATCTCGAGCATCTGCTGCCGGTGCTGCGCAACGTGCGCGACGCCGACGAGGCGTTTCCGATCCTGGTCCACGCCATCACCAAGAAGGGCAAAGGCTACGCCCCGGCCGAGGCCGCACCCGACAAATATCACGGCGTGGCCAAATTCAACGTGATCACCGGCGAGCAGGCGAAGGCGCCTCCCGGGCCGCCAAGCTATACCAAGGTGTTCGCCGACTATCTGATCAAGGCAGCCGAAGCCGACCCGCGCGTGGTGGCGATTACGGCGGCGATGCCTTCGGGCACCGGCTTGGACAAATTCCAGCAGAAATTCCCCAAGCGCTGCTTCGATGTCGGCATCGCCGAGCAGCACGCGGTGACCTTTGCCGCGGCACTCGCCGCCGAGGGCATGCGGCCGTTCTGCGCGATCTATTCGACCTTCCTGCAGCGCGGCTACGACCAGCTGGTGCACGACGTGATGCTGCAGAAGCTGCCGGTGCGGTTTGCGATCGACCGCGCCGGGCTGGTCGGCGCGGATGGCGCGACCCACGCCGGCAGCTACGACCTGGCGTATCTATGCTGCCTGCCCCACATCGTGGTGATGGCACCGAGCGATGAAGTCGAACTGGCGCATATGGTGGCGACCGCGGCCGCGTATGATGATGGGCCGTCGGCGATCCGCTATCCGCGCGGCGACGGGCTCGGGCTCGCACTACCGGCGTCAGGCGAAATCCTGCCGATCGGGCGGGGCCGAGTCGTCCGCGAGGGTTCCACCATCGCGTTGTTATCGCTCGGGACCCGGCTGGCGGACACGCTCAAGGCCGCAGACGAGCTGCTGGCGCGCGGGCTCAAGGTGACGGTGGCCGACGCGCGGTTCGCCAAGCCGATCGACACCGACCTGATCGACCGGCTGGCGCGGACCCACGAAGTGCTGATCACGATCGAGGAAGGCAGCAGCGGCGGATTCAGCGCGCTGGTGGCACAGCATCTGGCGCTGGCGGGGCTGCTTGATGGCGGGCTAAAATTCCGGCCGATGACGCTGCCCGACCGGCTGATCGACCATAATACCCAACCAGCGCAAATCGATGAGGCCGGATTGTCGCCGCGCCATATCGTGCAAATGGCGCTCGGGTGCCTTGAACCAGTTCAATATCAGGCCGCTACACCATGAACCGTCTGCTGCTGACCGTCGCCCTGCTGCTGCCGCTGTGCGCGCAAGCCGCCACCGACACCACCGCCGCGTCCGGACCCACGGCGCCGATCAGTGCGCTCGACGCCGGCCTTACCGCCACCATCAAGGCCTCCACGACCAAGTCATTTCCGGCGCGATTCGCTGCCCTGGCGCCAATCGTGGACCACAGCTTCGACCTTGCGACCATACTTCGCGTGGTGGTGGGCCTGCGTTGGGCCACCCTGCCGGCGGACCAGCAAATGTCACTCCTCTCGGTGTTCCGCGCCTACACGGTCGCTCAATATGTCTCGAACTTCAGCAACGCCAGCGGCACCAGCTTCGCCATCCTCCCCGAGCAGCGGAGCGTCGGCACTGACGTGGTGGTCGAAACCCAAATCGTGCCGGCCAGCGGCGATCCAACCCGGATCGATTACGTCGTTCGTATGGAAGCGGACGGCTGGCACGCGGTCGACGTGCTACTGGAAGGCACCATCAGCCAGGCAGCGGTGCAGCGCTCCGATTTTCGCTCGTTCGTCGACGAAGGCAACGCCACCCGGCTGATCGCCAGTCTGAAACAGAAGGTCAGCGACCTTTCGGGAGGAACGGTGCAAGGATGATCGAACTGCCGCTCGCCCAGATCACCGGAGGGTTCGCTCTCGCCGGCGGCCTCGAGCAGGTGCTGGGCGTATCCGCAGTGTCGCGATTTGCTCATCGCGGGTCCGGTCCCACCGCCCCGGTGTTGCCGCCGATCACCGTGCTGAAGCCGCTGGCCGGCTTAGAGCCTCGGCTGGAAGAGGCGCTGGCGAGCTTCTGCGACCAAGCCTATCCGGAGTTTCAGATCGTGTTCGGGGTGCAGGACCCGTGCGACCCGGCGATCGCGGTGGTCGAGCGCCTGCGGCGGCAGTTTCCCAGCCGCGCGATCGACCTGGTGATCGACCGCCGCAAGGCGGGGCCGAATCGCAAGGTCGGCAATCTGCTCAACATGATCAAAGTCGCCCGCCACGAGCTGCTGGTGATCTCCGACAGCGACATCCACGCCCCAAACGACTTGCTGCGCGGCCTCGCGATCACGCTGGCCGAGCCTGGCGTAGGGCTCGCCACCTGCCTCTACAGCGGTCTTCCCGCGAGCGGTTCGCTCGCTGCGCGACTGGGGGCGACCCAGATCAGCCACGTCTTTCTGCCCGGGGTGATGCTGGCGCGGAATCTGGGTCGCCAGGATTGCCTGGGCGCGGTGATGGCGCTGCGCCGGCCGGACCTCGAGGCGATCGGCGGGTTGGAATCGCTGTTGCCGTTCCTCGCCGACGACGCGGTGCTGGGGCAGAAGATCGTCGCACTGGGCAAACGCGTCGAGCTGGCTCCCAGCGTGGTCGCGACCACCGTGCCGGAATCCGATCTGGCGCACCTCTGGCGCCACGAACTGCGCTGGGCCCGCACCATACGCGCACTGGCCCCCGCTGCTTTCGCCGCTTCGCTACTGCAATATCCGCTGTTCTTCGCTATGCTCGCCGTGGTTACCTCGGGGGCTTCATTCTGGTCGGTCGGACTCTTCCTCGCGCTGTGGCTGTTTCGGGCGGTCGCGGCAGCGGCGGTCGACTACCGGCTCGGGCTCAAACCGTTGGATAATTTCGCTCTGCTGCCGTTTCGTGATCTTCTTTCCGCCGCTCTCGTGCCGGCCGCCTTCCTGGGCAACCAAGTCCACTGGCGCGGCGAACAGCTTTCGGCCACGCCCAACCGCATGTCTCACCAAGGATACCCGTGATGATGAAAACCCTGTTCTTGCATCCCCCATCGTTCGACGGGTTCGACGGCGGCGCCGGCGCGCGCTATCAGGCCAAACGCGAGATCAAATCATTCTGGTATCCCACCTGGCTCGCCCAGCCCGCGGCGCTGGTGGAAGGCAGCAAGCTGATCGACGCCCCGCCGGCCGGCACCGGCCTCGCCGAAGTGGTGGCGCAGATCCGCGACTACGAGCTTTGCGTGATGCACACCTCGACGCCCTCGTTCGCGTCCGACGTGAAGGTCGCCGAGGCCCTGAAGGCGGCCAACCCTGCGCTTAAGGTCGGCTTCGTCGGCGCGAAAGTCGCGGTGCAGCCGGAGGAAAGCTTGAAACGCGCCCCGGTGCTCGACTTCGTCGCGCGCAACGAATTCGACTTCACCATCAAGGAAATCGCCGAGGGACGCGATTTTGCCGCGACCGACGGTATTTCCTATCGCAATACCGAAGACGTGATCGTGCACAACCGCGAACGCGCGACGCTGGAAGACATGGACCAGCTGCCGTTCGTGACCGAGGTCTATAAGCGCGACCTCAAGATCGAAGATTATTTCATCGGCTATTTGAAACATCCTTATGTTTCAATGTACACCGGCCGTGGCTGCAAATCGCACTGCACCTTCTGCCTGTGGCCGCAAACCGTGGGCGGCCACCGCTACCGCGTGCGCAGCGCCGAACATGTCGCCGAGGAAATCGCCCTGGCGCAGAAATACTTTCCGCAGGTAAAGGAATTCTTCTTCGATGACGACACCTTCACCGATAACCTGCCGCGCGCCGAAGCGATCGCCAAACTGCTCGGCAAGATGGGCGTGACCTGGTCCTGCAACGCCAAAGCCAACGTGCCACGCGAGACCCTGAAAGTGCTGCACGACAACGGCCTGCGCCTGCTGCTGGTGGGATACGAGACCGGCAATCAGCAAATTCTCTATAATATCAAGAAGGGCATGCGCATCGACGTGGCGAGGAAATTCACCCGCGACTGCCACGACCTCGGCATCAAAATCCACGGTACCTTCATCCTCGGCCTGCCCGGCGAAACCACCGAAACCATCCGCGAAACCATCAAGTTCGCGATCGAAACCAACCCGCACACGCTGCAGGTATCGCTCGCGGCGCCCTACCCCGGTACATATCTATACAAACAAGCGACCGAAAACGGCTGGCTCGACGAAGCCCACGCCGAACTGGTGGACGAACACGGCGTGCAAATCGCGCCACTGCACTACCCGCACCTGTCGCACACGGAGATCTTCGATAGCGTCGAGACGTTTTACAAGAAATTCTACTTCCGCGCGCCGAAAATCGCGAGCATCGTTGGGGAGATGATCACCAGCCCGGATATGATGAAACGGAGACTGCGCGAGGGAGTGGAGTTTTTCCAATTCCTCAAGGAAAGACATAAGGCAGCATAAGAAGAAGTCTTCTTTTTGTGAACAAAAAGAAGCAAAAAAACTTTTGTCAATATAAACCCCGTCCTACCCCCCCGTCATTGCGAGCGGTTAGCGAAGCAATCCAGCCCATCAACGCAACTCACTACCCGAGGACGGACTGGATCGCTCCGCCAACCACTCCAACGACGAAATAATCAGCGTCAGCGTATGCGACGAGTAATCTTCACCGCCGACGACTTCGGCCTCTCAGTCGGCGTCAACCAGGCGGTCGAACTCGCCTTCCAACGCGGGGTGCTCACCCACGCCAGCCTGATGGTCGCCGGCCCCGCCGCCACGGACGCCATCGCCCGCGCCCACGCCAACCCCGGCCTTAAAGTCGGCCTGCACCTGGTGGTAATCGAAGGCCCCGCGGTGCTGCCGCCGCAAGACATTCCCGATCTGGTCGATGCGGCCGGCCAATTCCCCGCGGATCAACTCAAGCTGGGCCTCAATTACTTCTTCCGCCCCCGCATTCGCCGCCAGTTGCGCGCGGAAATCACCGCCCAATTCCGCGCCTTCGCCGCCACCGGCCTCACCCTCGATCACGCCGATGCCCACAAGCACATGCATCTGCATCCCACCGTGGGCCAAATGATGCTGGAAATCGGCCGCGATTTCGCCCTGCCCCGCATCCGCATCCCCGCCGAACCTCCGGAGGTGCTGCGCGCCCTGAGCGAGCCCGTGGGATTCGGTGATCGCGCATTGTATCGCTGGAATGCATTGTTGCGCCGCCAAGCGCGCCGGTTTGGAGTTGCCACCAACGATCACGTCTTCGGTCTGCGCTGGAGCGGTCACATGACTGAAGAGCGTGTCTTATCGTTGTTCGAACATTTGCCTGAAGGCGAAAGCGAGTTCTATTTCCACCCGGCCGTCGCGCGCTATGATTTATTGCGCCGGTTGATGCCGGACTACGATCACGAAGCCGACTTAGATGCTTTGCTATCGATGCGCGTAAGGTCGGCACTTGCCAGATTAGCTACAAGCGATTGTCGCGCTTGAATGTCTCCAGCTCTATCCAAGACTCGTGAGCTATAAATGTTAAGTCAGCACAATCTGCACCTCAGTTGGGTGTCACCGGGGGCTTGGCCCGATGTTGTTCCAGGTGACGTAACTTTCTCTCTCGATCGTCTTCGAGGCTATTGAGTTTGGCAGCCAGATAATCGTTATCCATGTTTACTTCTCCGAGATATCCTATACCAGCAAGTGGAAAGACTGACACATGCTTCGGACCGTAGGGCGGGATGTTCTTCACATCCCGCCATCTTCCGTGCCGCAGATGGCGGGATGCGAAGAGCATCCCGCCCTACCGATTGGTCACGAACGGCCAGAGATGAGTCACTATCGATGCCGTATGGTATTATGTAAACTACCCATCCGTACTCGCCCCAGCCAAAGCTAAGCCCGAGCTCGTATTGTTCTAGCAATAGCGCGGGAACACATCAAGAACATTATCCCTGCGCCCGAAACAGCCCCGGATCCAAAAACACCCCCACCAACCGTTCCACCGGCAAATGCGGTGGCACCACCATTCCCCCTTGTCTGGATTTGATGCGTTCCGCCGGTGCGCCGATGTCGAGTGCGATCACGGGCAGGCCGGCGCGCCAGATTTCGGTCAGCACGTAGGACCAGGTTTCCGGGCATTGCGAGGGCAGAAAGGCGAAATCCGCCTGTTCTGCTTTGATCACTGCCTCGACTTCGTTTTTCTCATAGGCGCCGGTGATGCGCACCACGCCGGTGGCGAGCAGGCGGCCGTCGTCGGCGGTGTAGCCCACGATCACGAATTCCAGCGGCAATTTCTTCGCAGCTATGAAGCGCGCCGCATTCAATAAAAGTTCGAATCCCTTTTGGAAGCCTATCGCTCCCACCACGGCGATTCGCCTGACAGCTCCAGGAGGTTTCACGAGCGGGCGCAGCTGCAAGCGTCCGCTTTCGTCTTGCCACGGCACTGCGCGCACTTTGATCCCGAACCGCCGCATATAGCGGCGCGCGGTGTCCTGGCTGGGTGCCACTACTTCGCGCGCGCGCAGCAGCAGCCGCAGGCTGCGCTGGTGGAGGTCAGCCGGCGAAATCTCCTCGTCAAGTTCGCTGCCAAGATCGGCGATGCAGAATGCGCACTGGCGCACGTCGGGTTCGCCGCAATAGCGGTTGTCGCGCGCGGTGAGGGTGATGCGCGGACAGTACCAGGCGTAGTCATGCAAAATTACGTCGTAGACCGGGAACGCCGCCAGCAGATTTTCGATCAGTGGCCAATCCCATCCCAAGAAGTGATGGATTTCCACCCAGGCGATGTTGCTGCCGCGCAGCAGATCCATCAGCGCCGAGGATTGTTCGGTCGGCGGAAAGATCAGATTGGGGTAGGCGTCGGGGTCGCCCGCGCTCACCGCGATCCCGCGCGGGGTGGGGCTCAGCACCACCGCGCGCACTCCGTCCTGCGCGATTTTGGCGAGGCGTTCGTCCACGCGCTGCGCCACGCCGCCGCCGCGGCCGTGGCTCACGATCAGCACCGCTTGGCGATCACCCTGATCCTGCCGCCAACGCTGCCAATCCATCCGCCGGCGCGCGGCGAACAGCGGGTCGGCGTCGCCCCATTTTTCGACCAGCGCGTCATAGCCGGGGTGCAACCGGTTGAGCGTTACCAGATTGCGCTTGGACAATTCCTTCTTGGCGGCGCCGAAGGAAACGCCCTCGCGATGCCCGACGAAGCTTCCCGCGGTCACCACCTGGCGCCAGCCCAGGTGGCGGGCGCGCAGGCTGTAGTCATTCTCCTCGCCGTAGCCTTGACCGAACAAATCCTCGCGGAACAGGCCGGTGTCGCTCAGACATTCGGCGCGGATATACATGCAGAAGCCGTGCGCGGTTGGTGCGTCCACCACCACGCCCGCATTCACCGCGCGCGCGAGTTCCGCGGTGGCGCAGGTCGCGGCGAGATCGGGAGTCGGGTTGCGTTTTTGATTGTCGGGGTAACTGAAAATCGTTGCCGCGTTGGAAAGCGGCGTCGCGGTACCGATGTCGTTCGCGGAATAGACCGCCGCACGCAGGTCCGCGATCCATCCTGGTGGCACCAGCGTATCGCTGTTCAACAGCACCACGTCGCGTCCCGCGGATGCCCGCATTCCGGCATTGGCGGCGGCCGGAAAACCCAGATTAACCGGGCGGACATCGAGATCGAATTCCCCCGCTGCCGCCAGTTCGCGCAATCTTGCCACCAGTTCGCGATCGGGCGAGCCATCCACCACCACCAGCACATCCTCGCAGGCGCTCTTCGCCGCCGTTACGCTCGCCAGGCAATCCAACGTGACATCCAACCCGAGATAGACCGGGATCACCACCAGGACTCGCCGCTGCGCCAAATCCGGTATTGGGTGCACCGGCGTCGGACCGATCAGATCCGCCTGGATGCTGATAAATGCGCTGTCATCGTCGAACGGGGCCTCCGGCTCGCCCACCAGCGGAAAACGCCTGGCGAGCGCCCTCGCCGCGGCCGCCGCACTCGCCATCTCGCCCAGCGGCATCAGCGGCGCGCCATACAACCTGCGGGAGTGCGGGCCGATCACGTCGATCGTATCGCCCAACGCCGCCACTTCGGCGGCGGAAAGTGCAAAGCCGCGCGGCTCGGCGAAAGGGTTGGCGTCGCTGCGTTCGGAAACCGGGAGCTCCGGCGTCAATTCCTGCCCGTTCACCAATATGCGCGGTGGTCGCCAGGGCTCGCCCGGCAGCCAGCACCAGCCGGCGATGCCGCCCGCGACCGCCCGCACAAATCCTTCCACCCGGGTTACCAGCCGCACGGCGATCGGGCTGCCGAGCAGATCCTGCCCGTCTCGGCGCACGCTGAGCCGCGCCGCTTGCTCCCAACCCGGTTCCAATTTGAACCCGCGCTTGCCCGAGCGCCGCGCCGGCGCCGGCACTCCGTCGAGCTGCAACTCGCACTTCAGCGCCCCGCCCGAGACCGTGACGAATCCCGCATTGTCGAGGCTGCACCAGCCGACCGGCCCCGCGATCTCGTCGGCCAGCGCAGAGAATTCCGGGTCCGGCGGTGGTGCGTTACGTTCCAGCGCGCGACCCAATGCGTTCGCGGCCGCCGCCCGATCGCCGAGCCGCAACAGGCACGCTGCCAGCCGGCGCCATGCCTCGCCCCAGCCGGTCTTCTCGGCCAGAAAGGCAAACATGTCGGCCGCTCGCGGCCTACCCGTCAGCAGGTAGAGTTCGGCCAAGGCAAAGGTCAGCGTGCCGTCACCGGGGGCCCGGCGCTGCGCATATTCGATCAGCCGGGTCGCTTCGTTCCAGGCACCGCGATCGAGCAGCGGCAGCGCCCGCTCCACCGCGCGGGTGACCTCCGGATCGCGCTCCAGCCAAGGCGCCAGCAGCATCGGCTTCAGGAAATGCGACGGCCTGGCCTCAAATTTCGTCAAACGTCACCCTCCGCGGTATGCATCAGTTCTTATGCTCCGGCGTTGGTGCGGTCTAGCCATCCGGCAAGCGCTTCGCGGCGAGCCATAGATACAGCAGCAGGTCCTCGAGCATGGTTTGCCGATACAGCCGGGCGCGCCGGAGCGTGATCCAGCGGCGGGTCCAGCGGTGGTCGCCGAGTTCGCTTAAAAGCCGCACGATCGCGGCGTTTTCCGGCGCAAGCCCGCCACTGCTCGTGAGCGCCGCGAGATGGTCCCGCAACCGTTCCACGAACGGCCCCGCCCCCCGTGCTGCGGCGCGCCGCGCGCGCAGCAGCAGGCTTGCGTTGGCACCCACGGCGTTATCGGTGTGCTGACGGTAAAGAATGAACGGTTGTGGGTCGAACAAGATTCGGCCGCCGGCCCCGCTTACCACGATATAGGCCCACCAATCATGGATCGATCCTGCAGGCGGTGGGGCTGCCAGGATCGCTCGCCGCGCCGCCGCGTTCAGCACCGTCGTGCAGCCGGTGGCGATGTTCTGCACCAGCGCGTTGCGAAAACCGGGTGGCCGCCGCGGGATTGCCGAAAGCCCCAGCGGCTCCAGATCGTCGTCAACCAAGCGCTGCCGCCCGCAATAGAGCCCCGGGGCTGCGCCGTGACCCTGCAACCAACCGACCGCGCGCGAAATCTTGTCGGGCAGCCAGACATCGTCCTGATCGCAGAATGCGAAATACTCGAAATCCTCCGCCGCCGCAGCGAGGATTTTCATGAACGAACCCAACACGCCGCGCCGGCCGCTGTCCTGATCGACGCGGGTGATCCGATCGCGCATCGGCCACGCATCGATGATCGCGCAAGTATCATCGCCAGAGCCGTCATCGC
>Ga0302314_10023184_pt1 | contig 10142 bp, 10 predicted proteins | sample III_Palsa_N2_3_FD_200533 | JGI IMG/M metagenome (GOLD analysis project Ga0302314, IMG submission 200533) | Peat permafrost microbial communities from Stordalen Mire near Abisko, Sweden - III_Palsa_N2_3 | ecosystem: Environmental > Terrestrial > Soil > Palsa > Peat permafrost | place: Sweden...
ACCGAGGAGAGTGCCTGATGACCGAGACCGACCGTCGATTCGCCGACCAGAGCGACGACCTCAGCAAGCGCGCCCGCTGGACCACCGACTCCACCGGCTCCACCGACTCCATGGACTCTGAGGACTCCGCAGACCCCGTGCAGGACGAAGACGTCGCGGCGGACGACGACACCGCGTTCGCCACCGACTCGGCCTCCGACGCCGCGTACGCCGCCAACACCGACGCGGACACGGACGCCGACCTCGACACGGACACCGACCTGAACGCCGACCCCGACCTGAACAGGAACGCCGACCTGAACACGAACACGGACACCGACACCGGCCTCCGCACCGGCACCGGCACCGACACCGGCCTCGGCACCGATGCCGACACCGACGCCGGTCTCGGCACCACAACGCCGGTCACCGCCAGGGCGTCCAGCCCCGCGTCCGCGTCCATACCCGCGTCCACGCCGATCGCCGGCAATCACTCCGCCGAGAGCGACAGCGAACCGCTGCTGCCCGAGGCCGACGCCGACCAGCTGCGGGTCCGCTGGCAGAGCGTCCAGGCCGGCTTCGTCGACGACCCGCGCAACTCCGTGCAGGAGGCGGACGGGCTGCTGGAGCAGGTGGCGGAGCGCTTCGCGCAGTCGCTGACGGACGCCCGCAGCGCGCTGCGCAGCAGCTGGGACAGCAACAGCGGCACGAACGGCACGGTCGGGACCGCCGCGGACGACGCGGGCACCTCGACCGAACAGCTGCGCGGTACGCTGCAGGACTACCGACGGCTGGTGAACCGTCTGCTGGATGTCTGATTCGCACCGACTGTCGGCATTTGTCCGGCAGTTCAGTGCGAGTTGGGCCACAAAACTCCGGTGAACAGGCATCAGCCGTCTCGGTCCGGGTAGCGGACCGAGGAGATGCCCGAAGAAGGACGCCATCCCCGTCGCAGCCGGCGACGCGGATGCACACCACCGGAGGAGCCTCATGACCAGCTCGACCCTGTCCGCCGCGACCGCGCCGCACCAGACGTCCCCGTCCGACCCGGCGGAGCTCAGCACCGGGGAGTCCCGGGCGCTGTCCAAGTCCCTTTTCCTGCGGCTGCGTTCGCTGGAGGAGGGAACCGCGGAGTTCTCCTACGTTCGGAACACCCTGGTCGAGCTGAACGTCGCGCTGGTCTGGTTCGCGGCCCGGAGGTTCCGCAGCCGCAGCGAGCCGATGGAGGACATCGTCCAGGTGGGCATGGTCGGCCTGATCAAGGCGATCAACCGGTTCGACCCCGAGCGCGACGTGGAGTTCCCGACCTTCGCGCTGCCGACCATCACCGGCGAGATCAAGCGCTTCTTCCGGGACACCAGCTGGTCGGTGCGCGTGCCCCGGCGGCTCCAAGAGCTGCGGTTGGACCTGGCCAAGGCGGTGGACGAGCTGGAGCAGGGGCTGGACCGGGAGCCGACCACGGCCGAGCTGTCGGAACGGCTCGGGATCACCGAGGCCGAGGTGGCCGAGGGACAGAGCGCGGCCAACGCCTACACCGCGGGCTCGCTGGACGCCGCCGCCGACAGCGAGTCCGCCGAGGGCCCGCTGTCCCGCCGACTCGGCTACGAGGACCGGCGGTTCGACCAGGTGGACAACCTGGAGTCGCTGAAACCGCTGGTCGCGAGCCTGCCGGAGCGCGACCGCACGATTCTGGCGCTGCGCTTCGTCGGCGATCTGACCCAGTCGGAGATCGGCGCCGAACTGGGGATCTCGCAGATGCACGTCTCCCGGCTGCTGAACCACGCGCTGGACATCCTCCGGGCCGGACTGCTGACCGAGAGCTGAGAGCCGGACGGGGCTGGGCAGGGCTGGACAGAAGCTGGACAGAAGCCGGGCAGGGCCGACCGGGGCGGACAGCTGAGCGGGCGGTCACGCCTTCGGTCACGGTTCGGGCCGCAGTTTCCGGCTCCCGTCCGGCCACCGGACCGGCCGGAAAGCACCGTCGCCGCCCGACCGGTCGGCACGCGTACTGTCTGCGGCCCGGGAATCGGGGCGATAATCCGAGCAGAGGTCCGCAGCGGACGCCGCGTCGGGGCGGTTCCGGTGGCTTGGATCGGCCAGACCCGCTGTCCCCGGGAGGGCAGCCGGGAACGTACACTGGCGACTCGCCGCGGACCGGGCAGCGAGACATCGAGCAGGGGAGTGACCACCGTGGCACAGGGACGAAGCGGCATTCGCGGCAGCAGGATCGGCGCGGGCCCGATGGGCGAGACCGAGCGGGGCGAGCTGGCCGCCCGCACCGTGGTCTCCTTCTGGTGCGGCAACGGGCACCACATCCGGCCGAGCTTCTCCAGCGAGGCGGCCATCCCGGAGACCTGGGACTGCCCCAAGTGCGGTCTGCCGGCCGGTCCGGACCAGGAGAACCCCCCGGCCGCCGCAAGCACCGCACCGTACAAGACCCACCTGGCGTACGTGCGTGAGCGACGCAGCGACGAGGACGGCGAGATCCTGCTGAACGAGGCGCTGGCGAAGCTGCGCGGCGAGTTCTGAGCAGTGGACGCGTTCTGAGCGGGCGCGTTCTGAGCAGTGCGTGCGTGAGGGGCCCGGCGAGCGACGCCGGGCCCCTCACGCACGCCGGTGGCTGTCAGCCGACCGGGACGGTCAGCGTGCCGCCGCCGAAGGTGTCGGTCGAGCCGGTCTGGTCGGCGTCGGCGTAGAGCAGGTCCTTGGTGCCGACGACCAGCGCCAGGTGGTCCCCGGCCGGCACGTTGTAGTCAATGGCGTTGAGGTCCATGGTGACGCTCAGCGGTGCGCCCGGGGTGGCGTCCAGGTAGGTGTAGGGGACGTGGGTGACGAAGCTGGCGTCGCCGAGCCAGTTGACGTCGTAGAGGTAGGCCACCAGGGTGCCGCTGGCGGCGCTCGGGGTGACCGTGAACCGGGCCTGCGGGATGCCCCGGATCGCCGCGCCGGACGACAGCGTCGGCCCCTGCCAGACGGCGGCGTCGGAGCGGTCCACCAGTGGCAGCCAGATCGACGAGGGCGAGCCGGTGAGCTGGGTCAGGCCGTTGGTGATGAACGGGACCCCGGCGTTGGCGACCGTGTAGTAGCCCGAACTGATGCGGGTGCCAGGCAGGTTGACGGTGTCGGTGCCGGTGGCGGTGGCCGCCCAGTCGGCGTAGTGCTGCTGGGTGCTGGAGCCGACCGCGGTCAGGTCGACCCCGGTGGTCGCGCTGGACCCGCCGTTCAGGTAGGTGTCGAACCAGTCGCCGACGTTGCTCCAGACCGTGTTGGCCAGCCCGGCGAGGCCGGTCAGCTCGACCGTGGCGTGGTCGCCGGGGGCGAGGTCGAGCCGCTTGGGCCCGGTGTACTGGTTGAAGAACGAGACGATCTGGTCCGGTGCGAAGAAGCTGTCACCGAAGGCGTTGGAGATGTAGACGGCCGGGTGGTTGGCGTCCAACTGGCTCAGGTAGGTGGCGGGTGAGCGGGCGGCGGCCCAGGACTCGACCCAGGGGATGTCGGTGTCCGAGTTGAGGTCGGACAGGGCCTCGGTGAGCTGGGCGTCGGGGCGGCCGGTGAGCTGACCGAGGAACCCGAGCAAATCGGCGGCGAGCAGGTGCCGGGTCTGGTTGCCGTACAGCGAGTAGGTGAGGTCGGACCAGGCGCTCATCGCGGCGACGGCCTTGATCCGGGGGTCGTGCGCGGCGGCGAGCAGCGACAGCCCCGCGCCGTAGGAGACCCCGGCCACGCCGATCTTGTTCGGGTCGGCGCTGGTGTTGGCCAGCGTCCAGGTGATGACCGCACTGGTGTCGGCGACGTCCTGCGGGCCGGCGACGTGGATCTGGCCACCGGAGTCGAGGAAGCCCTCGGGGGTGTACGAGACCACCACGTAGCCGCGCGTGGCGAGTTGCGTCTCCTGCGCGATGTACTCGACGTCGTTCAGAGACCAACTGGAGATGAACACGATGACCGGGTGCAGTCCTGGCGTCGTGGGCTGGTCGACGTTGGCGCTGAGCGCCGTCCCGTCCGCTCCGGGGATGCTCAGGAAGACCGGACCAGTGGTCCCGGTGCCGGCCGCGGAGGCCGCCCCGACCGCAGGGCCAAAGCCGATCAGTGCGCAGATCAACGCTGTGACCAGTGACAACAGGGTGATGCGTCTGGGCATGGGGCAGCCTCCAGCGAGATGTTACTGGGTGGGAACATCGTGGTTACTGGAAGGTAAGGTCTTTGTCACCCAAGCACAATGAGCAGGACAAGATTTGTTGCGGAACCAGCCCCCGAGGCCGTCGCGAACGCCGTCTTGTCAGACATGGTTCATCTACCGTCCAATAAACATGTCCAGACAAGTGGCGGAGATCTGGAGCACCTTTCTCGGTAGTCCGCCCCCCGAAGAAAGGCCCACGGATGTCCCCGATCTCCCGCAGGACGCTGCTCGGCTCGGCCGCCGCCCTCGGCGCGGCCAGCGCCGTCGGCGTGCTCCCCGGCTCGGTCCGCCGCGCCATGGCCGCCGCCACTGGCAGCGGTTCGCTCTCCTCGGTGAAGCACGTGGTGATCCTGATGCAGGAGAACCGGTCCTTCGACCACTACTACGGCACCCTGCAAGGCGTGCGCGGCTACGGCGACACCTCGCTGCTGCGCTTCCCCAAGGGCTCCAACGTCTGGAACCAGTCGACCAAGGGGTCCGGCTCCGGCGGATCGATCCTGCTGCCCTGGCACCTGAACACCGCGCTCACCGACGCCCAGCAGGTGGAGGACCTGGACCACTCCTGGTCCGGCACCCACGGCGCGTGGAACGACGGCCTGAACAACAACTGGATCCCGGAGAAGACCGGGTACACCATGGGCTACTACAACCGCACCGACATCCCGTTCCACTACGCGCTGGCGGACGCCTTCACCATCTGCGACCAGTACTTCTGCTCGGTGCAGGGCCCGACCAACCCGAACCGGCTGTACCAGTGGACCGGCATGATCGACCCCAACGGCACCGGCGGCGGCCCGGTCACCGACAACAGCGAGGACGGCTACTCCTGGACCACCTACCCGGAGATGCTCCAGGACGCCGGCGTCTCCTGGCGGGTCTACCAGGAGCCGGACAACTTCGACGACAACCCGCTCGGGTTCTCCCTCTATGCATAGTTTACCCAAGTGGCCCTCCCCTACGCCTCTTTGGGTGGGATTTCTGCCTCCGACCACCGCACTGACCTGGCGTGTTGCGCCGTCGGATGGTGGTACAGGGCGGGGCCTATGCTCCGCCGAAACTACAACGAGCCCGGCTGCTGCCCCGTCTGCCGTCGACCCACACGCACGTGGAGCGGGCTTGCCCCGGGGTGTCCAGGTGGAGCGCCCTACTGGACGAACGACCTGGACACCCCGGGGCAAGGCTGCTCGGCTTTGCCTGGGTCGACGGCGGACGGGGCAGCAGCCTCTACATCAACCATGCACGACCCGCAGCCGCATGCCCGCCCCCTCTGCCTCGGAGCCAGAGCGCCCCCGCCGGAGGCAATGCCCTGGTACGCAACTGGCCCCCGCCACGGTTCATAGACAGGGGCCAGCGATCAATCACTCAGAGACCAAAGGCACCTACAGCTCGAACTCCCCTGCGTGCACGCCCGCCACGAAGGCAGCCCATGCCCCTGGACCAAAGCACAGAGCTGGCCCATCCGCGTTCTTGCTATCCCGAACGGCGAGGTCGCCATCCTGCATGGAAGCGATCTCCACGCAATTGCCGTTGTTGCCCGAGAACGAGGACTTCACCCAGTTCAACCCCAGAGCCGAAGCGGATTCAATGTAAGGCTTCACCGTCTACACCATTTCCTTGAGAGCACCCATGATGAGCTCACGGGACTTGCTGACATTCGCTGCCGCCATATTGAGTCGGCGAAACAGCGTGGCATAGGTCTCCACGTCGGCCGCGTCCTCGTAATAGGTGGTACTTGTGGGAGACTCGGCATAGATGATGTCGGTCTCACCCGAGGTGGGGAAGCTCATGATGACGAACGGCCCGAACAAACAGGCGTTCATGGGGTCTTCCCGTGGAAGCACCTGAAATTCGATGTTTTGCTGCCGACTGTCGGTGATCAGGGCTTCTAGCTGGGCCTTCATCACTTCGCTGCTGCCCACACGGTGGTACAGCACGTCCTCCTTGACGATGACCCACAGCTGGAGCGGATTCTCTCGCGTGAGAGCCTTTCGGCGCTCTTGCCTCACGTTGATCTGAGCCTCTACCGCTTCCGGCGTCGCATTCGGTTCCTGTTGAAGGACCAGTGCCCTGGTGTACTCCGGAGTTTGCAGAAGTCCAGGCACGATGTTGGTCTCGACGTTGTACAGCTCGGCGGCGTCCCATTCGACTGCCACGTATGCGGCGTACTTCGAGGCAACTGACTTGGCGTACCGCAACCACCAGCCCTTCTGCTTCGACTCACGAGCCAGCAGTTCGATCTCACTGCGTACGTTCGGATCAGTGACGCCGTAGGCCGACATCAGGGCACGAAGATCAGGAAGCCTGATCCCGGACTGAGCGTTTTCGATGCGGCCGAGTTTCGACTCTGCCGACCCAAGCGCCTCGGCGGCCTGGGCATGAGTCAGCCCTGCGGCCGTCCGCAGCTCCCGAAGTCTTCTCGCCAGACGACGCTGACGGATCGTCGGGCTGATGTTGATGGGCATGCAACGCTGCCTTCCCCTACAGGTTTGCAGGTCAAGTGTGCCGCTGGCTGACGGTAAGGGCAACCAGCTCTCGCGACCTCTCAAAGTGGGGACTTGACACTTTGCGGAGAGCAAGGTGCACACTACCTACAGTGGCGATGCACCGTCAGCTCCCCAACGTCGGTGCCCAGTTGCTAGGCCACCCATTCCACGCCAGGGGGTGCAAGCATGTCCGTCCCGAAGGCAGAGTACGTCCGGTATCGGCGATTTCGTCCCGCTGTCAAAGTCGCTCGTGCTAACGCACGCGATGTCGCTCATCGATGGGGCTTGGATGATCTGGCCGATGATCTTGAGTCGATCATTGGTGAGTTGGTCGCAAACGCCGTGGTCCACGGTCGGGCGTCCAGGGGAAGCCGAGTAGCCGTCACCTACCGCTTGTTCGACGGGTCCTTACGCGTCGAAGTACGGGACTGGGCAACTGGCGCACCCCGCGTTCTACGGCTTGCCGACCGCGATGAGGGCACCGCCGAAAGCGGTCGGGGTCTGACCATGGTCGATGCCTTGAGCCGCCGATGGGGAGTGATCCCCCGCGTTATCGGCAAGAGCGTGTGGTGCGAGATGGAGACCAAGGCAAGTAGCTAACGGCGCACCTCTGGGGTGTGTGACACCTATGGCGACCGGATCGGGTTAAGGGTCGCACCACTGTCCATTCGTAGTGCGCAAGGAGGAACCTCACTTGTCCGGTAGGCGAGTTGAAAGAAGCAACGGTGCTCCGGCAGTACCTTCGAGGGAGACGTTCAACCCCGGATTCCCGGTGCCTGATCCCGTTGGGGTCCCGGGCTGCGCGGTGTGCGACGCGCATCTGAGGACGATTGCGCACAGTCGGCGTGAGCATCAGCTCACCGCCCTGTCGGACAGCCGGGTCCTGATGGCGCGTCACCTCGATGAGGGCCATCACTGATGGGGGCCACCGAGCGGTTACGTTTCCGGAACTACGTGGTTGCTCCGGACCTGACGGTGAATCGGGAGTTCAGGGCGCGGTGTGTCTCGGGCAGTGAGGCCGAGTGCGGCGCGGAGTCAGCGCTGTCGGGGGATATCAAGGTGGTGGACGAGTGGATCGTCCAGCACTTCCACGATACGGCGCACGACGCCTTTCGACGGGTGGTCGCGGACTACGCGGTAGTCCGGGTGGGTGAGTGGGTGTGACTGAGAGCCGAGTCCTGGCCGAGGTGACGCCGGAGCGATATCAGGAACTGTGGGCGCACGCGCAGCGGATGCTGGTCCGTATAGAGCGTGTGCGGCAGACCCGTAGGGCACGTGAGGTGTTCCGGGATCACGCGAGAGGAGCGGTTGTGGTTGCCGTTGGCTTACCGAGGCCGAGGGGTGGGGGGCGTCCGCCGAAGATCACGTGCGCGTACTGCGGTGGGCAGGTGAATCCGCGCACGGCACGGCTGGCGCGGGTGCGCGGTGTCCACTCCTACGTGTGCGGACACCACCCGGTTCGGAGGGGCGAGTAGTGGCAGAAGGCGAAGCCGCGACTACGGACGGGTCGAACTTGCTGCGGCCTGCTCCGGGTACCGCATGCAGCTGGGGCGATTTCGCCACGGACCGCCCGCGTGACCGTTATGCCGGTGAGATCCGCCGGGCCTGCGAGAGTGGGGATATCTCCCGCGTTCGTGCTCTCTTTGCCGAGGCGCGCGAGGCGGGAGCCTTGCAGGGGCTGCTGCCCTGCGAGGTGGAGATCAGGCTGGGGCAACTGCTGGGGCCCAGGTACCTGGGTGGTGCAGGGCTGTTGGCGCTCGCGGCGGAGTTGGGGCGGACTGCTCAGTACGTGGCCAAGGTGCTGCGGCTGGCGGGGGTGCCAATCCGTCCGGCCTTTCGTCCCGCCTCGGTGCCCCCGGTGGACCTGGCCGAACTGCGGCGGCGCTATGAGAACGGCTCCTCGATCAGCAGCCTGGCACGCCTGATCCACTACTCGCGCGACCGCACCAGGAGGTTCCTGCTCATCGGCGGGACCGAGCTGCGGCCACGCGACCCGCGTTTCGCCGTGAGTCCGAATTCGGCTCCCTCTCGAATGTCAGGAAGATGATCATGGCAAGGCGGAATGACCCCAAGCACCCGACTTCGGCGGGGACCGTGTTCGGTGAGTTGATGCGGATCAAGCGCGAGGACGCGGGGCTGACGCAGGAACAGGTGGCCGGGCTGATCGGGGTCGAGCGGTCGTTGGTCACCAAGTTCGAGAACGGCGAACGCAGGCCGGGTGAGGGGCACGTGAAGAGGATCGACGTCGCCTTGGGCGCGTGCGGTGAGCTGGTCCGGCTGTACCGGCGGATCGACTGGACGGAGCGCATGTCCCGCTCCCCGGACTGGTTCCCCCGCCGTACCCTGATGGACGCCGAACTGAGCCAACTGCACCAGTACCAGAACCAGCTGATCCCGGACCTGCTCCAGACCAGGGACTACGCCCGCGCCTGCTTCTCGCAGCTGGCGCGGGACAACGCGCACGGCGACAGCGTCGAGTGGCGGATGGAGCGCCAGCGTCGGTTCCTGGCAGCGGACGGGCCGCTGTACGTGGCTCTGCTGGACGAGGGCTGCCTGCTGCGCGAGGTCGGCGGTCCCGAGGTGATGCGCGGGCAGATGGAGCAACTGCTGCGCGTCGGTGAACTGCCCAACGTCCGTATCCAGGTGGTGCCGTTCACCTTGGGTCATGTGTCCGCGCCGGGGAACCCGGTCTCGTTGATCGTCCTGCCGCGCGGACAGTGCTGGATGTATTCGGAGTCGCTGTACATGGGTCACTTCAGCAACGATCCGCTGGTGCTGACCCGGCACCAGCGTAACTTCGACCTGCTCAGGGCCGACTCCCTGTCGGCCCGCGAGTCGGCCGCACTGATCAGCACCGTCCGACACAAGTACACCTCCTCGGACGGCTGAACCAGGCGGGGGCGGGGGCTGGCGGGGACTCCTGGCAGATTAATTCCGGCCGTGGTGTCAGTGCTGTGTGCGACTCTATATTCGTTTGGCATATGCCACGGATCTTGGGGGCGCAAGCGCATGCACGGGGACGGAACGCAGTACAGGGACAGGGCTTTCGGCGAGGACGATGACGGCTGGATGCTGGGCGGCGGTCCCATGCTCGATGATGTGGACTACGAGGGGCCGTGGCTGCGCGCGCGTGCGGTGGCGCGGGCTGTAAACGGTTTGTTCCGGGCGCGGGGATGGACGGGCGGCCGGGGGGTATTTGCCCAGCCTGGCTGGGCTGACGACGCGTCAGGAATTGTTTTCTTGACGGGGGCGGTGACGGGCATGGGGCCGGTGCGGCAGGCCCTGGAGGCGTGGGCCGGGCCGACCGGGGACGGTCCTGCAAGTGTCCCGGAGGGAACGGCTGCGGATGATGATCCGGCGGGCCTGCTGCCTGATCCGGTGCTGGCGGATGGAGACGCTGAGGGGCAGTGGCTGCGTGCGTGTGCGGTGGCGCAGTCCCTGAACGTGCTGTTCAGGGCTCGCGGGCTGAGTGGTGGTGCGCGGGTGCGCGCGCGGGCTGG
>Ga0302314_10023185_pt1 | contig 10142 bp, 4 predicted proteins | sample III_Palsa_N2_3_FD_200533 | JGI IMG/M metagenome (GOLD analysis project Ga0302314, IMG submission 200533) | Peat permafrost microbial communities from Stordalen Mire near Abisko, Sweden - III_Palsa_N2_3 | ecosystem: Environmental > Terrestrial > Soil > Palsa > Peat permafrost | place: Sweden...
TCCCAACAAGCAATACTCCGTGCCGCAACCGTACGGAGGGCCGGGGGTATAGAGTCCATCGTCCTCGAAAAGATTATACGAGCCGGCGGCGCCGACGCTGAACGAGAAACCGAGCGTATCGACGGCGACGTCGGGCGGCGACGGAGAGAAAACCACGTTGTCGGGCCCATCATAGCTGTCGAGCCCTAAAATCGTCTGTCCGTTGGCTGTGCCGGTAATCGCGGTGAGGCCATAGGTATCCGCGCCGACAAAGTTGGCCGTGAACGTGCCGCTTCCCGAGACTCCTGGTCCAGCATAGCTCCAATCGAACGTGGCGGCGCTCGCGCTGGACGCTTGCAGCGCCAACAAAGCGCCGCCGGCCCAAAGAAGCTTGCCAAAACAGCCCGCGCCGGCCTTACCCGCCGCGGGTCTTGCGATTTTCGCGTTCACGCCAAATCTCCTATGAGATGCTTTGCCGACAGCAGTCAGTCCCGCCGAAGCCAAGAGTGGCGAAGCCAACCGCGCCAAGAAACCCGGTTAACGGAGCTTAAGAATTGCGGCGGAAAAACGTCAAATGCATTCGCCTGTCAGGCGCATTTATCTGGCCCAGGATTCGTCAAAGCGCTGCGCGACTTGAGCGACGACAGGCGGGTGAAGACTATTGCAGCGTGTCGGGATCGACCCAGTATTCGTCCTTGGGATTGATCTCGACCTCGGGCAGGGGGCCGAACTTGCTTTCATCGAAGGCCGGCATGTCGGGCTCCGGTGCGTCGAGCGCGGCCAGCCGCGCCTTCGCCTTCTCCAGCCCCCAGTGATAGGCGTAAGGCGGCCCGTCGCACCAGGCGGCCCGATAGGCCTTGGTCGCGGCCTCGATCGCGGCGGCTTTGTTGTCCAGCGCGATTTCGATTTCGGAGAGGACGTTGTAGGCGTCGGCTTGCTGGAGCGGGTAGGGGCCGAGTTCGGCCGGTTCCCAGACGTCATCGAGGCGGGTCTTCGCCTCGGTCGGCAAGCCGCGTTTGAGATCGAGTTGCGCGAGCGCGATCAAGGCCGGAAGTTCGAACTCGACGACGTTGACGGCGCGTGTTCGGACGAGAGCGTGGTGCAGGCGCTCATCAGCGCGTCCCAAATCATCTAACCCAAGTGCGGCGCGGCCTTGTAGGAGCGCTGCTCTAATGAAATCGCGCTCATGCCTTTCTTGAGTCGCCAGCGCCCATGCGCGGTCAGAGTAAACAGCGGCTCCGGACGCACTACCGACGGAGAGGAACATCTGGGCAAGAAACGCCACAGCCACGCCCAATCCTTGAAAATGTTCTATCTTCTCACATATGAATTTTGCTCGATGAATTGATATCATTGCTTTGTCGGGCAGGCCAACAGTATTTAAACATGAACTAAATTCTCTTAATTCCACCATTCCGTTTGAAGTTCTTTTATTGTCAAATGATATTGAAAATAATTCCGTAAATATGGAAATACTTTCTCTCAAATGGCCAATTTCAGTCAAAGCTATACCTATATTACTTAATGATGTGTTTGGCAGATAATTGCCTGGGGAAGATTCTGATAGAATTTCTATAGATTTTCTGTATATTGGTATAGATAAGCCGAGCCTTCCGCTCATATGATAACTTTGCGCTAAGACGCCAAGCGCGTGTGATTGATCACGCGTGTCTGTCAACGTGGATGGTCCGTCTATTCCTTCCGGAAATAGCTTTGTCAGCCAAGAAAGGCGCTCTCTGTGAGCGGACAATCTATATAAAGAAGCATCTAGGAGATTGTAGCAGAAGAGATCATATGCGTCGCTGTAACGCTCAAGTCCAATTAAAGTATGATAACGTTCAATTGCTGGGGCGAGATCTGCAAGTGATTCGACGCTAAGCCATCCCGGAGTCGCCATGGGTTCAAAATGAGCTTCAAGCGCGGTCAGAACGGCGCGTTTGTCTTTGGCTTCCGTGAGCTGCCAGACCACGCCTCGTACGATTGGGTGTGCGTCGTAGCGGTTAGCGTCGCGGTCCCAACCGATTAAGCCTCGGTCCTCCAGTTCCGTCAGCACTTGATCAATCTGTTGGATCGTTCCACACGCCATGCCAGCCCCGACCAGTAGTGCTTCCAAGGTGGCGTAATTCGCCGGCATGCGGAAACCAGCGATCGTGTGCAGCACTGCGCGCGCTTCGGCTGAAAGGCTATCAAGGGCGAAGGCGATGATGCGGGCTCGTGATTGTTCGACCAGCAGCGACGTCGGATCGAATTGTGGGTGATCGACCATCCATTGGGCGAAATCGCCGGGCGCCTTGCGGTAGTTGGCGACGACCCCGGCGAACACCTGCACCAACAGAGGATGGCCCTCGATGCTATGAAATATGGTCGCGAGTTCGTTGCGCGATCCAGTAACCTTTAGGGTGCGCCAAAGCTCGATCGCACCGTCATTATTCAGCCCGCGCAGAAAGAACGCGAAGCATCCCACGCATGGCTCTCGGTTCGGCAGTTGCAAGGCGTACGGATAAAGACGCGTGGTGATCAGCACGCGAGACTGTCGAACCTGTGTCAGCTTTCGCAGGAACGCTCCCGCTCGCGGATCGGTGGTCTGGCGCAGGCGATGTTCGCCGGTGAAGGACTGCGCGGCAGAGGCTGGCAGACCAGCGGCGCCGGCGACGAAGTTGGCCGTCTGCCGATCGAGTTGATCATCCGAAAGCGTGCTCGCGTCCATCCGGTTATACGCGAGCAGGATGCGTTCCAGCCCGTCGAGGACGAACAGATACGGCTTCTCGCTCAAGTGTCGCAGCAGCAGGGCCTCGCGCTCGTGCCAGGCCAATGCGCGCACCGCCGCCTCGTCCTCGCCGCTCACATAGCAAAGCGCGCGGTTGAGGAAGTTCTCAAAGGTCGCGTCGCTCTCGTAGAAACTCCACCACAGCCGGCCGGCCAGCGGCTTCATCTCATTGGGCGCGATCTGGTTGAACCACTTCCAGGCCAGAGCGCTCTTGCCCATGCCGCCGATGGCGACAAGCGCGAAGACGCGGGCGTCGTGGGCCGGCGATCTCGGTTTGGCGACCCAGTCGGTTAGTGCATTGAGCTCGGCCTGGCGGCCCACCAGCTCGCGGGTCTGCAACAGCGTATAGGGATGGGCGATATAGGGCTCGGGCGGCTCGGGGATCGCCGATTTCCGATGCAGCGCGGCGACCGCGCGCTCGGACGCCGCTTCCGGACCCGCCGCGTCGAGCTGCTTGGTCAGCGCGGTCAGCGCTTCGACGACGTGGCCCCGCAGGTCTTCCGCGGAGCGAAAGAAGGCCGCGACGCGGGCCTTGCCGATCCGGTCTTTCAGCGCCTGCAGCTTGAGCGCGCCGAGGCCGGTCTCGACGTCTTTGCCGGTCACCGGATGATCGTCGTGGATGAAAAAGATCAGGCGCGGCTTGTTCAGCTCGACGGCGCGATCGTACTCCATCTCCGTGATCGAGATGTCGTGGCCGTCCGGCACATAGCCATAGCGATAGGCGAACACGCCGATATAGACATCCGCCTGTTCGACCATGGTTAGCGAGGCGGTGATGGCGTCCGCGTCGAGGGCGGGCAGATGCTCCATCATGTCGTGCGGCGCGAAGCCGGCCCGCTCGCAGGCCAGCCGGACCTGTTCGCGGTGATCGGGAAGGTCCCGCGCCGTGCTCGAAATCATCACCGACTTGCGCGGGGTCATGGCCCCTCCCGCCCGAAACGCCGTAAACGACTTTAGGTCGCGATGGGCGCATGGCGCAACTCTGACAGTCAAGCTTCGCGGGCTCGCGCGCGTGAGGACAAACCCCCTTGACGGGGAGAACAAAACCAGAATAGAACAAAACAAGTACATCAATGGAGGCGGTCATGGTTCGGTTGGCTCGGGAGTCGCTGGCGCTTGCGTCTGTCGCGGGGTTCGTTTGGATGATGTGTTCGATGGCGCACTTGGTGGCGTGAGTCGCGCGCGCCCTCATGTGAGCGGCGTGGGCGTGAACAGCGGAGGGTTTGAGATGGCGCGGAGCGCGGATCAGGGATTTGTCCATCTGCGCGTCCGCTCGGCCTACTCGCTGCTTGAGGGCGCGATCAAGGCCGAGTCGATCGGCAAGCTGGCGGCGGCGGCCGGGATGCCCGCCGCGGCCCTGACCGACCGGGCCAATCTGTTCGGGGCGCTGGAATATTCCGTCGCCACCAAGGATGTCGGCGTCCAGCCGATCGTCGGCTGCGCCCTGCCGGTCACCGGCATCGGCGAGAAGCCGCAGGAACGTTGGGCGCGCACGCCCTGCGTGGTGCTGCTGGTCCAAAACGCGGCCGGCTATCGCAACCTGACCGCCTTGTCGTCGGCCGCCTATCTGGAGATCGAGGGCGGCGCTGAACCCGGGGTGGCCTGGAGCAAGGTGGCCGCCCATGCTGAGGGGCTGATCCTGCTCTCCGGCGGGGTCGACGGGCCGATCGACCCGATGATGGCGGCGGGCCGCACGGCCGAGGCCGACGCGGCCCTTGACGAGATGCACCGCGTGTTCGCCGACCGCTTCTATGTCGAGCTGCAGCGTCACGGGCTGGCCGCCCAGGCGGCGGCCGAGCCTGGACTGGTGGGTTGGGCCTATCGCAACGACGCGCCGCTGGTGGCCACCAACGATGTCTATTTCGCCAAGGCGTCCATGTACGAGGCGCATGACGCGCTGCTCTGCATCGCCGACGGCGCCTTCACCGGCCAGGAGGATCGGCGCCGGGTGACGGCGGAACACTGGTTCAAGCCGCCCGCCGAGATGCGCCGGCTGTTCGCCGACCTGCCGGAGGCCTGCGACAACAGTCTCGACATCGCTCGGCGCTGCGCCTTCATGGTCGAAAAGCGCGACCCGATCCTGCCCAGCTTCCCGACCGCGGGCGGGCGCACGGAGCCGGAAGAACTGGCCTATCAAGCCCGCGAGGGCCTTCGGGTGCGCTTCGCCACGCTGGCGGTGGCCGGCACGCCTTTAGCCTTTCCCGAGCAAGCCTATTGGGACCGGCTGGAGCACGAGATCGAGGTGATCTCGAAGATGGGTTTTTCCGGCTACTTCCTGATCGTCTCGGACTTCATCAAGTGGGCCGGCGCCAATGGCATTCCGGTCGGACCGGGCCGCGGTTCCGGCGCCGGATCGCTTGTGGCCTGGTCCTTGACCATCACCGGCCTGGACCCGCTGCGCTATGGCCTGATCTTCGAGCGCTTCTTGAACATCGAACGCGTCTCGATGCCGGACTTCGACATCGACTTCTGCCAGGAGCGCCGCGGCGAGGTGATCTCCTACGTCCAGCGCAAATACGGCGTCGACCGGGTGGCCCAGATCATCACCTTCGGCACACTGCAGGCGCGCGCGGTGCTGCGCGATGTGGGCCGGGTGATGCAGCTGCCGCTGGGTCTGGTGGACCGGTTGGCCAAGATGATCCCCAATAATCCAGCCAATCCGACCACCCTGGCCCAGGCGGTGGCGATCGAGCCGCGGCTGCGCCAGGCCAAGGCGGACGACCCGTCCGTCGCCCATCTGCTGGAGATCGCCTTGCAGCTGGAGGGGCTCTACCGCAACGCCTCGACCCACGCCGCCGGCATCGTCATCAGCGACCGGCCACTCACCGAACTGGCGCCGCTGTACCAGGACCCGCGCTCGGATCTGCCGGCCACCCAATTCAATATGAAATGGGTCGAAAGCGCGGGCCTGGTGAAGTTCGACTTCCTGGGCCTGAAGACCCTGACCGTGCTGGACCGCGCGGTACGGCACCTACGCAAGCGCGGCGCGGGGGTCGAGCTGGACCTGCTGCCGCTGGACGACGCGGCGACCTACGAGATGATGGCCCAGGGTCAGACTGTGGGCATGTTCCAGCTGGAAGGCCAGGGCATGCGCGACACCCTGCGCAAACTGCGGCCCGGCAATATCGAGGACATCATCGCCCTGATCTCGCTGTACCGGCCGGGGCCGATGGACTCCATCGACTCCTATGTCGACTGCAAGCTGGGCCGCAAGCCGGTGGACGTGCTGCATCCGCTGCTGGAGCCGGTGCTGAGTCCGACCTACGGCATCATCGTCTATCAGGAACAGGTGATGCAGATCGCCCGGACCCTAGCCGGCTACAGTCTGGGCGAAGCCGATCTGCTGCGCCGCGCTATGGGCAAGAAGAAGAAGGAGGAGATGGACCAGCAGCGCGCCCGGTTCCTCTCTGGCGCCAAGGAGCGCGGCGTCGACAAGGCCTTGGCGGACCAGATCTTCGAGTTGATGGCCAAGTTCTCGGGCTATGGCTTCAACAAGGGCCACGCCGCGCCCTACGCCATGATCACCTATCAAACCGGCTGGCTGAAGGCCAATGCGCCGGTCGAGTTCTACGCGGCCTCGATGAGCCTTGACCTGTCCAACACCGACAAGCTGGCGGTGTTCTACCAGGACGCCCGGCGCCTTGGCGTCTCGATCCGCCCGCCCGACGTCAATCGCTCGGGGGCGGATTTCGAGGTGGAGGATGGCGAGGTGCTCTACGCCCTGGGCGCGGTGCGCAATGTCGGCCTGCAGGCGATGGAACATCTGGTTTCGGTGCGCGAGGCGGGCGGGCGCTTTCGCGACCTGTTCGATTTCGTCGAGCGGGTCGATCCGCGCCAGGTCAACAAGCGGGCGCTGGAAAACCTGGCGCGCGCGGGCGCTTTCGACAGCTTGGAGCCTGATCGCGCCAAGATCCTGGCCTGCGCCGACACCTTGAGCGCCTATGGGCAGGCCGTCGCCGAGGAGCGGGCGTCATCCCAGTCCAGTCTGTTCGGCGACGAACACGCTGACGCCGGCCGCCCCCGCCTGGCCAAGACCGAGCCCTGGAGCGACACGCAGAAGCTGGACGAGGAACTGGCCGCGGTCGGCTTCTACCTGACCGGCCATCCGCTGGAATCGATGATCGAGGCGCTGAGGCGCCGGCGCGTCACCCTCTATGCCGACGCGGTGATCCAGGCCGAGGCCGGGGCGGAGGCGTTCCGCATGGCCGGGGTCGTGCGGCGGCGCCAGGAACGGGCTTCGGCCCGCAGCGGCGAGAAGTTTGCCTTCGTCTCCCTGTCGGACCCTACGGGCGAATACGAGGTGATGTTCCCGCCGGAATCCCTGCGCCGCTGCCGTGACGCGCTGGAGCCGGGCAGGGCGGTGGTGATCAAGGTTCGCGCCAAGGCCTCGGAGGGAGAGGTGCGCTTCTTCGGCGACGACGCCGAGGCGCTGGACACCGCGATCGCCTCCCTGGCCGCCAGCCTTCGGGTGCACCTGTCCCCGGCCGGGGCCGACATGGAAGGCCTGCGCGCCCGCCTGCGCCCGGCCAGCGCCGCCGATCGCGGCGGCGAAGTGGTCCTGGTCGCCGGTCTGGGCGGAGGCAGGGAAGTCGAACTAAAACTCCCCGGCCGCTTCACCCTCGACGCAGCCCTGCGCGGCGCGCTGAAGACGGCGCCGGGGGTGACGTATTTGGAAGAGGCGTAGGCCGGCGGCGATGGCGTTCGAGGTCTTCTTGATGCCAACGACAGCGTCGCCTGCTTCGGCGCAGGTCGAGGTCGAAGTGCGCAAGGCGATCCCGGCGGAGGGCGGTGCGTTGGATGCGGATGGCGCCGGTGCACGCGCCGCCGATGGAATTCGCTTCACTGTCGGGGACGGCGGCGCGTTCGGCATCGACCAACTCAGTCCCGGTCTTTGCCGCATAATCTTTCGTGCCGCGCTCAGGACCAATTCGGTGGTTGTCCGCGGCGGCGCCGACGCCACGCCGCTCAAGATGAAGGGGGCGAAGGGCGCCATCCGCGGCTTCCGGGTGCGAGCCGACCCGATCGCGAGTCCACAAAGCCTTTGCGTAAGACTTGACCGCGACCTGGTCGCCTGGAACCGCTTCATGAGCGCCGAGCAGGCCGAGGGGGCGATGGATCGAAACCAGGAACCCCTCGAACCTCCGGGCTCACCGAGAACCGAGCCGCGCTTGTCGTCCGACCCGTCCGGCGTCGTTGCGCAATGCCTGGCGAGCGCAAATCCGTTGACTACAAAGGCCGGCTGGACAATTGAGCGGACTGTCGTGTCTCAGAACCCGCAATATGGCGTGGTCTGGCGCGCCGATGTTGTCACTCGGGACCACCCGAATATCCCTTCGCGCGTGATCTGCTGGCGACTGTCTGGCGAGCGCGCCGGCGGAAAAGTCATGTTTGAAGTCCGGCCCCTCCAAATGTTCGACCCGTCGCAGTCCGTCGGTCCATTGGAGGCGAAGCCGACCCCGAATGGCGCGTCGAAGTGATCTTAGGCGGGGGCAGGGAGGTCGAGCTGAAACTCCCCAGCCGCTTCACCTTCGACGCTACCTTGCGCGGCGTCCTGAAGGCCGCGCCTGGGGTGACGTACCTGGGGAGTCTATAGGCGTGTTTCGTCAGTCGAGTTCTAACCTCTGGCGAAGGTGTTGACGTAATTTCGCGATAATAAATCTGACCGGGAGGTGTCGGTTCGTAGGTTCATAAAATCATTTGGCGCTATTGTTGGAGCCGCTCTGGTTGTCGCCTTGCTTTGGGTGATGGCGTGGCGTGTCGACATCCCCAATCGTGCTGATGATTGGGAGGCCGCATCGGCCGATGATTGCCCACTTATGGCTCAGTCTCTGCGCGCGTTAGATTATAGAAAGTTCCTCAGCAATGCGCCGTTGATTGGCGAGGCCTCTGGGACGGGTCCATGTAACTGGGCCGGATATGGGCTTTATCCGAACAGACTAACGTTCGCCGAATTTAAAGCCTTTGCGCCCGGCCCTGGACGCGGTTTTTATGTTGAGCACATCTCGCTCAGCCGGCCCAGGTATTCCTTGCTACATCTCCACGCCGCCGTCGATGTGGGCCACTTTTACGGTTGGCTTGGAGCTGATGGATACCGATGCTGGTTTCAACGTGAACTCGGCGGATGGCGACTTCGGACGTGCCACAATGCTTGGATCTCTTAGGATGTCCGGCTCGCTATCCCCCTTGCCTTTTCCCCCCACACCCCCTAGGTAGCGCGCCATCACACACGCGGACGTTCGGCGGCGCTCGGGTCAATCCCCGTCTGCTTCCGTTCCGGTCCTGGGTTCGAAAATTCATTCGGCCCCGGGTTTGTCCGCGGAGGCGCACCGGAAGAAGGAACAAGGTCATGGCGCTTCCTGAATTCTCCATGCGGCAGCTCTTGGAAGCTGGCGCCCACTTCGGCCACCAGACGCACCGGTGGAACCCGAAGATGGAGCGGTACATTTTTGGCAGCCGCGCCAATATCCACATCATCGATCTGTCGCAGACCATCCCGCTGCTCCACCAGGCCCTGGTCAAGGTGCGCGAAGTCGCCGCCTCCGGCGGGCGGGTGCTGTTCGTCGGCACCAAGCGCCAGGCCTCCGACCCCGTGGCCACCGCCGCGCGCCGCTGCGCCCAGTATTATGTGAACCACCGCTGGCTCGGCGGCACGCTGACCAACTGGCGCACCATCTCCGGCTCCATCGCGCGCCTGCGCGAACTGGAAGGCGTGCTGGAAGGCGGCGGCGAAGGCCGCACCAAGAAGGAACTGCTGCAGCTGACCCGCGAGCGCGACAAGCTGGAGCTGTCGCTGGGCGGCATCAAGGACATGGGCGGCATTCCCGACCTGATGTTCGTGATCGACACCAACAAGGAAGCGATCGCCATCCTCGAGGCGCGCAAGCTGAACATCCCGGTGGTGGCCATCTTGGACACCAATTGCGATCCCAACGGCATCACCTATCCGATCCCCGGCAATGACGACGCCGCGCGGGCGTTGCAACTCTATTGCGACCTGATCGCCGACTCGGTGCTGGACGGCCTGGCCGCCGGCCAAGTGGCTATGGGCGTCGATATCGGCGCGGCCGAAGCCCCGGTCGAGCCGGTGCTGCGAACCATCGCCGCCGCGCCCGAAGCCGTCGAGGAAGCTCAGCCCGAGGCGCCTGCTGAAGCCGAGGCCCGCACCGAAGCCGCTCTGGACGCGATTGAGAATGAGGCGGCGAGCACCTAGATACGCGCCCCTTTATAAAATCGCCGCCGGTCCCTCTTAGGATCGGCGGCCAAACGTCAAACTCTGGAGAACCTCCATGGCGGAGATCACGGCCGGCCTGGTGAAAGAACTGCGCGAAAAGTCCGGCGTAGGCATGATGGACTGCAAGAAGGCCTTGCAGGAAACCGGCGGCGACATCAGCGCGGC
>Ga0302314_10023186_pt1 | contig 10142 bp, 8 predicted proteins | sample III_Palsa_N2_3_FD_200533 | JGI IMG/M metagenome (GOLD analysis project Ga0302314, IMG submission 200533) | Peat permafrost microbial communities from Stordalen Mire near Abisko, Sweden - III_Palsa_N2_3 | ecosystem: Environmental > Terrestrial > Soil > Palsa > Peat permafrost | place: Sweden...
TAACGTGTCAGGAAGTTTAGTGACTGCATTGGCAACGACAGCGCCGCCATGGCTGCCGCCCGAGATTCCAACGTGCTTCGGATCCGTCAGGCCGGCGTCCACCAGGTACTGAACGGACGCGGCGATGTCATCGATCTCACCGCCCCCGGAGTCTTCCACGTTGGCGTTGCGGAAGCGCTCTCCATAGCCCGTGCTGCCGCGGAAGTTGGGTTCGAGGACAACGTATCCCTGCTGCGCCAGAAACAGCGACCAGGGCGAAACACTGAGCGTCACCTGCCCTTCTGGTCCACCATGGGCCAGAATGACTGTTGGATAGCGTGTGCCCGCTCGGTAGTCGGCAGGCTTATAGAGGATGCCGGATAGGGGCAAGCCGTCCTTCCCCTTGTAATGAGCGACCTCGGGAGTGATGCCGGCTTGTTCAAACTTCGAATGTCTCACTGATCCAACCAAACGCGGCGCGCCCTTTCCGATGACATCTGCCACATGGGTACCTGCGCAACCTCCCCATCCGTCGGGCAAAGGGGCTTCCCGGCCTATTTTGCGGCGTTCTTTTCAGGTTCAAGCGCAGCGGTGAATGCGTACAGCCATGCAAAAAATGAGGCTAAGAGACAGTCTGTTGCGGCGCTCAACATGGGTCTCGTTCAGTGAGACTCCCCACAATTTCCCACACAGTTTGATTCCGAAAGGAATCGAAATCTACGTAACTTATTGATCCTAAATGGTAGGCGAGGCGGGGATCGAACCCACAACCCCCGGCTTAGAAGGCCGGTGCTCTATCCAATTGAGCTACTCGCCCATGCCTCCTTATTGTAGCGTCGGGTTGGGTCAGAGCGCATCGACAAATGCGGCCAGGGCCGCTTCAAGTGTCTGCGAGGCCTCGGCTGAAGCGGGTCCACAGGCAGTGAAATAGGCGGTAATCCCGGTATCCGCAAGATAAGGAACAATCAGGGCGCGCCGAATGATGAGGTCCACGCGGCAACAGCGCACCGGAAGCGGTTTCAACAGCGCGCACCAGTTCTTGCAAACTGCAGCGGCCATGTGCGGATCGGTCCATCGCTGATCGTTTTTTGGCAGGAGGTCGATGTAGCACCCTGCAGCGTGGGTGAAGCTGCAGGCAGGAGCATCCAGTTCGTCCGCATCGAAATCTCCGGGCTGCAAGGCCGGCCAGAAATCGCACTTGGACGTCCAAACCGGCGAGTGGTCAGAGTTGAGCCGCTCCAGCGCGAGAGCAAGGCCGGGAAGCTGAGCGGTCTCCGGCAAGCTGCGGACTAGCTCCCGCAGATCTGGACCGCTTTGCGCAGTCCGGCGCAGATTAACAAACCCCGTCCAGCAAGCATCGATAACCGGCGCATCGCCGCCGATCTCAAACTCCCAATCAGCTTCCATGCGGCTGCCCGGCCACGGCCTGCAAGAAACGAATGACGGTCGCTTCCGCCCAGTGAATCTCGTTCCCAGGATCGCGGGAAAGGTACGCGCAGTGGCCTCCGTGCCGCGTCTCAACAAAGGTGATGTACGGATTGGCAATGAGTTTGGCGCGAGTCTCCGACAACAGGCGAATGAAGGGATCATCCAGAGCTTGAAGGATGAACGTGGGAACGGCGATGCGATCAACCACGCGGGCGCTGGCCGCTCGGTAGTAGTAGTCGTCGGCATCTCGAAAGCCGCAGTAGCGGGAGACGATTTTGTGATCGAACTCTCGAACGGAGCGAACCGCGCCGATTTCCGTGGGGGCCACGTAATTGGCCGGAAATAACTCCCGTTTGCGCGCGTAGCGGGACCTCAGCCCACGCAGAAAGCTCCACTCATAAGCGCGGTTCAACGGCTCATGGAGGGCATCGGAGCCAACTGCCAGATCAATCGCCGGGCAGACCGCGGCCACCGCGCAGAGAGGCAGCTGATTGCCCCATTCTCCGGCTAGTTTGAGCACCATGTTGCCGCCCATGGAGTATCCCACCAGCGCCACGCTCTGCAGCGAGAATTGCCGCGCAAAATGGCGCACCACGGCGCCAACGTCTCCCGAAAGCCCTGAATGGTAGAGCGTGGGCGTCAAGTCGTCGGTGCCGCCGCAGTTGCGCATGTTCATGCGGATTGCGTTGAAGCCGGCGTCCCAGGCCCGGGCGGTAATGCCCTTCATGTAGCGGGAGTCAGACGAGCCCTCGAGGCCGTGGACCAGCACAACGGTAAGCCGTCTGGCCCGCTCAGGCTCGGCCTGCCAATGGCAATGGCATAACACGCGGCTGCCATCGACCGGGTCCACTTCGACGGTTTCGGCCACGCCGTCAACGCGAAACGGTGGTCGGGGAAAATAATTGCCTACAATTGTCTGTAGGTGGCCGTTGCTCAGACCGCGGTGCGGCTCAAAATCCGTAAGCCATTCCGCAGGCTCGGCAGGCTTCAAATCAACTTCTTTGTTTTCCTGGGTTTCTGGCTTCACGAAGAATCGGCAATTCGGCCAACGTTGCTCATGGCACCCCCTGCGGTCCCTGCCAGTTGGGGCGGCTAGTGGGGATCGAACCCACGACATCCTGAGCCACAGTCAGGCGTTCTGCCGCTGAACTATAGCCGCCATGCATCCTTTCGATTGTAGCATCGAACGAGACCAGCCAAGCCCCAGCCTCCAGGCGTGCGGATGCCTCGCCGCTTTGCAACTGAGCCGCGTGCGGCAGCGCTAAAGCAGTCTGAATTCGATTCACGATACAATCAAACAAGACCGTCGGGGCGTAGCGCAGCCTGGTAGCGCATCTGCTTTGGGAGCAGAGGGTCGGGGGTTCGAATCCCTCCGCCCCGACCAGCATAAACTATTGATAATAAAAGCGATAGCGACGATTCCTGGCACGCATCTGCTTTTTTCCGCTACATCACCCGTGTCGATTTTGTAGCTGTCCCTCGCCAAAACTCGATCTTGGATCGAGCCGGGAGACTAAGCTCGACTGTCGGAGCGTATCATACGCCGGTCGCCCCGATCACACCAGCTGCGGGATGGTGCTTTCGATGGCAATTGAAATGAGGCAGCCTGTTGAAGACTGTGCAGAGGCACAAATCTGGTAGATGTTTTCGAGAGTTGCCGGCCATTGGCAGGTGCGAGCAGCTCAGGCGGCGAGATCGTAGCGGTGATGCAAGCCACCCAACCTCGGCATTGAGACGACCTTGCTGTTGGGGTTGGCAATTGCAACCGCGGTTCGACATGCAGGCGTCTCCTTCGCCAGCCCGAGGTGAGTCCGATCCTCGTTGTAGTAGCGAACATATTCGGACATCAGACGCTTCAGGTGGCGCTCGTTTGCAACAATCACATGATCAAGCAGATCGCGGCGGCAGCTACCGACGAATCGCTCGGCGACTCCGTTCTGCCAGGGACTCCGAATCGCGATGCGAACCGGGCTCGCGCCCAAGCCTTCCAACGTATCCAGAACCTCGCCATAGAAAGTGTGCTCACGATCCATAATGAGGTACTTCGGCGCAGAGTCGTAGGGAAACGCTTCACGGAGTTGCTGCGCGACCCACGCGGTCGTCGGGTACCGTGTGACATTGAAGTGCAAGATACGCCGCCGGTCATGGGCAATCACAAAGAAGCAATACAACACGCCGAAAGTGAGCGTTGGCACAGTGAAGAAATCCATGGCAGCGATGGCTTCTCGGTGATTGCTTAAGAATGCTGCCCATTGTCTCGCCGGCTCAGAATCCCGAGGGGCCTTTCGCATCCAACGCAATACCGTCCGCTCGGAGATATCGAAGCCGAGCATCTTTAGTTCGCCGTGAATCCGAGGCGCACCCCAGGTGCGATTCTCGGCTACCATCCGAAAGATCAGCTCACGTAGTTCTTGGCTTGTCTGCTTCCTGCCGACCACGGCATGTTTGCGTGATATCCATTTCCAGTACAGTCGGAAGCCCGTCCGATGCCAGCGAATGACAGTCTCTGGTCGAACAAGGACCAACGTCTGCTTCCATCCACGCCGCCAAAGCCGCCGCAAGATTGCCCAGAACAATCGGTCAGAAGCGCCAAATCTCAGTTGAGGATGCTTCCTCTTCAAAACGCCAAGTTGTTGCCGCAGCGCCAGGTTTTCCATCATCAGATCACGGCGAGAGAGGAAACATCGAGCAAAGAAACCAACCAGGAGTTGCAGCAAGCGAATCATTCGACCAGTTTTACATGAGAACACGCCAAATTCGGAGCCCGATTTATATAATTGATTTGAAAGCCGATCCGGATTTTGGCGATGGACAACACCAAGCGGTGCGAGCAGGGGACTGGAAACACCCCCGAGGCGCAGGCGCTGGCGAAGAAGATGGCAGCATCCTGGGCAGCGTTTGCAGCAACCGAAAACCCGACAATACCGGGCTTGCAGTGGTCACCCACCGAACCGGAAACGAACAAGACGATGATCTGGGATAACGAGTGCCGCATGGTAAATGACCCAGTGGGAGAAGCTCGCAATATCATCTTGACTTGAACAATACGTAGGCTCAAGAACGGATGAAAGGTTTCGCGCAGATCGGAGTTTCGCAAGCCCATCCCCCATACTTTATGGCGCCTTCGCCATTGTTCCAAGCAACAATCTGTTCGTGCTGCCGGCAATCATGGTATTCGGCCAATCTGGCCAAATCGGCGCGCGGGATGCAGCTATTTGGAGGGAGGTGCCGGAGTGCGAGAGCTCGCGTAGGTGAGCAGCGCGGTGAAACTGGGATCGCCGTGAAGCGGCTTTAGATCAGGGTCGTCCGGCATGTCTTTGATGACCCAACCGGCCAGGCCGTGGTCGACGGAGTCACGGAGGAGGCGGAGAGCGTCGTTGCGATGCCCCTCGCGAAGCTTGAGGCAGGCAAGGTTATAGGTGCTGAGCGCGGTGGCGGGGTTGTTGGGGCCAAGGACGCGAACTTCAGTGGCGTAAGCCTGCGTGAGGAGTTGTTCTGCACGCGCATAGTTGCCGCGGCGGGTGAGGATCTCCGCAAGATTACTCATGGCCGAGAGAGTCAGAGGGTGGTCGGGACCGAGCAGACGTGTCCGGGCATCAACGACCTGCTCGGCGAGCGACTGAGCCTCCTCGAGCTTGCCTTCGTCGGTGAGCACCGCAGCTAGCGTATTCATAGTCCGGATGGTCTCCGGGTGATCGGGTCCCAGGACACGGCGCTTAGTGGCCAGGGTTTCGCGATCCAGCGCTTCAGCCTCGGCGAATCGCTTTTCACGGTAAAGGACGATGCCGAGATTCTCCGCCGCTCTCAGGGTGTGCGGCGAGTCGTTGCCGTCAGTACGACTAAAAATGGCCCGCTCCTCGCGGTCGAGACTTTCGGCTTCAGGCCATTTGCCCTCGCCCATGAGCGCAAGAGCCAGGTGATTCATGGCCGCGAGGGTGTCGGGGTTGGTGTCACCGAGAGTGCGACGGCGATAGTCGAGCACTCGGCGCTCGAGCGATTCTGCCTCGGCGGGGTGCCCTTCATCCAAGAGCACGACACCGAGGTATCCCATCGCAATCATGGTGTCGCGGTTCCTGGGACCGTAACGCTTGGTGCGAACGTCAACGACATGGCGAAGGAGGCTTTCGGAGTCGGGCAGCCGGCCGCGGCGGTAAAGGATCCAGCCAACGGAAGCCTGCGACCTGAGCGTATCGTCGTTTTCAGCACCGAGGCGCTGAAGGCGATTGTCGGCGGCCTTGCTGTAGAGCGACTCGGCGCGATCGTAGAGGCCGAGGTTTTCGTAGACCAGTCCCATCACCATCATCATTTGCGATTGCTGTTCGGGATCGCTGACGAGACCAGCGTCGATTTGAGATGAGGCCTTGTCGAGGATTTCACGAGCGGTGACCTGATTGCCGCGAGCCTGTCCGGGATCGGAGACTTTGAACATACCGGTCATGAAATCGGTGATGCGGTTGGCGCGGTCGCGCTCGCGGGTGATTCGGCGGAGCTGGACGGCTTCAATCACGGCGAACGTGGCGAGCAAGACGATGAGGGACGCGCCGACAGCGACAGCCAGGCGGTGACGGCGAACATATTTCCGTGCCCGGTAGGCGACGCTTGCCGGCCGGGCGAGGACAGGTTCGTTGTGAAGGTGGCGCTCAACGTCGGCGGCGAGCTCTGAAGGGGTTTGGTAGCGCCGTGCGCGGTCCTTTTCCAGCGCTTTCATGGTGATCGAGTCGAGATCGCCGCGGAGCTGGCCGGAAAGTTGCCTGGGCTCGATCGCGCGCAAAGGAGCTGCGGAGCTCGCCAGTTGCCCATCCATCGCAAGTCGCGTGCTGGGGCGGGGCGGATCCTGCTCGCGGAGCTGGCGCAAAACCTCTTCGAGGGCCTGCGTGCGCCACTTTGCTGCGTCGAAGGGAATCGATCCGGTGAGGATTTCGTAGAGGACGACGCCGAGCGAGTAGACGTCCGTACGAGTGTCAATGTCGCTGCCGGCGGCCTGCTCGGGGCTCATGTATCCGGGTGTGCCTGCGATTCCCCAGACGCCGGTGAATAGGGATTCGCCGGCGATGGGCAACTCCGCTACGGCCTTGGCCAGGCCAAAGTCGATCAGGCGCGGCGCAGGCTTGCCGTCGATTTCGACCACGAGGATGTTGGCCGGCTTGAGGTCGCGATGGATGACCGCCTTCTGATGGGCGTGCTGGACGCCTTCGCAGACCTTGACGAAAAGTTCCAACCGCGCGGGGATGGACAGCTTGTGCTCGTCGCAGTATTTCGTAATGGGCTCGCCTGGAACGTACTCCATCACGAAGTAGGGCTGTCCGGCGGGTGTGGCCCCGGCGTCGAGGACCTTGGCGATAGCCGGGTGGTCCATGAGCGCTAACGACTGGCGCTCAGCCTGGAAGCGGTGCAGGAGCGCGTCGTCGAATGCTCCAGTGCGGATGAGCTTCAGCGCAACCTGCCGGCGGATGGGCTCGGATTGCTCTGCGAGCCAAACCTGGCCCATTCCGCCTTCACCGATCTTGCGGACCAGGCGGTACGGACCGATGGACTCGGCGGGCTGGGGTTCCTGCGACGCGGGCAAGAGCATCCCCGGACGCGAGAGGCCGTTGGATCGCGCGTAAGCCGAGAGCAGCGATTCGATTTCCTGCCGGAGTGAGACCTCGGAACCGCAAGCCTGGTTCAGGAAATCGGGGCGATCCTCCGGATTCCGTTCGAGTGCTGCATCAAACAGCTCCTTGATCTTCTCCCACTGGCCGGTCTTTTCCACTTAGGCTTCTCCCCACTTCGCGCGTGAGCCACGCTTTGGCAATGCTCCAGTCGCGCTTGACGGTTGCCGGTGAAATCTCCAGGGCCGCGGCGGTTTCCTCCACCGTCAGGCCGCCGAAGAAGCGCATTTCGACGATACGTTCCTGTTGAGGATCCCGGCGGGAAAGCCTGGTCAGCGCGTGGTCCAGTTCAACCACATCCACGTTATTTTGAGGTTCCGGAAACCAGAAACTTTCGTCCAGTTCCACCTTGTACTGAGGCCCCCGTTTTGCTGCTGCGCGACGGCGGGCATAGTCAACGAGTATCTGCCGCATCAGCTTTGCCGCTATGGCAACAAAATGCGCACGACTGACACTGAGCGGAGGCCGGTCACCTGCGAGACGGAGAAAGACCTCGTGGACGAGCTCCGTGCTTTGCAGCGTGTGATCGGGTCGTTCAGCCCTCAAGCAACGGTGGGCGGCGAGCCGCAGTTCCTTATAGACGAGCGGAATGAGGGACTGCAGCGCCTCCTGATCCCCGCTCCTCCAGCGAGCAAGCAGTTGAGTGGCCGAATCGGACGATTGCGGCACGCGTATGCCCCCGGGGGTTCTTGCTGGCATTGAAGATAGCTTCTCGCGTGAATGTAAGTCAATGCGGGCTGGGCCCGGCGCCATGAACGGGAGAAGAATGGGCCGAAGCGGAATTTTCGAGGGCTCCCGAAAAAATGATGAGCTCCTTTTCGCGGAGATTGCGCAACTAGGAGATGAAAGCCGGCATTAGAGCGTGGGCCAATGGACCCCGGGGGGAGCCCGAGCCGCGCTCTCGGCTTTCAATCTACCGCAAACAGGAGGCCTCACCCATGAAACTGAATCTCGATTCGCCCGCAACCTCGTCGCGCCGAAACCTGGTGTCCCGCAGCAACCCGGTCCGGCTGGGCGCTCTTGCCCTGGCCGTAGTTTTCACCGCAAGCCAAATGCCTGCTCAGACTGCGCCAGCCGGGACTCCGCAGGCCGCAACGCAGCAGATCGCCGACACCAGTGCCAGCTCCACCCCTTCATCCGCAACCAACACCACGGCGGACGAGGTTTCATCCGCGCCGTCGGATTCCGCAAAGAGTGAATCGAATCCTTTGCCCGAGACTCCGGCGGCAACGGGGGACAACCCTGAGTCGGCCAGCGTACCGATGTCGCCGGAGCTGCGGACGATGTTTAACGACGCGATCCAGGCAAGTCAGAACCTTCAACCAGCTCCGAAGAGCCACGGTGTCCAGCGGCCGGGAATGCTGGGGATGGGCATCGCCGGTGTTCCGTTGATCGTGTTTGGAACATATATCATGACGCGCACGGTGAGAAAGGATTCAGGGCTAAAGAACGGACTGGGCGCGGCGTTCCTCGTGCCGGGTGCAGCCATGTCGGGCATCGGCTTCACTTTGGCTTTCAAACCAAAGAACAAGTAACGACAGGCCAGCGCACGTCATTGGAGGAGGGTCTTCGCGGTGCGCGGAGAACCGCTGTAGCTGCTCAAAGGCAGCGGACTGGCATTACGAAGCTGCTCTTCAAAGAAGGAGTGCGCGATGGCTTGGAATCTTCGTTTGGGGCTTTGGCAAAGATTGCAATGTGAAGGATTGCTATCCATGGAGACGCGGCCTCAATCAGCATGGAGAGCCGCGCTCTCTCACGCTCGTGCCGGTTTGGCCGCGCTGCTATTTGCCTGGTTGATTCCCAGCGCGGCTGCGCAGCTGTCTCTCCCCAACACGGGGATTCCGCAGCTCACCCCTGGGCAGCTTTCCACCGTGGCTGGCAAGCCCTATTCGGCAGCCTTCGGATATTCCGGCGACGGCGGACCGGCGACGAGCGCAGAGATGTCCAGTCCGCAGGGCGTGGCTCTGGATGCAGCCGGCAATCTCTACATTGCAGATTCCTCCAACGGCCTGGTCCGGGTGGTAAACCGGCAGCCCACGGCCATTACGATCCTTGGCATTACCGTGATGCCTGGTGATATCCAGACGATTGCCGGCATCTATTCCAGCACGTATTTTGGCGGCTTTGCCGGCGATGGCGGCCCTGCAACCCATGCGTTGCTCAATTTCCCTGACGGACTGCTCTTTGACAAGAATGGCAACCTTTATATCGCCGACTCAGGCAATGGCCGTGTTCGGGTGATTAACATGCAGTCCCAATCCATCACAGTCTTTGGCGTCACCATTCAGCCCGGAGACATTGACACGGTGGCTGGGGATACGGTGAACTCCGTTGCCGTCAGTTGTGCCAGTTCAACCGACAACATCGGCGACGGGTGCCCTGCAACGCAGGCCGATTTGTTCCAGCCTGTATCGTTGGCATTCGATAGTGCCGGCAATCTGTACATTGACGATGATCAAAATTTTGACGTGCGCATGGTCAGTGCGACTACCGGCATCATCTCCAATGTGGCGGGAGACGGTATCGACGGATACGCGGGAGATGGAGGAAATCCAGAAGATGCCGAGCTTTGGGAACCCCATTGTGTGCAATTGGACGCCGATAACAACATCTATATATCGGAGATGGGCAGCAACCGCGTCCGCGTGATCAATACGCAGTCGACACCCATAACCCTTTACGGCGTGACCATCCAGCCGGGCACGATTCAGACGGTTGCCGGCAGCGGGACAACCAGCGGCTACTCCGGCGACGGCGGTCCGGCCAACCAGGCGGTTTTCAACGAGCCGAAGGGCATATTTCTTGACCCGGCCGGCGACCTCTATATTGCCGATTTCCTGAATGGCCGCATCCGCGTGGTGAATGTCCTCACCGGCATCGTCACGACAATCGCCGGCGACGGCGGCGGTCTCCTTCTAGGAGAAGCTAACGCGAACGACGGACCCGCAACTTCGGCTGTGCTGCGGCTGATCTCCTACCTTGCGATGGATTTTCAGGGGGACTTGTTCTTTTCTACGGATGCCACCGATGAAGTTGACGAAATCAGCGCGCGATCCGCGGTGCTCGATTTTCCATCCACGATTC
>Ga0302314_10023187_pt1 | contig 10141 bp, 9 predicted proteins | sample III_Palsa_N2_3_FD_200533 | JGI IMG/M metagenome (GOLD analysis project Ga0302314, IMG submission 200533) | Peat permafrost microbial communities from Stordalen Mire near Abisko, Sweden - III_Palsa_N2_3 | ecosystem: Environmental > Terrestrial > Soil > Palsa > Peat permafrost | place: Sweden...
ATCCAGCTGCGGCTTTCGCCTCGTGCCCGGTCCGGGTCACCACGCAAAGGCCCACGGCCCGACCGTCCCGACCCAGATATGAGAGCACCCGGGCCACAGCAGCACCCGGCTCGCAGGGGACGCCTAAGTCGATCAGCGTCACCAGTTCCTCATCGCGCACAGCCAAGCCCGCCCGGCGCAGGCTGCCACCCAGCAACTCCTGCCCGGGGCACTCCACTCGGCCCCGTCCAGGATGCTCCACCACCGAGGCCACCACCGCCTCACCCTGCCTCACCCGAATACCGGCGGACCAAGACTCGACCCTGCATGTCCTGTGCACCCGTGCTCGCCTCTCGACGTCAATCCACCCGGGCATATGCCCAGTTCATGCATAGCGAATCCGCAGAAGCAGCGCGAATGAGAAGAAACGAAACCTCCAGTGAAATCCCTCGTTCTAAACCGCGAAAATCGCTGATACGCAGACGAACCATGGTGCCCGGATGCGTCAACGCGAACGGGGCCAGCCCACCCAACCGGCCCCTGTTTGACGGCCCCCGCCGTTGACTCCGCACCCGCACCCGCACCCGCATCGTCAGCGTCGCTCGTGCCCGGGCGCCGGTACGTGCCGGCGACCGGGGGCCGAAGAGTCCGGCGCCGGCCCGGGCGACCGCGGGGAGAGAGGCTGCGGCCATGCCCAGCCGTTCTCGGGCGCGGCCGGCGTGCGCGGCAGACGGAGGTCCTGGTCGCCGGGCGGGTCGTGGAAGGAACCGCTCCCGTCGGGCGAGGCCGTGATGAGTGCGGCGATACAGGGCGACGGGTCCACCACGGCGGCGTCACAGCCGCCACCCACGGGCGCGGTCAGTACCGCTCAGCTGAAGCGGTGACTCCACGAGCCCCCTCAGGATTGCGAGTACGCGCGCCGCGGGTCGACGGTCAGTCGTCACGGCGCGGTGCCATGGGGCTCCGGCGGGGCATCGGGATGCTGAGCGCACCCGCTCTGGTCAGCACGGCGCGGGCGACTGGTGAGGAGGAATGGCGAGTGAGCTGGCTGCGCATTCCGCTCAGAGCAGTGTCGACTCGTCCGGAGCCCAGAAACGGGTAGTCGTCGAGCACGGACTGCCAGGCGGCGCAGGCCCGGTCCAGGTGCCCCTCGGAGAGCAGGAGTTCGGCCATTCTCGCGGTCGTGATGGCCTTGGCGCGCCGCTCCGTCGGCGGTCGGCTGCCGATCGAGCGCGCCAGCGCGGACACAGCACCTGGAACATCACCGGTGGCAGCGAGGACCTCGGCCTCCTGATGAGAGTAGGCGGCCCAGTCGTAGCACGAACTCCCGGCAGGCGGCGTGGCCGCGTGGTCCAGCAGGCGACGGGTCCGCGCCAGGTGGGCGCGCGCCCCTGGGCCGTCGCCGTTGCCGGCCGCTGCCACCGCCTGCTGACCCGCGATGAACGCGGCCTCCCGGGGCGGCAGCGCTCCGCTGAGGCGGGCCGACGCGTCGGCCAGGTCCTGTGCGTGGTGGTGGTGCCCGAGGTAGTGCGCCTGGACACTCATGGCGCGCAGGGCGGCTGCGTGGGTCTGCCGGTCGGCGGCCTCGCTGGCGAGCTCCGCGGCGGTCTGGTAGTACGCCTGGGCCCGGCCGTGCGACTGACTGTCGAAGCAGGTGAAGCCCGCTAGGTACGACAGTCGGGCGATGGTGGCCAACAATTGGCCGTGCACCCGTGGTGCGGCAGAGGCACGCAGCCAGACAGGGGCCACCGTGCCGAGGAATCCGGTCAGGGCCAGCCCTGGAAGCCGCCCGCCCATGGAGGCGTCCTGGGCGTCCAACGCCGTCAGCAGGTTCTCCATCGCACGTACGTGATGGGCGCCCAGCCGCCCGAGCTCAGTGCCGCCCTGTTCGCCGCCGGGAAGACCCCTCGTGACACCACGTAAGGTGCGTGCACGGTCGGGGAATTCGGGAAGTGGTCCCGTGAGTGTGTAGACGGGCATGGAACCGGGGCGCCGGTCCTCGCCTATGCCGAGCCGAGTAAGTAGGTCGACTGCGGTCGGCAGGCCGCCGTCCTGGGGAGCAGGGCGTATGGCTTCACGGGCGAGGCGAAGTTCCTGGAGCGTCACTGTCCGGCCCAGCCTGCGCGACAACACCTCGGACAGCAGCGCGGGCACCGGATCGACAGGGCGGGAGCCCGCGAGCCAGTGGGCCACGGACGTCCTGTCGTAGTGCAGCAGCAAGCCGGACTCCGCGCCTGCGCGGTTGACCGCCTGGGCCAGGTCCTGCCCGCTCAACCCTGCTTCCCTGAGTAGGGACCGCAAGTGATGATTGGGCTGGTGACTTCTGGTCATGGCGGCTGCCTTGCCGGCTTCGGAGCTGCCGTCGCCTCAACCAGTCGCGAGGAACTCGCGCATCGACGGCTCCTGCTCATCGTGGTCGCCTCTGTCCGGGAGTACAAGAGAGCCGAAGCCGGTGCCTCGCAACACACCCGAATATTCAACAACTCCGACCGGCGTCGGGGCTTCCGTACCTGTCTGGCAGGGCTCTTACTGTGAGGTGGGAAAGCCGTCGCACTGCCTGCTACCGGCAGGATTCCGCGGCAGGCACCCATGTGTCAGCGAGTCATACGGCGGGTGAAGGTGATGACGGCCATCACGATGAATCAGGGCAGTCGTCAGGCAGCTGAGATCCTGCGTGAGGCCCGAGACCTGGTGGATCCGGTGCTGCGCGCCTCGATCGGCTCGCTGCCCGCGGCGATGCGCCGGATCGGTGGCTACCACCTGGGGTGGTGGGACCGGCACGGCGTCCCGCAGGAGTCCGGCGGGGGCAAGGTGCTGCGCCCGGCGCTGGTGCTGGCCGCCGCGCGCGCAGCGGGCGGCGACACGTCGGGGGCCATCAAGGCCGCGGCTGCGGTGGAACTCACGCACAATTTCACCCTCCTGCACGACGACGTGATGGACGGCGACCTCACGCGGCGGCACCGGCCGACGGCGTGGAGCGTCTTCGGCCGCGACGACGCGATCCTGGCGGGCGACGCCCTCCAGGCGCTGGCGATCAGGCTGCTGGTGGAGGACATGCATCCCGCGGCGGTGCGCGCGGCGCAACGGCTCACCGGGTGCGTGATCGAGCTGTGCGAGGGCCAGCACGATGACTGTGCGTTCGAGGGCCGCGATGAGGTCACCCTGGAGCAGTGCCTGGCGATGGCAGGGGCCAAGACCGGAGCACTGCTTGGGTGCGCGTGCGCGCTTGGCGCCCTCTACGCGGGCGCTGCGGACCGTGTGCTGGAGGGGCTGGACGCGTTCGGCCGAGAAGTGGGCCTGGCATTCCAACTGATCGACGACGTGCTGGGCATCTGGGGGGATCCGGCGGTGACCGGCAAACCGGTCGGCGCGGACCTGGCCGCGCGCAAAAAGTCCTTGCCCGTGGTCGCTGCCCTGACCTCGGGCACCCCCGCGGGTGCGCGACTGGCCGCGTTCTACCGGACGCAGCGCCCTGTGGAAGGGGCGCTCGCGACCCGTACGGCTGACCTGGTCGAGCGTGCCGGGGGTCGCGCCTGGGCCCAGGCGCAGGCTGCCGTGCACACCGACGCGGCGGTGACGGGCCTGGCGACGCTGCTGCCCGACTCCGCCGCTGCCGGGGATCTGCTGGTTCTGGCTGAGCTGATCACCCACCGGAACTGGTGAGCGCCGTGGACCCCGGAGGCGCAACCTCGGCGCACCGAGTGGTCATGCACCTTCCCCGCAGGCTCCCGGGTCGCGAATCCGTGCAGCGTCGACTGTCCTCATCGGCCCAGGACTCCTCATGACCTGCCACCGCCGTCTGGAGGCGTCGTGAACATCCCCCCTTTCCACATCCCCTTTCCCTCCCGTATCAGCTCCGACGCGGCAGCCTCCCAGGAGCGCAGCATCGCCTGGGCCCGACGCAGCGGCCTGATCACCAGCACAGCGGACGAAGAGCGCTACCGCTCCTGGGACCTGGCCGATCTCATGGCTCGCTGGATTCCCGAAGCCGAAGGCCACGGGCTTGACATCACGGTCAATGCTGTCGTCATTGCCACCATCCTGGACGACCAGTTCGACGGCCCTCTCGGCTACGCCCCCGACGCCGTGGCGCAATCCGTCTCAGCCTTCCTGGACGTCCTGGACCCCCACGCCACCACGGGTCCGCGCGGCCCCCTGGACGCCGCCTTCACGGAAATCTGGGGGCATCTGTGCGCGGGCAAGACGAGCGCCTGGAAGGAACGATGTGCCGAACACTGGCGCTGGTACCTGAATGCCTATACCGAGGAGGCCGCCATCCGCTCCAGCCGCGCCCGACTCGGGGTGGAGGAGTACCTGCTCCTGCGATACAGAACGGGCCTCGTCCCCGCGATGACGGACATGATCGAGTCTGCCTGCGGATTCGAGACCAGCAACCGGTCCTGGGAACTGCCGATCTTCCGCCGCATGCTGCGGCTGGCCTGCGACATCATCGGGGTCCTCAACGATGTGTTTTCGTTGCAGAAGGAGGAAGAGCGCGGGGACGTGCACAATTTCGTGATGGTCCTGCAGCACGCGCGTCAGTGCACCCGAGAGGAGGCCATGGTCTCGACATGCGGTCTCATCCACAGTTGGTGCGACGAATTCATCCAGAACGAATTCGACCTCTGGCAGGAATGCGCAGACCGGTTGACCGCTGCTGAAACCGGCGCTCTGCGCCGACTGGTCTCGGGGATGCGTGACTACATGGGCAGCTTCGTCGAATGGAGCACCCTCAGCGGCCGGTACACGGACCTGGTGCCGCCCGGCGCCCCCGCGTACACGAGCCTGCTGGAGCCCGGCCTGGCGAGCGGCTCGTCGGGGCGGGCCAATGCGATGCGACGTTCGTCCGACAGCCGTGAGTCGATTCCCACCCGTCATACCCGCGCAGAGTAGCGCCGACGGGCGTTCGGATTGCCACCCGATGGACACATGACACACCGGAAGGAAGGATCGCGAATGCCTACCACCTTCACCCTGGCCATAGCGCCCGGCTCACTGCCCCTTGTCGGCCACGGATGGCGACTGATGAGGGATCCGATGGCCTTCCTTGAGTCCCTGTCGGATCACGGAGACCTGGTGGAGATCCGCGTAGGGCCGCAACGGGCCTACGTTCCTTGCCACCCTGAACTCCTGCGGAGAGTGCTGCACGACGACAGCACCTTCGACAAAGGCGGTCCATTCTTCAACCGGGCCCGCGACGTCGTGGGGAACGGACTCTCCAGTTGCCCGCACCAGGAGCATCGAAGGCAGCGCCGGCTGCTGCAACCGTCGTTCAGCCGCACTCAACTACGACAGTACGGCTCAGTAATGGAACACGAAGTCTCCGCGTTGACCGGAGCCTGGCAGTCGGGCCAGGTCGTCGAGGCGTACCCCGTGTTCTTCGACCTCTTCCTGCGCGTGGTGACACGCACCCTGTTCTCGGCGCATCTGGACGAGGACACCATGGAGGAAATTCACAGGACCTGTGAGGTCGCCGTCGACGGAATCGTGCCACGTCTGTTCATGCCAAAATCCTTGCAACGCATTCCCTTGCGGGCCAACCGCCGTTACCAGGAAGCGTTGTCGGGATTCCACAGGGTCGTGGACCGGATTATCGCGGACTACCGGCTCGATGGACGCGACCATGGCGATCTGCTCTCGGCGCTCCTGCGGACCCGCGATGACGACGGCAGGGGCCTGGACCAGGCCGAGATCCACGACCAAGTCATCACCATGATCATAGGCGGGAGTGAAACCTCTGCCGCCACGCTGTGCTGGGCCCTTCATCTGGTCACCAGGAACCCTGAGATTGAACACCGGTTGCGCGACGAAGTCATGGCTGTGCTGGGCGGCAGGAGCGCTGGCTACGATGACCTGCCCCGCCTCGAGTTGACCGGTCGCATCATCACCGAGGCGCTGCGCCTGTACCCGCCTGTCTGGCTGACCACCCGCATTACCACCGCACCAGTGCAACTGGCCGGCCGTCAGCTGCCGCTCGGCTCGACCATTGTCTTCGCGCCGTCAGCAGTTCACCGCAACCGGGCCAGCTACTGCCGCCCGAGCGACTTCGATCCCGATCGATGGCTCCCGGAGCGCTCCGCCGATCTCCCACGTGGGGCGTATGCGGCCTTTGGCGCAGGTGCACGCAGGTGCATTGGCGACAGCTACGGCACCACGGAGAGCACCATCGCTCTGGCCACCATCATGAGTTCATGGCGGGTACGTTCCACGGAGAGGACGGACATCCGTCCCCAGCCCATGACTGTCGTGTACCGTCCCCGTCGTCTACAACTGCAACTCGCGCGGTGAGGCCATGCCACACGGACCGCTCTCGATCCGTCCGCCCCAGCGCGCGAGGTGCGGGTCGAGGTCGCAGGCCCTCCACTCGGCCGGCGGCATCAGCGCGGCGGGGCTGCAAGGATGGTGCCGACGGCACTCAGGGAGCGGTGGCGCGGCAGCGGAGCCGCCTCAGGACGGAGCTACCGACCCGGCTGCGCAATGGGATCGCGGACGCGGGAGCAACGGTGCTGTACTGGATGGTGTGAGGTATCGAAGACCAGGTGCTGCTGGGGGCGGCTAGGCTTCGATCATCGATCATCGGTCATGTGGAAGGGGCCGCGGCATGGTGGCACAGGGCGAACTGGTGGCGGCACTCAAGGCGGGACGCGAAGCGTTTGCGTTCGGCGCGGTCGCGGCCGACTGCCCGTACCCGGCGGGCGATCCCCGGCACGCGGCCTGGCTGCGCGGGCTGGCAGCAGCCCGGGAGCGGACGGCTGAAGACGGGGCCGCCGGGAAGGGCTGAGCCAATCCGACGCGCCAAGTACCAGGCGGGCCTGTAGCCGAAACGCCATGTGTCGGGTGGGGATCGGGGCTCAGCTCAGCGTTCACTCACCTTCGGTGGGCGTACTTGATGCCCAGTGAGCGGGTGACCAGTCGCCGTCCGGGTCCGTCGTTTGCCCTTCGACATCGTCCGAGACTATGAAGTGGGTCACCAGGATTCCCTCTGGGAGCGATGGGAGTTCGGCCATCTGGCACGTCCAATGGTTGGGTCTCACACCCCGCCTATGACGGGGCCTGCAGTCAGTGTTGCTTCCCGTAACCTGCGTGGCCACTCGACATCCTGCTCTTGACGAGTCTCAAGATGGCTGGTGATGCCGGGCTGCGGTCGGCCGGGTAGGAGGGGGATGCCCCGACCCCCGCCTGCATGTTCGGCTGCGGGCTGCCCCGCGCGGGTTGTGCCACGCTCGGCCTCCCCGCAATGCCCAGGTGGCGTACGCGTTGTAGTTCGGCGGCACCAGCACCGACGACGGTGTACATCCCGGACCGTGCCGATGGCGGAATGCAGAATGAAACTGAATCCGCGGATTCAACGCCTCCCACCGGGCGGACGGGTGTTGCCGTGGGGGTGCGTGGGGGCGTCCGGGTGCGCTGGTCGGCGGACGCGCCTAGGCTCGGATGAGGGGAGGATTTCGGCGGGGGAGTGGGATTCATGGGTCATACTGCCGGGCCCTGGTACATGGTCTCGGAAAGGAGATCCTTGGCATGGCGAAGGTGCTGTTCATCGTCAGCGGAGCGAGCTACTGGGTACTGAAGGACGGCACGAGGTACGCGACGGGATACTGGGCCGAGGAGTTCGCCAACCCGTACAAGATCATTACGGGAGCCGGTCACGAGGTCGTCGTGGCGACGCCGAACGGCGTGGTTCCGACCGTCGACATGATGAGCCTGCGCCCCGAGATGGTCGGCGGCAACGACAGCGCCCTTGAGCTGGAGGCCGTGATTCGTTCCGCTGAGGCGATGCGCAGGCCTCTGCAGCTGTCGGACGTGCGCCTTGAGGACTACGACGCGGTGTACGTGCCGGGCGGTCACGGTCCGATGTCGGACCTGGCGTTCGACGCCGACGCGGGACGGCTGCTGACACAGCAACTGGCCTCGGGCAACCCGCTGTTCATCGTGTGCCACGGGCCGGCCTCATTGCTGTCCACCAGGATCCACGGCGAGTCGCCGTTCGGGGGCTACAACATCACCTGCTTCACCAACGACGAGGAGGAGGGCGTCGGGCTGGCCTCCAGGGTGACGTGGCTGCTGGAGACCGATGTCCAGGAAAAGGTCGGGGTCAACTTCAGCCGCGGCCCGATGTGGGAGCCCTACATGGTCCAGGACCGCAACCTGGTCACTGGTCAGAACCCGGCCTCGGCCGCGGTCCTGGGAAAGCGGATGCTGGAGATCATCAAGTGACGCTGTACCAGCGCGGTCCGGGCCGGGTATGTGCCCCGGGCGCGGGCCGGTGCGCTCGCGTGGGCGCCCGCTCTGAAAGCCGCTGATTCCGCACCCGCCGCGGCACCGGGTACAACCCGCCCGGCGCGGCGGGAAGGGTTGCCTGTCGGCCGAGTCACGGCCGGGGCCGGTGGGTTCCCGGAGTGGACCGGTCGCAGGCCTGAAGTCTGCTGACCGGGCGAAGGAAGTGCGGCATGAACGACACGACGGGTGCGGGTACCGGCCAGAAGGTCGCTGTCATCACCGGTGCCACTGGGGGCATCGGCTCTGCCATCGTCACCGCCTACCGCGGCCTCGGTTTCGCTGTCGTGGCCACCAGCCGTTCCATTTCGCGGTCCGAGGACCCCCAGGTGCTCGCCTTCAGCGACGATCTGGTCGAGCCCGGTGCGGGCGAGCGGATCGTGGCGGCGGCGATGGATCGGTTCGGCCGGATCGACACCGTGGTCAACAGCGCCGGTGTCTACATCGGCAAGCCGTTCACCGAGTACACGGACGCGGACTTCGATCTGATCGTCGGTGTGAACCTGCGCGGCTTCTTCAACGTCTCGCGCAGCGCCATCGGCGCGATGCTCTCCCGCCGTGAGGGCGGCGGTCACCTGGTGAACATCTCCACCTCCCTGGTCGACCAGCCGAATTCACAGGTGCCGTGCGCACTCGCGTCGCTGACCAAGGGCGGGCTGAACGCGGTCACCAGGGAACTGGCGATCGAGTATGCGGCACACCGCATCCGGGTCAACACCGTCTCACTGGGCGTGGTGCGCACCCCGATGAACCCCGAGGCGACGCCCGAACTCGCCGCACGCCACCCGCTCGGGCGAATGGAAGAGGTCGACGACGTCGTCCAGGCCATCCAGTATCTCGAACGGGCCGCCTTCGTCACCGGCGAGATCCTGCACGTGGACGGCGGTCAGAGCGCCGGCCATTGAAGCGCTCTCACCCGTTCGGACGAGTCCGGGTGCCGGCACATGCTGTGCCCAGGAGCTGGAACACGATTCCGGTCGCGGTGCCGTAAGCGAGGTGGGGGCCGAGATCGTCCGCGAGGGTCTTGGCGTCGTATTTCCAGATGGGCTCGTAGAGCCCGGCGATCGGCAACGTGATGTAGTCGCTGATCCACACGAGCGCGCCGAACGGCACGCCGTAGACCCCGCAGGGTTTGCGCAGCGAGCCTGCGAGGACGCCGTAGAGCGTCCCGTTGGCCGCGCCGTACGACCAGTGCATGAACGTGCTGACCGGCCAGGCTGCGGCATCAGGGAGTTCGCGCTGGGTGAAGCCCTCGATCAGGCGCTTGCCGACCTGTCCGGGGTCCGGAGCCTCCTGCCAGGTGCGGACGGGAGCGAACTCCCAGCGCAGCGGATTGCGCTCACCGCCGGACCGGCGCTGCCGCAGGAACCGGACGGTGTCCATGCACGCGGTACCGACCAGGCCGGCGGCCAGACCCGACGCGATCGCGCCGAGCGGGGTCAACTGCTTCGGAGTGCGCATTCTGCATCGCTCCCGCTGGTTCTCGGCGATACGGGGCCGATCCGCGCGACATCGCCCGAGCGGACAACGGCGACCTCATAGGCATGCTCACATGGATACGCCCATGGCACCATTCGGATCGGGAAGGCCGGATGGCGGAGGGGGAGTTGCGGCGTCGCAGGACCGCGGGTCGCCCGGCGATCGCGTTCATCCGCGGACACCGCGGCGCGGAGAACTCCACCTCGGTCGCCTCTTCCAGCGACCACGGCGCCCGGGGGCCGGCGAACTTCTCACTGCGGTCGCGGATGAAGAACCGCAGCCCCGCCGGCCCCTCGCCGCGGTGCGTTTGCGGAAAGCGTTGCGCGGTTCGAGTGTTGGATGCGAAGAGCCGCGAGGGTCCTGCGGGCGCTGTGGTGTGGCCGGCCCGGGGTCCTGCTCCAGCACA
>Ga0302314_10023188_pt1 | contig 10141 bp, 8 predicted proteins | sample III_Palsa_N2_3_FD_200533 | JGI IMG/M metagenome (GOLD analysis project Ga0302314, IMG submission 200533) | Peat permafrost microbial communities from Stordalen Mire near Abisko, Sweden - III_Palsa_N2_3 | ecosystem: Environmental > Terrestrial > Soil > Palsa > Peat permafrost | place: Sweden...
CATCAGCAGCATCCGGCCCACCCGCTCGCGCCTGTCGCGCGTCGAGTTGAGCAGGGCCATGCCGGTTTCCAGCTTGCCGGAATAGATGCGGCAGAAGGTTAGCGAGCCGACGAAGGGGTCATCCATGATCTTGAACGCCAGCACCGACAAAGGCTCTTCGTCGGAGGCGTGGCGCACCACCGGCTCTTCGGTCTTGAAGTCGATCCCCGGGGTCGGGGGAATGTCCACCGGCGAGGGCAGATAGTCGACAACCGCGTCCAGCAGCGGCTGGACGCCCTTGTTTTTGAACGCCGAGCCGCAAAGGATCGGGTAGAAGGCGCCGTTCAGAACGGCCTTGCGCAGGCACTTCTTGATCACGGCTTCCGAAGGCTCCTCGCCGTTCAGATAAGCCTCCATCGCCTCGTCATCGAGTTCGACGGAATTTTCGATCATGTAATGACGCGCCTTGAGGGCTTCGTCCTTCAGGTCGGCGGGAATTTCCTCGTCGTGATAGTTGGCGCCCAGGCCGTCGGCGTCCCAGATCACCGCCTTCATCCGCACCAGATCAATCAGGCCCTTGAGCGAAGTCTCGGCGCCGATCGGCAGTTGGATCGGCACGGCCTTGGCGCCCAGGCGGTCGCGGATGGACTCGACGCACGCGTTGAAGTCGGCGCCGATCTTGTCCATCTTGTTGACGAAAACGATGCGCGGCACGTTATAGCGGTCGGCCTGGCGCCAGACGGTTTCGGTCTGCGGCTCCACGCCCTGATTGCCGTCGAGTACGGCCACCGCGCCGTCCAGCACACGCAGCGAACGCTCGACCTCGATGGTGAAGTCCACGTGGCCGGGAGTGTCGATGATGTTCAGGCGCTTGCCGGCCCACATGGCGGTGGTGGCGGCGGAGGTGATGGTGATCCCCCGCTCCTGTTCCTGTTCCATCCAATCCATGGTCGCGGCGCCGTCGTGGACTTCGCCGATCTTATGGCTCTTGCCGGTATAGTAGAGAATCCGCTCCGTCGTCGTGGTCTTGCCGGCGTCGATGTGGGCCATGATGCCGAAGTTACGGTAGTCTTCGATTTTGGTCGTGCGGGGCATAGCTAAGGGCTCTGCGGGTCAAACGGACGTTGAAGGATACGGAAGGCTGAACGTGCGGCGCGGGCGGTTTAGCGCAAACCGCCCGCCCGGGATAGATACGCACGCAAAGGTGTGTCTGGGATGGAACCTATATGGGGTCCTACCAGCGGTAATGCGAGAAGGCGCGGTTGGCTTCGGCCATTTTGTGCGTGTCTTCGCGCTTCTTGACGGCGGTGCCGCGGTTGTTGGAGGCGTCGAGCAGTTCGCCAGCCAGCTTTTCGGTCATGGTGTTCTCGCCCCGCTTGCGCGCGGCGGTGACCAGCCAGCGAATCGCCAGGGCGCGGCGGCGGTCCGGGCGGACCTCCACTGGCACCTGATAGGTGGCGCCGCCGACCCGGCGCGAACGCACCTCGACCGCGGGCGCGACATTGTCGAGCGCAGAGTGGAAGGTTTCCAGCGGGCCCTGGTCGCGGCGCTTGGACTCGATGATATCGAAAGCGCCATAGATGATGTTTTCGGCGACGGCTTTTTTGCCCTCGTACATCACGTAATTCATGAACTTGGTGACGACCAGGTCCCCGAATTTGGGATCGGGCAGAACTTCGCGTTTCTCGGCGCGGCGACGACGGGACATATTCTAATTCCTTATTTCGGACGCTTGGCGCCGTAGAGCGAGCGACGTTGCTTGCGGTCTTTGACGCCCTGCGTGTCGAGCACGCCGCGCAGGATGTGATAGCGCACGCCCGGAAGGTCTTTCACCCGGCCGCCGCGGATCAGCACCACGGAGTGTTCCTGCAGGTTGTGGCCTTCGCCGGGGATGTAGCACAGGGCTTCGATGCCGGTGGTCAGGCGCACCTTGGCGACCTTACGCAGGGCCGAGTTCGGCTTCTTCGGCGTGGTCGTATAGACCCGGGTGCAGACCCCGCGCCGTTGCGGGCAGCCCTTCAGGGCCGGAACCTTGTTCCGCGCGGGCTTGGGCCGGCGCGGCTTGCGGATGAGCTGGTTGACTGTAGGCATCGTGTCTTTCGCTCTGGAGACGTGTGCCTTTCGGCCGAAGCGTCTCGGGTTCGGTTTTTATAACGCTTCCAATCGATTGCTGACCGATCGACCTCGTCCCAAAAACACAAAACGGCCCCGGACGCATGATTTGCGAACCGGCGCGGCGGGCGTTTCCTGAACAGACTTCCGGCCTGTCGAAGCCAGAAGCGAACCCCGGCCCTCGAAAGGAGCGCGGAACCTAGTGAAATTGAGCGGAAAGGTCAAAGGGTTTGTCATCCCCGTTCCTTCCGACGCCGCTCGGCCGCCAAGCTCAGCATTATCGCGCCCTTAACGCTAGTTTGCCAGTCTGACCGCCTAGAATTGGATCGGAGCGCAGCCTTGACGGCCAGGAAAAAGCTGAGGGACAGCGAACTCCTGAACCCAGCGCTCGTAACGGTCCGCGACCGCACGATCGGGCCGCGCCTGGCCCGGGCCGAGCCCTCGGCGCCGCTGGGCATGCCGCACCCAGCCTTGTCGGTGGTCGCGCCCTGCTACAACGAAGAGGACACGCTGGCGCCCTTTTGCGCCCGCATGCTGAGCGCCGCCCGCGCCGTCTGCGGCGAGGATTTTGAACTCATTCTGGTCAACGACGGATCGCGCGACGCCACCTGGTCGCTGATCGTGGACCAGGCCGCGCGCTGCCCCAACATTATGGGCGTCAACCTGGCGCGAAACCACGGTCACCAGTTGGCGGTCACCGCGGGTCTCAGCCTGGCGCGGGGCGATCGCGTCATGATTATCGACGCGGACCTGCAGGATCCCCCTGAATTGCTGACCCAGATGATGCCGCGCTTGGACGCCGGATGCGACGTGGTCTACGGGCGTCGCCGCGCCCGAGCCAAGGAAAGTGCGTTCAAGCTGGCCACCGCCGGCCTGTTCTACCGGTTGCTGGGCCGTATCGCCGAGATCGATATCCCGCGCGACACCGGTGATTTTCGCCTGATGTCCCGGCGCATCGTCGAGCGCCTGAACGCCATGCCCGAACGGGATCGGTTCCTTCGCGGCATGATCGCCTGGCTCGGAGGGCGCCAGGAGGAAATCTTGTATGACCGCGATCCCCGCCACGCCGGCGCCACGAGCTATACCCTCTCCAAGATGGTCCGGCTGGCGACCGACGGCCTGACCAGCTTCTCCACCGCGCCGCTGCGGCTCGCGGGCCTCTTGAGCGCGTTTGGGGTGTTCGCCGCCATCGGCCTGACCATCTACGCGGTGACCGGCTTTCTAATGGGCATAACCGTGCCCGGCTGGACCAGCCTCGCGGTCATCGTGGTCTTCTTCTCGACCGCCCAGCTGATCTGTCTTTCGATCTTCGGCGAGTACCTGGGCCGAATCTATATGCAGGGCAAGCACCGGCCCCTTTATCTGATTGACGACATCGCGGCGTATCGGCCGACCGAGGACGGCGGCGTGGATGAACGCGAGAGCTAGCACGCGCCGCCGCGACGCAGGCGACATTTCGGAAACCGCATCGATGCTGCAGAAACACACCTACGACCACGACTTCTTCGAATACATCAACGAGGGCTCCAACCGCTCGGCCAAGCGCGTCGTGCCGCTCCTGATAGGGTTGGCCCACCCGCGCTCGGTGCTGGATGTCGGCTGCGGCGCCGGCGCTTGGCTGCGTGAATGGAGCCGTCACGAGCTCGACGATTGGGTTGGCGTGGACGGCGACTACGTCGACGTGGGCGCCCTGCTGATCCCCGTCGCGCACTTTCATCGGCACGACCTGTCCACCCCGCTGCACCTCGGCCGGAAGTTCGATCTGGTCTACAGCTTTGAAGTCGCGGAACATATCGCCGCCGCCCACGCCGACCAATTCGTGGACACCCTCGCCGAACACGGCGATCTGATCGCCTTCTCCGCCGCTACGCCCGGCCAGGGTGGGGAATTCCACGTCAACGAGCAGCCTTACGACTACTGGCGCGCCAAGTTCCTGGCGCGGGGCTACCGGTGTTTCGACGCCCTGCGACCCTTGATCGCCGCCGACAGCGAGGTCGAGCCCTGGTATCGCTACAACACGCTGATCTTCGCAAATGCGGCGGGCGAACAACGCCTGTCCGAGGCGGCCCGCGCCACACGCATCGATGACGGCGCGGCGACTTTGGACGTCGCACCCATCCCGTGGAAGCTGAGACGCGCGATCCTGAGGCGCCTGCCCCGCCCAGCGATTGAGGGCCTGGCGTCGGCGGTCCATTGGCTGTCGCTGGCGAGACGCCGGTGATCGCGTCGACGCGGCTCGGCGGCTATGGGCTGCTGCTGACCGCGGCCCTCTGCGCGGCGGCCGGCCAGGTCCTTTTCAAGCTGGGGGCGACCAACCGCGCCACGCTGCTGGCTTTCATCAACCCGCAGATCGTCTGCGGCGGCGCGCTGTATTTTCTGGGCGCCGTGCTCTGGGTGGTCGCTCTGTCCAAGCTTCCCCTCAGCGTGGCCTACCCGTTCACCGTGCTGACTTTCGTGCTGGTCTATCTGGCGTCGGTCTTCCTGCTCGGCGAGCGCCCGGCGCCGACCGCTATTTTCGGCGTGGCGTTGGTGCTCGCCGGCCTCGCCGCTATCCTGTGGTCGCGGTAAAGGCGCGCCTAGCCGTGTGAGCGGGTCGCGGCCGCGCAATCTTTCACCCGCGTCAACGGCGCGCCCAGCCCACGCACCGCGACCAGGTACTGCGGATCGCAGGTGACGACCACTTCACCGCGCCCTAGAGCGGCCAGATCGCCGGAACCGCCCAGTTTGACGTGCATGCCGCGCCCGCCCCACGCCAGAGCGTAGAGGTGCAGCTGGGGGGTGTAGTCGATCAAGTCATCGTCGTTGACCACGCCGCCATCGATGGCGCGGACCCAGTGGATTCCAGCCTTGTTGAGTTCGGCGAACACCTCGCCGTAGCGTCCTTGGGGCAGGTCTTCCACCGGCGGCAGGGCGACGGATTTGGTCCAAACCGACGACGCAGCCAGCAGGGCGGTCGCGACGGAGACAACAAGCTGACGCGAATCAAGAGGCCCAGCCCGGCTCAACTTCAGCAGGCGCAATGCCCGATCGCATAGGATCGCCAGCATGATCGCCAGGATCGGGTAGATGGGGACCATGTACCAAAAGATCTTGGTCTGGCTGAGGCTGAACACCGACAGCATCGTCGCGCCGACCCAGCCGCCATAGGTCAGGAAGGCGATCGAGCGCATCTTGGGCAGGCGGAGCCATGGCGCGGCGAGCAGCGCCAGCAGCAGGGGGCCGAGCGCGAGCGAGGCGAAGATGGTCTCCAGATAAAAATACGGCGGTTCGACATGGCTCTTCATGCCGTGCAGATACCGGCCTCCGAGTTCGTAGGTCATGACGCCGCTCCAATAGCCCGGAGCCGCGCGTTCGCGCAGGACATAGAATCCGCCGACAAGCGCCGCGACCAACAGGCCGCTCAGGGCGTACCATGGCGTCCGGAACAAACGCGGCCACCGACCTCGGACCACGACATAGAGCGCGACGCCGACACCCGGCATGACGCCGGCGACGCCCTTGGTCAGGCAGGCGCCCGCGACCAGCAGTCCGCACAGCAGCACGAGCCCCGGCTTCGGCCTGGTCTGGTGCAACAGCTTGAACAGCAGGAGCAGATAGGCGGTGGTGAAGAGGCAGAGCAGCATCTCATAGTCCGCCGACTGCCCCGCGTGGGCGCCGAAGAATCCTGGGCTCAAGACCAGAAGGATCGGCGCGCAGAGCGTCACGAACCGGCTGTGCGAGAGCCGCCAGCTGAAGCCCATGACCATCGCGGTCGTTCCCAGCGCGGCCAACAGCGAAGGCGTTCTGACCACCCACTCGCTGGGCCCAAACAGCCGGACGCAGCCGGCGATCAGCCAGATCAGCAGCGGCGGCTTGGTGTTCCACAGGTCGGGCTTGAACCCATAACTGGTAATCAGGCTGAAGCCGGACCAGCTCATCTCCAGCGCGTTCGACACCACGCGCGATTCGTCCCACAGCACGATCGGACGCATGCCGATGTCGTAGCCCAGGAACAGGGCCGATAGCGCGAGCACGGCCACGCCCCAAAGGACCGGAGCTGACGACCGCGACCGGACCGTCTCGATCGGAGCGGGGCTCGGAGCTTGCACGATTGAAATCATCCCCAGGGGCGGACCGGCGCCGTCACGCGACGATAGCCGCCGATTCTGTCCAGCCGCAAACGCTCAGCGCCGCCGCCAGACCACGAACCCCTCTCCATCATAGGCGGCGCAGCTGATCTCGATCACCGATCGGGCGCAGGTTCGCAGCGCTTCCAGCGTCGATTGGGCGCCCGTCTGTTCCGAGGGCGGTGGGGTGCAGACGGCGGCGACGCCGTGCCAGACGGCGCTGGCGTCGGCGATCACCTGTTCGATCAGGTCGATCCCGCTCTCGGCGTTCAGCAGGTGATAAACCTCCTCGCCGACGCCGAAGGCCGTCGGGCTGTCGTCCAAGGCCGGATCGCCCCATCGGGCGTCGAAGTCATCGACGATGCAGCAGGCGTCGGCGTCGCTGTCGAGCAGCGCCTGGACACGTTCCGCGCGCAGCTCCAAGAGGTCGCCCGCCGGCAGGCCCGGCTCGCCGAAACGGTAGGCCCGCTCGCCCATCACGCTCAGCGGCGCGAAAGTGAAGGTCTCACCCGGGGTCTGCTCGATCACCGCCAGCAGCTCGGAGCAGAAGGCGTTCACCCCCTCCAGGTGCTCGCGCACATAGTCGAGGCCGCGGTCGTCCAAGGCGATCTGACGAAGGGTGGGCATGGAACGCTCTCCATACAACAGAAACGGCCCCGGATCGCTCCGGGGCCGCGCTGAATTGTCGCTCTGGACCGTGGATTATTCGGCCGGGACGTGAGCCGCCTCGGCTTCGGCTTCCATGGCGATCACGTCGGGAAGCTTTTCCTCGATCGTATCCACCGCCCGTTTGGCCGCCAGTTCCTCGTCGCGCCGCGTGGCGATTTTCTGCAAGCCGCGCAGATAGGAGCCCGTGCCCGCCGGGATCAGCCGGCCGACGATCACGTTTTCCTTCAAGCCCTCCAACGTATCCACCTTGCCCTGGACCGAAGCCTCGGTCAGCACGCGGGTGGTTTCCTGGAAGGAGGCCGCCGAGAAGAAGCTGCGGGTCTGCAAGGACGCCTTGGTGATGCCCAGCAGCACCGGTTGGGTGATGGCTGGGCGACCCTTGCGCGCGTCGACCTTGGCGCTTTCTTCCTCGTAGTCGGGCTTGTCCAGCTGATCGCCCTTGATCAGGCCGGTGTCGCCCGGATCGAGGATTTCGACCTTTTGCAGCATCTGACGGACGATCGTTTCGATGTGCTTGTCGTTGATCGGCACGCCCTGCAGCCGGTAGACCTCCTGGATCTCGTTGACCAGGAACTCGGCCAGCGCCTCGATGCCCTGGATGCGCAGGATATCGTGGGGGTCAGGATTGCCGTCGATCAGGTACTCGCCCTTGCGGATCACATCGCCGTCGTGGACGGCAATATGCTTGCCCTTGGGAATCAGGAACTCGACCGCGTCGCCGCCATCTTCCGGGGTGATCTTGATGCGACGCTTGTTCTTGTAGTCGCGGCCGAATTCGACGCGGCCGTCCATCTCGGCGATGACCGCGCAATCCTTGGGCCGGCGCGCCTCGAACAGCTCCGCCACTCGCGGCAGACCGCCGGTGATGTCGCGCGTCTTGGCGCTCTCGGTCGGGATCCGCGCCAGCACGTCGCCGGGGCTGACATCATCGCCATCGCCGACGGAGAGGATCGCCCCCACAGGCAGCAGATTCCGAGCTTCACCGCCATTGGCCAGGCGCTTATAGGCGCCGTCGCCGTCCAGCACCGCCATGGCCGGACGCAGGTCCGAGCCCCGCGGGCTGGCGCGCCAGTCGATGATCACGCGGTTGGAGATGCCGGTGGCTTCATCGGCCTCCTCACGCACGGACAGGCTGTCGACCAGGTCCTCGAAGCGGACCTTGCCGCCCACTTCGGTGATGATCGGCGTGGTGTACGGATCCCATTCGGCGATCCGCGCGCCTTTCTTGACCGCGGCGCCGTCCTTGACGCGCAGGCGCGCGCCGTAGGGCGGCTTGTAGGATTCGCGGTCCTTGCCGTCGACCTGGATCATCACTTGCGTGTTGCGGCTCATGACGATCGCGGCCCCGTCCGTGGCGGTCACGGTCGGGCCGGTGATCTTGGCCACACCGTCGCTGCCGCTTTCAAAGAAGGACTGCTCGGCCACCTGGGCGGTGCCGCCAATGTGGAAGGTCCGCATGGTCAGCTGGGTGCCCGGCTCGCCAATCGACTGGGCGGCGATGACGCCCACGGCTTCACCGATGTTCACCGGCGTGCCGCGCGCCAGGTCACGGCCGTAGCAGGCGGCGCAGATGCCGACCTTGGCCTCGCAGGTAAGCGAGGAGCGCACCTTGACCGACTGGACGCCAGCCTGCTCGACCAGATCGACTTGGGCCTCCACCAGATAGGTGTCGGCCGGGACGATGACCTCGCCGCTCGCCGGATCCTTGATGTCCTCGGCCGCGGAACGGCCCAGGATGCGCGCGCCCAGCGAGACCAGAGTATCGCCACCCTCGACCACCGCGCGCAGGGTGATGCCCCGCGTGGTGCCACAGTCTTCCTCGGTGATGATACAGTCCTGCGCCACGTCGACCAGACGCCGGGTCAGGTAGCCGGAATTGGCGGTTTTCAGCGCCGTGTCGGCCAGGCCCTTGCGGGCGCCGTGGGTGGAGTTGAAGTACTCCAGCACGGTCAGGCCTTCCTTGAAGTTCGAGATGATCGGCGTTTCGATGATCTCGCCCGACGGCTTGGCCATCAGGCCGCGCATGCCGCCCAGCTGCTTCATCTGGGCTTGCGAGCCCCGCGCGCCGGAGTGGGCCATCATGTAGATGGAATTCACGTCCAGCTCGCGGCCGTCCGGGCCCTTCTTGCGGGTCGAGATCTCGGCCATCATTTCGTCGGCCACGCGGTCGGTGGCCTTGGCCCACGCGTCGACCACCTTGTTGTACTTCTCGCCGCGCGTGATCAGGCCGTCGGCGTACTGTTGCTCGTACTCGGCGGTCAGGTTGCGGGTTTCCTGCACCAGGGCCTTTTTCCGCTCCGGAATGACGATGTCGTCCTTGCCGAAGGAGATGCCGGCCTTGGCGGCTTCGCGGAAGCCCAGACCCATGATCTGGTCGGCGAAGATCACCGTCGCCTTCTGACCGCAGTGGCGATAGACCGCGTCGATCAGGTTGGCGATTTCCTTCTTGGTTAGGGCCTTTTCAACCAGGCGGTGACCGATCTGGGGGTGGTGCGGCAACAGGGCGGCGATCTTCATCCGGCCCGGCGTGGTCTCGATGACCTTGGTGTGGACCTTGCCGTTTTCGTCTGATTCCGCGTAGCGGGCGCGGATCTTGGCGTGCAGCGTCACGACGCCGGCGTCGAGCGCCGCCTCGATTTCGCCCACATCACCGAACGCCTTGCCCTCGCCGGGCTCGCCTTCCTTGGCCAGCGACAGGTGATACAGACCCAGCACCATGTCCTGCGACGGCACGATGATCGGCCGGCCGTTGGCGGGGCTGAGGATGTTGTTGGTCGACATCATCAGCACGCGCGCTTCCAGCTGCGCCTCAAGCGACAGCGGCACGTGCACGGCCATCTGGTCGCCGTCGAAGTCGGCGTTGAACGCGGCGCAGACCAGCGGGTGCAGCTGGATGGCCTTGCCCTCGATCAGCTTCGGCTCGAACGCCTGGATGCCCAGGCGGTGCAACGTCGGCGCGCGGTTCAGCAGCACCGGGTGCTCGCGGATCACTTCCTCAAGCACGTCCCAGACGGCGCCCTGCTCGCGCTCGACCATCCGCTTTGACTGCTTGACGGTGCCCGACAGGCCCTTGGCGTCCAGCCGCGCATAGATGAAGGGCTTGAACAGCTCCAGCGCCATCTTCTTGGGCAGGCCGCACTCGTGCAGCTTCAGCTCGGGGCCGACCACGATGACCGAACGGCCCGAATAGTCGACGCGCTTGCCGAGCAGGTTCTGACGGAACCGGCCCTGCTTGCCCTTCAGCATGTCGGCGAGGGACTACAGCGGGCGCTTGT
>Ga0302314_10023189_pt1 | contig 10141 bp, 8 predicted proteins | sample III_Palsa_N2_3_FD_200533 | JGI IMG/M metagenome (GOLD analysis project Ga0302314, IMG submission 200533) | Peat permafrost microbial communities from Stordalen Mire near Abisko, Sweden - III_Palsa_N2_3 | ecosystem: Environmental > Terrestrial > Soil > Palsa > Peat permafrost | place: Sweden...
TTCCGTTTGCATCGGCCACGGCGCGCCGAGCACGAGATACGCGAGGCGCGAATACGCGATCCCGTCAGCGACCCGCTGCGCGATGCCGGGCGCATCCCACGCCGCCGCCTCGCGACCGGTACGCAGGATCGGCCAGGCCACCGCGCCGAAGTCGAAGGGGCGCGCGCCGGGACGTGGCTCGTGAAGCCCGGAGCCGAGCCAACCGATGGAGTCCTGGCCCGACTCGAACGCGCGAAGCGAATCGGCGACGTCGGCGGATGCGCGCACGACGACCTCGTCGAGGAACGACGGCCCCTCGGCGGCGCGCGGGTTGCGCGCGAGGGCGAGGGCATCGCCGCGCTTGTCGGCGCGGAAGGGGCCGGTGCCGTCGGGCCTGTCGGGGGCGAAGTTGGTGGGGACGACGGCGACGAGCGGCGAAGCGAGCGCGCGAACGAGCTTCGCCGCGTCGTGCGTGGAGAAGACGAGCGCGTCGCGTCCGTCGAGGTGCGGTGCCGGGATCTCGGCGAGCCAGCCGCGAGCACCGAGCGAGCGCGCGCGGGCGATCGAGAAGGCGGCGTCGCGCGCGTCGAGGGGGCGATCCCGCGCCGTGCGGACCCCGGCGCGAATCGCGACACGGAGACCGGCGCTCGTAGGCTCGGGATCCGCTTCGGCGAGCGCGGGGACGGTCGTGCCCCCTTCGCCAACGGCGTAGAGCGGCTCGAAGAGCGAGTCGCCCAGGATCGCCGCGGTGGCGTCGTCGATGCGATGAGGGTCGATGGAGGCGATGGGCCACGGGAGATGAAACGCGATCGAGCCGCCGTCCGCGGTGCGCCCGAGCGCGAGACCGCGCTTCGGAACGAGCGCCAGCGCGAGCGCGGCGAGGATCGCATCGCGTCTTCCTAGTGTGGACCACGCCGCGGCTTCGCCGCGGACGTGCCGTCCCAGGCGATCAGCGGACAATCCACACCTCGTCATCGACCACGGCCACGAGCGCCGGCGATCCCCCGTCTTCAGGGGGGCACGTGCACAGCGCACGGACGCCGCCGGGAGCGGGCAAGCGGAGTCGCTCTTTGGGATCGGTCGTGCCGTCCCAGCTCCACACCGTGATCGCGTCGTCCCCTTCGGCGGTCGTCGTGACGATCTCGGGCGACCCGTCTTGATCGAGGTCGCCGAGCGCAACCTGCACCCCCACGCCGTCGATCGTTCGGGTCGCTTCCCCGAATCGGATGTCGAGCTTCCCACTCGGTTCGCGCGCGATCGCCGCCGCACGAACGCTCCCGTCGGGCCGCACGACGTCGAACCCCGCCATCGCATCGCACCGTGCGGCCGGCGCAAGGAACCGCTTCGCGCTCGGCTTCGAATCGCTCGCGCATGCGACCGGATCCCCCTCGAAGGCGCTCGCCCCCGCGTTCGGCACGACGCACGCGTCTTCACTCGCCGCGATCGGAATCCCGCGCAGCGACCCCACCAGCGACAGCGACGCATCGAGCGCCACGCCCCCGCGATCGGTCGTGCCCACCAGCAACTTCGCCCGCTCGCCGTCGCTCACGATCGACGCGCCCCCCGTCGCCTCGCGCATCGGCACCGGCGCGCGCGACGCGAGGCTCGACCACGCGGCGGTCCTCCGCGGCACGAACTTGCCGTTCACGATCTGCCCCACGGCGACGCGCGCGCGCGACACGAGCGCGAGCTCCATTCCGCCGTCGCCGTCGAGGTCTCCGCACGTCACGGCGAGCACCTCCCCTTCGTCGTGCTTCGCGCGGTGGACGCTAGCGTGCTCGAGCGGGATGGCGGCGAGGAACGTGCGCACCTCGGCGTCGATCGGCGCCTGGGCAAAGGCGTGCGCGCGCGGTGGAGGGGTCGGGTCGCGCACGCGGTCCCATCCGTTGGCGACGACGGCGTAGACGTCGGTCGTCACGCGCAGCGTCCCCTTCTCGATCGCGGGTTGCACGAAGACCAGATCGGTCCCCTTCGCCGCGATCGCCCGCGCCTGCGCCAGCGTCGACGTCTGCGGATGCGCGCGCGTGGCCCCACCCATCGCTCCCGCGACGAGCTGCGCGATCCGCGCGGCCAGCTCCTCCGCGCGTGGAGCCCCGAGGTCGCTCGCGAGCGGCGCGCTCACCACCATCGCCGATGCCGGCGTCTTGCCGATGCCCTTGGCCGCTTGCGACGCGACCGACTCCAAGGCGCCGCTCGCGCGTGCGTCTCCCGCGAAAAGCCCGCAAGCGACGACGGCGGGCGCGATGGCGCGAATGAGCCTCACGGCTCCGCGTCCTCTGGGGCGCCCGCGTCGTCGAGGTACGGATTGGCGACGTCGACGGGCTCGGTCCCCGCGAGGAACACTTCGTTCAACGTCTCGGTGTCGCCCACGTACGGGAGCTTCCCGCTCTTCGCGTCGATCTCGACGCTCACCACGCCCGGCGGACGCGGGAACACGCTCGGCGGCTTGTGCTCGCTCGCGACCTTCATGAACGAGACCCACGCCGGCAGCGCCGTCACCGCCCCCTGCTCGGACGCGCCCGCGCCGAGGGGCTTCCCATCGTCGAAGCCGACCCACACCACCGCCGCGATCTCGGTCGTGTAGCCGGCGAACCATGTGTCTTTCGAGAGGTTGCTCGTGCCGGTCTTTCCAGCGACGGGCCTTTGCAGCTGCTTGGCGCGTTGCCCGGTCCCGTGATCGACCACGCTCTCCAGCATGTTCGTCACCACGTAGCTCTCGGCTTCGTCGAGCACGCGGCGGGGCGGCGGGAGCGGCGGCAAGGCGACGTCTTTCCCATCGGGTCCCACGATCCGTGTGACGAGGCGCGGCTCATCGTATTCGCCGCCCGACGCGAACGTCGCGTAGGCGCCGGCCAGCTCGATCGGCTCGACCTCGTAGCTCCCGAGGGCCAACGACAAGTCGGGCAACATCCTCGAGCGGATCCCGAGCGATTGCGCCCACTCGACGACGCTCGCCGGCCCCACGTCGTCGAGCACGCGCACCGCGACGATGTTCACGCTGTTGGCGAGCGCTTCGCGGAGGCGCAACGGATCGGTGCTCGCCCACCCTTCGTAGTTCGCGGGGCGGTAGTTGCCGGCGAACGTCTTCGGCGTCACGTCGACGAGCGTGGCCGGCGTGTAGCGACGCGAGTGGATGGCGTACGAGTAGACGATGGGCTTGAACGTGGAGCCCGGCTGCCGATGCGACTGCGTCGCGCGATCGAGCCCGCCGCTCGCCGCTTCGTAGTTCCCGACGAGCGCCAGTATTTGCCGCGTGCGCACGTCGAGCGCGACGAGCGCGCCTTCGGGACCCGACTCGAGACGCAACGGAACTTTCACCTGCGCGCCGTTCGCATCCACCGGCACGACGGGCGCGAGCAAGCTCACGCGAACGTGCGCCCCCGCCGGCGCGAACGCGCTCGGCAGCAGGTTGCCCACGTCGTACCGATCGCAATCGGCGATCCGCACGAAGCCGGTCACCGTCCCCACGCGCACGTCGAACGTCCCCGCCGCATCGTCCGCGCCGCTCGCCACGCCCACGTAGACCTTGTGCGACTCGAACGCCGGCGTTCCATCGAACGGCGCGTCCTTCGGTGGCGGCGGCGCCTTCCCTTTTCGCGTGGCGCTCGCCGTCGTCGCCGGCACCTTGAACGCGCCCTCGAGCCCGTGCCTCTTGTCGTACGCGCCGAGCCCGTCGCGAATCGCTTTGCGCGCCGCCTCCTGCAGGCGCGGGTCGATCGTCGTCGTGATCGTGTACCCACCGCGCGCGGCGTCGTCGTGCACCGCTTCGCGCAAGACCTTGCGCGCGATCTCGATCGCCTCGGGGGCGAGCTCGTTCTTGGCTTCCACTTCGGTCGCGAGCATCACCGGCTCGTCTTTCGCGCTGGTCCAGGCGGCGTCGGGGAGGAACCCCTTGTCGTGCATCTGATCGAGGACGTACGAGCGACGGGTGAGCGCGCACTTCATGTCCCTTCGCGGGGAGCACGTCTCGGGCTTCGCGATGCGACCGGCGAGGAGCGCGGCCTCGGCGATCGTCAGGTCCTTGGCCGGCTTGCCGAAGTCGTCGCGCGCCGCTTCTTCGATGCCCCAGCGCCCGTGGCCGAAGAAGATCTGGTTGATGTACAGCTCGAGGATCTCGTCCTTCGAGAGCTCGGTCTCGAGCTTCCGGGCGAGCAGGGCTTCGCGAATCTTGCGGCCAAAGGTTCGCTGCGAGTCGTTGAGGAGGACGTTCTTCACCACCTGCTGCGTGATGGTCGATCCCCCCTGGCGCGTGTGCCCGGCGCGGAGGTTCACGGCGAACGCGCGGAGGATGCCGAAGTAGTTGAGCCCCTCGTGCTCGTAGAACCCGGCGTCCTCGGCGGCGAGCACGGCGAGCTTCACGTGCGCCGGGAGCGAGCTGATGGAGATGACGGTGCGGCGTTCGGTGAAGAGCTCCGCCAGCAGCGTCCCGTCGCGCGCGAGCACGCGGGTCACTTGCGGCGGATGGTAGTTCCCTTTGAGCTCGGTGACGCTCGGGAGGTCCGCTTCGAAATGGCGGACGACGAGGATCGCACCGACGACGCCACCGGCCCCGAGCACGGCCACGACGACACCGATTCGTTTCGCCCACTTCCAGAGCGCGTCGCGCCTGGACGAAGGCGGTTTGCGATCGTCCGGCGGCGGCGCCTCGAGCATCTCGCGCGCGGAGAGGCGCATGTTCCCCGAGGGAACGCTTGGGCGCTTGCCCGTATTCGCGGAAGACGGCGGCCGCGACGGAGGGGGAAAAGACACTGCGAAGACGGGTTTACTGAGGATCGCCCCCGTGCGCCACCTTGGGGAGCGCGGGATCGACGGCGGCGCGGGAACCTTTTCCCTACGCCGTCGTGTCACCCATTGAATGATGGCGATCGCGATGCCCGACCCTGGCGCCTCCCGAGCCCCGAGCGCACCGCGCGCGGCCGAGCTCGATCGCGCCACGTTGGCCAGGTGCCGCGCGCAGGACCACGTCGCCTTCCGCGCGTTCGTCGTGCGCTACGAGCGCGCGGTCTTCGCGTGTCTGTCGCGGATGCTCGGGCGCGGGCCGCACGTCGAAGACCTGGCGCAAGAGGTCTTCCTCCGCGCCTTTCGCGCGATGCCGTCGTTCGACCTCGACGCCCGCGCGAAGCCGTCCACGTGGCTCCTCACGATCGCGACCCGCGCCGCGCTCGACGCCCGCAAGCGCCGCGTCATCCCGATTCGCCCGCTCGACGAGGGCGCCCAGGTCGCGCACCCCACGACCCCTGAAACGGAGCACGCGCGAAGCGAGCTCGGTCGCGCGATCGAGCGCGCCGCCGCCCAGCTCGCCGACGACCAACGCGCGGCGCTGGTGCTCGGCGAGTACCACGGGTTTTCGATGGCCGAGATCGCCGCGGCTCTGGGCATCCCCGAGGCCACCGCCAAGACGCGGCTCTTCCGCGCGCGTGAGCGCATGCGCGCCTTGCTGGGCGAAGCGCTGCTTGGCGAAGATCTGGGTGACGAAGAAAGCGAACCGCAATGAAACGCGACGAGTGGAGTGTCGACGAACCGAAGGACGACTTCGCCGATCGCGTGATGGCGCGCATTGACGAAGGGGCCTCCGAGGAGACTGCGGCGGCACCGGTGCGTCGTGCGCGTCTCGTCGCGGGCGTGGCCGGGGGGCTGGCGCTGGCGGCCGGGGTGGCGTTCGCGATCGGGTGGCACGGCGGGGGCGCGCTGGATCAAGGCGAAGCGATGGTCGCGGCGCGGACGCAGATCGCACTGGGCACGCGCGCGGTGGCCGTGCTGGAGCGCGGCGCGCACGTGACCTGGAAGGGCGACGACGTGGAGCAGGCCGCGGGCGACGTGTTCTACCGGGTCGAGCCGGGGGGCGCGTTTCGCGTGCACACGGCCGCGGGCGACGTGGCTGTGCTGGGGACGTGCTTCCGCGTGCAGATGGAAACGGAGGGACCCGTGAACGGACGAGACGTAAAGGCAGGCGTGGTCGGCGCGGCGATGACGGCGGCGGCGCTCGTGAGCGCCTACGAAGGGAAGGTGGCCGTGTCGCACGCGAGGGACACCGTGACGCTGACCGCCGGCGAGAGCGCGCGCACCGACGGGAGCGGCGTGCGTCGCGCGGGGACGGACCCCGTGAACGTGACGACCTCCAACGACCCGCTCGCCGCCGCCAACGAGAACCTCGCGGACCAGGTGCGCGACTACAAACGCCAGCTCGAAGCCATCGAGGCCCAGAAGGGGACGACCGAACGCCAGCTCGCCGATGCGCAGAAGAAGCTCGCGCTCGCCGACCACGACGCGCAATCGGGTCCGCCCAAGAACCAGTTCGACCTGACGCAGGACGACTGGAAGCAGCTCGCCGCCAACGGCGAAGTGCGCTCGCGAACGCCGTGCCCGGCCTCCGACGAGAACGCGCTCGCCACGCCGCAAAACCTCGCCGCCGAAGGGCTGCCCGAGAGCGAGATCCAGCCCATCAACGCCGCGCTCCAGCAGTCGAGCCAGAAGATCTGGGACATGCTGCGCCCCTTGTGCGCGAAGGCGCTGGGCGGCAATGCGTCGATCGCCGACGTCCTCGGCCAGGCCACGTGCCAGTCGGTCGTGTTCGAAGCGGCGAAGAAGACCGAGGACACGACCGAAGAGATGCGCGAGGTCGCCGAGATTCGCGCCGGCGAGCGCCCGATGCCGACGGACATGGCGTCGCTCGGCGTCGTCGGCCAGGTGCTCTACACGATGAGCGGCGAGTCGAAGACGCTCGAGCAGCAGCTCGCGCAGGCCATCGGCCCGGACGATGCGCGCGCCTTCGTCTACGGCGACCGGGGGTGCTGGTGGTCGAGCAACTGGAGCACGGGACCGCGCAAGCCCGCGCCCGGGACGCAGGCCGTCACGGGGACGGGGACGACGGGACGGTAGGCCACGGATTCGTCATTCCGTGTACTTGCAGCCTTCGTGTGCTGCTGCGCAGCGTAGCTGTGCTGGTGAGCAGCCGGTCGATGCTGGTGACCAGCAGAGCAATGCTGGTGACCAGCATTGCTCCGCTGCGCACCAGCACTCCTCTGCTGCTCACCAGCACTCCTCTGCTGCTCACCAGCACTCCTCTGCTGCTCACCAGCACTCCTCTGCTGCTCACCAGCACTCCTCTGCTGCTCACCAGCCGGCCAATGCAGGTCAGCAGCACTCGCACGCTGCCGAGCAGGGCTCCGCACCTCGCGCGCTGCAGGCGTCTCAGTGAACGAAGACCTTCATCGCCACGACGGTGATGAGCACCCCGAGAATCAAGCACGCCGCGGCTACCCCCACGAGCAACCCGATGGGCGCGCCCCTCGAGGGCTCTCCCCTCACCTTGTCCATCGCGCTCTTCGGGCGATCGGGCTTCGTGTCCATCGGAGTCCGCGCGCCCCCACGCGAAGAGGCGGCCGCGGGGGTCGGCGCGCGTTTCACTTTGCCCTGACCGATCACCGGCGTCGCAACCTCCGGCGGGAGCGGCGATGGCGGCGGCGGGGGCGCGAGCGTCGCCGGCATCACCGTCTCGCCGGCGAGGACGGCCTTCATCGCCGTCGCGAAGTCCGCCGCGGTCTTGAACCGGGCCTCCGAGTCCTTCGAGAGCGCGCGCGAAATCGTCTGCCACAAGAGCGGCGGGAACTTCTTCCCCGCGCGCTCGTCGATCGGAATCGGCGGCGTGTTCACGTGCGCCTGGATGTACTCCATCGCCGTCTTGGCCTCGAACGGGAGCTTCCCCGTGAGCACTTCGTACAGAATCACCGCCAGCGAATAGATGTCGCTCCCCGGCGTGAGCACCTTCCCCTGCGCCTGCTCGGGGCTCATGAACTCGGGCGTGCCGAACACCATCCCCTCTTGCGTGAGGATGACGCTGCCCGGACGCATCTCGCGCTCGGTCACCTTCGCCAAACCGAAGTCGAGGACCTTCGCGTAGTCCTTCATCCCCCCCTGCTGGCAGAGGAAGATGTTCTCGGGCTTGAGGTCGCGGTGGATGATCCCCTGCGTGTGCGCTTCATCGAGCGCGCCGCACGCCTGGATCAAGACCGGCAACGCGCGCTCGATGGGGAACGGCCCGTCGGCGCGGACCGTTTGATTGAGGTTCTTCCCGTCGAGGTACTCCATGACGATGTAGAGCGACCCGTCGTCGAGCTCACCGTAGAGGAACACCTTCACGGTGTTCGGATGCGTGAGGTGGCTCATCGCGCGCGCTTCGCGACGGAAGCGCGAGACGAGATCCTTCCGGTTGGCGAGCTTCGGATGGAGGATCTTGATGCCCACCATCCGGTTCATCGACGGCTGGGAGGCTTTGTAGACGGCCCCCATGCCTCCAGAGCCGATCTTCTGGATGATCTGGAATTGCCCGTCGAGGATGTCTCGACCGATGAACGGATCCGTCGGGGGCATCGCCTCCGTAGTATCACGGTTCGCGTGACGTTCGCCTCACTCGAGCCCGCGATCCTGGTCGCCGAAAACCTCGAGCGAGCCGGGTTTCCCCACGGATTCGCGACGCGCGCGGGCGGCGTGAGCGAAGGGCCTTATGCGACAGCGAACTTCGGTAAGGGCGACGATGCGGCGCGCGTCGCGGAGAACGTGAGGCGGTTCGCGAAGGGGGTCGGCTTCGAGGCGAGCGAGCTGCGGCAAGTGACGCAAGTGCACGGCGCGCGCGTCGTCGAGGCGAGCGCGCTCCGCGACGCGGCGGCGCGGGAAGAAGCGGACGCGCTCGTGTTGCGGCTCGAAAGCGAAGGGGGCGCGCGGGCGATCGGCGTGCGGGTCGCGGATTGCGTGCCCATCCTGGCGGGGTCGCGCACGCGGGGTGTCGCCGCGATTCACGCCGGGTGGCGCGGGGTCGTGTCGGGGGTCATCGGCGCGGCGCTGGGCGCGTTGAACGCCGACGACGCCATCGCCGCGATCGGCCCGTGCATCGGCCCGTGCTGCTTCGAGGTGGGGGCCGACGTCGCGGCGCAGATCGCGACCGCGTGCGGCGAGCCACGCGTCATCGCGCACTGCCACGGAGACAAGGCCCACGTCGACCTGCGCCTCGCCGTCCGCGCGCAGCTCCGCACGTACGGCGTCGCCGAGGTCGAAGACGTCCCGGGCTGCACGCGATGCGACGCGGCGCGCTTCTTTTCCTACCGGCGGGATGGTCAGCAGAGCGGCAGGCACCTCGCCGCGATCGCGCTTCGCCGGTGATACGCTGGAGGCCGCGTGTCGGTCGTCGAAGAGATCATCGTCCCGTTCAAGATGCCCCGCGCGCAGATGGCGCAGGGGACGGAGTTCAAGAGCGTCTGGCTCGCCACGTCGCTCCACCTCCTCCGTGAGCGAGGGCTCTTCGCGCGCTACCTGGAGAACCTCCCGAAGCAGCACCACGACGCCATCGTCCACTCCATCGCCGGCGTGTGGCTCCCGGCCCAGCTGTGCTTCGAGCACTACAAAGCGTGTGACGCCCTCGGCGTCCCCGTCACCGAGCAGGTCGCGCTCGGCAAGGCCGCGATGCAGCGGCTCCAGAAGACGATCTTCTCCATGGGCTTCCGCGCCGCACGCGAGGCCGGCGTCACGCCGTTCACGGTCCTGAAGCAGCTCCCCGCCAGCTGGGACCGCGAGTGGCGGGGCGGCGGCGTTAGCATCACCAAGGTCGGCCCCAAGGACGCGCGCATCGAGATCGCGGGCTTCATCGGCTCGCCGATCCCGTACTGCCGCAACGGCCTGCGAGGCGTCACGATGGCGCTGTGCGAGCTCGTCTGCACGAAGGCCTACGCCCAGGAAATCCGCGAGCTCTGCACCGAGACCACGCTCGGTTTCCGCGTCGCCTGGGCGTGAGCGCGCAGGGCGTGGTACGCACGACCCACGATGATGCAAGGAGCGCTCGAGAACATCTCGCAGGCCGTCGGAAACACGCCCATCGTTCGCCTGAACAAGGTGACGCACGGGCTGCAATCCGAGATCTACGTCAAGTGTGAGTACCTGAACCCCGGAGGCAGTCACAAAGACCGCCTGGCGTGGAACCTCCTTCGGCGCGCCGAGGAGAAAGGGCTCAAGCCCGGCGGCACGATCGTCGAAGCCACCAGCGGCAACACCGGCGCGTCGCTCGCGCTGCTCGCCGCCGTGCGCGGCTACAAATGCATCTTCGTGATGCCCGACAAGATGAGCCAGGAGAAGATCTCGAACCTGCGCGCGTTCGGCGCCAAGGTCGTCGTCT
>Ga0302314_10023190_pt1 | contig 10140 bp, 8 predicted proteins | sample III_Palsa_N2_3_FD_200533 | JGI IMG/M metagenome (GOLD analysis project Ga0302314, IMG submission 200533) | Peat permafrost microbial communities from Stordalen Mire near Abisko, Sweden - III_Palsa_N2_3 | ecosystem: Environmental > Terrestrial > Soil > Palsa > Peat permafrost | place: Sweden...
CGTAGTGCTGGCGCCCGAGTTCGGCAAACGTTTCGTAGGTGCCCTGCACGATCCCCTGGGCGCCGATGTAGATCCACGAACCCGCGGTCATCTGACCGTACATGGCCAGGCCTTTGCGATCGAGTTCGTTGAAGTGGTCCCAGGTTGCCCAGCGCGGCACCAGGTTGGAGTTGGCGATCAGCACGCGCGGCGCGTCGGCGTGGGTGCGGAACACCCCGACCGGCTTGCCGGACTGCACCAGCAGGGTCTGGTCGGCTTCCAGGCGGCGCAACACGTCGACGATCTGATCGAAGCTCTCCCAGTCGCGCGCAGCGCGCCCGATGCCGCCATACACCACCAACTCCTCCGGACGTTCGGCGACGTCGGGGTCGAGGTTGTTCATCAGCATGCGGAGCGGAGCCTCGGTCAGCCAACTCTTCGCGCTGATCTCGCGACCGTGCGGGCTCCTGATCAGTCGGGTGTTGTCGAGGCGGGTCATGCGGGATCCATGGCGAAGGCGAGACAGGATTGGAGGATGGATGTGAGGGCTTCGCGCATCGGCGCGGCGACGGCAGCGTCGTAGGGAGTGGGCCAGGTGTGCGCCGTCGGCGCCTCGGCCGGATCGGCCATATAGCCGCGGCACGCCAGCTCCATCTGGATGGCATGCACGCCACCGGCTGGATTTCCATAGTTGCGGGTCGTGTAGCCACCCTTGAACCGGCCGTTCGTCACTCGCGAAAAGCCGCTCGCGTCGCACGCCGCCTCAACTGCGGCGGCCAGGGCCGGCGCACAACTGGCCCCGCTATTGGTGCCGATGTTGAAGTTAGGCAGGTCGCCGTCGAACAGACGCGGGATGCGCGAGCGGATCGAATGGCCTTCATAGAGGACGACCGAGGCGTGCCGCGAGCGCAAGCGCGCGATCTCGGCGGCCAGTGCGTCGTGATAGGGTTGGAAGTACGCGGTCTTGCGTCGCGCGATCTCCTCGGTGTCCGGCGCGCATTCATTCCGATAGAGCGGTTCGCCATCGAACGTCGTCGTTGGACAAAGCTCCGTCGTGGCCGCCCCGGGGTAGAGCGACACGCCCGACGGATCGCGGTTTACGTCGATGACCGTGCGCGACATCGTCGTGCGGATCACCGTCGCGCCGAGATCGGTCGCGAAATCGTATAGCCGCTCGACCCACCAGTCCGCGTCCTTGCGGGCCAGCCACGGCGAGACCAGCGTGGCTTCGATGTCGGCCGGGATGTCCGTGCCGGTATGGGGGATGCTGACGATCAGCGGCGCGTCGGCGCGATGGAGGGTGAGGAAAGTCATGGCGAACACCGAATTCCTCCCTTCCCCTTCTGGGGAGGGACAGGATGCGAAGCATCCAGGGTGGGGAAGTGTGACGCAATCAACGACAGCGTGGGGTTTCATCGAGACTTCCCCACCCTGACGGCTTCGCCGTCTGTCCCTCCCCAGAAGGGAAGGGAGGAATTCAGTGTTCGCCATCATTCTTCACACACCCCCGGCAGCGCCGCGCCCACCGCCGCGACAAGCCGCTCCTCGCGCACCATCTCGATCGCGATCTCCAAGTCCGGGTGCATGTGCCGGTCGTCGCCCAACGTCGGCACCTGCGCCCGCAGCAACGCCCGCGCCCGCTCCAGCGCTCCGCTCGACGTCAGTGGTTGGTGGAAATCGCACCCCTGCGCCGCCGCCAGCAGTTCGATTCCGATGATCGCCGAGGCGTTGTCGGCCATGCCTAGCAGGCGGCGGGCGCCGTGGGCGGCCATGGAGACGTGATCCTCCTGGTTGGCCGAGGTCGGGATCGAGTCGACGCTGGCCGGATAGGCTCGCTGCTTGTTTTCGCTCACCAAAGCGGCGGCGGTGACCTGAGCAATCATGAAGCCGGAATTGCAGCCGGGCTCGGGGGTGAGGAAGGCCGGCAGACCCGACAGCGCCGGATCGACCAGCATGGCGACACGGCGTTCGGCCAGCGAACCGATTTCGCACAAGGCCAGGGCAATGATGTCGGCGGCGAACGCCACCGGCTCGGCATGGAAGTTGCCTCCGGATAGCGCTTCGTCCGCTCCCGCGAAGATCAGGGGATTGTCGGTGACGCCGTTGGCCTCGTCCTCCAGCGTATGGGCGGCTTGGCGCAGGATATCGAGCGCGGCCCCCATCACCTGCGGCTGACAGCGCAAGCAGTACGGGTCCTGCACCCGTGCATCGCCTATCAGGTGCGAGGCGCGGATCGCCGAGCCGGCCATCAGCGCGCGCAGCGCGTGGGCAGAATCTATCTGCCCGCGATGGCGGCGCAGGGCGTGAATTCGCGGATCGAACGGGGTGTCGGATCCCTTGGCGGCCTCGGTGGAAAGCGCGCCGGTGATCAGGGCGGCCTGGAAGAGATCTTCGGCCCTGAACAACGCCGTCAGAGCGTGAGCAGTAGAAAATTGTGTGCCGTTGAGCAGGGCGAGGCCTTCCTTCGGGCCCAGGATCAGGGGCTCGAGTCCGGCGCGCGCCAATGCATCCGCCGCCGGCACGCGCCGTCGGCCGACGAACATCTCACCGACACCAATCATTGCGGCGGCCATATGGGACAGCGGCGCGAGGTCGCCCGACGCACCGACGGAGCCCTGGGCGGGGATCACCGGCGTCAGATGTCTGTCGAGCATGGCCTGCAGCAAGGCAATGGTCGCTGGGCGGACCCCCGACGCTCCCTGCGCCAGCCCCGCCAGCTTCAGCGCCAGCATCAGGCGCGCGACGGGAATGGGGACAGGATCGCCGACGCCGGCCGCATGCGAAAGGACGATGTTGCGCTGCAGACGTTCGAGATCATCGGCCTCGATCCGCACGCTGGCCAGCTTCCCGAACCCGGTGTTGATCCCATAGACCGGGGCGCCCTTGGCCAGGATGCGCTCCACCGCCGCCGCACTGTCAGCGATCGCCGGTCCTGTCGCCGGATCCAGCGCGATGCTGGCGCCGCGATAGATGCCGCGCCAGTCGGCGAGGGGGACCACGCCTGGCTTCAGCAGGACTTGGCTCATTGGCCCTCCCAGACGCGGGCGTGAAGTGGATTGAACCCCATGCGATAGACCAGCTCGGCTGGGCGCTCGATGTCCCAGATCGCCAGATCGCATCGCTTTCCGGCTTCGATGGATCCGATCTCATCGGCGAGACCTAGCGCCCTGGCGGCGTTGCGCGTTACGCCCGCCAGGCATTCATCGACGGTCATTCGGAACAGAGTCGCGCCCATGTTCATGGTCAGCAGCAGTGAGGTCAGGGGGGAGGTGCCGGGGTTGCAGTCGGTAGCGAGCGCGATCGGGACCTTCGCGGCGCGCAGGGTCTCGATCGGCGGCAGCTTCGTCTCGCGCACGAAATAGTAGGCGCCGGGAAGCAGGGTGGCGACGGTTCCGGCTCGCGCCATGGCTTCCACGCCGCCGTCGTCGAGGTATTCAAGATGGTCGGCCGACAATGCGCCGAACTCGGCCGCGAGCGCCGCGCCGTGCAGGTTGGAGAGTTGTTCGGCGTGCAGCTTGACCGGCAGGCCGAGCGCGGTGGCCGCCTCGAACACTCGCCGGACCTGCGCGGCCGAAAAGCCGATCCCCTCGCAGAACGCGTCGACCGCGTCGGCCAAGCCCTCGGCGGCGATCGCGGGGAGGATCGTGCGGCAGACCAGGTCGATATAGCCGTCGCTGTCGCCGGTGAACTCCGGTGGCAGAGCATGGGCGCCGAGGAAGCTCGTGCGCACGGTGACGTCCCGCCGACGGGCCAGTGCGCGGGCGACGCGCAACTGCTTGGTCTCGCCCTCGATCGACAGCCCGTAGCCGGACTTGACCTCCACCGTCGTCACACCCTCGGCGATTAGCGCATCGAGCCTCGGCAGAGTGGAGGCCAGAAGGTCTACCTCCGTCGCCGCGCGGGTCGCGGCCACGGTCGAGACAATGCCACCGCCGGCCCGGGCGATCTCCTCATAAGATGCGCCGGCCAGGCGCAATTCGAACTCCCGGGCTCGGTCTCCGGCCCAGACCAGGTGGGTATGACAGTCGATCAGACCAGGCGTGATCCAGCGGCCTTCACAGCCTAAGACTTCGGCCGGGTCGAATTGAGGGGCGTCGGTGCGTGGCCCAGCATAGACGATGCGGCCATCGCGCGCGGCGACAACGCCGTCGTCGATCTCACCCAAACCGGGGGCGTTTGGCGCCAGCGTCGCCAGGCGCGCGTTCCGCCATAGCCGATCGCAGTGCATCTCACCTCGCGAGCCAATCGTTCGTAGCTGCATACTTGGCGAAAGCGCGCAAATATGTCTAGACATAAATGTACGGAAGAGAAGGTGATCCGGTGACCTCTGTCTGGTTCGACACGGCTTTGCTGAGCGATGGCTGGGCGCATTCGGTGCGGGTCAGCCATGACGATGGTGTCGTCACCGCCATAGAAACCGGTGTGGCTATCGGCCCGGACGAAGAGCGCGGCGCGATCGGGGTTCCGGGTCTTGGCAACCTGCACAGCCATGCTTTTCAACGTGGTATGGCGGGGCTCGCGGAAAGGCGCGGCCGCGAGAGTGATGATTTCTGGTCGTGGCGCCGAGTGATGTATCAGTTCGTCGACCGGTTGAACCCCGAAGACGTCGAGGCTATTGCAGCGCTCGCCTATGCCGAAATGCTGGAGAGCGGATTTACCCGCGTCGGTGAGTTCCACTATCTGCACCACGATCGCGACGGCGCACCCTACGCCGATCCGGCCGAGTTGGCGGCCCGCATCGCCGCAGCGGCCGCCGCCACCGGAATGGGACTGACCCTGCTTCCGGTTTTCTACGCCCACTCCGGCTTCGGCGGCGCGGAGCCGCGTCCCGAGCAGCGCCGATTCGTCAACACGACGGACGCCTATGCGGCGCTGGTTGAGGCGAGCCGCGGGGCGGTCAAAGACCTTGCGGACGGCGTGGTTGGTGTGGCGCCGCACAGCCTGCGCGCGGCGACGCCGGAGGAACTGGCGCTGATCACTCCACTGGCCGCGGGCGGACCCGTCCACATCCATATTGCCGAACAGGCCCGCGAGGTCGACGACTGCGTCGCCTGGAGCGGCCGGCGCCCCGTTGAATGGCTGCTGGACCACGCCGAGGTCGACGCATGTTGGTGCCTGGTCCACGCCACCCACCTGACCGAGGCCGAAATCGACCGGCTGGCGCGCGGCAGCGCCGTCGTCGGCCTCTGTCCGATTACCGAGGCGAATCTGGGTGACGGGCTCTTTCCCGCCGCCCGCTTTGTCGGGGCCGGCGGCCGGTTCGGCGTCGGCAGCGATTCCAACGTCCTGATCGACGCCGCCGAGGAACTGCGCCTGCTCGAATATGGCCAGCGCCTTAGCCGCCGCGCGCGCAATGTGCTGGCGTCGGGCCAACGGCCTTCGGTCGGCGGCACGCTGTTCTGCGCCGCTCTGGCCGGCGGTGCGCAGGCGCTTGGCGTAGGGAAGGGGGGGATACGAGTTGGCGCCGCCGCCGATCTGGTGTCGCTCGACGCCGGCTGCGCGGCTTTCCTTGGACGCGACGGCGACGCCTTGCTCGATGGCTGGCTGTTCGCGGCGCGCGGCGGGGCCGTCGATGGCGTGTGGCGGCGTGGCCGCAAGGTTGTCGCCGAGGGGCGGCACGTCCGAAAGGTCGAACTAGTCCAGGCATTTGCCCGCACCCTCGACCGGGTGCTGCGCGCGTGAGCGACGCGCGGGCCCTGCACCAGCGCATCGGCGCGGACATCAGCCACAAGATTCGCTCCGGCGAATGGGCGCCTGGATTCCGCATACCGTTCGAGCATGAACTCACCCGCGAGTACGGCTGTTCTCGGGCCACTGTGAACAAGGCCGTACAGGCATTGGCGACCGCAGGTCTCGTCGAGCGCCGCCGCCGCGCCGGCACTTTCGTCGTCCGCCAGCGCATTCATTCGGCCGTGTTGGAGATTCCCGACATCGAAGGTGAGATCACCCGGCGAGGTCAGACCTATACCTATGAGTTCCTCGGCGTCGCGACCCATGCCGCCGATCCTGATGACCCCGATCTCGCTTCCCTAGGCACCTCGGGCCGGTTGCTCGATGTCAAGTGCCGCCACATCGCCGACGGCCGGGCGTTCGCGTTCGAGGAGCGGGTGATCAATCTGACCAGCGTGCCAGAGGCCGCCGCCACCGACTTTACCGTCGAGGCCCCCGGCGCCTGGCTGCGCGCCCACGTCGCCTGGACGGAAGCCCGCCACCAGATCTCTGCCGTCAACCCCGACCCCGCGATCGCCCGCCGGCTCGGCGTGCGCACGACCACCGCCTGCCTCTGCGTGAAACGCTGGACCTGGCGCCAGGGTGTCGGTGTCACCTACGTCCGCCAGACCTTTCCGGGCGATGCGTATGATCTCGTGGCGAGCTTCACACCGGGCTAGCGCGCTGCCCATACAAGCAACGCGGGAGGGAGTTCACCCCCTGAAATTCAGCTCTATCTTCACGCCGTCTGGATCGCGCACGAACAGTTGCCGGATCTTGAAATCTGGGACGTCGTTTTCCTGGAATTCCAACCCGAGGGCTTGCATTGTCGACCGCATGGCCGCGAAGTCCTGGGCTTCAAAGGCGATATGATCAAATGGGCCGGTCTTCAGCGGGGCCTCACCATCGCGGCCGCCGACCAGATGCACCACCGGCCGATCGCCGAGATAGAGCCACGCGCCTGGAAAGCCGAAGTTCGGCCGCGCCCCGTCATGCAGTCCGAGCACCTCGGTATAGAAAGAACGGGAGGTCTCGAGGTCCGCGCAATAGACGTTTATGTGATCCAGGTTCTGCAGCGGCATCTGGTCGTCTCCCTCTCTCTTGCTCCATCCATACACCCGGGCTCGTTATTTCGATAGGACGCAGCCAACGCGCCGGTTGTAGCTGGCCTCTCCCGCCACCTACGGCGCCGGCTTCTCATTGCCCTTCGAAATCGCGGTGATCGTGCGGCTACCGGTGATGGATGATAGCGACGCGGGCTGCAAAGCGCTCGATGAATGGCTAACCCTGGTCGTCAATGCTTTTCCGGACCAGCCTGGGACCTAAAAGGGTTGGTCGGTGGGCGGCGGCGGGGAGGGCGGCGCCTGATCGACGGGCGGCGGTTGCACGCGCGCCAGCGTTGTCGTGTCGAGAGGCGGGGCCGGCGGCGTCGGGCCGGCTGGAATCGGGCGATTGGGGAAGCGTTTCAGCGCCACGCTCATGAAGCCACGCCACATCTCGGCCGGCGCGCTGCCGCCGGTCACGCCGCGCATCGGCTTGGCGTCGTCGCGGCCCATCCATACCACGGTCGTGAAATTGCCGGTGAAGCCGCAGAACCAGGCGTCCTTGAAGTCGGACGTCGTGCCGGTCTTGCCGGCGAGGTCATAGCCGGGGATGGCCGCCTTGACGCCGGTGCCGTCGACCAGCACGCCGCGCAACATGGCGTTCATTTCGTCGAGCGGCGGGTTGGCGATCACCGCCGCCTGAAGGTGGTCCTGATGCTGGAAGAGCACCTTTCCGCCCTGGGCGCGGATACGCACCAGTCCATAGGCGGCGGCGCGATTGCCGCCGTTGGCGAAGGCGTCATAGGCCTGCGCCATTTCGAGCGGTGTCACCAGCGTCGTGCCCAGCGCCATGGCCGGCTCTGTGTTGATCGGCGAGGCAATGCCCAGGCGCCGCGCCGCGCCGGCGACTTGGTCGCGGCCGACATCGTCGGCCAGTTTCGCGGCGATCGTGTTTATCGAATGGGCAAGGGCTTGGCTCAGGGTGATCTGGCCCAGGAACCCGTCCTCGAAATCTCGCGGCGACCAGCCGTCGATGGTCACCGGCTCGTCGACCGCCAGGGTGTCGGGCGTTCGGCCGGCCTCCATCGCCGCCAGATAGACGAACGGCTTCCACGACGAGCCTGCTTGGCGATGCGCCTCGACCGCGCGGTTGTACGGTGCGCTGGCATAGTTGACGCCGCCGACCATGGCCCGCACGTGCCCGGCCCCGTCGAGCGCCACCAGCGCCGCCTGCTGTATGCCCTGGGCGGCATGCCGGGCGACCACGGCCCGCGCCTGTTCGCCGGCCGCCAGCTCCATGCCTTGGTCCAAGGTGGTGTCGACAGCCAGATCCTGCCGGGGCGCGCCCACCATGGCGCGTACCTGGGCGTCGACCCAGTCGACGAAATAGGCGGCGGGCCCCGCGGGATCCTCGCGCCAGACCTTCGGCTTCTGCGCCAAGGCCATGAGCTTGGCGGCCGATGTGATTGCTTCGGTCTCGACCATGGCGTCCAGCACCAGCGCCGCGCGCTGGGCTGACGCTTCGGGCTGCTCGATCGGGTTGTAGTTGGTCGGCGACTTCATGGTGGCGGCCAGCATGGCCGACTCGCGTATGGTCAGGCGTGACGCCGGTTTGTTGAAAAACCGGTGCGCCGCGGCGTCGATGCCATAGGCGCCGGAGCCGAAGTACACGCGGCTCAGATAGAGCCCGAGGATCTGCTTCTTTGTGAACTTCTGTTCCAGCTGGATGGCCAGCAGCAGTTCCTCGCCCTTGCGCTCGAGCGTGCGCTCGGAACTCAGGAACAGGTTGCGCGCCAGTTGCTGGGTGATCGTCGAGGCGCCCTCGCGCGCGCCGCCGTGTCCGAGATCGCTGACGATCGCCCGCGCGATGCCGACAGGGTCGAAGCCGGCGTGCTCATAGAACCGCCGGTCCTCGATGGCCACGAAGGCGGCGGGTACGTAAGATGGCAGCCGGTCGATATCGACCGGCGGCGGATACTTCGCCCCGCGCACGCCCAGCACCGCGCCGGTTCGGTCCAGGTAGGTCACCTGCGGATCGCGCTTGATCGGCGGCAGGCTCGGCAGGTCGAAAGAGGCTCCCAGCAACGAGGCCGCCGCAACCAGTCCAATCACGCGTCAAGCTCCTGGGTCGGCGGGTTACGAACCCTCAAGTCCGAGTCGCTCCGCTTTTGTCGCGGCGCTGGGCGGGGGGAAAGATAATTCGCTGTAATGGGCGGTATCATGGCGCCGCCGGACCAGCCCGATTCGCGCAACGAGGGTGCTGAATTCGGAGGCAGCAGCCTCTGAAACCAGAGACCTGTGTTCCGCGGGGCAGGGTCCTGAGGGCGTTCGCTTGCCCGGCTTGTCTATCACTTCGAGATCCATCGAGACCGCTGCTCGTCGTCGATCGCCTGGCGAATAACGTTAGCCGATGTTCAGTAACCTTTGTGTGGTGTCGTGCCTGAGGTTTTCGTTGTCCTATATGTCGTACTGAATACTACCGTCAGGAACCATACTTTTTGTTCTCTGATCATATTTCCAAAAGAGCAAGCACGTCTGATCATTTCCCCAAATATCCTTGTAGGGAACGCTTCCCCTCAGACTGATGCGGGCAAACCCGTTGGCAATGGCGCGACAATCATCAATCGTAAGGCAATCGGGTATTTCCAAATATATAGCCGCACTTTCCTCGCCGGCGGCCAGCGGGTAGTGACAGGAAACATCTACGGCATAGGTCTTTGAAGGCTCGTCTAGCGCTTCGCTAACTTGCAGGTGGAGCGTTCCTTCTTGCAGGCGAGCTGGCGTCTTGCCATAGTTCTTAAAGGCAACCTTTATCCATATGGAATTATAATTTGAAGACGCCGACTCTCGTGTGTCGGCGTTTAACGCGGTATCCACCACGTCAGAAATATTGTCGGAATTGGTCAAGGCGTAGACATAGGCTCTTTCTATACGAAAAGCGCTGTCTCTTTCGTGCAGCAGCATTTCATCGCTCTTCCCGACCGCATCCTCGGCCGCTTTCGCGCTTCTCTGGGAAGCCTCGACGCTGTCCAAAGCCGCGCGAGTAGCGGTGTGGCTCTCGCGGATTGTGATGATGAGCGCCACAATCTGGCCGATCAGTGCGGCGAGTTGGGCTCCGGCGATGATAGCGGCGGCCAAGGTAAAGTTTGCAGATTTTTCAGCCGCGAGCGTTTCGCGGCATTCGGTGCTGAAAGGACCGGGTGCGCCACGTGGGCTGCAGGGCAAAGGTTCCCGCTGAGCGCCAATCGCATGGGCTTGGCCGGCGTGGTCGGCATTGGAGGAGGGATCTGGATAAGCTTGACCGACGATGAAAAGGCCAAGGACAAATGCTAGTCCGCCTCGTGCAACCCCACGATATGCGTTGCAATCGCGGTCAGGCATTGGTCAAAGAAAACAGCGGTGAAACCCC
>Ga0302314_10023191_pt1 | contig 10140 bp, 8 predicted proteins | sample III_Palsa_N2_3_FD_200533 | JGI IMG/M metagenome (GOLD analysis project Ga0302314, IMG submission 200533) | Peat permafrost microbial communities from Stordalen Mire near Abisko, Sweden - III_Palsa_N2_3 | ecosystem: Environmental > Terrestrial > Soil > Palsa > Peat permafrost | place: Sweden...
GCAGGCGCTACCCGATGCTCGATGCGCCCGAGCGAGCTTGCGATGCTCACGAGCGGCAGGCTCGCGCCGGCCGCGAGCGCGATCCACCAGAACACGTGGCGCGTCGTGGCGCTCGGCCGCGAGAGCCGTGCGAACGTGAAAACGAGCGCTGCCAGCGCCGCGGCCTCGAGAATGCCGATGCCGAGCGCACCCGTCACGGTACGCGCGACGGACTCGGCGAGGTCGAGACGGTTCATGAGTTTTTCCCTCCGTCCACGGCGCGTTCGAGCAGCGCGCGCATGCGGGCGACGTCGCGTTCGTCCAAATGTTCGGCGTCGAGCAGTTTGAGCATCAGCGCTCGCGGCGAATTGTCGAAGAACTTGGAGACGACGTAATCGATCACGCTCGAACGGGCCTCGTCACGTCCGACCTTGGGCGAGTACACGAAGGCCCGGCCGGCGGCGCGATGTTTCACGTAGCCTTTCCTCTCCAGTATGCGCAGCGTCGTGAGCACGGTGTTATAGGCCAGCGGCGGATCTCCGAGCGCGCCGGCGACGTCGGTTACGGTCCCGTCGCCGCGCGCCCACAAAACGTCCATCAAGCGCAGCTCGGCCTCGGTCAGGGTCGGTGACTTCTTGCGCGCCATCAGCTCTGACTCACTCGAATCGAGCCGCTCACCGTGTGCAGCGAGATATGGAGTCCGCCGCTGCCGAGCTTCGCGGTCGCACTATGGCCGACCCATTCGCCGTCGTGGACGGCCAAGGAGATGCCGCCGTCGGCCTCGATCGGGCCGCTCAAGGTGCGGGCGGAGATCGAGGCGTTCGTCCCGTGCGGCAACGTCAGGTGGATCGGGCCGCTGACCGTTTCGAACTCCAAATCGTCCCCGTCGGCCGTATTTCCGAGCGTTGCGTCGATTGCTCCGCTGACCGTGCGCGCGTCCGCCCGGCCCGTGGTCGCGATCCGGACGTCGCCCTCGACAACCCGCGCCGAGATGTCGCCGGCGAGACCCGTCGCGACGACGTCGCCGCGAACGGCTTGCGCGAGCAGCTTGACGTCGTGCGGCACGGCGATCGTGAAGTCGACGGCCACGCCGTCCGCCTTGCGGTCGCGGTCGCCCCGTTCGTCGCCGTCGTTGCAATCGGTCCGGGGGTCGCCCGGGTAGATCGCGCAGACGACGAGGCGCCGGCCCAGCCGGGTGGCGCGTATCAACACCGCCGCCGGATCGCTTTGGCTCGAGAACGCGTGGGCGTGAATCGTCGCGGCCGAGCCTTGCGCCGCGGTGGCGACGATCGATCCCAAGATCCCGCGCACCTCGAGGGTGCTGCCGGCGCTGAGAACGGCTCGCAGGTCGGTGTCGTGCGTGCGCTGTTCGCCCGCAACGCTTACGGCCGAAGCGCTCCCGAGCGCCAGCGCAGCCGCGCCGATGAGGGTCGCTAGATATTTCACCACCGCATCGTACGCGAGGCCCGCCGGCTTGTCAACTATGAAATTAAGTGTAAGGCTCGCGTGCCGAGGTGCCCCCCGCCTGCGGGGACGAATTCCAAGCGCCATGCAAGCACTCAGCTACTCGAGCGGTTCTAGTTCCCAGCCGCTCATCGGCGAAACCATCGGCGACGCCTTCGATCGAATCGCCGCGCTCAATCCGGAGCGCGAAGCCGTGGTCTCTTGCGCGCAGGGCGCGCGCCTCACCTATGCCGAGCTGCGCGCCGCGACGGACGCGTTTGCGCGCGGCTTGATTGGTCTGGGCGTGAAGCACGGCGATCGCGTCGGCATCTGGTCGACCAACAACATCGAGTGGGTGATCGCGCAGTTTGCGACGCCCAAGATCGGTGCGATCCTTGTCAACATCAACCCGGCCTACCGGACCTCCGAAGCGTCCTACGCGCTGCGGCAAAGCGGAGTCTCGGTGCTGTTGACGCAGGTCCGTCACAAAACCAGTGCCTACGCGGAGATGCTGGCCGAGATCCGGCCGGGCTTGCCCGAGCTGCGCCACGTCGTGCTGATCGGCGACGAGGAACTGGACGCGCCGCTCGAGGCGCTGCGCTGGAAGGACGTCGTCACGCTCGCGGCCGCGAACGTAACGGAGGAAACGCTCGCCGAACGCTTGGCCGCGACCCAGTTCGACGAGGCGATCAACATCCAATATACGTCCGGAACGACCGGCTTTCCCAAGGGCGCCACGCTGACCCACCACAACATCCTCAACAACGGTTACTTCATCGGCGAAGGCTGTCGCTACACCGCGAACGACCGCGTCTGCGTCCCGGTGCCGTTCTATCACTGCTTCGGGATGGTGCTCGGCAACCTGGCGATCGTGACCCACGCGGCGACGATCGTGATTCCGGCTCCGTCCTTCGACCCGGCGCTCTCGCTCGGGGCCGTGGCCGCCGAACGCTGCACGTCGCTGTACGGCGTTCCCACGATGTTCATCGCCGAACTGGCCCTGCCGAACTTCTCGAGCTTCGACTTGAGCACGCTGCGCACCGGGATCATGGCCGGATCGCCGTGTCCGGTCGAGGTGATGAAGCGCGTGCAAAGCGAGATGCACATGGACGAGGTGACGATCTGCTACGGCATGACCGAGACCTCGCCCGTGTCGACGCAGACGGCGGTCGACGATCCGCTCGAGAAGCGCACGGGCACGGTCGGGCGCGTCCACCCGCACCTCGAGATCAAGATCGTCGACGAGGCCGGCCGCATCGTACCGCGAGGAACGCCGGGCGAACTCTGCACGCGCGGCTACAGCGTGATGCTCGGATACTGGAACGATCCCGAGAACACGGCGGCTTCGATCGACGCTGCCCGTTACATGCACACGGGCGACATCGCCACGATGGACGACGACGGCTACGCCAACATCGCGGGGCGCATCAAAGACATGGTGATCCGCGGCGGCGAAAACATCTATCCGCGCGAGATCGAGGAGTTTCTGTACGCGCATCCGGCGGTGAAGGACGTCGCGGTAATCGGTGTTCCCGACGAGAGGTACGGCGAGGAGCTGTGCGCCTGGATCGTGCTGCGCGCCGAGGCCGCTGCCGACGAGGAAAGCATCAAGGAGTTCTGCCGCGGCAGGATCGCCCACTACAAGGTCCCGCGCTACGTCAAGTTCGCAGCCGAGCTTCCGATGACCGTGACCGGAAAGGTCCAGAAGTTCAAGATGCGCGAGACCTCGACCGAGGAACTCGGCCTCACCGCGGCTGCCAAGATCATCACGGCGTAGGTGCGGCAAGAGGGCGTCCGCGCGCTGCTCTTCGACGTGTTCGGCACGCTGGTCGATTGGCGGACCAGCATCGCGACGCAGCTCGCGAAATTCGGCGCGGAGCGCGGCATCGCTTGCGACTGGTTGGCCTTCGTCGACGCCTGGCGCGGCGAGTACCTGCCCTCGATGGCCGGCGTACGAAGCGGCTCCCGCCCTTGGGCGAACCTCGATACGCTTCACGGCGAATCGTTCGACCGGCTGTTGGAACGCTTCGGCTTACCCGAGATTTCGGCCGCAGACCGGCGCTGGGCCGTGCGCCGCTGGCACGCCCTCGAACCGTGGCCCGACGTGCCGGCCGCGCTCGAGCGCTTGCACGGGCGCTACGTGCTCGCGACGCTCTCGAACGGGAACGTCGAACTGCTGGTCGACCTCGCGCGTTACGGCAACCTGCGCTTCGATACGATCTTGTCGGCGGAGATCTTCGGGCACTACAAGCCCGATCCCGAGACCTACCGCGGCGCGGCCGCACTGCTTGGCTGCGCGCCCCGCGAGGCGATGCTGGTCGCCGCTCACGAGAGCGACCTGCGTGCCGCAGCCGCGAACGGCCTGCGCACGGCCTTCATCTCACGTCCGCACGAGTACGGAGTTCCGCCGACCGGCGACCTCAAGTTACCCGAGGAGTTCGACATCGCGGCTGCGGACCTCGCGGCGCTCGCAGCCGCGCTGTAGCCGTCCCTAGTCCCGGTGCATCGAGTCGAGATACGTCCGCGCGGCGGAATTGTGGTGCGCGGCGTTGGCCTCGTCGAGCGCGCGAGCCTCGCACCGCTCGGCGGCCCGAACGAATGCTTCGCGCGCGCGGTCGCGGAGCGTCGAGAGACAGCGCCGCCGGCGGCGCGCTTCGGCGAAGGTTGCCCGGACTGCGGCTGCGCGATCGCCCGAACGCCGCACGGCGGCGTCCTGGCGAGCGATCGCGGCTGCAACCAGCTCGAGCGCAATGAACGCGTCGCGCGCGCCCGCCCCCGCCGCGTGCGCGGGAACGCTGAGGCTACGCCCGAGCCGGACCCGCTCGGCGCGGAGTTGCTGTGCTCGCTCGCGGTCGCGGGCGTGCGTTCTCCAGGCCGCGAGCAACGCCTCGTGCAGCCGGCGCTCTTCGCGTTCGCACAGGTCGAGCACCGGCTGCAGCGGGAAACGGAAACGCGTCATCGGCGCTGCGGCATTGCGCGCCGAATTGCGTCCTTGGGGATTTCGGAGAGCAACGAGATTCCGGTGTCGGTTCGGCCGATCACGAAATAGGCCTCAGCGACCTTGACCACGTGCAGCGAACCTGCGCGCGGCAGCGGCGTCGTTTCGATCACCTCGACCAAACGCTCGCGCTGCAGGAACGAACCCGGGCGGAAGCCGCCGCGTTTCGCGATCGCGGCAAAGGCGTACAGGCCGAGCCCGATGAGCGCGATGGCCGCGAAGAAGCGCAGGACCAGATCACCGTCCACTACGCAAGCACGACGAGCGATGCGGCGCCAAGCGGCTTCGACGGCGGCGTGAAAGCCCAGGAGTTCGACGGCATGGCACCTCCGGCGAGCAGCTCTGGCTCAGGTTACGACGGCGATGTGTCCGCTCGTTTTTCGAAATGCAATGAAAGGATGGCCGGCCTGGCGGCGGAGGGGGCCGGAGCCCGCTCCGCCGCCGCTCAACCGGTTTGCACGATCGGGCGAGCGAACGCCGCGATGACGTTCGGGGCCGCCGCGTCGAAGCCGACGACGTCGAGCATGCCGGCGTCGTTTGGGTCGGCGATCGTGAAGCCGCTCGAGGTCATGCCGACCACGACGAGCTTTGCTGGGATGCCGGTCCGCTCGCGGTAGCGCCGCAGCGCCTCGTCCGGATGGATCGAGCCGGCCCAGGTTTCGTTGTCCGTGTAGACGACGAACGTGTCGACGTTTAGCCGCTGCTCGAGCGCGTAGAGCATCGGCAGCGCGCAGTCGGTCCGCTCGAACGGCAGCCCGTTCGTGAACGCGACTGCCCGCTCCAGACGATCTTCGCGTCCGAAAGGCAGCTCGACGAAGCGATCCGAGAAGGCCATGATGCGCACCTCACGCTCGCTGCGCAGTTGCGTCATCGCCATCGCGGCCGCCGCGACCCGCGGCGTCAGGCCGGCGACGCCGGCTACTTCGCCGGCGCTCATCGAGGCCGACACGTCGAGGCCCACGAGCATCCGCGCGCCGCTCGGTTCGAGCGTCTGGAAGGCCAGGTAGAACGCGTCGTCGAGCGCTTCGACGATCGCGCGCACCGGGTTCCAGTTGCTTTTACCGCGCGCGCCGCGGCCGCGCCGGTAGGTTTCGAGCGCAGCCAGCACCGCGATCGGGTGGACCCGCGCCTTGCGCAGCCAAGCCGCGTCACGGAGCCGCTCGACGACCTGCGACGTTGCCGCCGCGCCGTCGGTCAGCAGCCCCAACCGCGTCATGGTTGCGAGGTTGCGGATGCAGGCCGTCATCGGCATCTCGCCGAGCAGGGCTTCCCACACCGCCGAGTGGCGCAGCCACTCGGTCGGCAGCGCTTCGCGCGGCAGGCGGGATTCGCGCACGAATTCGGCCGCCTGCGAAGGCGAGGCGTCGCGCAGTTCCTTCGCGCGCTCGAGGGCTGCGATCAGCTCGAGGCCCGCGATGGCTTCCGGGGCCGTTCCGCGCGCCATCCAGGCGTAGAGTGCGGCGCGGGCCGCCTCGTGCGCGACTGGATGCGAGAGACGCAGGAGATCGCGATGACTGAAGCCCGAGCGGCTCTGGTATTTCGCAACCTGGTACGCAAGCTCGCCGACCGGCTTGCGCTCGTACCAGCCCACGACCGCGCGCCGCAGACCGCGGCCCCAACCGCGGAACTGCTCGACGTACGAAGCGAACTCGAGCAGCTGCGAGCCCGTGCGGCAGACGCGCTGCAGGCCCTCCGCGAGTGCCGCGCGGCGGGTAGCGTCGTCGCCGAAGCCCGCCGCCATCGCCAGCGCGAAGATCGCGGGCGAGGCTTTGGGCGCACGGCCCGACTCGGAGAGCGTGACGACGCGTTCGACCAGCGCGACGCCGTGTTCGCGAACCATTTGCGCGAGATGATGCGCGGCCGAGAGCGTCAGCTCGCGCTCGGCGGCGTAATAGGTGCCGCCTTCCGAACCCAGGATGAGAAAGCGGTCGACGCGATCCCAGTCACCGAGCGCGTAGACGTAGCCGCCGGCGCTGTTGCGAACCTGCTCGCGCTCCGGCTGCGCCTGCGTCTGCGGCGTGCCGATCGTGCGACCGTAGAAGAGCTTGCGGAGAAATGCCATCGTGAGAACCTCCTTTCGTTCGAAATGGCACGAGGGTTGTAGTGCACGCGGTTTGCGCGTGGGACAGATCGACGTTCGGGCAAGTGATGACGACGGGCGAACTCGGCACGCGGTGCCGATGAGCGATTCCCATCGCTCGGCGTTCGGCGGGCGGTGAGGCCCAGTGGCAGGATAACCGTCGACGTGCGGCCCGAACGTCAGCGCGGCGGACAAGCGGGTGTGGAAGGCTCACAGCGCGCCGTCGCCTGCGAGCTGCCCCGGCCTAAACCGGGTCTTGTCAACGATAACCTTCCGCGTTCGGCCCGCCGCGGATTGGAGCGAGTGCCCGGAATCGAACCGGGCTGAGATGGAGCACGTGCGCAGATTCGAACTGCGCTACCGGCCTCGGCACGGCCGGACATCGCCTTCAATGTTTCACGTGCGCTGGCGGTTCCGACGGGTGTCGATCCCGTACGTCCGGCGCGACAAGCCGGCGTGCAGACTGCTACACCACAGAACCTTGGCAGAAGGTGGAGGAGTCGAACCCCGAGCCCAGCTGTGGAGCCCCCACGGTTTTCGGGACCGCTTGCCGACCGCCCGGCGGCACCTTCTATCGAGTCCACCCTGCCTTGGTCGACACCGAAGTTGTGCGTGGAGATGGATTTGAACCACCGTCGCGCTGAACGCAGCCGGTTTACGGCCGGCCCCCTTGACCCCTCGGGCATCCACGCATGATTTGGCCTGGCTCCGGCTGCTCGACTCGAACGAACATGACGTCGTTAACGGCGACGCATCCTACCGGTTGAATGAAGCCGGAACGATTGTTAGTGGACCGATCGAGGATCGAACTCGATGGCGTATGGCCTGGGGAGAGGCGCTCGCATCCTCGTCTCGGCGCCTTCAACGCCGCGCTACGCTTTCTCAGCTATCCCCAGATGGCGCAGAGCGGCCGCGATTCGAACGCGGACGACGCGTGTTGCGCGTCTCGCCTCGTTAGCAACGAGGTGGCTTAGCCGTTCGCCCACCGCTCTAAGGTTTTCTCGGCGCGCCGAACTCCGCGCCGAAGCAATGGGGCGGCGAAGGCTGTCCTCCGCACTCGAGCGCTCGCCGCACTGGCGCGCTGCCGGAGCATTCGGTCCCATGGAAAATCACACTTCTTCAGTTTTCAACGAGCAATGCGAACATCTGGGTGACCGACGGGAGTCGAACCCGTTACCCACGCGTCACGAGCGTGTGCCGAGCCGTTTGGCTTCGGCCACCGCACAAGACAGAGAGGCCGGGCTTACACCCGGCCTCTCTGCGTTCGAAGCGAACGAAAGTGCGGGAGAAACCCTTAGGTGACGGCCTTCCGGCTCGAGGTTCCGGTGAACTCGGATTGCAGCGCGGCGACGAATTGCGAGCGCACGATGCTATACGAGTGGCGCGAATTTCCGCAACCTCGTGAAGACCGTTGTTTGCCGAACCGATGCTGGTGCTGCATGACTGAACAATCCTACGCGAGGGCCGCCTCAAAAGTCAACGGGTGTAACGATTAATCTTCAACTCGCTGCTAGCGGATGGAGCATCAGGGCGGCAGACGTCGCGAGCGTGGCACGCATCGCCCGGCGGCCAACGTCCCAAAAAAAAGAGCCCCGCAACGCCCGTAGGCCTGCGAGGCTCGCCGGAGATTCGCGCGGGGTCTTACTTCAGCGCGACCGCCGTGTAGCCGGAGCGCGCTATGATCGTTTGCGAAGCGAAGATCGCGGCGGCCCTGGCGCTGTCGGGGTTCGAACAGCTCTCCGCCGCGAAGTCGCCGCCGACGCTCGAGTGGATGTTGAAGAACTCGGTTTCGCTGCGGCGCTGGTTCTTCGGGACGATCTCGCCCGCATAGGTTTGCTGGACGGCCTGATGGTCGCAGGCGCGCCAGTAGTTGGGGCTCTTCTTGCCGGCGTCGTAGTGATGGCCTTCGAACGCTGCGATCAGTTTGGACGTGTCGGTCGTGCCGGCCGCCAGCAAGCGATCGATGATCTGTTGGCCCGAGATGTAGCCCAGATACTGACGCCAGTTGGGCGGGTAATTCTTGGCGAGCGGCTTTAGCTTGTTGTAGATCGCCGCGGTCGTCGCACCGCCCGCTTCGGGCCCCCAGACGTAGCCCCAGAGGGAGCCCGTGATGTCGTCGACCGGCATACCGATTGCGACTTCGTTGCCGCATAGGATGCCGGCGAACGTCATCTGTTTGTTGAGCCCGAGACCGACTGCGGCTTTGGTCGCATTCTGCGTGTCGGGGCCATAGTTGCAGAAGACCAGCACGTTGGCGTCCGTGTTTCGAGCCTTGGTCATATAGGACGAGTAGTCGGTCTGCCCGAGCGGGTGACGGTCGTTGCCAGACTCCTGGCCGCCCGCGGCCAGCAGGATCTTCGCGAGGCGGTCGTGCGCGTCGTTACCGAACGCATAGTCGGCCGTGATGAAGTACCACTTCTTGCCCTTTTTGAGCAGGGCCGGGCCTAGGGCGTTGGCCAGCATTGCATTCGAACAGGTTGCGCGGAACGTGACCTTGTTCGCCTTGGGACCGGTGATGTTCGTGTCGTGCGTTCCGACCGCGAGGAAGAAGACGCCGTTCTCCTCGGCGATGGCCGAGACGGCAAGCCCGACGCCGGAGGAGAGACAGCCGAGCAGAACGTCGACTTTCTCCTCGGAAATCAGGCGCTTGGCTTCGTTGGTGCCGACGTCCGGATGGTTGGTGTCGTCGCCGCGCACGATCTGAAACTGGACCCGTGAATTCTTCCTGTTCGCCTCGTCGACGGCCAACTGCAGTCCGTCCTGCTGCGATTCGGAAGCGGCGGCGTAGACGCCTGAAAAACCATCGATGTGGCCGAGCTTGATCGTGATCGGGCCGCTTGCGGCGATCACCTCGCGCGGCGGCCGAAGCGGTGCCGCACCGGCCACGCGGGTCTCGAGAAGCGGAAAGCCGAGTGCGCCGGCGCCCGCGATCCCGAGCGCGCCCGTCCGGCGCAAAAACTCGGACCGCGAGAGAGCGCCGGCGATCGTATCGTCGTTCATAAGTGTAGTCCTTCTGACGTTCGTCCCTGGATGGGATGCCCGAACCGTTGCTCCCGCACCTGGGGGAAAGGTTCCTGTGCGCCTGGTAGTCGGTCGCATCGCGAAGACGCCGAAGATCGCGCTCCTGCTGCGGCTGCTAGCCGCCATCGACGAGGGGCGCCACAACCTGGAGAGTCTCAAGGCGCGTATCGATGCGGACCATCCGCCGAGCACGCGGACGATGCGGCGTTATCTGGCCACCCTGCTCGAAGCTGGGTTTCCTTGGCAATTCGACCGCGACAGCGGCCGCTACGTCTTCGAGCACGGCTACTCGCTGCGCCGGCTCGAGCTGTCCGGCAACGAGCTGTTCGGCCTGCTCGCTCTGCGCGGGATCGCGACGTCGCTCGGCGGCAACATCGGCGCCTCGATGGACGAAGTCGCGGAAAAACTGACCCGCGTCGCCGGCCGCGGCACGGCCAAAGCGGCCGCCAAGCCGGCGGTGCGGGTCCAGCTCGCGGACCCCCATTTGGACGGCGAGCGCAGCGCGATCTTCGAACAGCTGCAGAAGGCGCAGCGCGATCGGCAGAGCGTCCGGTTCGCATACGTCGACAAGGCGGATAGGCGCTCGCAGCGTCACGTCGACGTATACGGCTTCGTCGTA
>Ga0302314_10023194_pt1 | contig 10138 bp, 8 predicted proteins | sample III_Palsa_N2_3_FD_200533 | JGI IMG/M metagenome (GOLD analysis project Ga0302314, IMG submission 200533) | Peat permafrost microbial communities from Stordalen Mire near Abisko, Sweden - III_Palsa_N2_3 | ecosystem: Environmental > Terrestrial > Soil > Palsa > Peat permafrost | place: Sweden...
AGGACGAATACATTTCGTCGAAAACCCAATCGTGGACGACCGCGGCAACCTTCCCGTCGGGCGTGAAGGCGATCTGGCTCTTGACGGTTATCCAGACATGCGGATGCGCGGCTGCCGGCGTCGCCGACGCCAATCCGAGCGCCAACACCAGCGCCACAACTCGCCAAGTCCCCAATCCGTCACCCAAAAACCCGTCCTTTCTCACCCCCGGCGCACCCGCCTGATTCCTCTTGCGGGCAAAGTGCGGCGACGAGATGGCGTGCGCCGCCGCTGTCGCCCGATCATGGTTGATCGACTCTTAAGTCCCCTCGGTTCAACGATTCTTAAACCAGTAAGCGCAGTTTGCCGCAATGGCGCGTCGCGTTCGGCCTGTCCTGCTTGTGCTTTCCGCCACTCTTTGTCTGGAGGGCTGCGGATTCTTCGGCCGCGCCGAGCGGCCGGTGTGGCGGGCCCAGGCCGAAAACGCCTGTTTCGCCCGCAGGTTGGTCATGCCATCCGATTTTATAGTTCCCGCCCCCGAGATCGACGGCCCGGGCATTTGCGGCATGACCCGTCCGCTTAAGGTCTCGGCGCTCGCCAATGGCGCAATCGCGGTCGACAAGGCGCTGACCATCGACTGTCCGATGATCCCAGCGCTGGAGGCGTGGTTGAATGACATCGTCGTGCCCGATGCTCAAGCCCGCTTCGGGCAGAGGGTCGCGACCGTCAACGTGTTCGGCGCCTACTCTTGCCGCTCGGTCGACAATATCGAAGGCGCGCGGCTCTCCGAGCATGCCTTCGGCAACGCGGTCGATGTCGCCGGCTTCACGCTCGCCGACGGGCGAGCGATCGATTTCGTGCACGACTGGAAGAAGACGGACGGCCAGGAGGGCGCCTTCCTGCATGAGGCGCACGCGGGCGCCTGCCGGTATTTCACGACCGTCTTGGCGCCCGGCGCGGACGTCTTCCACTACAACCACATCCATCTGGATCTGGCCAATCACGGCTCGACCAATACCGGCCCCCGCCGCATCTGCAAGCCAACGCCTGCGCCCAACCTTCTGCCAGCGCCCGCGGCGCCCGACGGCCTCCCGCCCGCGCCAAATATCGACGAGCCGCTCGACATTGCGCATCTCAGCGCGCCGGGCCCTGACGCCGCTTCGCCGAATGTCTCGCGTGGACCGGGCGAGGGACCCGACGCCGCTTTGCCGCCGGCGCCGATCGGAGAGACCAATCCGTCGCCTCCGGTGCTTCCGGCCGGAGCGGCGCCGAGCGTCGATATGGAGCCGACTTCGACACTCGGAGACCACGACAATTGAGGTAACGCTTCAGCCGGCGTCCGCAGCCGGCGCCTTTGGGTTGGCGCCCTTCGCCGGCTTGCGCAGCTCGCGCCACGAATCGTTCTGGGCGATCATTTGGCGGATCGCCTCGACGTTGGCGCGCGCGGCCTCGGGGGAGAGGTCCGTCAGCCCGACCCGCTCGGCCTCGCCGAACTTTCCCTCCAGCGCCAGCACCAGCGCCAAATCTCCCCGCATCCGCGCGTCGGCTTTCGGACTCTGGGCCGCCTGTCTCAGCGCCTGCTCGGCCTCGGGCAATTGCTTCGCCAGCGCCAGCGACAGCCCCATGTTGGTCAGCACGCCCGGCTCGCCCGGCGAGATCTTCAGCGCGTCGCGATAGAATTGCATCGCGCTCGCATGATCGCCCAGCCGATCGGCGACTGTGCCTTGCACCGACATGACGTCCCATCGCGGAGCGTCGGGCGTGTCGGCGCGCGTCAGCACGTCCTTAGCCTGCGCCAGTTGGCCGGCGTCGGCCAGCGCCTTGCCGTATTCGCCGAGCACATCGAAATCCTTCGGGGCTTTGATGGCCGCGGTCTGGATGACCGCGACCGCCTCGCTGTAGCGGGTGAGCGCCCGCAACGCCCGAGCATATTCGATCGAGGCGATCTTCTCGCCGGGATTGCGGTCGTAGCGCTTGCCGCAATCGTCGGCGTAGGCGCGCAACTTCGCTTCGTCCGCAGGCATGGCTGTCGATCCGCTGATCGAGCCGGTGACGTCGCCGAAGTCCTGGCAGCCGGTGAGCAGGGCCGCGTCGGCGCCTATCAACACGCGCAGCGCGACCGCAAGGCAGGGTGAATATCGCGAACGCGGCATGCGAGGCCTGCACAGCAAGTGGGTTGACCCGCGAGCCTCGGCCGCGAATCTTGCGCCAGGCTGCCTTGATTTGTATCTGCGCCGACGGTCGCGATACGAGCGAATGCCAGTCACGACCCGTCTTCAGCCTCCCCGCCGGTCCGCCGTAGCGCTGTGGACGACAGCTTCGAGCGTCGTCCATGGAGAAAAAGGAGCGCCGGCGGCCGCATGGCCGCAAAGCGCGTCGCCTCGCGCTCCGGGACGCGCCACCGCGCCAGCGCCGCGCCGGCCCGGCCGGAGGTCGCGCTCAAGGTCGAGCCAGGCCGATCGACGACGACGATCGGCACGAGGTCGGCGATCGCGCGCCAATGGCGCCAGCGATGGAACTGCCGCAGGTTGTCCGCGCCCATGATCCAGACGAAATGCACGCGGGGCGCGCGGCGCTTGAGCCACCGAAGCGTGTCATAGGTGAAGCGCGACTCGATCTGCGCTTCGATGTCGCTGACAACCACCTTGGGTCCGACATCGAGCCCACGCGCGGCCTCCACGCGCGCCTTGAGCGCCGCCAGTCCAGTCAGCGACTTCAACGGATTGCCCGGCGTCACCAGCCACCAGATGCGGTCGAGCCGGAGCCGCCTGAGCGCCAGCCGGGTGATGAGGGCGTGACCCTCGTGCGGCGGGTTGAACGAACCGCCGAGCAGGCCGATTCGCATGCCCGGCGCAAACGGAGGCAGGCGCGGAACAGGCGTCACGACGCCGCCTGTGCGGCCAAAAGCTCCGCTTGGCGCTCGGCAGTCAGCGCGTCGATGATCTCGTCGAGGCCTTCGCCTTCCATGATGCGATCGAGCGAATAGAGCGTCAGATTGATGCGATGGTCGGTCAGTCGCCCTTGCGGGAAATTATAGGTGCGGATGCGCTGCGACCGGTCACCGGAACCGACCTGGGAACGCCGCTCCTGCGCCCGGTCGGCGTCCAGCTTCTGGTTTCGGGCGTCGAGGATGCGCGAGCGCAGGAGCGCCATCGCCTTCTGGCGATTGCGATGCTGGGACCGTTCCTCCTGCATCGCCACGACGAACCCTGTCGGCAGATGGGTGATGCGGATCGCCGATTCGGTCTTGTTGACGTGCTGGCCGCCAGCCCCGCTCGAGCGCATGGTGTCAATCTTGAGGTCACCCTCGTTGATGACGAGATCCGCCTCCTCGGCGATTGGCAACACGGCGACGGTCGCGGCGGAAGTATGAATGCGCCCCTGGGTCTCGGTCGCCGGCACGCGCTGCACCCGATGCACGCCGCTTTCGAACTTGAGGCGAGCGAAGACGCCGCGGCCGGAAATTTCGGCCACGATTTCCTTGAATCCCCCCGCCGTCCCCTCGCTCATCGACAGAATCTCGACCTTCCACCGCTTCCGCTCGACATATTTGGCGTACATGCGGAAGAGATCACCGGCAAACAAGGCCGCTTCGTCCCCGCCAGTGCCGGCTCTGACCTCGAGGATCGCGCCGCCCTCGTCGGCGGCCTCCTTCGGCAACAGCGCGATCCGAATCGCCTTTGACATCGCCTCCGCTTCGGCCGCGGCCGCGGCGAGCTCGGCTTGGGCCATGGCGCGCATGTCCGAGTCCAGGTCCGGCTCCTTCAGCAGCGCCGTCAGGTCGGCGCGTTCCTTGTCCTTGGCCTGGAACGCCTTGATCGCCGCGACCACCGGCTCGAGTTCGCTGAATTCGCGCGACAACGCGGAATATTGCGCCCCGGCGACGCCTTCGGCGAGGCGGGCGGCGATTTCCTGGTGACGGCGCAGGATCAGATCGAGATTGTCGTTAGCGGCCATGCGAGAGAGCTCAAAGGGGGGAAGCGGCGGGATGGGACGGACGCTCAGCTTCGCTACAGGCGCACGCCGAGGCGCTCCGCCAGCTGCTGCAGCGGCTCCCGCAGGGAGGCGTTTTCGCGCCCGTTCGCCAGCATCGGCTCGACCTCGCGCCTCGCCTCGCCGACATTAAGCGTGAGCGTCATCGCCTTGACCGGGCCAATCGACGGCGCCGACATCGAAAGCTCGCGGTACCCGATCGCCATCAGGGTCATCGCCTCGAGCGTCCGGCCGCCGATCTCCCCGCATAACGTCACTGGCGTTCCGTGCCGCTCGCCGGCGTCGGCGATCGAGCGCAGCGCCCGCAGAAAACCGACGCTCAGTGGATCGAAGCGATTGGCGACCCGTCGGTTGTCGCGATCGACAGCATAGAGATACTGCATCAGGTCGTTCGAACCGACCGAGAGGAAGTCCGCAGCCGTCGCGATCTCGTCGAGCTGCCACAACAGCGACGGCACTTCGACCATCACCCCGAGACTGGTCGTGCGCGGAGGCTCGTGGCCGCGGCTCTGGCTCCAATTAAGTTCACGATCGAACATCGCGCGCGCCGTTCGGAATTCATCAACGGTCGAAACCATGGGCGCCATGATCTTGAGGTCGCGCCCCGCCGCGGCGCGGATGAAGGCGCGGAATTGCATCCGCAGAAGCGCCGGACGGTCGAGCCCGATGCGCAGCGCGCGCCAGCCGAGCGCGGGGTTTTCCTCTTCAAGCCCTTTCATATAGGGCAGGAGCTTGTCGCCGCCGATGTCGAGGGTGCGGAAGGTGACCGGCCGGTCGCCGGCGGCGTCGAGGATGGCGCGGTAGAGCTGCTGCTGCGCGCCCGGTCGGGGAAAGCGCGAGGCGAGCATGAATTGCAGTTCGGTGCGGAAGAGGCCGATCGACTCCGCTCCGGTTTCGGCAAGGTGCGGCATGTCGACCAAGAGGCCGGCGTTCATGTGCAAGCCGATCGACACCCCGTCGAGGCTGACGGTCGGCGCGTCGCGAAGGGCGCGATACTGCGCTTGGCGCCGCGCGCGCATCCGCGCCTTTTCTGCATAAGCCGCCTCGACGTCCGCCGGCGGGCGCAGGTAGATCTCGCCCGCGTCCCCATCGACAATGATCGCGTCGCCCTGCTCGACGATTTCGGAAATGTTGGCGATATCGCTGACGGCGGGAATGGCTAGCGCGCGAGCGACGATGGCGATGTGGCTCGATGCGCCCGCCTCCTCGAGCACGAGCCCCCTGAGCCGCGCGCGGTCATAATCGAGCAGCGCCGCCGGGCTCATCGAGCGGGCGACCAGGATCGCGTTCTCCGGCAGCTCCTCGGGCAAAAGAACAAGGCTCTGGCCGGCCAGCTGATGCAGCAGCCGATTGGCGATGTCGGTCAGGTCGTGCAGCCGATCGCGCAGGTAGGGGTCGGTCTGGCGCTGCAGCTTGGCGCGGGCGTCGTTATGGACCCGCTCGACCGCGGCCTCTGCGGTCAGGCCCGAACTCACCGCCTCGCGCAGCCGGCGCAGCCAGCCGCGATCGTGGGCGATCATACGGAACGCTTCGAGAACGTCGCGGTGCTCGCCGCTAACGCCGTCGTCGCTGCGATCAATGAGACTGTCGACCGAGGCGCGCATGGCGCTAATCGCCGTCTCGAGCCGCGTCAGCTCCGACTCCACGTCGTCGGCCACGATCGTCGACACCGTCACCCGCGGCTGGTGCATCACCACATGCCCGAGGCCGAGCCCATCGGCGATGCCGAGGCCTTTGAGCGACAGCTGCCGCCGCACCGCGATCGGCGCGCCCTGGGAGGCGATCCCCTGCAATTCGCCGGACGCGATCATCTCGGCGAGCAGCATCGCGGTCGTCTGCAGCGCCTCGATCTCTTCTTCCGAATAGGCGCGCCGGGCGCGGTTTTGGACCACCAGCACCCCGATCGTCGCCCCGCCGCGCAGCACCGGCACACCGAGGAAGGATTGGTAGATCTCTTCGCCCGTCTCGGGCCTGTAGGAGAAGGAGGGATGGTGCTGGGCGTCGGACAGCGCCAGCGGCTCGGCGCTGGAGGCGATGAGGCCGACAAGGCCCTCGCCTGGCCGCATGGTCGTCAGGTGGACGGCCTCGCGGTTGAGGCCCTCGGTGGCGAACAGTTCCATCGCGCCGTCTGCCCGCACGACGTAGAGCGAGCACACCTCGGCCACCATGTTGGAGGCGATGAGCACGACGATGCGGTCCAGCCGCGCCTGCGCGATGACAGGCTCCGCCATCACCTCGCGGAGCCGCCGCAACAACAGACGCGGTCCGCCCGGCGCGCGCATCAATGACGTCCTATTCTGTCCTTGGTCGATCGGTCGCCCGACCGAGCCATGCAATGATCACGCCGGACAGAAATCGCCCCCCTGAATGCGCTTCCCGCCCGTTTCGTCTATTCGCTTCCGGGCGGTATAGAAACGAAATGCGAGCGCGGCAAGGCCGAGTCAGCCGGCGCCGCTCTGGGCGCCAGCCGGCGGACCCCTTCAGGGCGCCCTGAGCAGGGCCGAAGTCGTCGCCGCGCCGGTCGCGCGCGCGGCGAGAACCTCATCGAGCCAATCAGGCCGCATCTCGGGCACCGAAGACAACAGCAATTCGGTGTAGGGATGATAGGGCGGCGCGAACACGGTCGCAGTGTCGCCGCCCGCCACCACCTTGCCCTTCAGCATCACTGCGACCTTGTTGGCGATCCGTTTCACCGTGCCGAGGTCGTGGGTAATGAAGAGATAGGCGACGCCGAGGTCCTCCTGCAGCTTTTTCAGCAGCCGGAGAATCTCTTCCCCCACCAGCTGATCGAGCGCCGATGTCACTTCGTCGCAGATGATCAGATCCGGTTCGGCGGCCAGCGCCCGGGCGATCGACACCCGCTGCTTCTGCCCGCCAGACAATTCGCTGGTCTTGCGGGTGATGAACGACTCCGGCAGATCCATCTGCCGCAGCAGCTCGGCAGCGCGGGCGCGGACTTCTTCCCGCGAGCGGTTGAAATAGAACGCCACCGGCCTGCCGATCGTCTCGAGCAAGGTATGCTGCGGATTGAGGGCGACGTCAGGCATCTGGTAGATCATTTGCACCCGCCGCAGCTGGTCCTTGGTGCGATCTTTCAGGCGCGCCGGCAGGCTCGCGCCGTTGAACCGCACGTCGCCGGCGATGCGCGGCAAGAGGCCGGTGACGACGCGCGCCAGGGTCGATTTGCCCGAGCCCGACTCGCCGACCACCGCCACCGTATCGCCCTTGCGGACCTCGAGGCTAACGTCATCGATGACCTTCGGCTTGCCGGGATAGTTGGCGCTGACATGGTCGATGGCGAGGATCGGCGCCTGGTCGGCGACGTTGACGTCGACGAAATTGTGGCCTGCGACGCGCTCGGTCACCAGGCGGCGGGTGTATTCCTCTTTCGGCTGCTGCAGGATCTGCTGCGAATCGCCGAATTCGACCATCTTGCCGCGCCTGAGCACCATGATGCGATCGGCGATCTGGGCGACCACGGCGAGGTCGTGGGTGATGTACAGCGCCGCCGTGCCATGGCCGCGGATGAGCTTGCGGAAAGCGGCGAGACATTCGACCTGGGTCGTCACGTCGAGCGCGGTGGTCGGTTCGTCAAAGATGAGGATGTCGGGCTTGGCGACCATCGCCATCGCCGCCATCACCCGCTGCAGCTGGCCGCCGGAAACCTGATGGGGATAGCGCGAGCCGATCGTCTCCGGGCTCGGCAGATCGAGTTGCTTGAAGAGACTGATCGCTTCCGCCCGCGCCTCCGCCCGTGACAGCACGCCATGCCTGACCGACGCCTCGCAGACCTGGTCCATCAGCGTATGGGCGGGGTTGAACGAGGCCGCCGCGCTCTGGGCGATATAGGCGATTTTCGGTCCGCGCAGCTCCCGCCGCTCATCCAGGCTGATGGCGCGGATGTCGGTGTCGCCGAAGACGATGTTGCCGCCGACGATATAGCAGTCGCGGCGCGTGTATCCCATCGAGGCGAGGCCGATCGTCGACTTGCCGGCGCCGGATTCGCCGATGAGGCCGATCACCTCGCCGCGCCGCAACTGTAGCGACACGTCATCGACCAGCACCGGACCGTCGCCGGCGTCGGTGCGCACGGCGACGCGCATGCCGCGGATGTCGAGGATGACGGAGTTGTCCTTAGGCCCAGAAACGTTGGGCGACTGCTGGCTCATGCGCCTTCTCCCTGGCCTCTCGAATGAATCGAGAGCATCCAATCGACGATGAAGTTGGCTCCGATGACCAAAATGGCGATTGCCCCGGCCGGATAGAGCGGCGCCGCCGAGCCGAGATTGATCATTTCGCCGTACTCCTTGACCATGCTGCCCCAGTCGGCGTTGGGCGGCTGGACGCCGAGCCCGAGGAAACTCAGCGCGGCGATAAAGAGGAAAGTGAAGCAGAAACGCAAGCCGAACTCGGCGGTCAGTGGGGGCACCGCATTGGGCAGGACCTCGCGGGTGACGATCCACCACCACCCTTCGCCGCGCAGACGCGCTGCCTCAACGAATTCCAGGCTGACGATGTTTATGGCCACCGACCTTGCCAGCCGAAAGACCTTGGTCGAATCGAGGATAGCGATGGTGAAGATGAGGACCGGCAGCGCCGAGCCGAGCACCGACAGAATCACGAAGGCGAAGATGAGCGTCGGCATCGACAGGAGGAGGTCCACGAGGCGCGACAGCGCCTGATCGATCCAGCCGCCGGCGACCGCGGCGGCGAAGCCTGAAATGACGCCGATGAGGAAGGACAGAGCGGTGATGACCAGCGACAGACCGATCGACATCCGGGCGCCATAAATCAGGCGGCTGAGAATGTCGCGGCCGAGGTTGTCGAGCCCGAGCCAATGCTGGGCGCTCGGGTCGGCCCAGGCGTCGCCGACCGGGGTCGCCTGATCGAACGGCGCAATGAGCGGCGCGAACAGCGCAACGAACAGGTTGATGACGACGACGACGATGCCGATCTGCGCGGTGACGCTCACTTTATAGCCGCGGATACGCATAACGGTCTTTCCTTCGTCGCGCCTGACGGTCCCTGGTCAGCGCGGCTGGCGAAGCCGCGGATTGGACAGAATGGCGAGAATGTCGGCGGTCATGTTGAGCAGGATGAACGTGGCGGCGAAGATGAGCCCACAAGCCTGGACGACCGGCACGTCATGCTTCGACACCTCGTCGACCATCAATTGGCCGAGGCCGGGATAGACGAACACGGTCTCGACAATGACCACGCCGACGATGAGATAGGCGAGGTTGAGCGCAACCACCGAAATGATCGGCGCGAGCGCGTTCGGCAGGGCGTGACGGACGACGATGCGCGATTTTCTCAATCCCTTGAGGATCGCCATTTCGATATAGGGGCTGGCCATGACCGAAAGCACGGAGGCGCGGGTCATCCGCATCATATGAGCCACGATTACCAGAACCAGCGTGACCATCGGCAGAAAGGCGTAATAGAGGCGATCGATGAAGCTTGTTTCGGGCGTCACGTTGGCGAGCGAGGGAAACCAGCCAAGATCGACGGCGACATATTTGATGAGGAGATAGGCAAGGAAATATTCCGGCACCGAGATTGTCATCAGGGTGAAGACGTTGACCAGCCGGTCGAAGACGCCGCCCTGCCGGATCGCAGCCAGGAGCCCGAGGCCGATCGCCAACGGCACCGCGACTATCGCCGCGTAGGCGGCGAGAAACATCGTATTGGCGAAGCGCGGCGCGATCTCCGTCAGCACGTCGCGGCCATTAGCGAGCGAATGGCCGAAATCGCCATGCAACACTCCGAACAGCCAGTCGAAAAATCTCAAAATTGCTGGCCGATCCAGACCCAGGTCAAGGCGCAGCTTGGCCAGGCTCTCCGGGGTGGCGGAATTCTGCAGGATCGCCGAGGCGAGATCACCTGGCAAAATCTCCGTGCCGATGAAGATGAGGATCGACGCGGCGAACAGGGTCAGGACGCCAAGGCCGAGCCGCTGGAGCACGAGATTCAACACAACGCCTGTCCCCTTATCTCACTTAAGCCTCGCCGCCGCCTCCCCGCCGACTGCCGTTGCGCACGTCCGGCGCCTTACCTCCTTCGCGCGACGCTTGCTCGACTTGCGCCGGCCGCTTTTGTTCGTGCGGCCGGCGCAAGCTGCTAACGGGTTCGAACCGCGCCCGCCAACGAGGGCGGAAGCGGCGCA
>Ga0302314_10023195_pt1 | contig 10138 bp, 8 predicted proteins | sample III_Palsa_N2_3_FD_200533 | JGI IMG/M metagenome (GOLD analysis project Ga0302314, IMG submission 200533) | Peat permafrost microbial communities from Stordalen Mire near Abisko, Sweden - III_Palsa_N2_3 | ecosystem: Environmental > Terrestrial > Soil > Palsa > Peat permafrost | place: Sweden...
GGCGGTGCCGCGTAGGGCACGCCGAGAAACGCGATGACGTCCCCGTCGCGGCGCCCCTGCAGCCGCCCCTGGGCCACCGACACGATCTCCTGCCCGTCCATCGCGCCTCCCGGTATGAAACATCTATGGCTATATGTTTCTTCGATGAAACATTGCCCTGCTGTGTTCCAACCCTCGCACTAGCAATACATGACGTCAAGACGTAACAGTGGGAAACATGGATACGCTATGTTGCATTTATGAGCCAGACGCCGCTGCAGCGGCAGCTCGCGGGTGACGACAAGCAGCCGAGGCCGACGGTGCTTGACGCGTTCGCGGCGGCACGCGCCGACTTCCTCGCCGGGCAGCGGATCGAACTGCAGTCTCTCGCTGAACGGATCGGTGTCAGCCGCGTCACCCTGTACCGGTGGGTGGGCACGCGCGAGCAACTGCTTACCGAGGTCATCTGGTCGCTCACGCGGCAGACCCTCGAGGCGGAATGGTCGCGGCTGCGCGACACGCCCGGGCCGCGGGTCCCCGACCTGCTCGGCGGCATGATGCACGCGATCTGGGCGCAGCCGGGAGCCCGCAAATTCCTCGAGCAGGAAAACCCCCTCGCGATGAGCCTGCTGACGCTGAAGGCCCATGGCTTCCAGCCCCGGATTCTCGCCCTCGTCCGGGACAGGCTGGCCGAGGACATCGCCGCCGGCCGGATCGAGGCCATCCTTCCACTGGACGATCTCGCCTACACCGTGCTCCGCGTCACGGAGTCATTCCACTACCTGCCGACTATCACTGGCGAGCCCGCCGATCCCGACCGGGCCATCCGGGTGCTCAAGGCCATCCTCCGGCCCCCGCCCCGCTCGACCGTGTAGTCCAGCGCGTCGCCGGTACGCGCCGGATAATTTCCAGCACCAACAGTCAGGGGCCGGCTGGCAGGGTCCGGTCGCGCTGGTCCAGGCCGAGTTCGCCGTAGGGGTAGTCGGCGGGGTGCGGGTCGCTGGCGGCGTCGAGCGCGGCGGTCTCGGACGGCGACAGCCGCAGCCCGGCGGCGCGCAGGTTGGTCTCGAGCTGGCTCGTGGTGCGGGCGCCGAGGATGGTCGAGCTGATGCCGGGCCGGGCCGTCACCCACGCGATCGCCACCTCGGCCATGGACACGCCGCGGTCCTCGGCGACCTGCTGCACGGCGTCGATGACGTGCCAGGTACGGTCGGTGCCGCGCCGGTCGTACGCCTCCATGCCGCGGTTGGGGTCCTCGCCGAGCCGGGTCGCGCCCGCCGGGCGCTGGTCGCGCCGGTACTTGCCGGACAGCCAGCCGCCGCCGAGCGGGCTCCACGGCAGCAGGCCCAGGCCGGCATCAAGGGCAGCGGGCGCGATCTCCCACTCGGTCTCCCGGGCCAGCAGGCTGTACTGCGGCTGGATCGTCACCGGCGCGGCCGCGTTCAGGGCGCGGGCGAGGTGCACGGCCTTGGTCAGCTGCCAGCCGGTGAAGTTGGACAACCCCCAGTAGCGGATCTTGCCAGCCCGCACGAACCCGTCGAGCGTGCGCAGCGTCTCCTCCAGCGGCGTCAGCGGATCGTAGGCGTGGACCTGGTACAGGTCCACGCCGTCGCGCCCGAGCCGGCGCAGCGAGGCGTCAAGCGCCCGGGTCAGGTGACGGGCCGACAGTCCGGCGCCGTTCGGCCCGTCCGACGGCGAGGACGAGAAACGGCCCTTCGTGGCCAGCACCACGGGCTCGGTGAGGTCGGCCGGGCGGCTGGCGAACCAGCGGCCGATGATCTCCTCCGACCGCCCGTCGCCGTACACGTCGGCGGTGTCCACCATGGTGCCGCCCGCCTCGAGGAAGCGGTCGAGCTGGGCGTGCGCGGCGGCCTCATCCGTCTCGACGCCGAACGTCATCGTCCCCAGGCACAGGCTCGATACCGCGCAGCCACTGCCTCCCAGCATGCGATAGTCCATGGTTCCAGCCTACCGATGGCCGGCCTGCCCGGCTTTTCCGTGCCGCGGCCCTTTCCTGCTTCAGCCGCCTGGCGTGATGAGGCCGGATTCGTAGGCCAGGACGACAGCCTGGACCCGGTCGCGCAGGTCCAGCTTGGCCAGTAGCCGGCCGACGTGCACCTTGACTGTCCCCTCGGACAGGTGCAGTTCGGCCGAGATCTCGCGGTTTGAGCGCCCGGCGGCGATCAGGGTGAAGACCGCCCTTTCCCGGTCGGTGAGTTTGGCCAGCAGCTCCTGCTGGGCCTCGCGCCGGGCCGGGCTGGGCAGCAGGGGCATGAACTGGTCGATGAGCCGGCGGGTGGCGGTGGGGGCGAGAACGGCGTCGCCGCCCGCGACCGTGCGGATCGCGGTGAGCAGTTCCTCCGGCGGGGCGTCCTTCAGCAGGAATCCGCTGGCGCCGGCCTTGAGCCCGGCCAGGACGTACTCGTCGAGGTCGTAGGTGGTGAGGATGAGGACCCGGGTCGCCGGGAGGGCGGCGGTGACCGCGGCGGTGGCCTGGATCCCGTCCGTGCCCGGCATCCGGACGTCCATCAGCACCACGTCCGGGCGCAGGGCCGCGGCCATGCCGATCGCGGCGGCGCCGTCGCCGGCCTCGCCGACCACCTCTATATCGGCCTCGCCGTCCAGGATCAGCCGGAAGCCCATCCGGAGCAGGGCCTGGTCGTCGGCGAGCAGGACGCGGATCATGCGGTCTCCAGTTTCAGGTGCGCCGAGACCCGCCAGCCGCGCGGCTCGCGCGGCCCGGCCAGCACGTCGCCGCCGTAGGCCCGGGCCCGTTCCTTCATGCCCAGCAGGCCGCTGCCCGGGCCGGGGCCGCTGGTGCCGTTCGTGCCCGTGCCGTTCGTGCCCGTGCCGTCGTCGTCGACCTCGAGGCGCAGTTCCCCGGGCCCGAACCGCAGGCGCACCACAGCCCGGGCGCCCGGTCCGGCGTGCTTGAGCGTGTTGGTCAGGGCCTCCTGCACCAGCCGGTACACGGTGAGCTGCAGGCCTTCGGGAAGGTCGGGGACCGGACCGCTCATCTCCAGCGCCGTGTCCAGCCCGGCGGCCCGCACCTGGTCGACGAGCCCGTCGAGCTGGTCCAGCCCGGGCACCGGCAGCACATCGGGTGGTGCCGGGACGGGGCCCTGGCGCAGCACACCGAGGAGACTGCGGGTGTCCGCCAGCGCGCGCCGCCCGATGGACGACACGCCGCGCATGAGCTCGACGGACCGGTCCGGCGAGGTCGGCACGGATTTCGCGGCGGCCTCGCTCAAGGTGACCATGACGGTGAGGTTGTGCGCCACGATGTCGTGCATCTCCCGTGCGATCCTGGCCCGCTCGGCCGCCGCGGCCAGCGCGACCTGCTGATCCCGTTCGCGTTCCAGCCGTTCCGCGCGTTCGGTCAGTCCGGCGAGGTAAGCCCGCCTGGTGGCGGAATACAGCCCCAGCCCGAGCGCGGCACCGAACAGCCCGCAGATGAAGATCCCGTCGTACCACCAGTCATTGCCCGCGACGCTGACGGCAGCGGCGACAATCGCCACGAAGAGCGCGCCCGCGCAGGCCAGCGCTTCCCGCAGCGGTCGCAGCGCGGCCACGGTGTAGAGCGCCATCAGCAGCGCGAGCCCGTTGACCGTGCGGAAGTTATCCCACAGTGCGGTGGTGAGGCACAAAGTGAACACGGCGCCGAACACGGGCACGGGCCATTTCCGCCGGGCCAGCAGCGGCAGCGCGGTAAGGATCCCGACGGCGACCACCGCGTGGTTCGGGTGCTGGTTCGCGTTCGCCGTCGCGGGGACGGCGGAGGCCATGGCGGCCAGGACCGCCAGGACGTCGGTTACCCGGCGGGCCGCTGTGCGGTACGCCGGGTAACCGATGTGCACGGCCGGCCTTCTCACGCGTCGCTGCGCCGTAGCCGCCATGCGGCGGCGGTGATGAGGATGACGGCGTACCCGCACAGCACCGCGAAGCCGGTCCACGGCGAGAGCGCGCTGCTCACGTCCTGGGTGCCGCCGAAGATCGCCGCCCCGGCGTTGGAGGGCAGGTACTGGGTCAGGTGGTCGCTGACCGACGAGGGCAGCAGGCTGGCCAGCGGGGGGAGCACGAAGAACACGCCGGTGAAGGTGGCGATGCCCGCGGCGGTATTCCGGAACAGTGCCCCGAGCGTGACGCCGATCAGCCCGGACACCGTGATGTACAGCGCCGCTCCGATGACGGACCGCAGCGCGCCCGGCGAGGTGATGGACACGCCCAGGTGATGGCCGCTGAGCAGTGCCTGCCCGATCCAGAAGGCGGCGAAGCTGGCGGCCAGGGAGACGGCGAGCACCACTCCCGCGAAGACGCCCATCTTGGCCCACAGGACGGGCAGCCGGCGCGGCACGACCGTGAGGGAGGACCGGATCATGCCGGTGGCGTACTCGCCGCTCATCGTGAGGACCCCGAGGACCCCGAAGGCGATGACGGCGAAGGTCGTGCCGGCCAGGCTCACCGAGACGGGGTCGAAGGAAGCCCCGCGCGCGTGGCTCTGGCTCGCCGTCACCGCGGAGAACAGCGCGCCGATACCGATCATCAGCACTAGTGCGATCAGCAGTGTCCACATGGTGGAGCGCAGGGAGCGGAACTTCGTCCACTCGGAAAGCACGACCCGGCGCTGGGTTACCTTCAGCCCGGGTGCCCCGGCGGCCGGGGCAGAGGTCAGGACGCTCATCGGACCGCTCCCGCCATCGCCGGCTTGTGTGAGCGGTAGTCTACCGATTCGTCGGTGAGCTGCATGAATGCCTCCTCGAGGGACGCTTCCCGGGCGGTCAGTTCGAACACGGGAAGGTGCGCCTGCCACGCCATGATGCCGATCTCCTCCGTCGTCAGGCCCTCGACGGCCAGGGTCCCCGGCGTCTCGCTGGTCACCGTGACCCCAGGGCGGAGCAGGATGGTACGCAGCTCGGCCGCCTGCGGCGTACGCACGGTGACGCTGCCGCCGCCGGCCAGCGCGGTGAACTCCGCGACGGTCGTGTCGGCGATCAGCCGTCCGCGGCCGATGACGACCAGCCGCGCTGCGGTCAGTGCCATCTCGCTCATCAGGTGGGAAGAGACGAAGATCGTGTGCCCCTGGGCGGCCAGGTCCTTCAGCAGGTTCCTCACCCACAGCACGCCCTCCGGGTCAAGCCCGTTGACCGGCTCGTCCAGGACCACCACGCGCGGATTGCCGAGCAGTGCCGCGGCGATGCCCAGCCGCTGGCCCATTCCGAGCGAGAAGCCGCCGACCCGCTTGCCCGCAACGTCGGCCAGGCCCACCAGGTCGATCACCTCGTCGACGCGGCGCCTGCCGATGCCGTTCGTCTGGGCCAGGGCGAGCAGGTGGTTCCGCGCCGACCGGCCGGTGTGCACCGCCCTGGCCTCCAGCATGATGCCGAGCTCGGACATCGGAGCCGCGGCGTCGCGGTAGTCCCGGCTGTTCACCCTGACCTGGCCGGATGTCGGCTGGTCAAGTCCGGCGATCATCCGCATCGTGGTCGACTTCCCGGCTCCGTTCGGGCCGAGGAACCCCGTCACGATCCCCGGCTGCACAGTGAAGTTCAGGCCGTCAACCGCCACCTTCTCCCCGTACCGCTTGCTGAGGTTCTGCACCTCGATCATGGTTCATTCCCCTTTTCCGATTGCGGGGTGTCTCGCCCGCACTAGCAACGCTAGGAGCCAGCGGGCCCTCGGAGGATCGGCCGTGCGGCCATAACCTGGGCATTCGCCTATGCACAAAGTCGTACGGCGGCTACCGCCGATGTACGCCCGCCGGGCGGTGTCCGGCCCGTTTGGTCATCCCGCCGGCCGGCCACGTCCGGTCCGGCGCGGCCGCTCGACGGCGGTCGGCCAGTCGGTGCCGGTCGGGCCGAGCGTCATGCTTTACGTTTACGGCATGGACGTGTCACCCGAAGTCATCTACCTCATCCGGCATGCGGAGAAGCCGCTTAAGCCGCCGCTGACTGGCGTTGACTTTGCGGGCGGGCAGAATGAGCATTCGCTGCTGCCGCGCGGATGGCAGCGCTCGGGTGCCCTCGCTGCCCTCTTCCATCCGGACTTCGGTCCGGTGCGGGCGGGCTTGCGAACTCCGACTGTACTGGTGGCGCCCTCCTGGGGGCATCCGGGCAAGACCGCCGCCCACCGGTCGTATCAGACCATTCAGGGCCTGAGCGAGCGGCTGGGGCTGCCGATAACGTCCCAGTTCGCCCAGGGGCAGGAACAGCAGCTAGCCGACAGCGTGGTGCGCAGCGGCTCCGGAGTCGTGCTCATCTGCTGGGAGCACAGCCATATTCCGGTGATCGCATCCTCGTTGCCGGTCGTCAGCGGAACCGCCGTACCGCGGAAGTGGCCGGGCGACCGGTATGACGTCATCTGGTCGTTCACCCTCGTGCCGGGACCCGGTCCGGTCCGCTATACCTTCGGTCAGATTCCGCAGCGGCTGCTAGCCGGAGATGCCGGGACAGTGATCCCGGCGACCGGCGATGAGCCAGGAAACGGCGCAGGCCGCCGCGAACACCACAAGGGGTGATCCGAGACCGATATCTCGGGCGGCGATGAGGGCGGAGTGCCACGATCCGCGTACTAGCACCGCATTGATGAACGTCACACTCCAGGCTTTCGTTGGATGGAAGTCGCGCCTTTACTTCTTCGGCACCGGACCGCAAAAGTGTGTTTCCTTCGAAAAATCAGGGCCGATTCCCGAATTATTGGAGTCTCCATGTCCACTCCGTTGCCAGCCTCTGGGCAGCCGACTGCCGCATCGGCCCAGAGATTCCGGCACACGACGCTCAGCTTGGCGACCATCGTCGCCGTCGGCTTCGCGGTCTGCCTGGCCCAGGTGGGCGTGGCCGTGCCGGCCACCCTGAACGGCACCTTCCAGACGGTGCTGCACCCCACCGGCGCGTCCCAGCTGGACTGGATCTCCGACGCCATCCTGCTGCCGATCGCGGCGCTCGAGCTCACCTTCGGTGTGCTCGGCGACCTCTTCGGCCGGAAGAAGCTGCTGGTCGGCGGCGCGCTCATGCTGCTCGTGGGTGAGCTGATCTCGACCACCTCAACCGGCGTGGTGCAGATGTACTTCGGCCAGTTCATCGCCGGCGTCGGCTCGGCGGCGCTGTTCCCGACGACCCTGGCGATCATCGCCTCGGGCAGTCACACCCACGCCAGCCGGGCCCGGATGATCGCCCTGTGGGCAGCGCTGCTGTCGCTCGGCAACTTCATCGCCCCGATGCTGGGCGGCCTGACCGCCACCTACGCGAGCTGGCGGCTGGCGTTCATCATCATCGCGATCCTGGCCGCGATCGTGGCGGCGGTCAGCTGGTTCTTCGCCGAGGACTCGCGCTCGCCCGAAGGCCGCTCGCTGGACATCCCGGGCCAGGTCACCGTCGGCCTGGGCCTGTTCGCGCTGCTGTACGCGGTGATCGAGGGACCGACGGCCGGCTGGGGCAGCGCGACCATCATCGTCTCCTTCGTGGTGGCCCTGGTCTTGCTGGTCGCCTTCGTCATCATCGAAATCCGGGTGCACAGCCCCCTGCTGCGCATGGACCTGTTCAAGAACCGCGCCTTCGCGCTGGCCGCGGCGGTCACCGTCGTCGGGATGTTCTCCTTCCTCGGCACCGCGTACGCGATCAGCATCTGGATGGAGGTCATCCAGCACCAGAGCGCGATCCGCACCGCAGTGGCGTTCATCCTGCTCAGCGGCCTCGCGATCTTCCTCCTGCCGCTGACCTCGTTGTTGATGGCCCGCCTGCAGCCCCGCTGGGTGCTGTCCCTCGGCTTCCTGCTGATGGGCATCGGCCAACTGCTGGCTTCCAACATGTCGATCACCGACACCACGCTGCCGTCGCTCATCTTGCCGATGGGCCTGGTCGGCGTCGGCTTCGCGTTCGCGGTCTCGTCGGTGACCGCGACGGTCGTCAACACCGTGCCGCCGAAGCTGTCCGGAATGGCCGCGGCCACCACCAGCATGGTGCGCGACTTCGGGTTCGCCCTGGGCCCGGCGGTGATCGGCGCGATCGCACTGAGCAAGGCCGCCGGGCTGTTCAACACCGCGGTCAACGCGGACTCCTCGCTGTCCGCCCTTCGGGCCGCGGTCGAAGGCGCGGGCCCGGTGGCCGTCAACTCGGTGCCGCCGTCGGTGGCGATCAGCAAGGCCGCCCCGCACGCGGTCACCGCGCTCAGCAGCGGGTACTCGACCGGCTTCCTGGTCGTCGCTATCGCCGCCCTGGTCTGCGCGGTCGTCAGCGCACTGTTCCTGGGCGGCCGGGCCGAGCAGGAACAGGAAATCGCCATGATCGAGCACGGGGAGGACGCCGCGGTCGCCTGACCGCGGACACACGCCGCCGGGGCGTCCCGCGTCTTCCCGGCGTGGGGCGCCTCGCCGAGGCGATGCTAACTTGCATGACGGGAATTACGCGCCCTCGCACGCGTTATCATCATTGAGGCAGCCGAGAACCGAATCGGTCGTCCGACGACGACTTTTCCAGTGTCGTGGTCACCAGCTCACCCGTCGGCGGCTCTAGGTCCGCGCGGGATGCCTGTCGTGGCCAACTGCGTCGATCCTCGGAGATCCGCAAGTCGCTTCGGCCTCCGAAGCGGCAGGCCCGCTGGCCGGGACGTTCCTCGTCCCGTCCGTGGGGCTGAGCGGCATGCTGCCATGGCCACCGTGCCCGGCATTTCAGGAGGAGTTTGTGGCTCGACCAGGCCAGCGCCAGAAGGGCGCTCGCCGTAGTACCGTCCAGCGGAAGCAGCGGCCCGCCCGCCAGCGCGGCGACGTCGTCTCGGTGCTCTCCCGCACCGCCCGTGAGGTCGAGGCGGCCGTCCAGCGCGGCCGCGTGACGCCTGCCGTGCGCACCAAGTTCCAGGCCGTCGCCCTGCTGCTGCGGGACGAGCGGGCCCGCGTCCGGACGGCGCCCGGGACCGGCAGCCGCCGGGCCGAGCAGCTCAAGCGCCTGGAAGGCATCGCGGCCATCCTCGCGGCGACCGCCGTCCGGGATGCTGGGCTGCTCGCGCTGCTCGCCGAGGACTCCAGCGTCTCCGCGGCGGCCCGGTCGCTCAAGCGGGAGATGGAGCGGGACCTCGGCATCGAGTCGGCGCCGGAAGAGATCGCGGCGCCGGAGACCGCGACCGCTCCGGCCGGCCCGGAGTCGCCGGTCGTGCCGCAGACGGTGATCTCCCGGCAGCTGTCGAACCCGTTTCTCGCCCCCGACTTCTCCGCCGTTCCGCAGCGGACCCCCCGCCCGCGCCGGCTGGCCGACTGGGAACTCCTCGGCCCGCTGCTGAGTTCCTTCGAGCGCGCCGGCGGGGGAGCCCCGGCGTGCATGGCGCTCCCGGCGCCAACGGCACGGTTCACCCCGGCGGGCCTGGAGCTGATGCCGCATCAGGGGCGGCTGGTCGCCGCGGTCGCGGCCGGCCACCGGACGTTCCTGCTCGCCGATGAGCCGGGTCTGGGCAAAACGGCCGAGGCGCTGCTCGCCGCGGAAGCGGCGAACGCCTACCCGCTGCTGGTCGTCGTGCCGAACGTCGTCAAGACCAACTGGGCCCGCGAGGCGGCCCGCTGGACGCCGCACCGCCCGGCCACCGTGGTACAGGGCGACGGCGAGACCGTCGACGGCTTCGCCGACATCGTCGTGCTCAACTACGAGGTACTCGACCGCCACCGGGGATGGCTCAGTGATTTCGGCTTCCGCGGCATGGTCGTGGACGAGGCTCACTTCATCAAGAACAAGACCTCGCAGCGCTCGCAGCACGTCCTCGCGCTCTCCGAGCGCATCCGGTCCCGTACGGTGCGGCCCCTGCTGATGGCGCTGACCGGTACCCCGCTGATCAACGACATCGAGGACTTCCGGGCGATCTGGCAGTTCCTCGGCTGGATCGACGACAGCAAGCCCCTCGGCGAGCTGGCGGACGCGCTCGAGGACACCGGCCTGACACCCGCCGACCGGGGCTTCTACACCGCGGCGCGCCAGTGCGTGATCGACCTCGGCATCGTGCGCAGGCGCAAGCTCGACGTGGCCGCCGACATCCCCGCCCGCCGTGTCGCCGACCTCCCCGTCGAGCTGGACGGCCGGGCCGGCCGGTCGATCCGGGCGGCCGAGCGGGACCTCGCCCGCCGGATGGTGGCGCGGTACGAGACAGCGCTCGCGAACCGGTCCTCCGATGCCGGCGTCGAAGG
>Ga0302314_10023196_pt1 | contig 10138 bp, 8 predicted proteins | sample III_Palsa_N2_3_FD_200533 | JGI IMG/M metagenome (GOLD analysis project Ga0302314, IMG submission 200533) | Peat permafrost microbial communities from Stordalen Mire near Abisko, Sweden - III_Palsa_N2_3 | ecosystem: Environmental > Terrestrial > Soil > Palsa > Peat permafrost | place: Sweden...
AGAGGGGATGACGGCGATGCGTTCCAAGCAAGGGTCGGGCCGGGTGTTGCCATGACAGAGGAACAGATCGACAAGGTCCTGCAGGAGGCATCGCGCAGCGCGCCTGCGGTGGATCCCGCATTGCTCGAGCGGGTAGCCGAGTCACTCAATTCATCGTTGCGGCCGGTAAGGCCCCTGCCGCCGACGTGGGCGCTGACCACGGGATTAACTCTGATCTGCGTCCTGGTGGCGGCAATGGGCGCCGCGAAGGCGGGATTTTTCGGGATCGAGAAGCTGAGCCTGGGGGAACGCCTCGCGATCTTTTCGATCCTGGCGATTCTGGTGTGGGTGGCGGGGTCCCGGTTCGTGGGCCAGTTGATCCCCGCAAGCCGGCAACGACTGCCGGGAGGCGCCTTCCTGACCATTTGCTGTGCGGTGCTGGCTGGCCTGTTCGCGCTGGTGTTCCGGGACTACCACACCGACCATTTCATCGCCGCGGGAGTCGCGTGCCTGCTTACCGGGGTACTCATCGCAATCCCGGCCGCCTTGCTGAGTTGGGTCTTGCTCCGACGCGGATTTGCACTGGATCCTGTTGCAGCGGGAATTGCCGGAGGCGCACTCGCGGGACTGAGCGGCGTGACGATGCTGGAATTCCACTGCGCCAATTTCCAGATGCTGCACATGCTCGTGTGGCACACAGCGGTGGTGCCCGTGAGCGCGGCAATCGGCGCACTGGTTGGATATGCACTGCGACGGCGGTCGAACCGGACTTAAGCGGTCGCCGGGGTTGGTGCTTGCAGCGCCGAGTGTGGGCGCCTGAACCAGACCAGCAGTGCATACAGTGCGACGGAGGCGACACCGAGGCCGGCCTCGACCAGTAGCATAGCGATCGTGCCGTGGTGCGCCTGGATGCTACCGATGAGTACCGTCACAATCACCACGGGAAGATTGCACAGGCTCGCAAGCGCGCCGCCGACCGTGGCACCCCCGAGGGCTTCGAGTCGATCGAAAATCACTGCGGTGACGCTGCCGAAGGCCAGACCCGTCAGTGCGGAATTCAACAGCACGAACACCGCAAAGGACAGCGGTGTATGCGGACACAGTGCCATGAGCGCCTCCCCTGCTGCGCAGGCGAGTGCTGAGTACATGAAGACGGTGCGCCGGGGATAGCGATCGCAGAGGTATCCGGCCGCGATGCATCCAGGCAGCGCCGCCACACCCCCGAGCAGGCCGGTGACCAACGCCACGAGCGAAGCCGACGCCCCCCAGTCCCCCGCTACTGCCGGCATCAGGTTCATCGCCGCACCCAGTCCCGCCGGCAGCGTCACCGCAACGATGGCGAGCTGCCCGTCCGGGGATCGCATCAGCGCCCAGAGCGATCGGCCCACCGTCTGCGCAGCCGACCTGACCGTGGTGCCGCGCGCCGCGCGGGGTACCTGGACGAACAGAAACGGCAACGCGCAACTCGCACAGGCGAGTCCCAGCAGGCTCGTCGTCACCCGGGGTCCGATGCCATGCGACGACAGCCACAAGCCCACCCCGCCGCCAAGACCGATGCCGCCAAGATAGCCGGCTTGCCGCCACCCGGCACAGGCGCCCCGCGCAGCGCGACTCGTAGTCAGCGCGACCGCTGCGATCGCCGCGCTGTCGCCCACGATCGAGGCTATGCCCGACGCAAGGCACAGCGGCGCCATCAGGGCAACACCTGCGGGATTGAACGGGACGAGCGCGAGCAGGATCAGGTCGAGCGCCAGGGTAAGGACAGACAGCAAGTACCAGCGTGCGCACGAGAGCGTGCAGTCCACGAGCGGCCCCGACAGGAACACCCACGTCGCCGGCAGCATCTGCAGTGCTATCAGACCCGCAATGACCGGCATCGCGACACCGCTGCGGGCGAGCAGGTAGCCCAGTACGACGCTGATGAAGCCGTGACTGATCCCGGCGGGAAGCAGCAACACGCCGACGAATGGCGAGGGCATGCTCGTGCGGCGGACGAAAGCTGTGATCATTCACGCTCCGGGCGTGGCCCGCTTGTTCAAACGAGTCGCCCACCATTTCTACGCGAGTCAAAGTTGGGACGTCAAATAAATGGCGGAAAGACGTCCTGTAAGGTTCAGTGCTGCAGCGCGAGGGCGACGCCCGTCTGGCCGGCGCCGTTGAATGGCGCCCACGTCACATTTTTGTCGTGCCGCACTGTTTGTGATTGCGGCGTGATGAGTAGGATGCCGGCCTTATGGAACAGGAAGGAAGACGATCATGAAGAAGCTGTCCAGAAGCAGGCTGCTTGCCCCGGCAATGGTGGTACTAGGCACTCTGTCCGGGTGTGTCACTGCTCCCCCGCCACCCCCGCCGCGACCGGTGGCCGCACATCCCGCGTATCTTCACGCGTTGTCGGACCTGCGTTCCGCACGTTGGCTCATCGATCATCGCCCCGGCGATTGGCAACAGAGTGCGGACGAAGTTGAGGCCGTGCACCGGATTGATGCTGCGATCAACGAGATCAAACAGGCCGCGATCGATGACGGCAAGAACCTCGGATACCACCCGGCGGTCGATGAGCGCCCTGACCACCGCGGCCGCATTCATGAGGCCGTTGAATACCTGCGCAAGGCACGCGCCGATATCTCGAGCGGCGAAAGCAACGCCTATGCCAACGGACTGCGTGATCGGGCAATCGGCCACGTGGACGGCGCCATCAAGGCCGCGCGGCGCGTATTCCAGGATTAGTTCCGCCGTCTCACCATCGGGCGCACACCGGTCAGTTCAGAGAACTTAAGGGTTGCCTCTGAATCGGCCGGAGTGCCGGCAACCCAAGGCGCAAGGAATCGTGAAAGCGAATGTCGCAACGGAACGGGTCCGTCGTTGACCATCGCCCACAGAGGTGGGCAGAGTTTCCGATAGCGGGTGATTAAGAGGCAGCGCCGGTACCAGCATCAGCAGCCCAGCAATCGTCTCGCGAGCAGGGACTGCATATCCCGTCGTCCATCGGCGATCAGATAAATAATGACCTGCAGTCCGACCACTCGATAGATCAGGCGATAGGGCTTGAAGAATACCTGGCGGTATTCCTGATCACCCAGTCCACGCAGCTCCTGGGGCGTTGAGCCGCGGGTCGGCGCAGCCGTCAGGCTGTCGGCAACCTCGAGAATTCGGTCGAGAACGTGCTGTGCGGCGCGCGCGGAATCACGCGTCGCTATGTAGGTAGTGATGTCTTCCAGATCGCCTTCCGCGTCCTCGGTCATCACCACCCGGAATGCCACTAGTCCTCCGTGGCGGTCAGCGCGCGAATTCTCTTGGCGACATCGGCGAGCGGCTTCACCCGACCCTGCACGACCTGCTGGTTACCCAGCGCCAGGATTTTCAGAAGCGCCAGAGTCTCCTGGGTCTGCTCATACGAGGCCACATCCTGAATCACGGCCTTGGCCTCACCATTTTGCGTGATGACCATGGGCTGACGCTTCTCGGTCAGCTCCTGCAGCACTTCGGCCGCATTGGCCTTGAGATAACTAATCGGCTTGATTTGCGTTGAATATCGCACGCTCCCTCCCGGGAGACTGAAGGCCCGGACCAAATATAGTCCTTTATCGGTCTTCGAACAAGGATTGCGTCCTGGCACTGGCCTGCCGCGAGCTTGGCATGCGCGGAGTGCCGAGAGGCACTGCTTCACATCGTAAGCACGACCCGAAACTGCGCCTTGCCGCTCATCATGCGAGCATAGGCTTCCGCTGCTTTTTCGAGCGGATAGGTTTCGATCATCGGGCGCACACCGGTCAGTTCAGAGAACTTGAGGGTTGCCTCTGAATCGGCCGGAGTGCCTGCCACCCAGCCTTCGAGCCTGCGGGTTCCCATGATCAGCTGCAGGGGTGTCACCGAGATGGGATCGGAGCTGACACCGATCACGACGAGCCGGCCGTTGATCCCGAGGCCGTCGATGAGATCCGACATGGCTTTCGAACTCGGGGCTGTCGCCAGGATCACCTGCGCTCCCCCGAGTTCCTGCAATGCCTTGGCGGCAGACCCCGCCTCACTGTCGATGTAGACGTTCGCACCGAGCTTCTTGGCGAGCGTGGCGTTTTCCGCGCCGCGCCCGATCGCCGCAACCTTGTAGCCGAACTTGCTGGCGTATTGGATCCCGAGGTGACCGAGGCCGCCGACCCCGAGCACTGCCACCAGGTCGCCCGGCAACGCGCCGCTGTGTCGCAGCGCGTTATAGGTCGTGAGTCCCGCACACAGCAGTGGCGCTGCCTCGACGTCGCCCAGACCCTGCGGCATCGCCGCGAGCGCCTCGATGGGCGCGATCATGTATTGGGCGTAGCCGCCATCGTAGCTGATGCCTGGAACCTGCAGATTGCTGCAACTGCGAAAATCGCCGCTGCGACAGGACGGGCAGGTATTGTCCTGTCCACCGTGCCAACCCACACCTACGCGCTGGCCGGCTTTCCATGCGGAGACTCCGCCGCCGAGCGCATCGATGACGCCGGCCACCTCGTGGCCTGGGACGCGCGGGTACTGAATGCCGGGCCACAGACCATCCTTGGTGAAGACATCGCTGTGGCACACGCCACAGGCCTGCACCTTGATGCGTACCTGCCCCGGGCCGGGCGCCGGGATCGGGACCTCGACGAGTTGAAACTCCCCGCCGACCTTGGGGACCCTCGCCACCAGCATGGTTCCTGCGCTCTTTCCAGCCATCGCACTCTCCACTGACATCCTGGAGTCCATTCAAGCGACTTGAAGGGACCCGTGCTATTGGACGTTGGTATCGTGTGTTGGTGCGGCGTAATAGTTCGCGGGTTGCTGGATCTCTGCGGGGGTCATGCGCCCTGGCTGCCACAAGGCATCGGTGTGATGAGACTCCCCTGCGGCATGGGCACCAGGTTCGCCTTGACGGGCCGACTCGCAAGCCAGCCGGCCAGGGCCGTCACGTCATCCTCGGACAGACGCACCGCGACGAACTGCATGCAATCCGGCGCGGCTGCAGTCCGTGTCCCGTAGCGGAACGCCCCCAGTTGCGCGCTGATGTAATTGCTCTGCAGCCCGATGAGACCCGGGATGCCGGGTTGCACGCCGGTCAATGAAGGGTTGTGACATGACGTGCAGGCCGGGATCCCCAGATCTGCGTCACCCTGTGTCGCGAGCGTTTCACCACGGGCGAGTTGCGCGCTCGAAAGCTCTACAGGCGGTCGCGGCAGCAGCGGCGGCATCTGGCTTGCGAAATAGGCCGCCATGGCCTTGAGGTACTCATCACTCTGGTATTCGAGCAGGTAGTTCATCGGCGAGTAGTGCCGCCGGCCGCTGCGAAATGCTGCAAGCTGGTGGTAGAGATAGGCCGCGGGCTTGCCGGCAAGGCGGGGAAAGTAGTCGTCATGCGTGCCCTGGCCCTGCATCCCATGGCAGGGAGTACAGGCCCGCATGCGCGTCTCGATGTTGTCCGGAGCCGGTTCATCCAGCGATGCGCCGTAGGCGTGCAGGCACAGCAGGGAGGAGATCAGCAGCAACGCCGGTGCGACGCGGCCGGAATTCCCAGCTTCATTCATTCACCGCTCCCGCCGCAAAAGATCCGTCAGACCATGTTTGACGGTAGTCGCGCGGGCTCTGGCGTCACAATCACACCTTGGTATCGCGTACTCTCGGTTAGGGTGCAGAGAGCACGACGCGATCCAGTCGCAATGCTTCGGCAACCGACCACGCCTGAAACGGGCAGCCGCGCGCAGTGTGCGGTGAATCCCCGTCGGCGATCTCACTGAGATGTCCTTGGCCGGCCGAAAACAGGCCCGCCAACAACGGGTCGAGAAAGCGCTCGCGCGCCTCCACGCGTGCCGTCGTATCGTCACCGTGGGTGCGCAGCCAGGCCTCCACGAACGCGCCCATCAGCCAGGGCCACACCGTGCCTTGATGGTAAGCGCCATCGCGCTGCCGGACCCCACCCTCGTAGTGCCCGACATACCCCAGTTCCTCGGGTGCAAGTGAGCGCAGCCCCGCTGGCGTCAGCAGATGTTTCGCAACCGTCGCCACGACCTGGCGTGCGGGCTCGCCATCGAGAACGGACCATGGCAATCCACCCACGGCGAAGATCTGATTCGGTCGCAGTGCCGGATCATCGGCTCCGGGGCGATGATCTACGTCCACGACATCGAACAGACAGCCCCGATCCGCATTCCAGAACCGTTCGCGAAAACTTCGCTGCCCGCGCTCGAGCGCACTGCGCCAGCGCGGATCGAACTGCACCGCAAAGGCCAGCGCGTTCAACCACAGCGCCTGGATTTCCACCGGTTTGCCGATCCTCGGTGTGACCACCCAGTCGCCCACCTTGGCATCCATCCAGGTCAGCTGGACGCCGGCTTCACCGGCTGCGATCAGCCCATCCGCATCCAGGCGAATCCCAAAGCGCGTGCCCTTGGAATAACCCTCCAGAATTTTGATCACGGCCGCTTGGAGAATCTGTCGATCCTCGGAGGCGGCGTTGCCCTCTGCGGCCGGCCCTATCGCACTCAGGTACTCCTGCACGGCAATGACGTACCAGAGCGATGCGTCCACCGAATTGAACTGCGGCGGTCCGCTTTGATCGGGAAAGCGGTTCGGCACCATGCCCTCGGACACCGTGGCTGACCAGGCGATCAGGATCTCCCGCGCCTCGGTGAGCTTACCCGTGGCAATGCACAGTCCGCGCAGGGCGATGAAGGTGTCCCGGCCCCAGTCGGTGAACCAGGGATACCCGGCGATGAGCGTCTTTCCGGGTGCGCCGGTCGCAAAGGTTTTCCGGACGATGTAGGCGTCGGCGGCAGCATGCAGGCGACTGGGAAAGCGCGCCCTGCGGCTTTGCTCGCCCAGGCGCAGCTGCGCCACGGCCGCACGCGCACCGCAGGGTGCCAGGCCGCCGGCTGCATGGTCGGTGGGTACGAGAATCAGGTCAGCTTCGGTGTCATCAAGTTGCCAGGACAGGGTACCCGGCGCGGCGAGGTCCTCTTCGCAATCGAGGCCACGGGCCTGCTCGGCGGTGTAGAGGAAATTGAGGTACCACTGCGGGTCATGGGCATAGGTGCCGTTGTGAATGGCGGTAACGCCGGGAACGTCCTGGTAGGGTTGCCACGCCACCCGACCGGAGCCGGTTCGGGCATCAAAACGAAATGACGGGTTGCGATGGTGGAGCGCGTGATAGTCACGCCCCGACAGAAACGGCCGTACCGTGAGTGTCGCGTGCGTGCAGGACAACCGTTTCCAGGCCACACAGGTGACCGGGGCCCCTTGCAGCACGAATATTTCCTGCTGAATTCGCGTGCCATCGGAAAACCGGTAGATCCATCTGGGCCAGGGCGAGGACTCGAAGCTCTCGATGTTCTCTGCGCCATTGCCACCGAGAACTCCGGGCGCATACCACTGCGAGCTGAGTTCGTGCCGCGCTCCATCCGTTTCCACCCAGGCATCGAATCCATTGACCAGGACCATGCGCTCCGCGGATGGGGCGGCCGTGAGCAATAGCGCGTGATAGCGTCGGGTGCGAAGTCCCGCGACTGTGCCGGACGCAAAGCCACCGAGCCCATCGGCCTCGAGCCATTCGCGGCTCGCATCCGCGTTCAACCCTTGTCCCAGAGCCGAAAGCCGCCGACGAAGGCATTCGCGTTATCCCCGGCCCGGCATCCCTTGGGCAGCTCCTTCAGCAATTTGACGTTGCCGCCACCGAGCACGACGTCATCGGGTTCGAGGGCGGCGACCAGTTCGGCTACGACCTGGGCGACGTGTTTCGCCCATTTATGCTCCCCGTGCTTCTTCAGTCCACGAAGTCCGATGTAGTCCTCGTAGGTCGCCTTCTTGTACGGCAGATGCGCCAGTTCCATCGGCTCGACGATGCCATCGACGATCATCGTGGTGCCAAGACCGGTGCCCAGCCCGAGGAACAGCAGCTTGCCGCCGCGGTAGCTGCCGAGCGCCTGCATCGCAGCGTCGTTCACGATCCTGACCGGGCACCCGAACGCCCCTTTGAAATCAAACGCAGTCCAGCCCTTGGCGAGATTGTGCGGCTCGGTGACGGGACGGTTGTGCAGCACCGTCCCGGGATAGCCGATGGAGATCGCCTCGAACTTCCAGCCGTCCGCCAGTTTCCTCACTCCCGCGACCATCGCCTGGGGTGTCAGGTCCGGTCCGGAGGGAAATTTGCGCGCCTCGCTCGCGCCGCTCGCGAGAATCTTGATGTGGGTGCCGCCGATATCGATGGCCAGCAGATTCATGCGCGCGCGGCCAGCATCTCGCGGGCCACCTTCAGGATGGAGCCCGGGTCGAAGCCGTACTTGCCGAGCAGCGCCTTCAGGGGCGCCGAGGCACCGAAGGTATGCATGCCGATCATGCGGCCCTTCGGCCCGATGTAGCGCTCCCACCCCAACATCGAGCCCTGCTCGATCGAGAGTCGCGCGCTGACCGCGGCCGGCAGCACCGACTCGCGGTACGCCGCGGATTGCTGCTCGAACAGATCCCAGCAGGGCATGGAGACGAGGCGGCAGCGCACGCCTTCGCCACGCAGCGTCTCGTAAGCCTGCGCGGCGATGGCAAGCTCGCTGCCGGTCGCGATGAGAATGAGGTCGGGCGTGCCCTCCGAATCGGCGAACACGTAGGCGCCGTTCGCGACACCGCTGGCCGCCCCGTAGCGGCTGCGATCGAGGATGGGCAGCGGTTGGCGCGACAGCGCCAGCACGGCCGGTCGATGACAGACTTTCAGGATGTGCCGATAGGCCTCGACCACCTCGTTGGCATCGCCGGGCCTGAATACGCTGATACCCGGCATGGCCCGCAGGGAGGCCAGGTGCTCCACCGGTTGATGGGTCGGCCCATCCTCGCCATCGCTCATGGCCTCGTGCGTGAAGGCGAAAATCACCGGCAGCTCCATCAGTGCCGCCAGCCGCATGGCCGGACGCGCATAGTCGCTGAAGATGAAGAACGTCGCCGCGTACGGGCGCAGCTTGGAAAGCGCCAGCCCATTGCTGATCGCGGCCATGGCATGCTCGCGCACGCCGAAGTGCAGATTGCGACCCCCCGGGGAGCCCGCCTGGAAATCCCCGGCACCCGGGAATTTCAGCAGCGTCCGGTTGGAAGGTCCCAGGTCCGCCGAGCCGCCCAGGAACCAGGGCATGTTGCGCGCGATCGCATTGAGCGTTGCGCCGGAGGCATCACGGCCCGAGACGCCTTTCTGGTCTGCTGTAAATACCGGCAGCTCCCGATCCCAGCCCTGCGGCAGCTCGCGGCGCTGCATCTGGTCGATCTCGGTGGCGAGTGCCGGATAGGTGCGCCGGTAACGGACGAGCTGATCCCGCCACTGCCTGTGCGCCGCCTCGCCGCGTGCGCCCACGCCGCCGGCGAAGTCCTCGTAGACCCCCGGCGGGATCAGAAACTGCGCATCCTCGGGCCAGCCGTAATTGCGCTTGGCCGCCTTGGCTTCCGCCGCGCCCAGCGGTTCGCCATGCGCCTCGCCGGTGTCCTGCTTGTGGGGCGCGCCATACCCGATGTGGGTGTCGAGCACGATCAGGGTCGGACGGTTCTGGCCCTTGGGGAGCGCGCGCAGCACCCGTTCGATGCCCGCGATGTCGTTGGCATCGGCAATGTGCAGCACATTCCAGTTGTAGGCCGCGAAACGCGCCATCACGTTCTCGGTGAAGGCGATCGCGGTGTCGCCCTCGATGGTGATGTGGTTGTTGTCGTAGATCCAGCACAGGTTGCCGAGGCCGAGGTGTCCCGCAAGCGATGCGGCTTCGGAACTCACGCCCTCCATCAGGCAGCCATCGCCGCAGATGGCGTACACGTTGTAGTCGAACAGCTCGAATCCGGGCTGGTTGTAGCGCGCCGCAAGGAACCTCTGCGCGATCGCCATCCCGACACTGGTGGCGACACCCTGCCCCAGCGGACCGGTCGTCGCCTCGACGCCCGACACCCAATGATATTCGGGGTGGCCAGGGGTCTTGCTGTCGAGCTGGCGGAAGCGTTTGATCTCATCCAGGGTCACCGCGGGGGCACCGACCGTCTCGTAGCTCGAGTTCACGGCCGTGGTCCGCGTCAGGTGCAGGATCGACCACAGCAACATCGACGCGTGCCCGTTGGAGAGCACGAAGCGGTCACGGTTCGGCCAGATCGGATCGCCCGGATCGAAGCGCATGATGCGGTTCCAGAGCGTGTA
>Ga0302314_10023198_pt1 | contig 10138 bp, 8 predicted proteins | sample III_Palsa_N2_3_FD_200533 | JGI IMG/M metagenome (GOLD analysis project Ga0302314, IMG submission 200533) | Peat permafrost microbial communities from Stordalen Mire near Abisko, Sweden - III_Palsa_N2_3 | ecosystem: Environmental > Terrestrial > Soil > Palsa > Peat permafrost | place: Sweden...
CGCCGCATTGCAGCGCCACGGTGAGGTTGGAGACCGGCACCGTCACGCGGGTGACGTTATTGGCCTCGGGCAGCAGTTCGAGCACCTTCGCGATACCGGCTTCCACCGTCTTTCGCGCGCCGCCGGTCTCCTGGATGACCATGGTGGAGAGGCGGGGGCCGGCCTGGATGCCCCGGCTCTGCATGATCGGGCCGATCTGGTTTGTCTCGCAGCCGAGGCCGATGATGAGGACGGCGGCGAAATTCACATGCTGCGCATAGCCCGCGAGGGTGCGGCGGAGGGTATCCATGCCCTCGCCGGCGATCGCCATGCCGCAGCCGGTCTTGTGGGTCAGCGCCACCACGCCGTCGACGTTCGGGAAATCCTTCAACAGCCCCTGGTCGCCGGTGAAGGGATTGCGGCGGAACGCCTCCGCCACGTAGCGCGCGGTACCGGCCGAGCAGTTCACCGAGGTCAGGATGCCGATATAGTTGCGTGTGGCGACGCGCCCATCGGAGCGGACGATGCCCTGGAAGGTCGCCTGCGGCTGGATATACTCGGTCGGCCTCGCATCGACGCCGAAGGCATGGTCGCGGGCGAAATCGTGAATCTCGCAATTCTGCACATGCACATGATCGCCGGGCGCGATATCGCCTTTGGCGAAGCCGATGACCTGCCCGTAGCGCATCACCGGCTCGCCGCTGGGGATCGCCGTCAGCGCCATCTTGTGGCCGCGCGGAATGCGGCTTCGCGCCGTCACTCCACGGTCCGGCAGCGTCGTGCCCTGCGGAATTTCGAGGCGCGCGATGACGACGTTGTCGAGCGCGTTGAGATGCATGGTGGAGGAGAGCGTATTCAGCATGGTTCGAATCCCTCGGCCGGCCCTGGGGGCACGGGTGCCGTTTTTTCCTGCGGCTCTCGCGGAGCCGGTTCGGGTAGCGATCTTGCCCCTTCGGCCGGGCAGGCACCAGAGACTTATCGCAGTGTAAACCTGCGTAAATTGGATTGGTCGGACGATCAGTCCGGTGCGCCGAGCACGGCGGCGGTGTAATTCTCTATCACCTGGGAGATGGGCTGGCCGCTGGCTGCGGTCAACAGGCCGACATTGCGCAGCACATGATCGGGGAGGACGAGCCGGTCTCCGGAGGTCGCCTGCTCCGGCTGCCACAGCGTCTCGCTTGAAATTGTCCGGCGCTGGAAATGCAGGGTTTTCACGGCGAGGCCGAAGGGCGTGTCGCTATGGTCGAGGAGGGCGTTCATCGCGGGCGTCAGCCGATCCGGCACATACCAGTTGTCGGCGTCGGACAGGACCTGCCCGCCGCAGAGTAGCTGGACCCGGCGATAGCCGAGCGTCTCGCCAGGGGCGAGGGCCAGGTTCCGCCGCACGCTGTCGGGCGCGGGCTTTGGCTGGCCCTGTACACGCTCGGCGATGATTTTCGGATCGGGTGCCAGATGAAAGCGGGCGCACCAGTGGGCGAGGACCAGCGTGGCGCTGGGTTGATCGCGCAGCGCCTGCTGCAGCTGGTCGAGCCGTGCCTCGGCCGCCGCGCGGCCAGCGGCGGTCGCGGGCCAGAACGGGGCGCTCTGTTCAGCGCCCGCCATGGCCGGCGCGGTCAGCAGGAGCGCGAAAGCCAGGCAGCCGGCGCGCCATCGCACTGCCTTCAGGCCGTGCCGGCGACGAATTTCTCCAGCCAGTGGATCGTGTATTCGCCCGACTGGAAGGTGGGATCGTCGAGAATGCGGCGGTGCAGGGGCAGCGAGGTTTTGACGCCAAGGACGACGAATTCGTCGATCGCGCGGCGCATGCGCGCAATCGCCTGGGGCCGGTCCGGGGCGTGGACGATGAGCTTCGCGATCATCGAATCGTAATAGGGCGGCACCCGGTAGCCACCGTAAAGCGCACTGTCCACCCGCACGCCGAGGCCCCCCGGCGGGTGATAGGTGGTGATCAGACCTGGATTAGGAATGAAGGTTTCGGGGTCTTCCGCCGTTACCCGGACCTCGATCGCATGGCCGGAGAATTTGACCGCCGACTGGTCGTAGCCCAACGGTTCGCCGGCCGCGATGCGGATCTGCTCGCGCACCAGATCGATGTTGCAGACCATCTCGGTCACCGGATGCTCCACCTGCAGGCGGGTGTTCATCTCGATGAAGGCGAACTGGCCGTCCTGATACAGGAATTCCAGCGTGCCGGCGTTGCGATAGCCGAGGCCGCGCAGCGCGCTGGTGACCGTCTCGCCAAGCGCCTCGCGCTGGGCGGGGGTGAGAGCCGGGGAACCGGCTTCTTCCAGCAGCTTCTGGTGGCGGCGCTGCAGCGAGCAGTCGCGCTCGCCGAAATGCACGACATCGCCATAGGCATCGGCCATGATCTGCATCTCGATATGCCGCGGCCGGTCGAGATACTTTTCCATATAGACGGCATCATTGCCGAAGGCGGCTTTGGATTCGGTGCGGGCGACCTGCCAGGCTTCGGCCAGCTCGTCCGCACTCAGCGCGACCTTCATGCCGCGCCCGCCGCCGCCGGCGGCGGCCTTGATCAGTACGGGGTAGCCGATCCGCGCCGCAACCTCGGCTGCTTCGGCGAGGGTTGCGAGCGCACCGTCCGATCCGGGCACCAGCGGCACGCCCAGGCGCCGCATGGCGTCCTTGGCCGCGATCTTGTCGCCCATCATGGTGATGTGCTGCGCGGTCGGCCCGATGAAGGCGATGCCGTGTGCTTCCACGATCTCGGCGAAATTCGCATTCTCGCTGAGGAAGCCGTAGCCGGGATGGATCGCATCCGCACCGGTGATGGCGGCGGCGGAGAGGATCGCCGGGATATTCAGGTAGCTGTCACGCGCGGCCGGCGGCCCGATGCAGACGCTTTCATCGGAGAGGCGGACATGCATGGCGTCGGCATCGGCGGTGGAATGTACGGCGACGGAGGCGATCCCCATCTCGCGACAGGCGCGCTGAACCCGGAGGGCGATTTCGCCGCGATTGGCGATGAGGATTTTTTTGAACATCTCAGGGTCAGTCCAGAATCATCAGGACTTCGCCAAACTCGACCGGGGTCGCGGCGCCGACGATGATCTGGGAAATGGTGCCCGAGCGGGGCGCCTTGATCTGGTTGAAGGTCTTCATCGCCTCGATCAGGAGAAGGGTCTGGCCGGCTTCGACGCGCTGGCCGACGGCGACGAAGTTCGGGCTCTCCGGATCGGGGGAGAGGTAGGCGACGCCGACCATCGGGCTGGTCACCGCGCCGGGATGGCTCGCGTCCATCGCGACGACCGGAGACGGCGCAACGGGAGCGGCGGCCGATGCTGGTGTGGCCGCCGGGGCGGCTGCCGCCTGCGGCGCCATGGCATAGTTCACCGGCGCGGGGGTGCGCGCGATGCGAATGCGGCGGTCCTTCTCGGAAATCTCGATCTCGGTCAGGCCCGTTTCGTCGAGAATGGCCGCGAGTTCGCGAATGTCCTCAGCATCAAATGACAGCCGGTTCATTGGCCCCCCTCCAGAATCCGTGCCATCGCGATCAAACCCAGGGCGTAGCCATGTGTTCCGAATCCGCAAAGCACACCCGTTGCGATTTTTGAGATGTAAGAATGATGCCGGAACTGCTCCCGGCGGTGAATATTCGAGATATGCACCTCTACCACGGGCAGCTCGGCGCTGAGCAGCGCATCCATGAGCGAGATGGAGGTGTGGCTGAGCCCGGCCGGGTTGATGACGATCCCGCTGGCGCGGCCACGGCATTCCTGGACCCAGGAGATAAGCTCGCCTTCGCTGTTGGTCTGGCGGAAATCGATCGCAAGACCCAGGCCTTCCGCGGTCTCGGCGCAGAGCTGCTCGACATCGTCCAGCGTCGCCGAACCATAGACCTCCGGCTGGCGCAGCCCGAGCATGTTCAGGTTGGGGCCGTTCAAGACGGCGATCAGGGGCAGGCTCATGGCGCCGGGGCTAGCATAGGCCAGGGACGGGGCCAATGGCTTGCGTCGGAACTTGCGCCCTGTGCCATGAAATCAGATGACCTCGCAGCTTTCCGCGAAGCTCAGGCGCGGGTTGCGCGGGCCTTCCACGGTCTTGGCATAGCCAAGGCTGAGCAGGAAATTGGCGCGCCAGCCGCGGCCGTCAAGAAACAGAGAATCGACCTTGGCGGCGTCGAAACCGGACATCGGCCAGCAGTCGAGCCCGAGCAGGCGGGCGGCCAGGATCAGGTAGCCACCCTGCAGGCTGCCGTTGCGCACGGCGGTTTCCAGGGAGAACTCGTCGTTCCAGGCAAACCAGCTGCGGGCGTCCTCGGCCTGAGGAAAGAGGCGGGGCAGGAAATCGTAGAAAGAGGGATCGTAGGCGACGATCGCGGTCACCGGCGCGGTCATCACCGCCTCGACATTGCCGTGCGTCAGCGCCGGGCGAAGCCGCTCGCGTGCTTCCTTGCTGCGCACGAAGACGAAGCGGGCGGGGGAACTGTTGGCCGAGGTCGGGCCGAGCTTCACGAGGTCGTAAAGATGCTGGAGGGTCTCCTCCTCCACCGGCCGGTCCGACCAGGCGCGCGGCGTGCGGGCATGGACGAAGGCGCGGGCGAGTTCGGGGCTTTCCAGGTCATAGGGGAAGGTTTTCGGCGGCAGGAGCGGGGCCGGCTCGGCCTCCTCGGACACGGCCTCCTCAGTCACTGGCTCCTCGGGCACGATCTCCCCAGGAAAGCCGAGATCGGCGGCGATCATCGCCTCGCCGATCGAAGGCTCCTCTGTCACAGACTGTTCCGTCACGGGCTCCGGGGTCACAGACACTTCGGTCGCGGGCATGGCTTCGTGGCGCGGCTCGGCTGCCTCCTCCACCTTCGTCTTCCCGTTCTGCTCAGTCACATCCGTCATTCGCCCATCCCCAACGTCCAAGCCGCGGCTTTGATAGCACGCGTTCCCGAGGGATCAACGGGCCCCCGGCCGGCAGGCCTTATTCGGCGGCCATCTTCGGCGCGGGCTCGGTCATCGCGACGGCACGGTTGAGGTCGACCGAGAGCAGCCGCGAAACGCCGCGCTCCATCATCGTGACGCCATAGAGACGATCCATCCGCGCCATGGTGTGGTGATGGTGGGTCACCACCAGGAAGCGCGTGCCGGTTTCCTTCACCACTTCGTTCAGCAGGGTGCAGAGCCGCTCGACATTGGCGTCGTCGAGCGGCGCGTCGACCTCATCCAGCACCGCGAGGGGGGCGGGGTTGCTGCGGAAGACCGCGAAGATCAGGGAAAGCGCCGTCAGTGCCTGCTCGCCGCCCGAAAGCAGCGAGAGGGCGGAGAGTTTCTTGCCCGGGGGCTGGGCGTAGATTTCGAGCCCGGCCTCGAGCGGATCGTCCGAGCCGACGAGTGCCAGATGCGCCCGGCCGCCGCCGAACATGCGCGCGTAGAACATCTGGAAATTCTTATCGATCTCGGCGAAGACGGCGGACAGTCGCTCCCGCCCTTCGCGATTGAGATGGCCGACCGAGCCGCGCAGCTTGGCGATGGCGGCGACGAGATCGCCCTTCTCCCGGTCCATGAGGTCGAGCTGGCGGGTGATCTCCTGCACCTCGGTCTCGGCGCGCAGGTTCACGGGCCCCATCTCGTCCCGTTCCTTAGTCAGCCGCTCGAATTTCCGGCGCGCCTTCTCCTCGGATTCCTGGCTGGTTTCGCCCTGGATTTCGGGGAAGCTTGGATTGGTGCCAAGACGCTCGAGCACGCGTTCCGCGACCGTGCCCCAGGCATGGTTCGCCTGCTCGACCGCGCTTTCCGCGCGGACGAGGTTTTCGCGCGCCAGGGCCTGGGCAGTCTCGGCGGCCCGGGAGGCCTTTTCGGCGGCGCGGGCTTCGGCCTCGGCCTGCTTCAGCCGCTCGGAGATTGCGCGATGCTCGGTCTCTGCCTCGGCCAGAAGGGCGGCCTGGGCCGCACGGTCGGCCGCGAGTTTCTCCGGCAAGGCGGCAAGAGAAGAATGCTCCGCCGCCGCTTCCTGCTGGCGCTGGCCGAGATCGTCGATATGGCTCTGCGCGTCCGTCGCACGCTCGGCCCAGCCCTGGCGCTCGCGGGCGAGAGAATCACGGCGCTGGGCGCGCGCGCTGCCGTCCCGCAGCAATGCGTCATGGCGGTTGCGGCTCTCACCTTCCTCGCGGCGGGCGAGCTGCTGCGCACTGCGCGCGGCTTCCACCTCGGCGCGCATGGTGGAGAGGTCCGGGAGGTTCGCCGCCTCCTCGCGGATCGCAGCGAGGGCCGCATCCGCTTCCTGGCGCTCGGGCTCGGCCGTTTCGAGTTGGGAGGCGACGCCGGCGAGGCGGGCTTCCGCCGCCGTCGCGCGGGTGGTCAGTGCGGCGGCGGTATTGCGCAGCCGCTCGGCCGTCTGGTCCGCGTCGCGCCGGGCGGTGCGGGCGGCCTGTTCCTCGGCGACACCGGCGCGGTCCGCCGCCTGGGCCGCTTCCTGGGTTGAGCGGGCGGTCTCAGCCGCGGCATCGGCGGCCGCACCCTCCTCGCGCAGGCGGCGCAGCCGGTTGCGCTGGGTGAGGCGCACGGTCGCGGCTGTCGGCGTGCCGGCGCGGACCGTATAGCCGTCCCAGCGCCAGACGCCGCCCTGTTCGGAGACGATGACCTGGCCGGGGCGAAGCTTCGCCTGCAGATCCGGCGCGGCTTCGGCGGGGGCCAGCAGGATATGGGCGAGGGCGCGGGCGAGCGCCTGCGGGCCCTGCACGACATCGCCCAGCGGCGTGCAGCCTTCTGGCAGCGGCGCTGCGCCGTCGAGCGGCGGCAGCTCGCGCCAGTTGCGTGCCGCGTCCTTAGCCGTGGCGGCACTCAGCTCCTCGCCAAAGGCTGCACCGAGGGCAGCTTCTAGGCCGGCGGGGACGGTGAGTTCGTCGACCAGCTGCGGGCCGGCTTGCGTCTGCCCGACGCTCAGAACTTCGTTCAGCGCGCGGATTTCGGCGCGCAGACGGGTCGCGGCGGATTCCGCCGTATTGGACTTTTCACGTGCGCTGGCCAGCGCCGCCTGAGCCGTGACACGGCCGCGCTCGGCGGTTTCGAGACGCGTGGCCGCTGCTTTGCGCGTTTCCTCGGCCGCCTCGGCGGCGGCCTTCGCCTCGGCGAGCTTCCCAGGCGCGATGAGATCCTGGGACAGGCGATCGCGTTCGACGGAGAGGCGTGCAACCTGTTCGGTGACGCGGCGGGCGCGCTGCTCGGCCTGGGAGAGACGGCCCGACAGCGCCTGGGCGGTCGCGGTCAGCGCCGCATTGCGTTCGGCCGCAGTCTGGGCGGCGGTCTCCGCCGCTCGCGCCGCTTCGGCCGCGTGCCGCATGGCCGTCTCGGCCTCGGCGAGTTTTTCTTTCGCTTCGCCCTCTGCCGTGGCGAGCACGGCGTCCTCGGCGGCAAGGCGGGCCTCGGCTTCCGCCGCGTCCCGCATCATGCCCTCGGTGCGGCCGAGATCGCGGTTCGCCTGTTCCAGGCGCTGGGTGGCGGCCGCGATGGCGGCGCGGGCGCGATTTTCTTCCGCGACCAGCTGTTCGGTCGCGACGCGCTGGCGTTCCAGCGCGGTGCGGGCATCGGCTTCGGCGGTGCGCAGGGCCGGCAGGATGTCGCTGCCGGCGCCATGGGCCTGCTCGGCGGCGCGATTGGCGGCGGCGGCTTCTTCCACCGCGCGCTGGGCGGCCACCAGCATCGCCTGGGCGGCAGCGCGCGCGCGCTCGGCGCGGAGATGCTGGATGGCGAGGAATTCCGACTCGGCGCCGCGGATAAGGCCAGAAATATTGCGGTAGCGGGCCGCCTGGCGCGCCTGCTTCTGCAGGCCCTGCAGCTGGATCTCGACCTGGCCGCGCATATCCTCGGCGCGCTGCAGATTGGCTTCCGCCCCGCGCAGCTTCAGCTCAGCCTCGTGCCGGCGGGCGGAAAGACCGGCGATGCCCGCGGCTTCCTCGAGAATCTGTCGCCGTTCCTCGGGCTTGGCGCCGACGATGGCGGCGACCCGGCCTTGGCCGACCATGGCGCAACTGCGCGCGCCGCTCGCCATGTCGGCGAACAGCGTCTGCACGTCACGCGCCCGGACTTCGCGCCCGTTGAGGCGGTAGCCGCTGCCGGAGCCGCGTTCGATCTTGCGGGTGATCTCGAATTCGGATTGCTCGTGGTTGGGCGGCGGCACCATGCCCGCCGCATCCTCGAGCGTGACCGTCACCTCGGCGAGATTGCGCGAGGCGCGGGAGGTGGTGCCGGCGAAGATGATGTCGTCCATCTCGCCGCCACGAAGGCTGCGCGCATTGCCCTCCCCCATCGCCCAGCGCAGCGCATCGACGATGTTCGACTTGCCGCAGCCATTGGGACCGATGATGCCGGTCAAGCCCGGCAGGATGTCCAGGCTGGTCGAATCAGCGAAGCTTTTGAACCCCGAGATGCGCAGCCGGGCGAGGCGGGCGGGCATGCTGCCTCCCTTACCCGGTCAGGCCGATGGCGGAGGCGAAGTCACCGTAGCTCATGTCGCCGGCCTGGGTGCTGCCTTTGATGAGGAAGGACGGCGTGGCTTCGATATTGTACGTCTTCTCGTCCGCGACCTGTTGGGTCTGGATCCAGTTCTTCAGAGCGTTGTCTGCCACGGCCTTCTGAAAGGTGTCGTGGCTCATGCCTGCAAGTGCGGCCATCTTCCACAGCTCATCCGTGTAGTTCACGCCGGGCGCAAAGGCCCAGGTATCCTGGCTCGCGAAAAGGGCGGTCACGAAGGGATAATACTGGTCCGCCGGCAGGTAGCGCGCAACCATCGCCGCTTCGAGCGCCACGGCGTCCAGCGGGAAGTCGTGATAGACGATGCGGAGTTTGCCCGGCTTCACCAGCTTCTCCATCACGTCGGGCATCGTCGTCATCGAGAAATGCGCGCAATGGGTGCAGGTGAGGGAGAAGAACTCCTGGACCGTGACGGGAGCATTCGCGGAACCGATGGAGCGCGGGCCTTCTGTCGCCGGGGTGCCGGTTGCCGGGGTGCTGTCGGCGAAGCTAATGGCCGGAAAGGCAGTGGCGCTCATCAGGGCGGCACCGACGGCGACGAAAGAACGGCGAGAAATCATCACGGCAACCTTCTATATCTTGTGGTGAATACCAGATTGACCAACTAGCTGTCGATATTTCTATGGATTCCGACGCTGTTGGCGCTGGGTCTTAGCGGGGCTTTGAGCGGTTCGCGACCGCCTGTCCAAGCCGCGCCAAGGCATCGTGCAAGGGCCCGGGCTCGAAGCCTGGAAGGCTCGGTGGCGGCGCGGTCGGCCCCGGGCGGCGTGGGGCGGCCGGCAGGGTGGAGAGGTTGGTGACCGGCACGAAGCGCAGGCGCTGGATCGCCGCACTGTCGCCGCTCTGGCCGAGATGGGTGTTCAGCCGCTCGATGAGCTGCGTCGAGAGATGCTGCAGCTCCATCGCGACCGGGCCCTGGCAACCGATGGTGAGCGTTCCGGCCGAGAGTTTCTGCGGCACGGTGCGGGGCCCGAGCGTCGGGCCCATGATCTCCATCCAATCCATCATGATCTGGGCGGCGGCCGGTGAACGGCGGCGGTAGCCGGCGCGGGTGACGCGGGCGATGAGGCCGCCGATCGGGCGCATGCTGAAGCTGCGAATGTCTTGCGGCAGGGCTTCCTTGCCTTGGGGCTTCGAGGGCGCCATGGTCCGCGCCGTGCCCCGAGCCCGCTCCTCCCTGTCCATATCCGCCTCACCCTCCGTCGCGCGCCTGCTCGACTGGTACGCACGGCACCGCCGCAGCCTGCCCTGGCGGGCGAAGCCTGGCGAGACCGCGGATCCCTATCGCGTCTGGCTGTCCGAGATCATGCTACAGCAGACGACGGTTGGCGCCGTCATCCCCTATTATGAACGTTTCCTAAGCCAGTTTCCCAGCGTCACGAATTTGGCGGCGGCAGAGGATGACCGGGTGATGGCCGCCTGGGCGGGGCTTGGCTACTACGCTCGTGCCCGCAATCTTTTGGCCTGCGCGCGCGCCGTGGCGGGGATGGGCGGCGATTTTCCCGCCGATTTCGACGGACTGCGCGCGCTGCCCGGCATCGGCGACTATACGGCAGCCGCCGTGGGCGCCATCGCCTTCGGCCTGCCGGTGGTGCCGGTGGACGGCAATGTCGAGCGGGTGATGAGCCGCATCTGGGCGATCGAGACCCCCTTGCCCCAGTCACGGCCGCTGATCCGCG
>Ga0302314_10023200_pt1 | contig 10137 bp, 8 predicted proteins | sample III_Palsa_N2_3_FD_200533 | JGI IMG/M metagenome (GOLD analysis project Ga0302314, IMG submission 200533) | Peat permafrost microbial communities from Stordalen Mire near Abisko, Sweden - III_Palsa_N2_3 | ecosystem: Environmental > Terrestrial > Soil > Palsa > Peat permafrost | place: Sweden...
CTTCTTCTTTTTTCCGGGCTTGTTGGCGGGCTTCGCCGGCTTGCTCGCCTTCGGCGCACCGCCGCGCGCGGGCGCCGGCTTGGCCGGCTCGCCCTTCTTGCCCAAGTGCTCGAGCAGGGTCGACATGTCTTCAGCGTGCTCTTCCTCATTGGCGAGAATTTCTTCCATCATCCGCCGCGTGGTCGGGTCGTCGTTGCCGAGGTACTGGATGATGTCGCGGTAGGTGTCGATCGCGATGCGTTCGGCGACCAGGTTTTCCTTGATCATGTCGGCCAGGTCTTCGCCTTCCATATAGTCGGAATGGCTGCGCGAGCTCAAGCCCTCCGGCGAGAAGTTGGGCTTGCCTTCGAGCTGGGTGATGCGTTCGGCGATGCGATCGGCATGGCCCTGCTCTTCGTTGGCATGCTCGAGGAATTCAGCGGCCACGCTTTTCGCGTTGATGCCCGAAGCCATGTAGTAGTGATACTTGTAGCGCAGCACGCAGACGATTTCGGTCGCCAGCGATTCGTTCAAGAGCTTCACCACCGTCTTGCGATCGGCGCTGTAGCCGGCGGTGATTGCACCCTGGTCGATATGTTCGCGCGCACGCTTGCGAATGGTGTCGATGTCCGTCAGAAATGGCTTAGCCGCCATGACCTGCCTCCTCGTTGCGAGTGGGTGGGTAGTTGTACGCTCGGTGCAGTCCAAACTGCTGGATCACGCCGAGCGGTAAATTCTGATGGTCGAGGAATCAGCGCGAAGCTCGGGTGAATGCGCACGAGCCTATGGCTGGAAAGCGACAGGCTCGCTCGAACAATTGCTGTCGGCCCAGCTTATGTGCGCCGATAGACTTCCGCGCCCTGCTGGCGAAACTCGGCCGCCTTCTCCGCCATGCCGTCGTCGATTGCCACGATCGCCTCCACGCCATGTTCGGCGGCGTAGTCGCGCACGTCCTGGGTGATCTTCATCGAGCAGAACTTCGGCCCGCACATCGAGCAGAAATGCGCGCTCTTGTGCGCATCCTTCGGCAACGTCTCGTCGTGGAACTCCTTGGCCTTCTCCGGATCAAGGCCGAGATTGAACTGGTCGTCCCAGCGAAACTCGAAGCGCGCCTTCGACAGCGCGTTGTCGCGAACCTGCGCGCCGGGATGACCCTTCGCCAGATCAGCCGCGTGCGCGGCGATCTTGTAGGCAATGATGCCGTCGCGCACATCCTGCTTGTTCGGCAGGCCAAGGTGTTCCTTCGGTGTGACGTAGCAGAGCATCGCGGTGCCGAACCAGCCGATCATCGCCGCACCGATCGCGCTGGTAATGTGGTCGTAGCCCGGCGCGATATCGGTGGTCAGTGGCCCCAGCGTGTAGAACGGCGCCTCGCCGCACTTTTCCAGCTGGCGGTCCATGTTCTCCTTGATGAGGTGCATCGGCACGTGGCCGGGACCCTCGATCATCACCTGCACGTCGTGCTTCCAGGCGATCTGGGTCAGCTCGCCCAGCGTATCCAGCTCGCCGAACTGGGCGGCGTCGTTGGCGTCGGCGATGCAGCCCGGGCGCAGGCCGTCGCCGAGGCTGAAGGCCACGTCGTAGGCCTTCATGATTTCGCAGATGTCCTCGAAATGCGTGTAGAGGAAATTTTCTTTGTGGTGCGCCAGACACCACTTGGCCATGATCGAGCCGCCGCGCGAGACGATACCGGTGACCCGCTTGGCGGTCAGCGGCACGAAGCGCAGCAGCACGCCGGCGTGGATGGTGAAGTAGTCCACGCCCTGCTCAGCCTGTTCGATCAGGGTGTCGCGGAAGATTTCCCAGGTCAGGTTCTCGGCGACGCCATCGACCTTTTCCAGCGCCTGATAAATGGGAACCGTACCGATGGGCACCGGCGAATTGCGCACGATCCACTCGCGCGTCTCGTGGATGTGCTTGCCGGTGGAAAGATCCATCACGTTGTCCGCACCCCAGCGGATCGACCACACCAACTTTTCCACTTCTTCGGCAATCCCCGAGCTGACCGCGCTGTTGCCGATGTTCGCGTTGATCTTGGTGAGGAAGTTGCGACCGATGATCATCGGCTCGCTTTCCGGATGATTGATATTGCACGGGATGATCGCGCGGCCGCGCGCCACCTCCTCGCGCACGAACTCGGGCGTGATCCGCGCTGGCAGCGCCGCGCCGAACGACTGGCCCGGATGCTGGTTGCGCAGCGCGCTGTCTTTCAGCGCGTCGATCTTCTGGTTCTCGCGCAGCGCGATGTATTCCATTTCCGGTGTGATGATGCCGCGCCGCGCGTAATGCATCTGGGTGACATTGGCGCCGGCTTTCGCGCGCAGCGGAGCGCGCAGGCCGGTGAAGCGGAACGCGGCCAGGCGCGGATCGGCGGCGCGCTTGCGGCCGAATTCGGAACTGAGGCCAGGCAGCCGTTCGACGTCGCCGCGCTCGGCGATCCACGCCGCACGCAGCTCCGGCAAACCGGCGGCCAGATCAACCCGGTAATCGGGGTCGGTATACGGGCCGGAGGTGTCGTAGACCGTGATCGGCGGATTCGCTTCGCCGCCGAACAGCGTCGGCGTCTGCTCCTGCACGATTTCGCGCAAGGCCACGGACAGGTCAGGACGACTGCCCTGTACATGAATCTTGCGCGAGCCGGGGATCGGGCGGGTGACGGCTTCGGAGAGTTCCTGCGCGGCACGCGCGAGATCGGAGGGCTGTGCATTCATCGCTTTGGCGTCCTGTTCGTGAGTAGCTCGCGCTGGGTAACGCGCGGTTTGCGAAAGATTCGCGACTCAAACGAAGCGACGGCGCCGGACGCACAACGGCTAAGCCGTGCGGCGAAGCTCCCTACAGCGGTACGAGCCGCATCAGGTTCGAAGGGACTCTCTCAGCCAACTGCCGTCGGCACCCCCGCTTCCAGACGCTATTCAAGCACGAAGTAGCGATACTGGCGAGGGGCGCTGTGCGCTTAGCTTGAGCGTGGCCGGTATGCGCGCATGAAAGTTTGGACGCCGGCGCGCGCGGTGGCTTCGATTTCCGCCGCGTAAACCTCGGAGCAGCATTCGTCGCAGCCGAACATCCGGCGCAGCATCAGGTCGCCCTTGATCAGCGCGAAAAACTGGATGCAGGTGCGCGGCAAGTCGTCGATAACCAGTTGCCCTGCGTCGATCGCCTGTTGCAGCAGCCGCCCCATCATGCGATGGGTGCGGGTGGGGCCTTCTTCCCAGATCAGGCGGCCATAACGGGGGTTGCCCTGGCGGCAGTCGCTGAGAATGGCGCGCCAGGTGCCTACCGCATCCTGATCGCAATCGAGATGCGCATGCGTCAGCGCAATGCGCAGCAGGGTCTCCCCGATGTCGGCTTCTGGATCGAATTCGTAGGTGCTTTCTGGCAACAGGTCCTGCATACGCGCGCGGATCACTTCGCGGAACAGGTTGTCCTTGTCGCCAAAATGGCTGTAAACCGTGAGCTTGGACACGCCGGCCTCCGCCGCCACCGCATCCATGCTGGTGCCGGCAAACGCGTTGCGGATGAACAATGCCTTCGCGGCATCGAGGATGGCCGCACGCTTCTCCATGTCCTTGGGGCGACCCGGACCTTGTGGCTTAGCGTGGGCGATCGTGTTCATGCTGCACCTTCACAAATCGATAATCCGCGTTTATTATACGCGCCGGTTCAATTATTTTCCAGAACTGCGGATTAACCGCTATGCCCACCACGATTGCCGAACTTGCGCTCAGCGCTTCCTATCGCCACGCCCAGCGGGCTCTTGCAGCCTGGCTAGAGCACGGCAACGCCGTGGCACGTCGCCACGTGTTCGCCGTGCGCGCGGCGCTTGCCGCGCTGGATGCCACCGAGCGTGATCGCTTGGCGCGCTGGCTGGCCTGGCTGTGCGTGGCGGCGTCCAGTCGCGGCGAGAGCATGCTGGGCAAGCGCATCCAGCGCCTGGATTCCGGCATGCACATAGCCATGAATGAAGCCCTGGTTCGTTTGCCGCCCAGCTTCGGCCGCATGCTCGCCGGGGGCCAGCGCCTGAGCGCGTGAATTTGAGTATTGAGTGTGACTTTCGTCAGATGGTTGCGGTGACTTCCGGCACTTCGTGATGCAACGCCTAAACCGCAGTCTAGTGATTGTCGAAACAGGCGGTAACCGCTTATCCTTTTTGACCTTTTTCGATACGCGCAGGGATCTGAGCAGATGGCCATGAACTTCGAGCAGGCGCGGCTGAACATGGTGGAAAACCAGGTGCGCCCGTGGGAGGTATTGGATGCTCGCGTGCTCGACGTGCTGGGCCGCGTACCGCGCGAAGCCTTCGTCGATGCCGAGCATCGTCAGCTGGCCTTCGCCGACGTGTGCCTGCCCATCGGCCACGGCGAGGTGATGATGAAGCCGGTGGTGGAAGGCCGCGTGCTGCAGGCGCTGGAACTCGCACCGACCGATCAGGTGCTGGAGATCGGCACCGGCACGGGGTTTCTGACCGCCTGCCTGGCCAGCCTTGCCGCACACGTCACCAGTGTGGACATGCATGCCGATTTCATCGCCGCCGCAGGCGAGCGCCTGAGCGCCGCCGGCATCGACAATGTGCGGCTGATCGTCAGCGAGGCCGTCAACGAATGGCAGCCGGAGGGCCTGTACGATGCACTGATCATCACCGGCGCCACCAGTCGCGTGCCTGCCCGCTTCCTTAACTGGCTCAAGCCGGGCGGCCGCCTGCTCGCGGTACGTGGCGAGTCGCCGGTGCAGCATGTGGTGCTGCTCACTCACGAGGGCCAGGGCCGCTATCGGGAAGAATCACTTTTCGAAACCGACCTGCCCTACCTGCTGCATGCCGAACCATCGCGCCAGTTCGTGTTTTGATGGCTGGTCTCGACCGCGCCAGCCGCAACCCGCAAGAGTTTTGAAAATACCCTAGTTCTGTTCATGCAAGGCCCACAGCAACAAGGCCCGTTCCAATGATGACCCAAATTTTGCACATGAGGCGCCCCATGCGTTTGAAGCTAATGACTCTTGCCGTAATGCTGGCCGCGACCTCGCTGCCCAGCCATGGCGAGGATCTGCTCGAGGCCTACCAGCAGGCACGCGCGAACGACCCGACGCTGGCTCAGGTGGATGCGAACCGCCGCGCGGTCGGCAATGAAGGCGTGGCGCAGGCACGTGCGGTACTGCTGCCGCAGATCAATGCCACCGCCACCCTGCAGCAGGTCAGCGGCGGCAGCGCGAACAGCTCGAGCGGCCTGGGCGGCCTGGGCAACGGCGGCGCCGATTACCTGTGCAGCGGCATCGGTGCCGGCGCCGGCACCTACGACTGCAGCGCGCTCTCGACCTCGACGGGTTCGAGCGGCTCGAGTGGCCATACGCGCAGCCGCAATCTCTCCGCCTCGCTGGATCAGGTCATCTTCAACATGGCCGATTTCGCCAACCTGCGGGCCGCGCACTCCACCTCGAACGCGCAGGACCTGCTGTACACGGTCGCGGCACAGAACCTGTATGTGCGTGTCGCCGGCGCCTATCTCACTGTGCTGACCAACGAAGACGCACTGACCTTCGCCAAGGCCAGCGAGGCTTCCTTCAAGCAGTCCTACGACCAGGCGGACCAGCAGTTCAAGGTCGGCATCTCAGCGATCACGGACGTCTATACGGCCAAAGCTAATTACGAGGCCTCCAAGGCACAGACGATCACCGCCGAGAACACGCTCAACGACTCCAAGGAAGCGCTGACCCAGATCACCGGCAAACCGGCGGGCGTGCTGAAGCGCCTGCGCGATGACCTACCGCTCGATCCGCCTATACCCAACGAAGCGGATACTTGGGTACAGAACGCGATGAAGAACAACCCGCAACTGCTGTCCGACCAGCAGTCGGTGGAAGCGGCCGAGCACAGTGTCAATGCGGCGCGATCCGGCCATTTGCCGACCATCGGTGCGTCGGTCAGCCGCGGCAAGGACACCACCTGGTACGAACATGGCAGTGCGGACTACGCCGGCAACGGCCGTTTCGGCACCACCATCGGCGTGACCCTGACCGTGCCGATCTTCAGCGGCGGCGCCACCCAGTCGCGCGTGCGCCAATCGATCGACCAGCGCGACGTGGCGCAGGACCAGCTGGAAATCGATCGCCGCCTGGCCGTGCGCAACACGCTCAACTACTATCGTTCGGTGCTTTCCGGCATCAGCGAAGTGCAGTCGGGCAAGGCCGCGGTCGATTCCGGCCAGAAGGCGCTGGATGCGACCAAGGCGGGCTTCGGCGTCGGCACCAAGACGATGACCGACGTCTTGCTGGCGATCCAAACCCTGACCCAATCGGAAAACACGTACTCGCAGGCACGCCACCAGTTCGTGCTCGACAAGCTGCAGCTGAAGCAGTCGGCCGGCACGATCGAGTACCAGGACCTGGAAGAGGTGAACCGGTTGCTGCAGTAACGCCAGCCGTCGCTTGAGCATAAAAAAAGCCGGGGAACCCCGGCTTTTTTGTTTAGGCCAGCAGCGGTTTACTCCTGCAGCAAGCCGTCGATCAGGGCGATCACCCGCTTCACCGCACCACGCTCGCTGTCGAACACCACCTGCGCCAAGCGCCCCATCCGCTCCCGCGCCGGTCGGTCGCGAAGCAGTCGGAGCACCGCGGAGCCGAGCTGCGAGGCGCGCGTGACGCGAGCCGCACCGCCCTCGTTGATCAGGGTGAGGGTGATCTCCTCGAAATTGAAGGTGTGCGGACCGACCAGGACCGGCGTCGACAGCGCCGCCGGCTCCAGCACGTTATGGCCGCCGATCGGCACCAGGCTGCCGCCGACGAAGGCCAGATCGGCGGCCGCGAAGAACGGCATCAGCTCACCCATCGCATCGATCACGAAGACCTGCTGGGCCGGACCGGGCACGCGATCGGCACTGCGTGTCGCCATGGCGAAGCCGAGGCTGCGCACCGAGTTTTCCACCAGCTTGAAGCGCTCCGGGTGGCGCGGCGCGATCAGCAGCAGCGCGTCCGGCAGGCGCTGCAGCACTTCCAGATGCGCCTCCAGCACTGGCAGCTCTTCGCCTTCGTGGGTGCTGGCAGCGATCCACACCGGCCGCAGCCGCCCCCACTGCTCCCGCAGCATGCCGCCGTCGCGTACGGCATCCTCCGGAATCGGCATGTCGAACTTGAGATTGCCGCTGACGATGACTCGTGTCGGGTCGGCGCCCAGAGAGCGATAGCGCCCGGCGTCGGTACGCGACTGCGCCGCGATCAGGCGCACGCTGTTGAGCGCCGGCCGCACCAGCCCGCGCAAGGGCCGGTAGCCGCGCAGCGAACGCTCCGATAGTCGCGCGTTGACGATCATCAACGGAATGCCGCGCCGACGGCAGGCGTAATAAAGATTCGGCCAGATTTCCGTCTCGACGATCAGGGCCAGCCGCGGGCGCACGCGCTCGAGAAATCCGCGCACGGCGAACGGCAGGTCGTAGGGCAGATACACGTGGAACACGCTGCCGCCGAATAGCTGGTGCACGCGGGCCGAGCCGGTCTGTGTGACGGTCGTGATCACCAGCGGCGCATTCGGATAATCACGCTGCAACGCCTTGATCAGCGGCTCGGCCGCGTTGACCTCGCCGACGGACACCGCATGCACCCACAGACTGCCGTGCAGGTCCGGTGCGGGAAACACGCCGAAGCGCTCCGACCAGCGCTGATGGAAGCTGCCATAGCGCATGCCACGCGTCATCAGCCGCAGCATCAGCAGCGGCGTGGCCAGGTACATCGCAAGGGTATACAGATAGCGCAATGCGGAACTCGTGCGGGATGGCGCGGCAGTATAGGCGGAACGCATGGAGCGGCATGCATGGCGATGCGGGGAACCGACACGGAAGACGAGCAACGCTCCGCCGCAATCATGCAGTAGCCGGGCGCCGCCTATTACAATAGGACCGATGCCTGGCATGCCCCGTCCTGTTTTCACCCGTTCCCTGCTCGCACCCCGCCACTGGCCGGCCTGGCTGGGCGTGGGTGTGATCCATCTGATCGCCCGCCTGCCATTCCCGCTGCTGATGGGACTGGGCCGGTTTATCGGTGCTTTGGTCGTGCGCATTCCCTCGCCGCGCCGGCATATCGCCGAAGTGAACGTGGCGCTGTGCTTTCCGGAACTAAATGCGGCGGCGCAGGCAGCCCTGGTCGATGCGCATCTGCGCGACATCGGCCTGATGCTGGTCGAGTTCGCCCTGGGCTGGATGGGTAGCGAACGTAGCGTCGGTTCACTGCCGCTGAGCGTCGAAGGCCTTGAACATCTTGAAGCGGCACGAGTGCAAGGTCGCGGCGTGCTGCTAGTCGGCGGCCATTTCTCGCATCTGGAACTATGTGCGCGGCTGGTCTCGCAGCGCATCCGCATCTCTGGCATGTATCGCCGGATGGATTCGCCGGTATTCGAATGGGCGGTGTTGCGTGCGCGGCTGCGCTACGCGACGGCGATGTTCGAGAAGGACGACATCCGCGGCACGGTGAAACACCTGCGCGGCGGCGGCACGCTGTGGTACGCGCCCGATCAGGACATGCGCAGCAAGGACAACGTGTTCGTGCCGTTCTTCGGCGTGCCCGCAGCGACCATCACCGCCACGCACCATCTGGCGCGCATGTCCGGCGCGGTGGTCATTCCGTTCTTCCATCGACGCCTGCCCGATCGCAGCGGTTACGCACTCCGCCTGGGTGCGCCGATGCAGGGGCTGCCGAGCGCAGACGTGCTGGCTGATACCGCACGCGTCAACCTTGGCATCGAGCAAATGGTGCGTGAAGCACCCGAGCAATATCTCTGGGTGCACAAGCGATTCAAAACGCGACCTGAAGGGATGCCGCCGGTGTACTGAACGCGACAGGTTGGCGACAGAAGCGCGCGGAAGAATCGCGGCACTCCCCGCTTACGACCCCGCGACAATGACATTCCCCCTGTTTTTGCGCTCGTTGCACGATCGCCGCGACTGGCGTGGCGGCGCGCTCAAGCGTGGCGGCGCCGCCTGTAAATACAGCCTTCGCTGCGCCCTGTTCCGCCGCCAGCAATCGGCTTGGCTGCAGTACCTGTACGGCACGCCGGCGATGGCCGCGATGCTCGAGCGCGATCCTCGCCTACTGGAACGGCCACAGCATGCGTACATCAGTCGCAAGCTGTCTCGCGGACGCCGCTATGAGATCGTCGAAAGCCATTACCGTCATCTGCTCGCACACTGGCCGCGTGCGTTGATCGAGCGCATCTACACCAACGGCGATGCGTCGCTTGGTCGACTGGCCCTGAAAGATCAGCACGAAGCCGAGCTGCGTCTTAGCGTGCCGACGGGTCGTGGCCGCGAGGGCGAGCTGGCGCTGTACCTGTTGAATGCGCAAGGCCAGGCTTTGTCGTCGCTGATCTTTACCATCGCCGATGAGGGCCGGACCCTGCTGATCGGCTGCATGCAGGGGGCCTCGCCTGAACTGGGACGCGATGCCGTGCGCGATTTCACTCGGCAGGCGCATGGCCTGCGCCCGAAGAATCTGCTGCTGTCCGTGCTGTATGCCCTGGCGGCCAAAATGGGTGTCAAACGCATGCTCGGCGTGGGCAATGGTGCTCATCCATTCGCCGGCCAGCCGCACAAGATCAAGGCCAATTACGACGGCTTCTGGCAGGAGTGCCACGGCGAGGTGACCCACGATGGGTTCTATCAGTTGCCGGCGAGAGAGCCGCTACGCGATGAAGCGCGGATCGAAAGCAAGCATCGCTCGGCGTTCCGCAAGCGCGAGGCCCTGCGGCGACAGGCCATGGATTTAATGGCGGCGGCACTCGCCGCTCCAACGCTCGAATTCGCGCGCGTGGCCTGAACGACGCAAAGATGCCGGTTGTCTCGTTTGCAGCAAACCCGCTTTGCAAAAAAAACCTGGCGGCATGCACCGCCAGGTTTTTCTGTTTACGTAGTGCGGCGAATCACGGTGCGTTGTTGAACGTCTTCCAAGCGGCAAGCAGGTTCTTCGCATTCACCGAACCCAGACCGGCCGCAAAACTCCAGCCGGGCTGAGATGCATACGCCGAGGTCTTCGGCGTGTACTGCGTGGTGCTGCTCGAGGTCAAGCCAACCTGGGCCGGGCCGAAAAACCCTTCGAAGTTGGCAATGGTGCCGTAGAAGTAGCAGTCGGGCGTGACCACATCCGGAAGCTGCTGGATGCACTGGGTGGCGATGCCGCTACGCG
>Ga0302314_10023201_pt1 | contig 10137 bp, 8 predicted proteins | sample III_Palsa_N2_3_FD_200533 | JGI IMG/M metagenome (GOLD analysis project Ga0302314, IMG submission 200533) | Peat permafrost microbial communities from Stordalen Mire near Abisko, Sweden - III_Palsa_N2_3 | ecosystem: Environmental > Terrestrial > Soil > Palsa > Peat permafrost | place: Sweden...
TATGGACCGTCTCCGCAAGGCCGGCTGTGGCAGGGAGTGCGTCCGCGAGCGGGTCATCGGCGGCGAAGAAGACGGACGCGAATGCCTCGGCGGTCATATCGAGGCCCTCGCCCCGGTAAAGAGCATGGAAGCGCTCCTTCCAGGCTACCCCGTCGGCGTCGAGCGTCCCGCCGAAGTCAAAGAGCAGCGTATCGATTGCCGGGGCCATCAAAAGCCAATTGCCGAAGTCGACTGAAGCCGTCTCGGCCGCAAGCCCACTACGACCGACTGGACCTGGATGCAACTCTTGCGCTTTGCGGCGCGGCCCCCGGAAGCTCGAACGGAATGTCGTCGATGAACGCGTTGCAGGCGTCGCGCGCGACGCTGTCGCGGAACTGGCGCGGCGGGCTCTTCATATAATAGGCCGATGGCGCTTCGAGCGGTCCGCCGACCTTGCGGTCCAAGCCCAGCTTGGCGCAGCGCAATGCGTCGATCACGACCCCGGCGCTATTCGAAGAATCCTGCACGGACAGCCGCAGTTCAACCTCCAGCGGCGCGTCGCCGAAGCCGCGACCCTCGAGGCGGATGAAGGCGATCTTGTTGTCATGCTGCCAGGGAATGTAGTCGGACGGGCCGATGTGGATGTCTGCGTCGTCCAGTCGCTCGTCGAGTTGCGACTGGACGGATTCGGTCTTGGAAATCTTCTTCGACTTGAGCCGCTTGCGCTCCAGCATGTTGAGGAAATCGGTGTTGCCGGCGGTATTGAGCTGGTAGGTCCGGTCCAGAGTCACGCCACGGTCGGCGAACAGCCGCGCCAGCGAACGATGCACGATGGTCGCGCCGACCTGGCTCTTGATGTCGTCGCCGACGATCGGCAGGCCTGCGTCGCGGAACTTCTGGGCCCATTCGGGGTCAGAAGCGAGGAAGACGGGTACGCAATTGACCATCGCGACGCCCGCTTCGAGGCAGGCTTGCGCATAATGCTTAACGGCCTTGTCGGACCCTACCGGCAGATAGCACAGCAGCACCTGAGCGCCCGACTTGCGCAAAGCCTCGGCGATATCAGTGGGCTCAAGGTCGGCTGGTCGAAAGGCGACGTCGTCGTCGTAGTCCGCCATGTGCGGCGCTATGCCATCGAACTCGGGACCCATCTGGACGACGACGTTCGACACGGGCAGCGAGCTTTGGAAGACCCGCGTGTTGTTCGGCTTGGCGAAAATCGCCTCTTCCAGCGGCCGGCCGACCTTGCGGCGATCGACATCGAACGCGGAGACGAACTCGACGTCGCTGGCGCGGTAGCCGCCGATCGTCTGGCGCATCACGCCGTCCAGCGCCGCATTGCGGCGGCTGCGGTAATATTCCACGCCTTGCACCAGCGCGCTGGCGCAATTGCCGACACCGGCGATGGCGACTTTGATGTTCCTAGGCATGCTTATGAAGATTCCCCACAAAGTGCAGATCGTTGGTCGATACCGCGGACGGAGCCGCGAACGGTTCAGCCCGTCCCATTGTCCATCCACGTCTCGGAGGATTTATCAACAGGGCGCAGCGACCAACAAGCATATATGACTGTGTTGTGGCGGCAAGTCGCCCAACCGACCTGGTTTGCGGATGGCCCGCCGCTCGGCGGCGCGGTTACATGCCGAACACTGCGGCGCGGCTGTTGCCGCGCTTCAAATTGCGATAGCGGGCGAGCGCCCAGAGCGGGAAAAACTTCGAATAGCCGTGATAGCGTAAGTAGAATACGCGGGGAAACCCGGTCGCGGTGTGGAACGGCTCGTTCCAAAATCCGTCCTCGCCCTGAGTCGCCGCGAGATGGGCGACGCCGCGGTCGACGGCCGGATGGTCGGTCTCTCCCGCCGCCATGAGTCCGAGCAGCGCCCAGGCGGTCTGCGAGGAGGTGCTGGGCGATGGTTCGAACTCCTTGTAGTGAAGCTTGTAGCTGCCGCCGCTCTCGCCCCAGCCGCCGTCGGGATTCTGAATCCGGATCAGCCATGCGACCGCTCGGCGCACGGGCTCCGATTGCGGATCCTCGCCGGCGACGGCCAACGCGCAAAGGGCCGACCAGGTTCCGTAAATATAGTTCATGCCCCAACGGCCGAACCAGCTTCCGTCCTCCTCCTGGTCGGCCTTGAGGGCGTCGAGTCCACGCGCCAGCACCGCGCTTGTCTGGCGGGTCTCGCCGAGCTGGGCGAGCAGCGAGATGCAACGCGCGGTGACGTCGGCGGTCGGCGGGTCCAGCAGCGCGCCGTGATCGGCGAACGGGATGTGATTGAGATAGTGATAAGTGTTGTCGGCGTCGAAAGCGGCCCAGGAGCCGTCCCGGCTTTGCAGTCCCTCGATCCATTCGCGCGCGCGCGCGATCGCCTCGGAATGAGCGTCCGGGGCGCCGCTCACGCCGCGACGATCGGCGCGGTCCATCGCCATCGCCACCACGGCGGTGTCGTCGGTGTCGGGATAGTGCGGGTTGGCGTATTGGAACGCCCAGCCGCCCGGCCGGACGTCCGGACGCTGGGCGGCCCAGTCGCCCTTGACGTCGAGGATCTGGAGCGGCTTGAGCCACTCGAGCGCCGCCCGCACCGGCTCGGCGCCGGCGTCGCCGCCGGTTTCGAGCAGCGCATGGGCGGCGAGCGCGGTGTCCCAGACCGGCGACAGGCAGGGCTGGCAATAGGCCTCGTCCTTGCCGACGACGAGCAGACGCTCGATCGACTGACGCGCCGCGACTAGGTGGGGATGATCGGGCGGGTAGCCGAGCGCGTCGAACATCAGCACCGCGTTCGCCATCGCCGGATAGATCGCTCCAAGGCCGTCCGCGCCATTGAGGCGCTCGGTTACGAAATCCGTAGCGGCGCCGATCGCGCGGCGGCGCAGCGACGCCGGAAAAAGCGGGTCCGCGCGCTTGAGCAGCCAGTCGATCGCGCCGAAGAACTTCACGGCCGCCCACGCCTGGTGGGCGCCGGTCGGCCATTTGCGCACGGTCTCCGGCGGCGCCGTGAACAGCTCCCCGATCGTAACGCGGCGCGGATTGGCGGCGCGCGGCTTCAGGGCCTGCAGGACGAGGAGCGGGACCATCACCGTGCGCGCCCAATAGGAGACCTTGTCGAGATGGAACGGAAACCAGCGCGGCAGCAGCATGATCTCGACCGGCATGGTCGGAACGCCGCTCCAGGGGATGGCGCCATATAGCGCCAGAAGGAAGCGGGTGAAGACATTGCTCCTGGCCGCGCCGCCATGGGCGAGGATGGCTTCGCGCGCGCGGCGCATGTGCGGCGCGTCGAGATCGTCGCCGATCATCTTGAGACCAAAATAGGCCTTGACGCTGGCGCTGATATCGAACGGGCCGTCATGGAAGATCGGCCATCCGCCGTGAGCGCCCTGGATTCGCTTGAGATAGGCGGCGATCAGCCGCTCGAGTTCGAGATCCGGCTTTTCGCCGCGGAAATGCCTGAGCAACACGTATTCGGCCGGGATCGTCGCGTCGGCCTCGAGCTCGAAGCACCAATGGCCGTCGCCGCGCTGGAGGGCGATCAGCGCCTTCGACGCGCGGGAAATGTGTCGATCCAGCGCGTCCGGCGACGGCGAAGCTTCCGAATGGTCCAGGGCGATGTTCATTGCGAAACACTCAGGGCGCGGGGTTTCGGCGCGACAGCGCCCGGTTCAAGGATGATTGAAGCCGCCTTATAGCCCGAACGGACCGCCCCTTCGATGGTGGCGGGCAGGCCGGTCTGAATCCAGTCGCCGGCAAGGACAACATTCACCCATCGGGTGCGCGAATCCGGCCGTTTGGCGTTTTGCGCCGGGGTGGCCGCGAAGGTCGCGCGCTTTTCCTTGACGATCTGCCAGGGCGGCAGGTCGGGGGGCAGACCGGTCAGCGCCGCCGCCTGGCGCCAGATTCCGGCCGCAAGCTCATCGCGCGGACGATCGATGAGCCGGTCGGCGTTGCTGATCGTGACCGAGAGCCGATCTGGAAAAGCGAACAGCCATTCGATCAGTCCGTTAACGACGCCGAGGATGGCCGGTTGGCCACGGGGCGGCGCAATCTGGAAATGGGCATTGAGGATACCGCGAAAATCGTCTGGCGCCGTCACGCCCGGAAGAAGGTCCTTCGCGATCCATGGCGGCACGCCGATAATCACAGAATCGTCCGCGCCAAGCGTCTGCGGCGCGCCGTCAAAGTCGAGCGCAACGGCGTGCTCGCCCTCGAAACTGATCGCCCGCAGGCGCTCGCCGAAGCGAACCACGGAGCCGCGCGCGGCGAGAACGGCGAGCGCCGGATCGACGAAGCTGCCAGCGAGCCCATGGCCAGCGAAGAGCGGGTGGCAGGCCTTTCCCCCCGCGGCGAGAGTCTCGCGCAGCAGAGCCGCGGTAAGCGTGGCGGAGCTTTCCCGAGGATCAGTGTTAAGCGCTGAGGTCAGGAGGGGGCGCCAGAGCCGATCGTAAAGCGGTCCCTCGCAGGCCATCGCCTCGCCGACTGTCGCGCTCCGACCCTTCATGAACACGCCGAGCGGGGCGAAATATTCGCCGAGCGTCGTGCCCGGCACCCGTTTCTTCGGATCGAACAGCCACCATGGGATACGGCCTTCGCTCAGATCGAGCCGCCAGCGTTCGCCGCTCTTCAGGTCCGCAAAGTCGAAGATCGCCGCGCCGGGATCGTGCAGCGTTTCGCGCGCTCCGATCCGATCGAGATAGTCCAGCGCCTGGTGATTGCCTGACAGCAGCAGGTGGTTGCCGTTGTCGATGACAAGGCCAAGCGTCGGGTCGGGATAGGACCGGCAACGGCCGCCGGCGAAGGACGCAGCCTCATGCACAATGACCTTGCGCCCGACCTCGACAAGGCGGATCGCCGCGCTGAGGCCCGCAATTCCGGCGCCGATAACATGGACTGCGCCAGCGCTCACAGGATGCCGTACCGCAGGACCGCGCCAAGCAGGCGCAAGCGGCTGGCCTTCCCGCGGCGGCGGGGCGGAGCGAAGCCGTCCGCGAGCATCCGGTCGAGGATCGAGCCGTACGCGGCGGCCATCAAGCGCGGCGCCCTTACCGCCGCCCTCGGCGCCGCGGCCATGATCGAATTGGACTTCTCGAAATGCGCGCGCGCGCGCGTGGCCACCTCGGCGCAGGCGCCGGCGAGCTTCGGGTCGGCCACTGCCTTGAGAGGCTCGTCGGTCGTCACGCCGGCGGCGGCGAGCGCCTCACGCGGCAGGTAGAGCCGGCCGGCGGCCGCGTCCTCGTCGATGTCGCGCAGAATGTTGGTCAGCTGAAGCGCGCGCCCGAGATGGTGGGCCAGCGCGTCGCCGGGTTCGGGCGCGAGGCCGAAGATGCGCACCGAAAGCCGGCCGACGGCGCTCGCGACCCGGTCGCAATAGAGGTCGAGCGTCGCCCAATCGGGGGCGCGGATGTCCTCAGCGGCGTCCATCGCCATGCCGTCGATGACGGCGTCGAGGTCCTTCTGCTTGAGATCGAAGTCCCGCCTCGCCTGGTCGAGGGCGACGAGATGCGGCGGCGCGCGGCCTGCAAACATCCCGGCGACGTCGGCGCGCCAGCGATCGAGCTCCGCCAGGCGCTGCGAAGCGGTTGCGGGCCCACGCTCGTCGGCGATGTCGTCGACCGCGCGGCAGAAGCCATAAAGGGCGAACATCGCCTCGCGCCGGGGCGCCGGCAGGATACGCATCGCCATGTAGAAGGAGCTGTGCGCCGCGGGCGCCGCCGCTTGGGTCATGCGGAGGCCTTCGGCCGCGCCCGGACGGAGCGGACCAGCGCCGAAGCAAGAAAACGCAGGGCGCCCAGTCCGCCGATCAGGGCAAAGCCGGCCTTGCCGAATTGCACCCGCTCGCTCAACGGATCGCGGCTTTCGAGATCGCGCGCGAGACGGCGCGCCAGCGCCTGGATGGCGGCAATCTCGACAGCAAGCCGCAGGTCTTTGATCTCGGGGATCAGCTTCTCGCCACGATCGATCAACTCGCTTGTGCGGCGGGCGATCTCGGCGATGGCGCCGCGCAGGGCCGGGGCGGCGCGCGGCGCGCCCAGCATCTCGACCGAAGCGCGATGCGCGGCGAGGATGTCCAGCGGCAGGTAGACGCGATCGAGGCGGCGGTAGTCCAAGGCGCAATCCTGAAGGTGGTTGTTGACCTGCAGCGCCGCGCATAAGGCGTCCGAGGCTGGCCAGGTTGTCTGATCCTCGCCATGAACGTCGAGGACGAAACGGCCAACCGGCGCCGCCGAGAGCCGGCAATAGTCCATAAGCTCCGCCCAGTCGGCGTAGCGATTCTTGCGGACGTCGAGCCGGAAGGCGTCGAGGAGATCGAGCGCGTGCGTAGGCTTGAGGTCACGCTCGCTCAGCGCGAGACGCAAAGGTTCGGCCTCGGGGATGGGCGCTCCGCGACCGCGCAGCGCAGCGTCAAGACCGTCGAGCAGCACGAACTTCCGGTCCGGCGGCAAAGTCGGGTGATCGGCGACGTCATCGGCGGCGCGCGCAAAGCGATAGAACGCAAGGATCGGCCCGCGATTCTGGTCGCTGAGCAGCCACGACGCGACCGGAAAGTTCTCATCCCCGTGCGCTTTGCCGGAAAGAGCCTCGGTCACCGTCGTCATACGCGCCCTGCCTCCCGCATCGGGGCCTGGATTCGGCCTTTCCAGTAGCCGCCGCGCCCGCGCCAATATTGCATCGCCGAGTTAATTGTGAAGGCGATATAGGCCGCGGCGATGGCGGGCAGGGCCAGGCCGCCGGCGACTGGGCGCCCATAAAGACGCAACGTCGGCGCGAGCGCCAGCGCCATCATCGCCCAGGCGAGCGCTCCGACGGCTTGGGCGAGCCCTTGCGCGAATGTGGCGAGGAACAGCGGGGCAAGGTAGACGAGGGCCATTCCGGCGACCGCGCCGGCGAGACGCAGCGGCGAATAGCGCAATTCGGCGAAGGCGGAGCGCGCCACCATCCGCCTGAAATCGGCGAAATCGCGATAGGCGCGGAGGCTATGGACGCTCTCCGTCAGCCCGAGCCAGATCGGCCCCTGTCGCTTCATGATCGCGCCGAGCGCGCAATCGTCGATCAGCGCGCCGCGCAGCGCTTCCAGACCGCCGGCGGCGGCGAGGGTCTCGCTCCGCGCCAGCATGCAGCCGCCCGCCGCGGCCGCTGTCCGCCGATTGGGATCGTTAACCCAGGCGAAGGGGTAGAGCATCTGGAAGAAGAACACGAAGGCGGGAACCAGCCATCGCTCGGCCGCGCTTTCGCAGCGCAGCTTCACCATCAGCGAGGTGAGGACGCTGCTTCTGGCGCCAGCGATCGCGACGAGGCGGGCGAGCACATGGGGCGCGTAGGCGATGTCGGCGTCGCTGAACAGCACGAACTCGGGCGCCGCCGCGGTCGCCTCGACCGCCGAAAGGCCCTGCCGCATCGCCCATAGTTTCCCCGTCCAGCCCGACGCGAGGCTGGCTCCGGCGACGATTTGCAGCCGGTCGGCCGCGCCGGTCGCGCTCGCCGCAGCCAATGCGGCGGCGGCCGTGCCGTCGGCGCTCTGGTCGTCGACCACCACCACCGAGAACGGCCCGCGATAATCCTGGCGAAGGAGCGAGCCGACGCTATGGGCGATCATGTCGGCCTCGTCGCGGGCTGGAATGATCGCGACGACCGCGGGCCAGGACTCCGGCGCATTCGATAACTTGGCGTCGCTCGCCACCGGGACGGAGTCGTCGCGCTCGGCGCAACGCCAGAACCATCCCCTGCCCAACAGGAGACAGGCCCACACGGCCAAGGAAAGGAGGGCGACGGCGGTCGCGATCATTTGAGGGCGCCGTGCGAGCGAAACCAGGCGATCGCGTCGATAAGGCCGTCGCGGTAGGGTCTCGCCACACATCCGAGTTCCCGCCGCGCCTTGGCATCGTCAAAGAACATGTGATGACGCGCCATTCGCAGGCCGTCCAGAGTGACGAACGGCTCGACGCCGCGGACCTTCGCCACCAACTCTGCTCCATAGGCGATCGGGTAGATCGCGGTCCGCGGCAGCTTCAGCCTCGGAGGCCGCCGTCCGACCAGCCGGGCGATGTCGGCAAGCATGTCGGCAAGGAGCACGTTCTCGCCGCCGAGGATATAGCGCTCGCCGATCCGGCCGCGGTCGAGCGCGGCGACATGGCCAGAGGCGACGTCGTCGACGTGGACAAGGTTCAGCCCGGTGTCGACGAAGGCCGGCATGCGTCCGGACGCGGCCTCGATGATGATGCGGCCGGTCGGCGTCGGCCGGACGTCGCGCGGGCCGATCGGGGTCGACGGGTTGACGATGACGGCCGGCAACCCGTCCCGGCGGACCATGGCCTCGACCAGACGTTCCGCCGCGACCTTGCTGCGCTTATAGGCGCCGATCGCCTCCTCTTCGACCAGGGGACGATCCTCGGTCGCGGGCGCGCCATCGACGAGCTTCAAAGTCGCGACGCTGCTGGTGTAGACAATACGCTCGACGCCGGCGCGCAACGCCTCCTCCATGATGAGCCGGGTTCCCTCGACATTGTTGCGGCGGATCTCTTCCGGGTTTCGCGCCCACAGACGATAGTCGGCGGCCGCGTGAAAGAGGAATCGAACGCCCTTCAGCGCCGCCGCAAGCGAGGGGCGATCGCGAAGGTCACCCTCGTGCATAGTGTCGCGGGGATCGAGATTCGTGCGTGGGCTCGACGGACGCACCAACGTCTGAACGAGGTGCCCGCGGGAGCGCAGTGCGGCGGCGATCGCCGATCCGAGAAAGCCGCTGGCGCCGGTGACGAGCGCGAGCGAGGGAGGCGACGACCTCAGCGCGCCTTCGGTCGTTGAGGCGGCCGCGAGCGCCTCATTCGGAGGCCTGCGTTCCGCTGCGGCGACAGGGACTTGTTCAGGTTCGCGATCACCCACCGGAATTCATCAAAGGGTTTTGCATCAGTTTAAGCCCGCTCCGTCACGGGAGATAAGTCGAGGCAGAAGCACCCCAGTCAACCGCCCAATCCCCAAGGAAACTGGGAATGAGAGCGCCGCTCGGCGGGAGAAAGCCAAGGGCCAGCAGACAAGTCAAGACCAGCGTTGGCCGGCCGAATCTTTGCCCTTAAGCGTTGCGTCTTTTGACGATTCGTCTTGAACAGTCATGACGCGTTGAAATATCTGGCCCCGCAGGCGGCGAAGGCGATGAGCCCTGGCGCGTGGTTGCTCGCATTTTAAGCGACGGGCCTTTCCAAGGCGAATATTGGCCCGGGTTTGGCGGGATTTCACGCGCGCCCGCTGCGGAGGCTTGAGCAGCTCGGCGGCGATTGAGCGCCGCAGCGCCGCGAATTGACAGCTGACGACGGTTCGGCCTAGCAGAGCGCGAAGCCTTGAGATTCGTCTGGAGTTCGGTTTTTGACCCGTCTTCTCTCGTCGTTCGCCTTGGCGGTTCTCAGCCTCGCGCCCGCGCCCGCTCTCGCCCAGACCGCTCAGCCGGCCGACAAGACGCCGCCGGCCGAGCCGGCCAAGATCCGCCGGGCGGAGACCATCGTCGACGACAACTGGACGGTGACCTGCGCGCTGACCGACCAGAGCGGGGCCAAGAAGCAGTGTTCGGCTGTCCTCAGGATCGCCCAGGCCGACAAGAACGGCGCCCAGCGCGTCGTCTTCTCTTGGGTGCTCGGCCGTCAGGACGGCAAGGTCGAATCCGTGTTCTCGGTCCTTTCCGGGGTGTTGATTCAGCCGGGAGTGGAGGTCAAGATCGGCGAGAAGGAGACGCGGAAGCTTGTCTATTCGCTTTGCCAGCCCGATCACTGCGAATCGGTCCTGCCCCTGGACGAGGTGATGGTCAAGGGGCTCAGCGCCGCTTCCACGGCCGAAGTCTCGATCTATCTCGTCAACGGCGCAACGGCGAAGTTCACGGTCAACATGAAGGGCTTCTCGCAGGCCCTCGCTGACCTCGGCAAGTAAAGCCAAAGTATTTGCTCCTCGCCGGTCCACGCATGAAGGCTCGGTTCGGAGTTGCGCGGGGTGACGAGACCATCGGGCCGTGCCGGAGAGCGATTGGAGCCAGGCGGATCCGGTTGGGAAGGAGCGCGCCTGGACAAGTCGAAACCTTTTTTTGAAGGAAGCAAATAGAAAACTGTCATATTGCGCCCAATTAATCTGGCTGTTTCAATGACTTATGCCGAACAAAGACGGAAGAACCTTCTGCTCTCCCCCTCCGC
>Ga0302314_10023202_pt1 | contig 10137 bp, 7 predicted proteins | sample III_Palsa_N2_3_FD_200533 | JGI IMG/M metagenome (GOLD analysis project Ga0302314, IMG submission 200533) | Peat permafrost microbial communities from Stordalen Mire near Abisko, Sweden - III_Palsa_N2_3 | ecosystem: Environmental > Terrestrial > Soil > Palsa > Peat permafrost | place: Sweden...
CGCTGCGATGCAGTGCCGCGAGACCGCGATCAAACAGGCGCACAGCGATATCGCCGATCGGCTCGCGATGCGCTCGGCGGCGGTGACGCAGAACGCCGCACCGTGAACGCGGCGCGCGTCGCCGCCGTCCGCTGGCGGACACCGACTGTCCGGATCCGGACAGTCGGAGTCCGCGACGGGCTTTGCCATGCCATCATGATCAGGATCGGCATTCCGTGACTTCACCGCCCGACCAGCCTGCCACCCCGACCGGCGCCGCGATGGATCGCAAGATCAGTTCGCCGCGCGCGGCCCGCCGCGGACGCCTGCGGTTGATCCTCGCGGGCGTCGCGGTGCTCGTCGTAGTGCTGCTGGGCTGGCGGCTGATCCCGTCGGGCGGATCGACCGACGTCGCCTCTGCCGACATCGAGACGGGCAGCGTCGCCCATGCCCCCTTCCACGATTACCTCCCCGTCCGCGCGACCGTCGCGCCCGCGGTGACGACCTTCGTCGGCGTGGTCTCGGGCGGGCAGGTCGACAAATTGCTCGTCCAGGACGGCAGCATGGTGGCCGCGGGCCAGCCGCTCGCGACGCTCGACAACCCGACGCTCAAGCTCGACATCCTCACGCGCGAATCCGCGATCGCCAGCCAGCTCGGCACGGTGTCGGGCGACGATCTCGCGCTCGAGCGTGCCAAGCTCGATCGCGCGACGCAGACCGCGTCGGCCAATTACGATCTGATCAAGGCGCGCCGCGATCTCTCGATCCGGCAGCAGCTCCACGACCAAGGCTTCGTCTCGGATGCCGGCGTCGCGAGCTACGCCGAGGAGAATGACTATCAGCAGAAGCGGCTCGCGCAGCTGCGTTCGGGCGAAGCCAAGGAGAATGGCATCGCCGCCGTCCAGGCCTCGCGCCTCGCCGAGACGCGCGGTCGCCTTTCCGGCAATCTCGCCGCGGTCGAATCCAGCCTCGACGCGCTGACCGTGCGCGCGCCCGTCGCCGGCCGGCTGACCAATTTCGTCGTCCAGCCCGGCCAGATGCTCAAGGCGGGCGACAGCGCCGGGCAGGTCGACAGCGAAGGCCGGTGGAAGCTCGTCGCCGACGTCGACGAATATTATCTGGGGCGCGTCGCGATCGGCCAGCAGGCCTCGGGCGAAGGCGGGTTGCGGCTCGTCGTCACCAAGGTGCTGCCCGCGGTCACCGACGGGCGCTTCCGCATCGAACTGGGCTTCGTCGGCGCACCGCCCGCGGGGCTCAACCGCGGCCAGACGATCGACGTCCGCGTCACGCTCGGCAACACGCGCGCCGCGCTGATCGCGCCGGTGGGCGGCTGGCTCGACAGCGGCGGCGGCACCTCGGCGTTCGTGCTCGATGCCGACGGCCGCCACGCGCGCCGCCGCGCGATCAGGGTCGGCCGCCGCCACCCCGAAGAGGCCGAGATCCTCTCGGGGCTCTCGGCGGGCGACCGCATCGTCACCTCCAACACGCAGGCCTACGACAAGGCCGGCATCCTCAACATCCGCTGAAGCACAGGGGCACCACCATGATCCGTCTCGAGAATATCCAGCGCCGCTACGCCTCCGACGAGGTCGAGACGACCGCGCTCGCCGATATCGATCTCCACGTCGCCGACGGCGAATTCCTCGCAATCATGGGGCCGTCGGGCTGCGGCAAATCGACCTTGCTCAACATCCTGGGCACGGTCGATCGGCCGAGCAGCGGGCGCTATCTGTTCGGCGACCGCGATCTGGCGACGCTCGACGAGGCGGCGCTCGCCAGGCTGCGTTCCGAACGGCTCGGCTTCGTCTTCCAGAGCTTCAACCTGATCGACGAGCTCACCATCCTGGAGAATGTCGAGCTCGGCCTCGCCTATCGCAAGGATCGATCGGGCGATCGCCGCGAGCGCGTCGCCGCGGCGATGGACCGCGTCGGCATCTCGCATCGCGCCAAACATTATCCGCACCAGCTTTCGGGCGGCCAGCAGCAGCGCGCCGCGATCGCGCGCGCGATCGTCGGCAATCCCAGCCTGATCCTCGCGGACGAGCCGACCGGCAATCTCGATACCGAGAACGGCGCGCAGGTGATGAACATCCTCGCCAGCCTCAACGCCGAAGGCGCCACCATCGTGATGGTCACGCACTCGCCCAGCCACGCCGACATGGCGAAGCGCCGCATCGACATGCTCGACGGCCGCATCGTCTCGTCCGTCGCGCGCGCGATCTGAGGAGCCGCCATCATGAACCGCTTCGCGCTGCTCACCTTCTATCGCTCGCTCGTCCGCCACAAGCTCTACGCCGCGCTCAACATCGGTGGGCTTGCGGTAGGGATCGCGGTGTTCCTCGTGCTCGGACTCTATGTCCGCTTCGAGACCAGCTGGGAGACATGGCTGCCCCACCACCAGCAAATCTATCTCGTCGAAGCCAAGAATGACGGCACCACCGGCAGCAGGCCCGAGCAGAACACGCCGATCGCCTTCTGGTCCGCGGTCCAGCGCGACCTGCCGGGCACGATCGGCACGCGGTTCGACGAAGCGGGCGCGACCGTCGTCAAGGATGGCGTCGGGATCAAGGAGTCGATCGGGCTGGTCGACGCCGATTTCCCCAAGGTGTTCGACATGCCGGTGGTGGCAGGCGACATGCACCGCGTTTTCGACGATCCGTCGAACGTCGTGCTGACGCAGACCGCGGCGCGCAAATATTTCGCGGACGCCGATCCGATCGGCAAGCCGATGACGGTATCCTACGAGGGCCAATCGCACATCTATCGTGTTGCCGCGGTGCTGAAGGACTTTCCCAAGAGCACCGACTTCGACGTCGCCATGCTCGCGCGGCTGGTCATCCCCGAGGACAAGGCGTCGGCCCAATATCAGGCGACGCACCAGTGGAATTACTTCGACCCGATCACCTATGTCCGCCTGCCCGACGCGGCGGCGGCACGACGCTTCGCCGATGAATTGCCCGCATTGGTCAATCGGCACGCGCAGGCCGAGACGGCGGAGGATCCGGGCTATTTCGTCAAGCTGAGCCTGCAGCCGATCGTCGCGGCGCACGGCGAGGCGGCCGGCCAGAAACTGGCGGTCGCCACGCTGGGCATCGTCGGCCTGCTCACGCTGCTGATCGCGATCGTCAACTACATCAACCTCGCCACCGCGCGCGCCGGCCTGCGCGCGCGCGAGGTGGCGATGCGCAAGGTGCTCGGTGCCGACCGCATGACGCTCGCTCGCCATTTCATCGGCGAGGCGGTCGCCACCTCGGCGATCGCGGGCTTCATCGGGCTGGTGATCGCCGAACTCGGGATGCCGCTGGTCAACGCCGCAAGCGGGCTGTCGCTGTCGATCGCCTATGGCGGGTGGGACGGCGTACTGTTGCCGCTGGTCGGCCTGGTGCTCGTGGTCGGCGCGGTCGCCGGCGTCTATCCGGCGATCGTGCTGGCGCGGATGCCGGCGGCGGCGGTGCTCGCCTCGGCGCGCTCGCCTGGCGGCGGACGTGCGGGCACCTATGTCCGCGAGGCGCTGGTCGTGTTCCAGTTCGCGATCGCGATCGCGTTCATCGTCGGCACGATGGTGCTCGTTGCGCAGACGCGCCACGTCCGCAACGCCGATCTCGGCTTCGAGCGACAGCAATTGATGCTGGTGCCGTCGCTCGGCAATGGCAGCCTCAACGACGCCCAGCGCGATAGCATCTTCCACCGGCTGTCGGGCCTGCCCGGCGTCGTCGGCGCCACCGTCGCCAACAACCAGCCGGGCGGCGGCACCTTCACCTCGCAATCCGACGTCCCCGTTCCGGGCGTCACGGGCAAAGGACCGTCGATCCGCTTCTTCGAGACGACGCCCGGCTTCTTCAAGATCATCGGCGCCCGGCTGCTCGCAGGCCGCGTCTTCGATCCCGCGCACCCCGCGGACGTCGATGCCAACCGCCTCCCCGAGAATGCGAAGGGCGACGGCAACCTGCCCTACAACATGGTGATCAACCGGACCGCGCTGACCGCGCTCCACATCGCGTCCCCGCAGGCCGCGATCGGCCGGACCTTCGCAGGCCCCAACAGCCCGCCGCGGACGATCATCGGCGTGATCGACGACATGCGCTTCGATGATCCGCGCAGCCCGATCGCGCCGACGATGTACGATTATGTACCGCGCGACCCGAGGGAGGCGATCGCCATGCTGCGCTTCACCGGCGACCCGAAGACGCTGCTCGATGCGGCGCGCACGGTGTGGCGGCAGGAGGCGCCCGAAGTGCCGTTCGACGCCAAGACCGCGCAGCAGAACCTCGAACTCTATTACCGGCACGACGATCATACCGCGAGCCTGTTCACGATCGGCGCGGTGCTGGCGGTGGCGATCGGCTGCGTCGGGCTGTGGGGCCTCGCCTCGTTCAACACCGCGCGGCGGATCAAGGAGATCGGCATCCGCAAGACGCTGGGCGCCTCGTCCACCGACATCGTCATGCTGCTCGTCGGCCAGTTCCTGCGCCCGGTGCTGATCGCCAACCTGTTCGCCTGGCCGCTCGCCTTCCTGGCGATGCGGACGTGGCTGGCAGGGTTCGACGACCGGATCGCGCTGTCGCCCTTGTTCTTCGTGGTGGCGACGTTGCTGGCGGTCGCGATCGCGGTGCTGACCGTCCTTGCACAATCGCTGCGCGCGGCGCGTTCGACGCCGGCCTGGGCGCTGCGCCATGAATAGGGGCGGTTGGCTGCTGGCGGGAGCGGCGTCGATGCTCGTCGCGCCGCTTCAGGCCGAGACGCTGCACGATGCGGTCGCGTCCGCCTATGCCACCAACCCGACGCTCGCGTCCGCGCATTCCCGGCAGGACGCGCTGTCCGAAGAGACCGAGCAGGCGCGCGCGGGCGGGCGGCTGACCGCGGCGCTCGACGCTTCGGGCGGCTACGACAAGTTCGATTACGGCAAGGGCGGCGGTGCCACCGTCTCCGCATCCCTGCCGATCTGGACGGGCGGGCGCGTCCCCGCCGCGATCCACGCCGCGCAGGGCGACGTCGCGGCGGGCGAGCAGAACGTCCGCGACAGCGAGGCGTCGCTGCTGACATCGGTGGTCGGCGCCTATGCCGAGCTGCTCTACGACCAGCAGGCGGTCGATATCGCTAAGGCCGACATCGCGCTGCTCGATCACCAGGTCGCCGAGGCGCAGGCGCGCTTCAAGCTCGGCCAGGCGACCAGGACCGACGTCGCGCAGCTCGTCGCGCAACGCGCCTCGGGCGTCGCGACGCTGGCCGACGCGCAGGCGACGCTCGACATGACTCAGGCGGGCTACCGCGCCGTCATCGGCCATGATTCGGGCGCGCTCGCCGCCCCGCCCGCGGGGCTGGCCTCGCTGCCCGGCACGCTCGACCAGGCGCGTGCCCGCGCGCTCGCCGACAATCCGCAGCTGAAAGCCAGCCTGCGCACCGCGGACGCGTCCGCCGCGCGGGTCGATGCGGCGCGCGCCAACGGCAACCCCAGCCTGACGCTCGGCGGCGACTATGGCTATGACGACAATGTCGGCAATGCCAACATCGGCGCCTTTCCGCGCGCCGCGGCGATCGGGCTGCAATTGCACGTGCCGATCCTGACCGGCGGGCTGGTCTCCTCGCAAGTGCGCCAAGCCGGCGCCGCGCACCGCGCCGACCTGTTCGACGCCGATGCCGCCGCGCGCGAAACGGTGCGGCAGGTCGATTCGGCCTGGGCGGCGCTCGCCAGCGCGCGCGCGCAGACCGACGCCGACGAGGGTCGCGTCGATGCCGCCGATCTCGCGCTCAAGGGCGTGCGCGCCGAATATGCGTTCGGGCTGCGCACCACGCTCGACATCCTCGTCGCCGACGAGAGCCTGCGCGCGGCGCAGCTCGCGCTTGCCCGCGAGCGGAGCGACACGCTGATCGCGATCACCGCGCTGCTCCGCGCGACCGGGCGGCTCGATCACGAGTCTTTCTGACCATGTGACATCGGCCCTTGTCCGTTCGTGCTGAGCCTGTCGAAGCACCGTTCTTTTCTTCCGGAGCGGAATCAGAAAGAACAGCCCTTCGACAGGCTCAGGACGAACGGATGAGGACGTTCCGATTTGGCCTTCGGACGATCACCGCCTAAAGCGCGCCCGATCATGACCTCCGCCTCTTCCCCGATCCGCGTCGCGGCGCTGTACCGGTTCGCCCGCTTCGACGATGTCGAGGCGATCCGCGCGCCGCTGGCCGCGCTCTGCGCGTCGCTGGGCATCAAGGGCACGCTGCTGATCGCGCGCGAGGGGATCAACGGGACGATCGCGGGCGCACCGGATGCGATCGACGCGGTGCTCGCGCATCTCCGCACGCTGCCCGGCTGCGCCGGTCTCGACGCCAAGATCGCGACCGCCGACACGCAGCCCTTCCTGCGCATGAAGGTCCGCATCAAGCGCGAGATCGTCACGATGGGCGAGCCCGACATCGATCCGCTGACCGACGCGGGCACCTATGTCGATCCCGCCGACTGGAACGCGCTGATCGCGCGGCCCGACACGATCGTGATCGACACGCGCAACGATTACGAGGTCGCGATCGGCAGTTTTGCGGGCGCGATCGATCCCGGGACGCCGAGCTTCCGCGATTTTCCCGCCTGGTTCCGCGAGCAACGCGATGCGCTGCTGGGAGCAGGCACGCCGCCCAAGGTCGCGATGTTCTGCACCGGCGGGATCCGCTGCGAGAAGGCGACCGCCTTCCTCAAGGCGGAGGGGCTCGACGAGGTCTATCATCTCGACGGCGGCATCCTGCGTTACCTCGAGACGGTGCCGCCGGAAGAGAGCCTGTGGCAGGGCGAATGCTTCGTGTTCGACGCGCGCGTCGCGGTCGGCCACGGGCTCGCGGCCGGGACGCACGGCCTGTGCCACGCCTGCCGCCGCCCGGTGAGCGAGGCGGATCGCGCCTCGCCGCTCTACCGGGACGGGATCAGCTGCCCCGCCTGCCACGCCGAGCGCAGCGACGCGCAACGCGCGGGCTATGCCGAGCGGATGCGCCAGACCAAGATCGCCGAAGCGCGCGGGACAACGCATTTGGGGTAATCCCCATCCTCCCCATCGCAGATGGGGAGGGGGACCGCTCGCGCAGCGAGAGGTGGGGGGGTATCTAGTCTCGGGGGCCGGTGTTTCGTAGAGGCGTGGTCCACCCCTCCACCACCGCCTTCGGCGGCGGTCCCCCTCCCCCGCCGGGGGAGGAGTTATGCGCCCTTACTTCGCGCCCGGCGCCAGCCCATGCTCCTCGAGCATCGGGCCGATATCCGGATCCTTGCCGTAGAACGCCTTGAACATCGGGCCGTAATCCATCGTGTGCCCGCGCGACAGGATCAGGTCGCGGAAGCGCTGGCCGTTGGCACGCGTCGGGCCGCCATGATCCATGAACCAGTGATAGGCGTCATGATCGAGCATCTGCGTCCACAGATAGGCATAATATCCGGCCGAATAGCCGTTCGACCAGATGTGGAGGAAATAGCTCGACCGGTAGCGCGGCGGCACGTCGGCGATGTCGAGCCCCGTCTTGGCGAGTGCCGCGGTCTCGAACTGGTCGACGTCCTGCCTGGGCGCCGACGCCGGCAGCGAATGCCAGTCCATGTCGAGCTCAGCCGCCGCGATGATTTCGCCGAGATCATAGCCCTGATCGAACTTGGCGGATTTCTTGATCTTGTCGACGAGCGCCTGCGGCATCGGTGCGCCGGTCTTATAATCCTTGGCGTAATGCGCGAGGATCTTCGGGTCGAGCGCCCAATGCTCGTTGAACTGCGACGGGAATTCCACCCAGTCGCGCGCGGTCGCGGTGCCCGACAGCGTCGGGTAGACCTCGTCCGCGAACAGCCCGTGCAGCGCATGGCCGAATTCGTGGAACATCGTCGTCACGTCGTCCGACGAGATCAAGGCGGGCTGGCCCGCGGCGGGCTTGGAGAAATTGGCGACGTTGTAGATCACCGGCTTGGTGCCGAGCAGCTTGGACTGACCGACGAAGTTGGACATCCACGCGCCGCCCGACTTGTTGTCGCGCTTGAAGTAATCGAAATACATCAGGCCGAGTTCGGAGCCGTCCTTGTCGTAGACGGTGTAGACCATCACGTCGGGCTGGTAGACGGGGATATCGGTGCGGCGCTTGAAGGTGAGGCCGTACATCTGGTTGGCGGCGTAGAACACGCCCTGTTCGAGCACGGTGTGCAGCTCGAAATAGGGCTTCACCTCATTCTGGTCGAGGTCGTACTTCGCCTTGCGGACCTTCTCCGAATAGAGCGCCCAATCCCACGGCTTGAGCGCGAAATCCTTGCCGTCCTTGGCGATCACCGCCTGGATCTCGGCGGCCTCGCGCTTCTGCTCGGCGGCGGTGGCCGGCACGAGCTGCTGCATGAACGCGATCGCCGCCTGCGGCGTCCTGGCCATCTGATCGGACAGCACATAGGCCGCCCAATTGGGATAGCCGAGCAGCGCTGCCTTCTGCGCGCGCAACTGCGCGATCTGGACGATCGTCGCGCGCGTGTCGTTGGCATCCCCCATTTCGGCGCGCGAGATGCTGCGATCGAACAGCGCCTTGCGGGTGTCGCGATCAGTCAGCGTCTCGAGCGCGGGCTGCTGCGTGGTGTTCTGCAGCGGCAGGACGAGCTTGCCGTCGAGCTTGCGATCCTTCGCGGCGGTCTCGGCGGCACCGATCGCGGCGGCGTCGAGCCCGGCGAGCTTGGCCTTGTCGTCGACCACCAGCGCACCCGCCTTGGCGGCGGCGAGCAGCTTCTGCTGATACGCGGTCTCGAGCGTCGAGAGCTGCGTGTTGAACGCCTTGAGCTTGGTCTTGTCCGCGTCGGACAGCTGCGCGCCGGCATGGACGAATTCGAGATGAGAGACCTCGAGAAGCTGCGCCTGCTCGGGCGTCAGCTTGAGCGTCGCGCGGTGCGCGTAGATCGCCTGGACGCGCGCGAACAGCTTGGCGTCGAGGAAGATCGCGTCGTTATGCTGCGACAGCTTGGGGGACTCGACCTCCTGCACCTTGTCGAGCGTGTCGTTGGTGTTGGCCTGGACGACGCCGAAGAAGGCGTTCGACACGCGATCGAGCATCCGCCCGGCGCGCTCCATCGCGACGATCGTGTTGTCGAAGGTCGGCGCGGCGGGGTTGTCGGCGATCTTGCGGATCTCCGCCATGTTCTCGGTCATCGCCGCTTCGAAGGCGGGCTGATAGTCGCCGTCCTTGATGATGTCGAAGCGCGGCGCCTGGAAGGGCAGGTTGCTGGGCGCCGCGAACGGCCCAGGCGCCTGTGCGCCGGCGGCGAACGCGCTTCCCGCGGCGACCAGCATGGCGGCGGAACGGAGAAGGATGGTCTTCATGGATGTCCCCTGTTCGGCCGATCGGACGCGGCCTTGATGCCGCCTGATTGGAACGACGCAACGATGATGGCAAGCGCGGCGTGGCCCTGTACCCGTTCCCCGGCGAAGGCCGCGGCTCAGGCCCCACGCCTCGCATCGAGCGCGGCACTCGCGTCAGTCCGCGGGCTCAGCGCGTATCGACCTTAAGAGCATGCGATCGAAAAATGGCACTTCCCTGGTGCTCCTGCGTAGGCAGGAGCCTAGGTGATGAGCCACAGCGCCCGATAGCCCTGGGCTCTTGCCTGCGCAGGAGCACAAACAGGACGAATGTCGTTACGCCGCCCTGCGCCGGGAAAGCGCGTCAGACCCGGACCAGCCCCCCGCCCTCCACGCGCCGATAGAAGCAGCTCGGCTCGCCGGTGTGGCACGCCGGCCCCGCCGGCTCCACGATCAGCCAGATCGCATCCTGGTCGCAGTCCACGCGCATCTCGCGCACGCGCAGCACATGCCCCGAGCTCTCGCCCTTCTTCCACAGCCGCGCGCGCGAGCGCGACCAGAACCACGCCTCGCCGCTCTCGATCGTCTTCGCCAGCGCCTCGGCATTCATATGCGCGAGCATCAGCAGCTCGCCCGTCTCGACATGCGTCGCCACCGCGGTCACCAGGCCGTTGGCGTCGTATTTCGGGTCGAGCGTGGAACCCTGTTCGCGATCGTTCGTCATGGCGCTTCCGCTACCCCGCGATCAGGGGGGCGACAAGTCACTGAACCCGCCCTATATGCCCGCCTGCCCCCACAGCTGCGACGGACGCCCCTTGATGCTCACGACTCATCCCTATGATGACGACAAGCTGCGCGAAGAGTGCGGCGTCTTCGG
>Ga0302314_10023204_pt1 | contig 10137 bp, 8 predicted proteins | sample III_Palsa_N2_3_FD_200533 | JGI IMG/M metagenome (GOLD analysis project Ga0302314, IMG submission 200533) | Peat permafrost microbial communities from Stordalen Mire near Abisko, Sweden - III_Palsa_N2_3 | ecosystem: Environmental > Terrestrial > Soil > Palsa > Peat permafrost | place: Sweden...
GCCGCGCCCACGTAGTGCGCGAGTGAGGGCACGAACATCGCGGCCACGGACAGGATCAGCAGCGACATGATCATCCGGGCGCGCAGCTCGGAGAAGCGCAGCATCCCGTGCCGCCGCCCGCCGACGACGAAGGCGAGGCCGAGCACCAGCAGCAGGTTGCCGAGGATCGAGCCGATCAGCGCCGAGGCCACCACCGTGGTCAGCCCCCGGCGCAGCGCGAAGGTGCAGACGAACAGCTCGGGCAGATTGCCGAGGGCGGATTGCAGCACGCCGATCGCGCCGGGGCCGAGCCGGTCGGAGAGCTGGTCCACGCTGCGGCCGACCAGACCGGCGATCAGCGCGAGGGCGCAGGCCGAGACGAGGAAGGGCGCGACCGTGCCGGCCGTGCCGCGGGTGAGCGCGGCGGCGAGGCTGAGCAGTACCGACCCGCCGAACAGCAGCCGGTCCGAGCGTCGCAGCACGCTGAGGTTTCCGGCGGCCGTCTGATCCTCCGTCAGGTGGGTGGGGCGGGTGCGGCTACGGCAGGTCCAGGATCTTCTCGCGCACCGCGTACATCACGGCCTCCATCCGGGAGTGCAGCTGAAGCTTCTCCAGGATGTTGCGCACGTGGTTCTTGACCGTGTTCTCGCTGATGAACAGGGTCTTGGCGATCTTGCTGTTGTTGGCGCCGGTCGCGATGAGCTTGAGCACCTCGAGCTCGCGGTCGGTCAGCCGGGGCGCGGGCGGTCCGGGGTTCTTCCGGTCCTCGCCGTGCCGGACCATCGTGGCGAACTCGGTCAGCAGCTTCGCGGCCATCGGCGGGGAGATCAGCGACTGGCCGCCGACCACGGCGCGGATCGAGTCGGCGATCTCGTGCGGCAGCACGTCCTTGAGCAGGTAGCCGCTGGCCCCCGCCTTGATCGCCTCGTAGAGGTCTTCCTCGTCCTCGCTCATGGTGAGCATCACGACGCGGGCGCTCGGGGCGATGTCCTTGATCGCGGCGGCCGCCTCGATGCCGCCGCCGATGCCGCCGCGGGCGGGCATCTTCACGTCGAGCAGCACCAGGTCGGGCAGCAGTTCGGCGGCCTTGGCCAGCGCCTCGCCGCCGTCGCCCGCCTCGCCGACCACCTCGATGTCGGGCTCGGTCTCCAACACGGTGCGCAGGCTGAGGCGCATCAGGGCGTGGTCATCGACGAGCAGGACCCTGATCGGCTCACCGCGCTGTGCTGCCGCCCCTGCCCGAGTATCGGCCATCGTCCTAGCCCCTCTTCCGCTGTCCCCAGCTGTACCTAACTCGCGCGCGTTGACGGCACTGCCACCTGCCACGTGCCCGGCCGATAGTCGGCCGGGCACGGTCGGTAGTCGGACCATCATCGTCTGGGGTCGATGACTCCTGATAATAGTCCTCCGCGCGATATGCATTTGCACAGATGGACGAAGCCATCGCTGAGCGGCGCGGATGTGGACGCGAGTGACGGAACTCCGGTCAGGCGGCCCTGGTGGCGAACTGATCGCCGAACTCGGCGTAGTGCGCCTCGTCGTCCAGCCGGATCACGCCGTAGTCGTAGCCGCGGCGGCGGTAGACGACGGACGGGAGCTTGGTGTCCGCGTCCACGAACAGGTAGAAGTCGTGGCCGACCAGCTCCATCTCGTAGAGCGCCTGGTCCAGGGCCATCGGCCGGGCGGCGTGCGTCTTCTCGCGCACCACCAGCGGGCCGTCGCCCTCCACCTCGATGTTGCAGATCTTGTGCCGCGGGTGCCCGTTGGCCTCGCCGTCGACGGCGGGCTCGGGCTCGACGGCCTCGTCGTACCTGCCGATGTAGTCGGCCGCCTCGAGCTCGGCGAGGCTGGAGGTGGCCACCGCCACGGAGACCGGGCTGCGCCGGCCGTGGTGCACCCGGCGCCGGTCGGCGGACCTGCGCATCCGCGCCTCGAGCTTGCCGACGGCCAGGTCCAGCGCGGCGTACGCGTCCTGGGCGCAGGCCTCGGCGCGGATCACCGGCCCGCGGGTGCGCATCGTGAGCTCGACCCGGTCCTTGTGCTCGGCCTGGCGGGGGTTGCGTTCGTTCGAGAGTTCCACGTCGAGGCTGATGATCTTGTGGTCGTAGCGCTCGATCCGGCTGAGCTTGTCCACGACGTGCTTACGGAACCTGTCGGTCACCTCAGCCTTGCGACCCTTCACGACGATCTCCACGGGTGCATCCCTCTCGCTTGTTCCGTCAGGGTTGTCTGACCATACGCCCGAATAGTCCGCATTTATAGGAAAAGATTGGGATAGAAGCCTCTCGTTTAGGCGGGAACCATACGGGTAAGGCGGCCACTCGCCGCCTTGCAAAGCCAGTTACCTCGTATGGGGCAACGTAATCCCGGAAGCGGCCATACGGTAGACCTGAGAGGGCCTGCTCCTCCATGCGGGTGAACTCGAAGTGAACCAAACGGGCGAAATAACCGCTGACCTGCGCGAACCGTCCCAGCAGTCGCGCTTGCCCGGAATCCCGTTCCGGGTCAGTGCCGGTTGAGCCTGGTGGCCGCCAGCACCGCGGCGCCCACCGGGGCGTTACCCGCCGCCCGCAACGCGCGGGCCGCCTCCGCCAATGTCGCCCCACTCGTCATCACATCGTCGAGCAGCACCACCGGGCGCTCACCGAGCAGCCGGGCAGTGGAAGCCCGCACCGCGAGTGCGCCGTCCAGATTCTCGGCGCGCGCCCCGCGCCCCAGCCCGGCTTGGTCGGCCACCTTCCGACGATGCGTCAGGGCGGGCAGCACGGCCGCCGCACGCCCGCTCGCGCGCAGCCGGGCGGCAGCCACCCGGGCCATCCGCAGCATCGGGTCCTGGCCGCGCCGCACGGTCGCCGCACGGGTCGAGGGCACCGGCACAAGCCACAGCGGATCGGCGCCCGCCGCCGCGGCCTCCGCGGCCCGCGCGAGCTCCTGCCCGAGCGGCCTGGCCAGGTCGAGCCGGCCGTGCTCCTTCTGCGCGATGATGATCTCCGGCACCGGATCGAGGTACGCGGCCAGCGCGTGCACCGGCGGGACCCGGACGAAGCCCTCCTCGGCCCGCGGCGGCCGGGCCTGGACCGGCGGTCCGGACAGGCTGAGCGCGCACAGCGTGCACAGGCCGGGCAGCGCGGAACGGGACCTCGACTCCCCGCATCCGGCGCACTCGGCCGGCAGGATCAGGTCGGCGAGAACGAGTCCCCAGCTCTTGAGCCCCATCTGACCGATGATAGGCAGCCGTTGACGTCGTGTCAGCACGCCGGCGGGCTCACGGCGGCGAGAAAACCGTCAGTATTCGCCGACCGGCACCGTCGGACGCCATCTGAACGCCGCCGGGACGCCGCCCCGCGCCCTCAGTAGCTCGGCGAGGTGCCGAAGACGTTGGCCAGCGATTGCGCGTCCTGGCCCTCCACGGACAGCTCGTAGAGCTGCTGCTTGCCGCCGTTGACGGCCGAGGCGATCGGATCGCCGTCGGAGTTCCAGACGAAGCCGTCCGCGTTGGTCGGCGGGCTGGCCTCGACCGGCTGCTCGGTGAGCGAGTCGTAGACCGAGGAGCCGTCCGCGTAGATCTGGTAGAGGCCGAGCGCCTGCGAGTTCGGCTCGATGCCGAGCACCGCGAGGGAGTCCTCGTTGTACCAGTCGAAGTCGTTGACCTGGTCCCAGTCGGCGGCGAGCGTCTCGGAACCGTCGAGCTGCAGGCTCCAGTTCCCGTCGCTGTCCGAGGTGGCGCCGGTGATGTCGATCCAGGCGTCGCTGCCCGAGTCCTTGTAGCCCACGGCCACCCGCACCCCGTCCGGCGCCGCCGCGACCTGCGTCACCTGGTCGCCCGCGGCCAGCCCGTTCACGGTCACCTGGGTCAGGTCGCTCTGGCCGTAGCGGTAGACGCTGGTGGTCCCGTCGAGCGTGGCGGTGAACCAGAGATCGCCGTAGTCGTCCCAGCTCAGCTGGCCGATGGTGCCGCCGTTCGCGGGCGAGCCCACCGCCGGGTAGATCTGCGTCAGCGCGTAGTCGTCGCCCTGTTTGCGCGGCACGTAGACCTTGGTGTGGTCCTGGCTGACCAGCGCGATCGGCTGGATCCTGGTGCCCTGTTCCGGCGGTCCGACCGCGACGGCGGAGAACTTCGTCTTGCTCGCGCTGTACGGGGTGCTCGAGGTGCCGACGGTGCCGAAGTAGCTCACCAGCTCGAGTCCGCCGCTGCTGGTGACGGCGTAGAAGGGCTGGTTGAGCCGCGCGCCCTGGTCGAGGCCGTAGGAGATCAGGCTGCCGTCGGGGACGGCCGACGCGTAGCTCTGGCCGTTCGCCTGGTCGACGACCGCGACCGAGGAGACCTTGGTGCTCAGGCTGTCGAGCGTCTCGGCGAGCTGGTCGGCGAGATACGAGCAGTCGCTGGCGTTCTTGACGCACGCGCCCCTGCTGTTGATGGTGACCGTGGCGTCCCCGTCGCTGCCGAACTCGACCGCCTTGAAGTTCGCGCCGGGCGCCGCGGACACCAGTGCGGAGCCGAGCTGCGCCGGGACGCCGTTTACGACCAGCTTGGTCATCGCCTGCGCGAGCTCCTGGTCGGTGTCTATGGCGGGCAGGTAGATCTGAGCGGGAATCAGCTTGTCGGTGTACTCGGCGTTCACGTAGTAGACGTCGTGCCGGTTGTAGTCGGACTCGAAGTCGGAGCGCTCCATCAGCACGCCGAAGTTCGACGGCAGCGAGGAGATCCGGAATCCGGCCTTCGTCTCGGTGAGGCCGAACTGGTAGGTCGCGGTGCCGCTGGAGGCCGAGTAAAGACCGGAGGAGTCGAGGACGCCGAGCAGGTCGCCTTGGACCTCCTCGGTGACCTGCGTGGTGCTGGTGCCGCTGGCGGTGTCCGCCTCCTGGCCGACGCCGTCGAAGGCCTCGTTCGGCCCGTTGTCCGCGGTCAGACCGGACGACTGCGCGTCCCCGGAGTCGGCGGAGGCGTCGCCGGGCGTCTGCGGGTAGCTCTGCGAGTCGTCGGCGAGCACGATGACCGTGTTCTGCTCGGTCACCCACTGCTTCTGCATGTCGGTGGTCAGGTAGTCGTCCGCGATGGCCAGGTTCGCCGAGCCGCTCTGCGCCGCCTCGAGGAAGCCGGCCACGATCGCGCTCGACCCCTCGTTCGGGCTCGGCGGCGAGGGCCAGATCTGCACCTGCGAGGAGCCGTCGCCCTGCTCGTTGACCGAGGTGATCGGCCCGTTCGCCTGCAGGCTTACGCAGCCGGAGGCGGTGGCGGCCACCGCCATCGCGAGCCCGACGAGCCTTATTCGCAGCCCGACCGTCCCCGCCGTTCTCCCCGCCGGCCTCGGAGTACCCATCACTCTCCCTCGCCGCTGCGGGAATCAGTCGGTGCGGTGTCCTCGGGCCGTTCGCGGGGCTCGGTCGCGGTCGGCGCCGAGGGCAGTACGAAGGAGCCCGGGTAACGGTCGAAGCGGGCCGAGGAGTCGCCCGGTGACGGGGCGACGGCGGCCGTCGCGGCCGAGCGGACCAGGCCGCGCTGTGTCGTCGGGCCCGCGGGCAGCCTGCGGTGCCGCTGGTGGTGCTGCGAGTCCTCGGGCTCGAGCCGGATCGGCGAGTGCAGCAGTTCGGTGCCGACGGTGCGCGGCACGGTGAGCCGGAACTGGGTGCCGCCGCCCGGCTCGCCCCAGGCCTGCAGCCAGCCGCGGTGCAGCTTCGCGTCCTCCAGGGCGATGGACAGGCCGAGGCCGGTGCCGCCGGTGGTGCGCGCCCGCGCCGGGTCCGCGCGCCAGAAGCGGTTGAACACCAGCGAGGACTCGCCGGGACGCAGGCCCACGCCGTAGTCGCGCACGCTCAGGGCCACCGCGTCCTCGTCCGCCGCGATGGTGATCACGACGTCCTTGCCCTCGCCGTGCTCGATCGCGTTGACCACGAGGTTGCGCAGGATCCGGTCGATCCGCCGGGTGTCCACCTCGGCGACGGCCGGCTGCTCGGGGAAGCGGGTGACCACCCGGCTGCCCTTGCGCTCGGCCAGCGGCTCGGCCCCGTCCACCACCTTCTGCGTCAGCACCCGCAGATCCACCGGCTCGGCGTCGAGCACCGCGGCGCCCGCGTCGAAGCGGCTGATCTCCAGCAGGTCGGCGAGCAGCTCCTCGAACCGGTCCAGCTGCGTCTGCAGCAGCTCCGCCGAGCGCGCCACGGTCGGGTCGAAGTCCTCGCGCGCGTCGTGGATCAGGTCGGCGGCCATCCGCACGGTGGTCAGCGGCGTACGCAGCTCGTGCGAGACGTCGGAGACGAAGCGCCGCTGCATCCGGGAGAGCTCCTCGAGCCGCCGGATCTGGCTCTGCAGGTTCATCGCCATCTTGTTGAAGGAGGTGGCGAGCGAGGCCAGGTCGTCCTCGCCGCGCACCCGCATCTGCTCGTCGAGGCGCCCGGCGGCGAGCCGCTCGGCGATCGCGGCGGCCATCCGCACCGGGGTGACGACCTGCCGGGTGACGAACCAGGCGATCACGGCCAGCGCGAGCACCAGCACCAGGCCGGCCAGCAGCAGCGACTCCTCGACGTTGTTGAGCGTCTGCTGGTCCTGGGCCAGCGGGAAGACGTAGAAGATGTCGGCGCTCAGGCCCCCGCTCGCGCTCACCCGCTGCGCGAAGAGCACCGCGGGCACCTGGCTGATCCGGCCGCCATTGACCGAGGGCTCGCCGAGCGTGGCGTACTGGCTGTAGGTCTGGTTGGCGTTGTCCAGGTTGTTGACCTTCGCCTGCAGCGCGGCGGGGATCACGTCCGGGTTGCGCAGGCTAAGGCCCCGTGTGCCGTCCGGCGGGATCACCCCGTCCTGGCCGCCGGTGAACTCGAGCGCGACCTGGTAGAGCTGGCCGTCCGCGGAGCCGGCGTTGAGCTGGGCGATCAGCTGGCTGGCCGCGTCGGCGATGTTCGAGTCGTTGACGGTGCCGTCGCTGTAGCTCTCCAGCTGGGTGCGCGCGATCCGGAAGCCGGACTCGGCGATCCCGGTGGCCACGCTGTGCCGCGTGGCCTGCAGCCCCTTGGCGACCCGGCCGGCGACGAACTCGCCGAGCCCGACCGCGATCACGATCGAGAGCACCATCGTGACCGCGACCACCCGGAACTGCAGCGAGCGCCGCCACCGGGTACGAATCCTGCCGGGCAGGCGCAGCACGGCCGCGCCCCACCGGCGCCACCTCCGCGCCATGATCAGTGCCCGTCCCTCTCGCTCTTCGCCCGTCCGCCGTCCGACCGGGACCCGTCGATCCTCGCCGCGCCCTCGGCCACGGCTCAGGCCGGTCCCGCCTTGTAGCCCACGCCGCGCACGGTGATCACGATCTCCGGCTTCTCCGGGTCGTGCTCGATCTTCGAGCGCAGCCGCTGGACGTGCACGTTGACCAGGCGGGTGTCGGCCGCGTGCCGGTATCCCCAGACCTGCTCGAGCAGCACCTCGCGGGTGAAGACCTGCCAGGGCTTGCGGGCGAGCGCGACCAGCAGGTCGAACTCGAGCGGGGTGAGCGCGATCGGCTCGCCGGCCCGCTTGACCGAGTGCCCGGCGACGTCGATGGTCAGGTCGCCGATGGCGAGGGTCTCCGGCTTGGGCTCGTCCGCGCGGCGCAGCCGGGCGCGCACCCGGGCCACCAGCTCCTTCGGCTTGAAGGGCTTGATCACGTAGTCGTCGGCGCCGGACTCGAGGCCCACCACCACGTCCACGGTGTCGCTCTTCGCGGTCAGCATCACGATCGGCACGCCGGACTCGGCGCGGATCTGCCTGGCGACGTCGATCCCGTCGCGGCCCGGCAGCATCAGGTCGAGCAGCACCAGGTCGGGCTTGAACTCCCGGAAGGCGCTGAACGCACGGTCGCCGTCCGCCACCGCCGCGGTCTCGAAGCCCTCGCCCCGCAGGACGATGCCCAACATCTCCGCCAAAGCGGTGTCGTCATCGACGATCAGCACGCGACCCTTCATCCGGGGTCCGCTCCCTTCCATGTGGTTACCCGGGGCTGCCCGTCCAGGGTTACCTGGACATCCTCGCATACGGTGACGAGTTCATACGTAGTACGCGTACCGTTCGCGCCGCCTACGGCAGGATCCGGACTCGGCCTCTTACGTTAGCCCGCCGAGCGGCGCTGGGGAGGGCCGTTGGCTCCATATCTGGATTCGGCCCCGTCCGGCATGACACAATCTGGACCTTGCGCGGTTGCGGGGAACACGCCGCGCGGCCGAACCACGATGAGGGTGGGCATGCCTGAGGAGGCACGGATCGACACGGGGCAGCCCTGGGTATCGCCCTCCGAGCCGCCCGGCACCACGTCGCCCGCCGCCCGCCCGGCGAACGGCGCCGAGTCCCCGACTTCCACGACCTCACCGACCGCCGCCGCCGCGAACATCCGACGTCGCCCGCGCCGCGAATTCCGGCAGCGCCCGATACCGCTGCGCCCGCTGAGCGTCCTCGAACTGATCGACGGAGCGGTCGGCGCGGTCCCGTCCGTCCCCCGCGCCCTGCTGCTGCGCGCGGCCGGCGTGGTCACCGCGAGCGCCGCCGTCGCACTTGCCCTGACCTGGTGGTTCAACCGCGCGGTGAGCGAGGTCGTGCAGGCGAATCCGACCTGGACCGCGACCGACTTCTTCGGCAACCCGTACATCGAATACGCGCCGAGCGTCGGCGAAAAGATCTCGCTGGTCACGACCGAGGTGCTGATCGCGGTGGTCTGCTCCGGCTTCGCCGCGACCGTGCTAGCCGGCCTGTTCGCCCCCTCGGTCAAGGCCTACGTGGACGCCGAACCGGTGGACGCGGCGAAGGTGCGGGAGTTGCTACGCGGCCGAACCCTGCGCCTCTACGGCCTAGCAGCGCTGACTACCTTGCCCAGAGCCGTATTCGTAGCACTGTTCGGACTTGTGACGTTCACGGCCGCCAAGCATCCCGTGCAGGCCGTAGCCGGCTGGTACGCGCTGATCTGCCTGGTCGCTCTGCCGGTGTGCTTCCTGCTGACCTCGATGACGGCGGTCGCGGCCCCGGCGGCGGCGCTGGAGAACGCGGGCATCGTCAACGCGCTGCGGCGCTCCCGCCGGCTGGCGGCCCGCGGGATGTTCCGGGTCGGCTGGTCCTGCCTGCTGACGCTGCTGATCGCGGCCTGCGCGACGGCCTCGCTGGACGCGTTCGGCGGGCAACTACGCAACGGATACGTGGTCGGCAACCAGTTTGCGGCCGTGCCGGGCAGCCCGGGTTTCAGCTGGTGGCTGCTGATCTACGCGATCACGTACGTGCTGACACTGCTGCTGACGACGCCGTACCGCGCCGCAACTGCGACGCTGTTGTACGTGGACCGCCGATTCCGCCGCGAGGGCCTGGACATCCGGATCGCCTGGGCCCGACTCGCGAACAACACGAACACCGCCGCGCGCCGACCGAACCGGGGACCGGTCCTGTGAGCTCGATATTCGTCAACGTCCCGGTCACCCCGAACCGCGCGCAGGCCCAGCAGCAGGCCGCGCAGGAGCTGGCCCAGGGCAAGTACCACGTGACGCCCTCCCCCTCGCCGAGCAGCCCGTCACCCACGCCGACGCCGTCAGTCTCGACCCCCAGCCCCACCCCGACGCCGAAACCCTCGCACCATTCCAGCACCAGCACGATCCTGCTCGTAGTCCTACTGATCGTCGTCGTAGGCATCGCGGTGCTGCTGATCCTGCGCAGAATCGGCAAGCCACGCGGCGACAAGTCGACTAAGTCGGACAAACCGAAGCACCTCGCAGGCGGCGCCTCAGAAATCCCGCTCTTCGGCGCGGCCCTGCACCGACACAACGCCGAGCAAGCGGCCAAGGGCGGCGACTGGCAAGAGGCGATCCGCGAGCGCTTCCGCGCCGTCATCGCGGTGCTGGACGAGCAATCGCTGCTACCCGAACGCAAGGACCGCACGGCCGACGAGGCAGCACACGACGCGGGCGAACTGATGCCGGAACACGCGGCCGCCCTGCAAGACGCGGCCCGCGCCTTCGACGAGGTCGAGTACGGTGAATACCTGGGCACGCCCGACGGATACGCCGTGATCGGCGCGGTAGACGAGGCAATCCGCAACGGCACGGCGGTGATACGCCGATGAAGTCGACGCCGAAGCAACTGCCCCGCGTCCTCGCACTGACTGCAGCCGCGTTAGCCATCACCGCTGCCTCTCTCCCCACCCCCGCCTACGCTGC
>Ga0302314_10023205_pt1 | contig 10136 bp, 11 predicted proteins | sample III_Palsa_N2_3_FD_200533 | JGI IMG/M metagenome (GOLD analysis project Ga0302314, IMG submission 200533) | Peat permafrost microbial communities from Stordalen Mire near Abisko, Sweden - III_Palsa_N2_3 | ecosystem: Environmental > Terrestrial > Soil > Palsa > Peat permafrost | place: Sweden...
CCCACCCACGTGGATGCGATGTCCGACGGCACCCGTCGCCAGCGTCACCTCAATCAGCGACCCTCCCTGCAGCGCCACCCATGCCGTGCCATTGGCAGCCAAGGCCACCCCTTCGGACACATCCGGAAGCTGCACCGGCGGGCCCAAGGCCAGGGTGCTGACCGTCAGTGACACCAGGGCGCCGCCGCCGGTGATGTAGGCCGTGGTTCCGCTGGTGTCCACCGCAATGTCGGTCGGGTTGACGGGCAACGCAATGGCGGCCGCCGGCTGCAGCGTGACGGCATTGATAGGCGTCAGCGTGCTGTTGCCGAAGTTGCCGACCAGCACCTCGAGTCCGGCCGCGGCCACGGTCTGGGGGCCGGGCCCGACGGCGATCGGCGGTCCGGGCTGGAGTCCCTTCAGGTCGATGGGCGTGACCTCGTTGCTGCCGAAGTCGGCGACAAAGGCGGTGCCCATTCCCGGACCGCTGGCCACCACCGCGACTGAGACGGGTTCGTTGCCGACAGCAATCGGTGTCATGGCCTTCCAGGTGCCGAGGTCGACCGGCGTCACCGAGTTGCTGTCCAGGTTGCTGACCAGCGCGATGCCGGCATCGTTGGTGCCACCCGGCGCGACCGCAATCGCATCCGGCTCCACGCCGACGGTCACCGAATGGAGCACCTTGTCGGTTGACGGGTCGACCTCATGCAGCCGGTCGTCGCCTTCGGTCACGACCAATAGGTTGGCGTGCTTGGTGAAAGCCATGGCCGAGGGCAGGCTGCCTACTTGGACTCCGCGTTCGGCTGAATCTTTGGAGAGATCGACCGGTGTGATGGCGGAGCCGGGCAACGTCACCGACGCGTCGGCGGTCACCCAGGCCAGGTCCTTGGTCGAGGCGCCGCCATTGGCCTTGTTGCAGGCCGTGAGACAGAGACCGGTGGTGAGCATGACGGCCACCCACTGCATCGTCCTAGCCACGGGCACAGGCGGCACCGCGTGGGCGGTCGTCGTCACTCCAGCCGGCCGCTGTTCCTTCGGGCCAGAAGTCGCCCGTCACATCGTCCTGGAGGTAGTCGACCGGAGGTGTGGTGCCGTTCACCAGAAGGCGCAGTGCGTCCAATAGCGCGTCGACATCGTCGCTGGATGTGCCCAGTCCGCAACTGGCCCGGACGGCGCCCGGGATGCGGCTGCGGTCTCCCCGTTGCACGGCGGCCCGGGCTTCGGCGACACCCTCTGGTCCGACGCCGAGCAGGCGCAGCAGGTAGGGATGGGCACAGAAGCATCCGTGCCGCACGCCGATGCCGAATTCGGCACTGAGGCGAGCCGCCACCAGCGCGTGGTGCATGCCGTCGACGGTGAATGAAGCCACCGACAGCGTGTCGACTTCAGGACCGGGACCCAGGACCCGCACGCCGTCAATGGCTCGAAGTCCAACGTGGAGCTGAGTCGACAGGGCGTGCTCGTGGGCCTCGATGTCCTCCCAGCCGATCCGACCGATCTCGTCCATGGCCGCCCCGAAAGCGACGGCGCCGATGACATTGGGGGAGCCCGCCTCTTCCCGATCCGGTGGCTCGGTCCAGATGACTTCGTCCAGGTCCACCAGGTCCACCGCACCGCCGCCGGCCAGGAACGGGTCGCCGTCCTCGAATGCGCTTCGTGGCCCGATCAAGGCGCCCGCGCCGTAGGGGGCGTAGAGCTTGTGGCCACTGAAGGCCACGAAGTCAGGACCGCTGGGAAGTGGTCGGTGGGGGGCCAGCTGCGCCGCATCGAGCAGCACCCTGATGCCGCGTGCATGGGCCGCTTCACAAATGGCCTCCACCGGTGGCAGCCATCCGGTGACGTTGGAGGCACCGGTGAGCGTCAACAGTGCCGGTGGTGGTCCGTCGTCGAGGACGGCGATCACGGCCTCGAGTTCGAAGGTGCCGTCCTGGTTGCACTCCACCCATCGGCGCCGGGCCACCCGGGCCCACGGCAGCAGGTTGGCGTGATGCTCGACCACGGTCGTGGCCACCTCGTCGTCGGGCCCGAGCCGCAGCCGGTAGGCCAGGTGATTGATGGCCTCGGTGGTGTTGCGCACCAGCACCACCACGTGCCCATCGGCCTGGGCGCGGCGCGAGAATTCGTGGGTGCTGTCGCGGGCCGCTTCGTAGGCCGCGGTCGCTTGACGCGACTTGTAGCCGGCGCCGCGGTGCACACTGGAGTACCAGGGCAGGAACTCGTTGACCCGATCGGCCACCACCTGGAGGGCCGGGGTGCTGGCAGCGCAATCCAGGTCGCGGTAGGGCCGGGATTCCCCGTCCAGGCAGGGCACGTCCATGTGCGCACCAACCAGCGCTGCTGCAGGAAGAACCCGGGTCACGCCGACAGGATACGGAGCGCCAAGTGGGGTCGCGGTACCCTCCAGTCGTGGAAGAGCGCTACGAATCCCAATTGGCCCAGTCGACTCGCGTCCTGGACGACGTGGATGCCGCGTTGCAGCGACTCAGCGACGGGACGTACGGCACGTGCGACACGTGTGGCACGGCCATCCTGGCGGCCGAACTGGAGGTCGATCCCACTCGCCGCTTGTGCGAGCAGCATCTGCCCCTCCAGCCGGGCGCTCCGCTAGATACTGAGCTTTGACGCCGCGTCGAAGCGGGCGCTGACATCGGCCCAGTTGACGACGTTCCACAGTGCGGCGAAGAAGTCGGCCTTGACGTTCTTGTACTGCAGGTAGAACGCGTGCTCCCAGGCGTCGAACACGAGCAGCGGCACGGAGCTGTTGCCCACGTTGCTCTGGTGGTCATAGACCTGCTCGACAATGAGGCGTCCGCCGAGAGGCTCGTAGGCCAGTACGCCCCAGCCTGAACCCTGGATGGTCGAAGTGGCCTGGGTGAAGTGCGCCTTGAACTTGTCGAACGAGCCGAAGTGCTCGTCAATGGCCGAGCCGAGCGTGCCGTCGGGCTTGTCGCCGCCGTCCGGGCTCTGGTTCTTCCAGAAGATGGAGTGCAGGACATGGCCGGAGATGTGGAAGGCCAGCGTCTTCTCGAGACCGACGATGGCGCCGAAGTCGTCCTTGTCGCGGGCGGCGGCCAGCTTCTCGAGCGTCTGGTTGGCGCCGGTCACGTACGCAGCGTGGTGCTTGTCATGGTGCAACTCCATGATCTGGGCTGACACGTGGGGCTCCAGAGCGGCGTAGTCGTAGGGCAGGTCGGGAAGGGTGTACTCGGCCATGGGGTGTGATCTCCTCGGTATTGGTCGGTCGACTCTCGACGATACCCGAATGGCACCGATTGCAATCCTGGGTGGGCCACGCACGGAATGTGCCAGTGGCACGCAGTACGCTTACAAAAGTGAGCACGGATCCAAAGGATCGCTGGAGCGAGCTCGGTTCATTTATCCGCGAGCAGCGTGGCACCAATCGGCTGTCATTGCGGCGCCTGTCTGAGCTGGCGGGTATCTCCAACCCATACCTGAGCCAGATCGAGCGCGGCTTACGACGGCCGTCAGCCGAAATCCTCCAGCAGATCGCCAAGGCCCTGCGCATATCGGCCGAGACGCTTTACGTGCAGGCCGGGATCCTCGAGGCTCCGGACGGTCACCCTGATCTGACCAGGATGATCATGTCCGATCAGTCCCTCAGCGAGGACCAGAAACAGGCGCTGGTGAGGATCTACCTGTCATTCCGGAGGGATTACGAGGAAGAGCATGGGGCCGATGCCCATGACCATGAGGCTGCTCACCTACCGCATCCCACGCCCGAATCGCCCCTGCACGTCGACCTGAGCTGACTCCTAATTGGCCGGCCGCAGGGCCACTGGCAGGGAAAATGGCGACCACCGGTAGGGTATGACCGCCATGCGACGGCTCGCCGTTCTCTCCCTACACACTTCCCCACTCGCCCAACCCGGTACGGGGGATGGTGGCGGCATGAATGTCTACGTCCGGGAATTGACCTCTGCACTGGCCCGTTCCGGGGTGGCCTGCGACGTCTTCACCCGGGCCTGGTCGCCGGATCTGCCTTCAGTGATGGAGCTGGAACCGGGCCTGCGGGTGCATCACGTGCCGGCCGGACCGCTGGAACCGATCCCCAAAGAAGACCTACCCGGCGTGGTCGATGCCTTTACCGAGGGCGTCCTGGACCGCATGAGCAGGCCGGGCCGGCTCCCCCTGACCGACGAGCAGGGCGGACCGTTCAGCTCCATCCACGCCAACTACTGGCTCTCGGGGCTTTCCGGGCACGTGATCAAGCACGAACTCAACCTGCCGCTCGTCTGCACCTTCCACACCCTCGACCGCGTCAAGGCTGAATCGATGCCCGAAGAGGTCGAGGCCGACATGCCGCACCGGCGGTCGGAGGCCGAGGCTTCCATCATCGACTGCTCGGACGCCGTGCTGGCCTCCTGCTCGGTTGAGGCCGAGCAGATCGCTTCGCTGTACGGGGCAAATCCGGATCGCATTCGCATTGTGCCGCTCGGCGTCGACCATGCCTTCTTCGGACCGGGCCATCGACCGCAGGCCCGTCGTGCGCTCGGGTTGCCGCTGGACGGGCGACTCCTGTTGTTTGTCGGACGCATCCAGCCGCTCAAGTGTGCCGACGCCGCGGTGGAGACGTTGGCTGCACTGACCCGGACCTCGAACGAGAACTACCGACTGGTCATCGTCGGTGGACCGAGCGGCCCGCACGGCGATGAGTCGTTGCGACAGCTGATCGACCTGGCGGCCCGGCGTGGGGTGAGTGATCGGGTGCACTTCGTGGCGCCCCAACCCCACGAGTTGCTGTCTTCCTATTACCGGGCGGCCGATGTGTGCATCGTGCCCAGCCGTTCGGAGTCGTTCGGTCTGGTCGCCCTCGAAGCCGCCGCCTGCGGCACACCGGTCGTGGCCTCGGCCGTCGGCGGTCTCACCACGCTGGTCGACGACGGCCGGACGGGCTACCTGGTGGATGATCCGACACCCGAGCGGTACGCCGAAGCGGTGCGACGGGTGTTCGACGTGCCGTTGATGGCCGAGCGTCTCTCCACGGCCTCGGTGCTCCGGGCCCGGCGCTACACCTGGCGGGCTGCCGCCGGTGCACTGCTTGAACTGCATGACGAGCTGCTCTCGAGCCGCCTCGTCGAATGCAGCTGACCGCCTGAATTCTTCCGTGCCGGTCGTCGATCTACCCGAGGAAGAGGAGATGGCCGCCGCCGTCGCCTGCATCGACGGCTGGGTCGAACGCGAGTTGGCCAGCGGCGGGATGCTGGTGGCCGCCGAACGCCAGGACGTCACCGACCGCACGGCGTCGTATCGCTGGTACCTGCGCTTCAAGGGTGAGGAGAAGGACTTCATCACCGTGTGGTTCACGTTGCGCCAGCGCACGCTGCACCACGAGACCCAGTTCATGCCGGCCCCCGAGGAGCACGTGGCCGACGTTTTTGCCTACCTGCTCCGCTGTAACGCCAACCTCTACGGCATGTGGTTCAGCCTCGGTCCCGAGGATGCCGTGTATCTAGTCGGCAAGGTCCCGGCCGGTCACATTGATGACGACGAACTGGACCGCGTGGCCGGCTCCTCGGTGATGTACGTCGACGATCATTTCCCGACGGCCATGACGCTGGCCCACCCGACGCTGTACAAGCGCCGGCCTCGCCGGTCGTAGTCCGCGCTCGGTAAGGTCCCTTTCATGGCGGTCAAGCTGGTCATTGTCGGCGGCGGAAAAATGGGTGGCGCGCTCGTGGGTGGGCTCATCGCCGCCGGGTGGGCGTCGGCCGACGAACTGGCCGTGGTCGAGACAGTCGAGGCTCGCCGCGACGAGCTCGCCCTGGAATTTCCCGGCCTCCTCGTGGTCGATGTCCCCACTGCCGGGCTGTTGGACGAAGGGGACGGCCGTCTCGTCGGTGCCGTCCTGGCCGTCAAGCCCGATGTCGCTGAAGGCGCTTGTCGGGTGCTGGGCGCAGTCGGGATCACACGGATCCTGTCCATCGTCGCCGGCATCCCGATCCAGCGGTTGGAGACAGCCCTGGGTGGTCAACCGTGCGTGGTCCGGGCCATGCCCAACACTCCGGCGCTGGTCGGTGCCGGCATGACGGCGATTTCGGGTGGCTCATTCGCCACCTCGGCCGACCTCAACTGGGCGGAAGACGTGATGTCAGCCGTGGGCCTGGTGGTCCGATTGCCCGAGCGTCTATTGGATGCGGTGACCGGCCTCTCGGGATCTGGCCCCGCCTACTTCTTCCTGGTGGCGGAGGCGCTCATCGAGTCCGGCGTGCAGATGGGCCTGAGCCGCGAAACCAGCCGCACCCTGGTGGTGCAGACCATGCTCGGATCGGCCACGTTGCTGTCCGAATCGGGGGAGGAACCAGAAACGCTGCGGGCCATGGTGACCTCGCCGGCAGGCACCACGGCGGCCGGGATTCGGGCGCTGGAGTCCCGGGCCGTCCGGTCGGCCTTCATGGAGGCGGTGGCCACGGCTACCGAACGCTCCCGCTCGCTGCAGCGCTGAGCCGTTCCTGGCACTTTCCCCCTGGAACCGAATGGTCCTACCATCCTGGTTGCGGAGGAACGATGGCAATGGCAACTGAGCAGGGTGGCACGCAGGTCCGATTCATGACCGTCAGCGAAGTGGCGAGTTCCCTGCGCGTCTCGACCATGACGGTGTACCGCCTCATCAACGGCGGCGAGCTCCCCGCGGCCCGCATCGGCCGATCGTTCCGGGTTCGTCCCCAAGACCTCGAGCGATACCTGTCGAATCAGTTCAACGCCGCCGGCTGAAGCTGAGTGGGGGGACTGAGGCAGCCATGCCGAACCCCGGCCGCCTTCCGACCGTCTTTTTCCTTTCCGACTACGGCACCGAAGACGAATTCGTTGGCGTCGTCCACGCCGTGCTGCTGGCGGCAGCGCCGCAGGTGCGGATCGTCGATCTGAGCCACCAGGGCCCGCCTTTCGACGTGCGGGCCGGTGCGCAGGCCCTGACCCGGGCGGTCCCCTACTTGGGTCCAGGGGTTGTGCTGGCCGTGGTCGATCCCGGCGTGGGCACTGACCGCCGGGGGGTGTGCCTTGATGTCAGCCGAGCGGACGGTCCGTCGTATTTCGTCGGGCCGGACAACGGGCTGCTGGTGGCCGCCGCCGAAATGGCGGCCGAAGCACCGGTGGGTGCTGCCTACGAGTTGCCGGGCCACGGCGAGGCGATATCGGGCCAGACCTTTGACGGGCGTGACCTGTTCGCACCGGTGGCGGCAGCACTCTGCAATGGCAGGCCACCAGATGAGTTGGGGCGGATGATTGACCCGGGATCGCTGGTGCGGCTCCCCGGCGGGGTGGTCGATCACGGGCGCACCAACGATGGTCGCACCAGCCTGCGGGCCGAGGTGACCTGGGTCGATCACTTCGGGAACGTGCAGATGGCTGCCACACTGGCCGACGCCCGGCAGGCGGCGTGGCGATTCGACGGCATCACCACCGTCGAGGTGACCACCGACGGCGACATTCGCCGGGCCCTGCGCTGTGTCGAGACGTTTGCCGATCTGGCGCCATCCGAGCTCGGTCTCCTGGCGGATGCAAACGGGCACATTGCCATCGTGGCGGGGGAGGCCTCGGCTGCGCATTGGCTCAACGTGGTAGCCGGAGACCTGATCGTCCTGGAGTGGTGATCAGGTGACGTTTGGTGTCGGGCACATGGTGGTCGGTACCATCCCAGACCGTGAGCTCTGACGCTCCACAGTTCTCCAAACACATTCCTGAAGCAACGGTGGTGCGACTGCCGGTGTACCAGCGGATACTGGCCGAACTTGTGCGCAACAACGTGTCGACGGTGTCATCCGAGCAGCTGGCTTCGCTGGCTCGGGTGAACGCGGCCAAGGTGCGCAAGGACCTCTCCCTGCTCGGCTCCTTCGGTACGCGTGGCTCGGGGTACGAGCCGGCCTTCCTGATTTCACAGATCGACCATGCCTTGGGCGTCGATGAGAACTGGTCGGTGGCCATCGTCGGGATCGGCAACCTGGGGCGAGCGCTCACCAACTCGTCGGGGTTTGCCTCCCGGGGCTTTCAGATCAATTCCCTCTTCGACGTCGACCCCGCCGTGGTCGGTGAGGAGGTGGCGGGTGTGGTGGTGCGCCACATGGACGAGATCACGCGCCTCCAAGCCGAAGAGTGCCCCTCCATCGGCGTCATTGCCACCCCGGGCTGGGCGGCCCAACAGGTGGCCGACATGTTGGTTGAGGTCGGGGTCACCTCGCTCCTGAACTTCGCCCCCCGGGTGCTGGTGGTCCCATCGCACGTCCACCTGCGCTACGTGGACCTCTCCATTGAGCTCCAGGTGCTGGGCTTTTACCGGGCCCGCCAGTCCGGGCCTGACCAGCGGGTGGCGGTCGATAGTGGCGATGTGCCCTTGCTCCGTTCGGTCGGTCTTTCGGCCTCCAGCGACGTCGGCTGAACCCCCGGGCGCTCGGATCCCGAGGCCTGGACCTGGGAAACTGGCATTCGACCACGGGGGACCGGCATGCTTGCTACCCGACCCCAGGAGGAATCCGAGTGTCAGTCGTCGTCGTAGGGCTCCAGCACAAGCAGGCCCCCTTGTCACTGCTCGAGGCGGTGGCCGTCAGTGACGCCGATCTCCACAAGGTCCTGAGCGAGCTCCGCCACCGTCGCAACATCCACGAGACCGTGGTGCTTTCAACCTGCCTGCGCACCGAGGTCTACGCCGTGGTGGACCGCTTCCACGACGCCGTGGCCGAGGTCTACGACGTGCTGTCGGAGCACTCGGGCATTACGACGGAGGAGCTGGCCGAGCAGGCTGCCGTCCGCTTTGACGATGACGTCACCACGCATCTGTTCTCGGTGACGTCGGGTCTGGAATCCACCGTCATCGGCGAGAGCGAGGTAGTCGGCCAGGTTCGGCGCGCCTTCGAATTCGCCCAGGAAGAAGGGGTGAGCGGTCCTGTGCTGTCCGCCCTCTTCCAGCATGCGCTGCAGACGGGGAAGCGGGTCCGTACCGACACCGGGATCTCCCGCGGCACGACATCGTTCGCCTATGCGGCGGTGCAGGTGGCCCAGGGCGCCGACCGCAGCGGCCTGCGCGGCAAGCGGGTGGTGGTCGTTGGAGCCGGAGAGATGGGCGTGGGCGTCAGCCGAGCCCTGTGCGATATAGGCCCATCGGATGCCCCGACCAGCATCGTGGTGGTGAACCGATCCCTTGACCGGGCCGAGGAACTGGTTCGGGCCGCCGGTCGTGACCAGCTCCGGGCGGCTTCGTTGGAAAATGTGCACGTCGAACTGGCCCAGGCCGATGTGGTGCTGACGGCCGTGGCGGCGGAATCCCATGTGTTGACACCGGCGCATTTCTCCGGCGTGGCCGGTCCCATGCTGGTCGTCGATCTCGGCGTGCCCCGTAACGTCGATGCCGCCGTGGGCCAGCTGGCGGCCGTGACCTTGCTGGACATGGACGATCTGAGTGCCTCGGTGGCCACCGCGTTGGGCGACCGCCAGGAGGAGTCGGTGGCGGCTCAGGCCATCGTGACCGAAGAGGTGGAGCGCTACCGCACGGCCAGTCGCCAGCGGGGAGCGGCGCCCATCATCGGCGCCCTGCGGGCCCGCCTCGAGTCGCTCCGGGAAGCGGAGTTGGAAAGTCACCGGGCCCAGCTGGCCGATCTCACCGAAGCTGAGTGGGAGCAGGTTGACGTGGCCACCAAGGCGGCCATGGCGAAGCTGCTCCATGAACCGACCATCCTGCTGAAGGAGACGGCCGGGACGCCGCGGGGTGAACGCCTGGTCGAGGCACTGCGCATCCTGTTCGATCTGTAGGGTCCCACCATGGACATGGTGACGTTGGCCACCCGGGGGTCGCCGCTGGCCCTACGCCAGGCCAACCTGGTAGCGGACGCCCTGCGTCACAGCCGGCCCGGGCTGGAAGTCAACGTTCTGGTGGTGCGCACCCAGGGTGACGTGGCCACGGCGCCGCTGGATCAGATCGGCGGCCAGGGCATCTTCGTGGCCGAGGTGGAGCTGGCGTTGGCCGACGGCCGGGCCGACATCGCCGTGCACTCGGCCAAGGATCTCCCTTCGATCATGCCGGACCACCTGGTCCTGGGCGCCGTGCCTGTCCGGGCCGACCCGCGCGATGCACTGGTCGGGTGCCGACTGGCCGACCTGCCCCCGGGCGGCCTGATCGCCACTGGTTCAGCCCGGCGGCGGTCCCAGTT
>Ga0302314_10023206_pt1 | contig 10136 bp, 8 predicted proteins | sample III_Palsa_N2_3_FD_200533 | JGI IMG/M metagenome (GOLD analysis project Ga0302314, IMG submission 200533) | Peat permafrost microbial communities from Stordalen Mire near Abisko, Sweden - III_Palsa_N2_3 | ecosystem: Environmental > Terrestrial > Soil > Palsa > Peat permafrost | place: Sweden...
AGTTGACCGCCAGGGTCCGCGAGCAGTTGTCTCAGCTTCCCGCCCAGTGCGGGGAGTACCCGGCGATGGCCTCGACGTTCGAGATCTCCCCGTGGCCGCAGGCTCAGACCAAATGACCCCGAACCCAAGAAGGGGTTCGGGGTCGCTGGTCAATCCGGTGTGCTGCGGCATCACCGGAAATCGGTGGAGGCAGGCCGCGCGGCCGGGATGGACCGTCCCGCGACGCCGCCGACGAGCGTGCCGATCGCCACGCCGATGGCCAGGTTGACGACCGCAGTGGCGATCTTGCCGTCAAGCACGGCGGTGGTGCCAAACGGGGCGGCCACCGCGATCGTCGTCACCAGGGCCACGATCCAGCCGAAAAACAGCTGCGGGCGCAGCGTGCCCAGCATCAGCAGACTGGCCAGTCCGGTCGCGGCCAGCGTTGCCCCGACGGCAACCAGGATCAGGGCGGTGGTGTGCACGTCGCCGTAGGCGCCGTCCTGCTGCGGGGCCAGCACCGGGACCTTGAACAGCCAGCGCGCGACCAGAACGCCGACCAGCGCGACGAGGCCGACGACGACCGCACTGGCCGCCCCGCCGGCCCACAGCTTCTGCTGGTCGACTCCGACGCCGACCCGGCGGTCGAAGCCGTCCGGCTCACTCGCCGTCATCGGGTCGTTCAGCAGCAGCGGCGCGTTCCGCGGCTCATAGTGGTGCAGCTCCTGCTCGGACACGTTCCGGGGCGCGAACTGCGGGATCTCCTGCTGGGGCGCGTACCGGGCGTCAATCCGGGTGGGCTCCGCCCGGCGGGCGTTGTGGTCGTTAGGGGTAAAGGTGGGGGTGCTCATTGTGTGATTCTCCGTTTCGCTGTCGCTTGTGCCGACATCTCTACTGTCGGTCTTACGGAGAGCGAAGTCCCTAGAGAAACTCCCTAGTTCGCTAGGGAGCGGACAGCACCGGGCCGGTCAGACGGTGGCCGGCTGCTGCCACTGGCCGACGAAGCGGCGCAGCTCCTGGCGTCCGCGCAGGCCGAGCTTGGCGTAGATGTTGCCGAGGTGGTATTCCACCGCCTTGCGGCTGACGAACAGTTCGGCCGCGACCTCGGGATTGGACAGTCCCCTGCCCACCAGGTGGGCGACCTCGGTCTCCCGGCTGGTCAGCGCCAGCACCGACTGTTTCCTGGCCGGTGCGCCCGGCAGGTGGCAGGCCGCCAGTTCCTCCTCGGCCTGAGCGACGAACGGCGCGGCCCGCAGCCCGCGGAACAGTTCGCTGGCCTGTCGCAGCCGCTCGATGGCCTGCCGCCGCTGGCCGGTGCGCCGCAGCAGCCGGCCGTGGGCGAGCAGTAGCCGGGCGGCATACACCGGACTGCGCGGACCGGGCGCGTCCTCGCCGCCGTCATAGCTCGACAGCGCCTCTTCCGGCGCGTTGCGCTGCTCGGCGAGCCAGCCGTCCAGCCAGGCCAGGGCCGGCGTCAGGTAGCTGACCGGGCCGCTGTCAGCCCGCAGCTGGGCCAGGACCGCGGCCGCCTGCGTCAGCTGGCCCGATCCGACCAGGCCCTCGGCCAGCAGCGGCCGCCACAGAACCGCGTAGATCCGGCTGCGGCCGTCCAGGGCGGCTCCGTCCTGCCATGGGCCCAGCGCGTCGGCCATGCCCAGGTAGTCTCCAGTCGCCTGGCAGACCAGGGCCCGGGCCATCGCCGCGTACACCCGTTCCTGGCCGTAGTCCAGGCTGGCCGCGGCCTCCTCGGCCAGCACGACGTGCCGTTCGGCCTCCTCGGCGGCGCCGCGGCCGGCCGGCACGCAGGCGGACGACAGGTGCAGCAGCGGCAACTCGAACTGGCGGGAGTGGATCGTCGCGGCGGAGAACCCCTGCTCGGCCGTGAGCAGCACGTCGTCCCACGCGCCGCCCAGGTACTGGGCCATCGCCAGGCAGAAATAGGCGCGCAGCCCCAGGGTGAGCGTCGCGCCTCCGCGGGCCAGTTTCAGGCTGGCGGTCAGGTCGGCCGTCGCCTGGTCCAGGTCGCCGGCCAGCATCCGGAACGCCCCGCGGAACGACAGGCCGTCGATGTCGACCGGGCCCACCCGGGCCGGGTCGGCCTCCAGGTGGGCCAGCTCGGCCAGGGCGGCGCGCGGGCCGGCTACCTGGCCGGCCCCGATGGCGATCAGGGTGCGGGTCTGGCTGGCGGCCGCCGGATCCAGCGTTCCGGTGCTCAGCGCCTGCCGCCCGAAGGCGATCACCTTCTCCCCCTCCCCCAGGAGCGTGTAGGTGCCCGACAACCGGTTGGCGATCAGCGCCGCCAGCGGCTCGCTGCCCGGGCTGTCCCTGGCCTGGTCGAGCGCCTCACGGAACCGCCGCTCGGCCTCGCCCAGCTGGCCCGTGGTGAATGCCATCTGGCCCAGTACGCAGCTGCGCAACGGGGACGGCGCCGCCGTCTGGACCCGCTCGCGCAGGGCCAGCCCCCGGGACTCCTCGACCAGCATGAGGTGCAGCGCGGCGGTCAGCAGCCGTCGTTCCCGGTCGGCCGGAGCCGGGGAAACGTCCGCGGCCCACTGCAGGTGGGTGGCGGCCAGCGCCAGCCGTCCGCGGGCCGCTTCCTCCCCCGCCCGTGCCTCCAGCCGGCCAGCGAGGTCCTCATCCGGCCGGTCCAGCGCGGCCACCAGGTGCTCCCACGATGCCGCCTCGCTGACCACCAGGGCCGCGCGGCCGTGCAGGACACGGCGCCGGCTGACCGAGATGCCGGCGTAGATCGCGTCCCGGACCAGCAGGTGACGGATCGTCACCGGGCAGGCGGGTTCCTCCGGCCACCAGTCGACCAGGCCTGAGGCGACGGCCGGCTCGATCGCCGCGCTGGGCGAGCCGATCTCCGCCGCCTGGCCCAGCTGAGTGAGCGGCAGCCGCAGGTTCAGCACCGACAGCATCTCCAGCAGGACCCGGGTTTCCGGCGGCAGCCCGCGCAGATGATCGCCGACGGCGCCCGCCAGCGACCGGGGCAGCGCCTGGCGTCCCAGCGCCGCGGGATCGAAGCCGGACCCTTCGCTCAGCAGCGTGCGCAGGTACAGCGGGTGCCCGCCGGTGTCCTCATACAGCCGCAGGACCACCGCATCCGCCACTGGCTGCGGCCGCAGCGCGGCCGCCAGCGCCGCTACCTCATCCAGGCCAAGGCCCTTCAGGGTAATCGGCAGCCGGTGCTCCGCACTCAACAGCAGCCGCTGCGCCGGCTCCGGCAGGCGGTCACCCGGCCCGCGGTAGGTGACCACGGCGAGCACCGGGTCCACCGACAGCCGCCGCAGCATGAATGTCAGGGCCTCCAGCGACTTGCGGTCGGCCCACTGCAGGTCATCGATCCGGATCGCCACCGGTCCCGCAGATCGCTGGTCTCCCACCATGTCAAGCAACCGCGCGCCGACCGCGAAGGATGAGACCGCCGAGCCGGCGCCGCCCACCGGCACGACCAGCTGGGAGTCACGTCCGGCCGCCCGCAGCAGCTGGTCCACCAGCCCGAAGTCCAGATCGGACTCCGCCTGGTCGGCCCGGGCCGCAACGACCCGCAGGCCGCTCCCGGTCAGGCAGTGCCGGGCCAGCGTCGTTTTCCCGATCCCCGGATCACCCTCGATGTCCACCAGCCACGGCTGCCCCGCCTCGACCTGGGCGATGACGTCGGCGATCCGGGCAAGCTCCACCGTCCGGCCCAGGAAAACCTCGGCCGGCTGCCGGTCTCGCACCGGGCCACCACCTCACTCCTGCCCGCGGCGTCGGCAAGCGGTCGAAAAGAGCGTAACCCGGCGCAGTGAAGTTAGGGAATCCTCCTGGGGATCGCGATCCCGGCCCAGCCGACAATGGATTTATCCGCACCGAGCAATCGAGTTGCCCGAAGGAGCCAGCTGATGCCCCTCTCGTTCGCCGGAGTGCTGGTCATCGCCCTGGTGGCGGTAGCGGTGCCGGTGGTGCTGAGCCTGGCCCCGCGGCTGCCCGTCCCCGGGGCGGTCCTCATGGTCCTCGCCGGAATCCTGGTGGGGCCCTCGGTGCTGGGCTGGGTGCACGTCAACGCCCCCATTCAGGTGCTGAGCGATCTCGGGCTGGGCATGCTGCTGTTCCTGGCTGGCCTGGAAATCGACGTGGATGGCTTGCGCGGGCCGCTGGGCCGCCTGGCGGCCCGGGCGTTCGGCGGCTCGGTCCTGCTCGCCCTGGCCTGTGGCTACTTGCTCAGCCTGGGCGTGGACGCCAAGCCCGTCTTCCTGGCCGTGGTGCTGGTGTCGACCTCGGCCGGCCTGCTCCTGGCGCTGCTCAAGGACGGTGACCTGCACCGGACACCGACCGGGCAGCTGGTCATGGCCGCCGCCGCGGTGGCCGAGATTGTCCCCGTCGTGCTGCTGTCGCTGCTGTTCTCGGCTACCTCGAAGACGACCGGGGGCAAGCTCAGCTCGCTGGCCGCGCTGCTCGCCCTGCTGGTGGTCGTCGGCCTGGCGCTCGGCCGGGTACGGAACCTGGCTGCCCTGGACCGCGTGCTCGACCGGCTGGAGGACCGCAGTGCCCAGCTGAGGGTCCGCGCCGCACTGACCCTGTCGCTCGCCTTCGCCTGGCTGGCGGGGCAGTTCGGTTTCGCGGCGATCCTCGGCGCGTTCGCCGCCGGGCTGCTGGTCAGGACCATCGAGCTGAACAACCGGACCCCGCATCCGCATTTCCAGGTCAAGCTGGAGGGCATCGGCTTCGGGTTCCTGGTGCCGATCTTCTTCATCACCACTGGCATCCAGTTCGACGTCAAGGCCCTGGTCCACCACCCGGCTGCCGTCGCCGAGGTACCGCTGTTCCTGCTCGCGCTGCTGCTTGTGCACGCAGTCCCCGCCCTGGGTTACGTCCGCCTCATCGGCCGTCGGCGCGCCGCGGCGGCCGGCCTGCTGCAGGCCACCAACCTCACCTTCGTGATCGTGGCCACCGAACTCGGCATCGCCTCCGGGAAGATCAGCCAGGCCACCGGGGCCGCCTTGCTGGTCGCCGGCCTGCTGTCGGCCAGCATCTTCCCCGCCCTCGCGGTCAGGCTGCTTCCGGCGGAAACCGCCGACCCGGTATCAATTCAACCGATCATATCTAGCCAGGATTCAACGGAAAACAATAGTGCGGCGAGTGATGAATAGTTGGCCGGCCTGATCCCGACCGGTCCGCGATCCCTAGGAACCAACAGCTAGGGAGTTTCCCCAGGGTTTTTGTTCTCGGCTCGATCGAAACTGGACTTACCAGCGAAGAACAACCCAAGGACACGGAGACCCCGTTATGAGCACCCAGTACTACACCAGCGACCGCCCGGCCACGAGCCAGAGCGACACCGGCTACCACGCCCCCCGCCCGGGCAACCAGGGTCCGTCCTGGTACCGCATCTGGGCGATCGTCATCGGCGGAGTCATCGCCGCGGCGCTGATCGTCCTGGCCGCCGTCGGCCTGAGCCACGACCACGCTGCCACCAGCAGCACCCCGGCCGCGTCCACCTCGGCCTCGGCCCCCGCTTCGGCCAACCCGGCCCAGCCGGCCACTCCGAACGCCCCGGCCGTTGTCCCGTCGGCGTCGGTGAAGAAGCTGCAGCAGGAACTGGGCCAGCTGAACTACTACGAGGGCTCAGTGGACGGGATCATGGGCCCGCAGACCATCGCCGCCATCAAGGACCTGCAGCGCCAGGCCAATCTCCCGCAGACCGGCACCATGAACGCCGCTACCCAGGCCGCCCTGGCCAACTACCTGGCCAACGGCAACAACCAGATGGCCGGCTGACAGCGCAGCCTCTCCCCCACTCCGCACCACGCAATGCCTGTAGGCCGGGACACCATCCCGGCCTACGAGCATTTCCATGGGGACCATCGCGTCAATGGCTCGAGACCGCGCAAATTGCCGCCAGCAGCCGATCGGCGGAAAACTGGCAACAGCGCCAGGAACTGAGCATTCTCCCGGTCCCCGGGCGGCCACTGCGATCTCAGCGGCCGGGAGACCGATATCTTTCCCGGACGGCCCGAGTTATAACAAGATCATGATCACAACGGATGAGCTGCGCCGGGTGCTCGGCCCGGTGGGTATCTGGATGCACTTGCCGGCCTGGAGTGGCCTCGACGCCGGATCCTTTGCCCGGGAAATCGAGGCGGCCGGCTTGACGTCGGTCTGGTACGGGCTGGTGAACTCGGCGGCGGACCTCGCGGAAGTCGAACGAGCCCTCGCCGCGACGGAGCGGCTGGTGGTCGGCACTGGTGTCGCCAGCATCTGGACCTGGCCGCCGGCCGGGCTCGCGGCCGCCATCCGCTCGCTGGCAAACTGCTATCCGGGCCGGTTCGTGCTGGGCCTCGGCGTGAGCCATGCGATCGCGGTGGAATCCGCCGGCCAGTCCTACGCCAAGCCGTACACGAAGATGACCGAGTTCCTGGACGAGCTGCCTGAAACCGGCGTGCCGCTCGTCCTGGCCGCTCTGGGGCCGCGCATGCTCACCCTGGCCCGGGACCGGACGGCGGGCGCGCACCCGTACTTCACCCCGGCCGAGCACACCCGGTTCGCCCGGGAGATCCTCGGCCCGGAGCCGCTGCTGATTCCCGAGATCGCGCTCGCGCTCGTGCCCGGCACCGACGGCGCTGCCCGGTCCCGTGCGTACGCCAAGCCGTACCTGACGCTGCCGAACTACACGAACAACTTGCGGCGGTTCGGTTTCACCGATGCCGACTTCGCCGACGGGGGCAGCGACCGGCTCTTGTCAGAAGTCGTTCCCTACGGACCCGATCAGTCGCTCGCCCGCATCGGCGACCACCTGGCCGCCGGGGCGGATCACGTGGTGGTGCAGCTGCTCGGCGAGGGCGACCAGTTCGGCCAGTTCGCTGCAGGCGACCTGAAGCCCCTGGCGGAGCTGACCGCCGGGCTGGGTTAGCGCCAAGGTGATTAATGGTCGTCTGCCAGCCCGCCGAATCGTTGAGCGTGGCCTGAACGACTGGGCGGCGGAAGCAAGTCCTGACCGCGGCCCTGGGTGCACGTTCCGGCTTAGCGGTCACGCCGGGGAGGAAGGAGAGCACTGCGATGGCTGAGCGCAACCGGGTCCGGCCGGACAGTTCCATCGTCGCGGTCCCGGCCCGCGGGGCCTGGATGGGCAACCGGGGCTGCCTGCACGAGGGACACGAGATCGTTCGGCCCTGGCGGCTGCGGGCCTGGATCACCTGCCGGCTGTCGTTCCGCGACCGCCGCGTTGCGCAATGGGCACCAAGACGCTACACACCGCTGTTCTTCCTCGACGAGGCGGTCGCCTTCGCCGCCGGGCACCGGCCCTGCGGTGAGTGCCGACGGCACGACTACCTGGCCTACCGGAATGCGGCCGGAGCCGTCACCGCGGGCGAGCTTGACGCCCGGCTGCACGCCGAGCGCCAGGCCGGCCCGGCTCACGTTCCCTGGCGCGACCTGCCTGACGGCGCCTTCGTGCTCGCACCTGAAGGACCTGCCCTGGTACTCGGTGACCGGCTCGTCGGCTGGGACGACGACGCCTACGCTTACGGCGCCACCGTGCGGCGGCCGCGCTCTGGCAGCGTCGACGTGCTTACCCCGGCGACGACGCTCGACGTCTTGCGCAACGGCGTTCCGGTCCAGGTTCACCACGCTGCCGGTCATGCAGGAAAGACGCTGACCGGCTAGCCCGCTCCCCCGCGGCTGCCATCGCACGTGCTTGTCGAGACGGCAGTGACCACCGCGGGTTAAGCGCGTCGGGGTACATTACCGGCGCAGCCGGGCGCGGATCATCGCCGGAAGCGCGGCACGTCCGGTAACCGGCTGGAACTGGTCGGAGGCCGCGCTCAGCGCGGCGTACTCACTGTCAGACAACTCGATCTCGGCCGCCGCGACGTTGCTTTCGAGCTGCTCGACGCTGGACGCCCCGGGAATGGCGGTGACCGCCGGGTGCCGGATCACCCAGGCCAGCGCGATCTGCGCCGGAGCGGCCTGGTGAGCGTCCGCCACTTCACGCAGCACCCCGATCAGATTGCTGGCGCGGTCGAGGTTCTCCGGCAGGAACAGCGGATTGCCGGCCCGGACGCGGTTGGCGGGACGGTTGGCCCGGTCGTAGCGGCCAGACAGCAGGCCCTGCGCCAGCGGGCTGTAGGCGATGATGACCCGCCCGGCCTCGGCCGCGAACGGCAGCAGCTCTTTCTCGGGCGCGCGGTCGGCGAGGCTGTAGCGGACCTGGTTGCTGAGCACCCGCCCGCCGAGCGCTCGCTCGGCGGCCTGCCAGCGGGCCAGCGGGTAATTGCTGACGCCGACCTCGCCGACCAGCCCGACGCGCTGCATCGTGCTCATGCCCCGCATGATCGTGCTGTCAGCCACCAGCGGGTTCGGCCAGTGCACCTGATACAGGTCGATCCGTCGCGTGCCCAGCCGACTGGCGCTGGCCACGGCGCGCTGCTCCACGATTGGTGCCAGCGGCAGAGCCGGAAAGAGCTTGGTCGCGAGAAAGACCGGTGACTCCGGCTGCTGCGCGAGCGCCTCGCCCAGAATCCGCTCGCTGCGCCCGAAGCCGTACATCTCGGCGGTGTCGAACAACGTCACGCCGAGGTCAAGCGCGCGACGGACAATGTCGCGGGCTTGCTGCCCGGCGTAATCGTCCCCGTATCCCCATTCCCTGGCGCCGAACTGCCACGTGCCCAGGCCGATCTTGGAGATCCTCGGGGCCGTATCGATGTCGAGATACCGCATGCCGCGTCCTCTTCCCCTCTGCCGGCGAGCGAACGCACGAGACATGCTCTCGCCGGTCCCGGGTCACTTTCCCAACGGCTGGGTCCTGACTCATGAGTGAGGGCACTTTTATCGTGGACGCGATGATCACACCGGCATTTTCCGATGACGGCTGACTCCAGCACCGGCCCGACGGGCCGGGAGCAGGAGCTGAACCAGCCGAGAACATCTCCAGGCTCAGGCCGCGGCTTAAGCTGCCGCGGCTTAAGAAGTTGTCCGCCCGGACAGGCAAAACTCGTTGCCTTCTGGGTCGAGGAGCACGAAGTGGCCGTCGTGTTCCTCAAGGATGCTGGCGCCCAGCGCGGTGAGGCGTGCGATCTCGGCGTCGAAGGAGTCACATCGCAGGTCGAGATGGATGCGGTTCTTGACGGTCTTCGGCTCGCAGACCAGCTGGAAAAACAGACGCGGACGCGCGCCAGGTGCCTCGACGAGGACTGTCGGGTCGTCCTCCGGGTCAGTGATGCCGTTCATGCGCAGGCGGTCAAGTTCCGCCTGGTCGTAGGGGGCGACCTGGTAATCGTCGAGGACTGCGGCCCAGAACCGGGCGATCGAGGCGGGATGACGGCTATCGAATACCACATCGTGAATGCGAGCCATGTCCGCGATCCTGCCACCTGCTGCCGTCACGAGCACGGCAGCGCTCGTGCCTCCGGGATCAGCGGGTCACCCTGCGGGCACTATAGAGGTGTGCGGGTCGCGATCCTGGGACCACTTGAGGTCCACAACGACAGCGGGACGCCGGTGGCGGTCGCCGGCGTGTGACTGCGCAGTCTGATCGCCCGGCTGTCGCTGGCGGGCGGGCAGCCGGTGAGCACCGGCGCGCTGGCCGAGGCGGTCTGGGACTACGCGCTCCCCGCCGACGTGGCGAACGCGCTGCAGACCCTGGTCTCGCGGGCCCGCAAGGCACTGGGCGAGGCGGCTGGCGTTGAGCAGTCGGCGGCCGGATACCGGCTGGCGGTCGCGCCCGACGACGTGGACGCGCTGCGATTCGAGCGGCTCGTCGCCGAGGGGGAGGTGGCGCAGGCCCTGGCGCTGTGGCGCGGCCCGGCCCTCACGGATGCCGGGGACTTCGCCGAGCCGTTCGCCCGCCGCCTTGAGGAGCTGCGGCTGGAGGCGACGGTCACCTTCCTGACGCGGGAACTGCAGGCTGGCCGGGCCGCCGCCCGCGCCGGCGAGCTGGAGGCGCTGGTCGTCGAGCATCCGCTGGATGAGAAACTCACCGGGCTGCTGATGCGGGCGCTGGCCGCTACTGGACGCCAGGCGGATGCCCTCGCCGCGTACCAGGCGCTGCGGGGCCGGCTCGGCGACGAGGTCGGCATCGACCCGGGACCCGAAGTGCGGGCCGTTCACCTGGAGGTACTGCGCGGGGAGATTGCCCCGGCGACCGCGCCCGCCGCCCGCGCCGGCACGAACCTGCG
>Ga0302314_10023209_pt1 | contig 10135 bp, 4 predicted proteins | sample III_Palsa_N2_3_FD_200533 | JGI IMG/M metagenome (GOLD analysis project Ga0302314, IMG submission 200533) | Peat permafrost microbial communities from Stordalen Mire near Abisko, Sweden - III_Palsa_N2_3 | ecosystem: Environmental > Terrestrial > Soil > Palsa > Peat permafrost | place: Sweden...
TGATGTCGGACCTCACGATGCTTGACACTGCGACCTTCGTGCTTGCCGCAAAGGCGGACTTGAAATCCGAGGACATGCGCCGGCAACTGCCGACGCAATCGAAGATCGGTCCCGTCGAAAAGATTCGCGATCTGGTGAACCTGCAACTGCCGGGCATTGGAGTATCGCCGATGGCGGTCGCGCCGCGCCAATTGCCGTACACGTCGGGCTTCCTCTACTTCGAGTGCGACAGAAACGCACCGATGTGGCGCATGTTGAAGACATCAGGCGGGATCGCGATGCATTTTGGTAGCGGCTTCCCGGGTCTCGACCTGCAACTGTGGGCGGTACGCGCATGACAATGACCAACGACAATTCCAGCGGCGCGACCGAGCGCGGCGATGCCACGATCGTGCGCCCGCAGCGCGCAGGCAACGCGAATACGGACGGAAGTTCCAATGCTCAAGCGGACGAACTTCCGCGCAACGTGTCGCCTCCGCCGCCGACGTCGCGCCTGACGCCAGAGCGGGGATCCCACCCGTGGCAATCGACTGGCAGGGTAACGTCGTTCGCGGAGCTAGGGGACTTTCTGAGCGGCGTCGCCAATCCGCTCGTGCGCGCCGCTAATCCACTGCTCTTGCTCACCGTGCAATTGCGGCACAGCGTGTCGTCGCCCGCCGACATCAGCCGTCTGCGCGAACAGGCCGTCGCACAGGTGCGCAGCTTCGAGCGTTATGCGCAGAGCGCGGGCATCAGCACGCAAACAATCATGGCTGCGCGCTACGTGCTGTGCACGATGCTGGACGAGTCGGTCAACAACTCACCGTGGGGCGAGCTGAGCGGCTGGGCGCAAAATACCTTGCTCGTGACCTTCCACGGGGAGGCCTATGGCGGTGCGAAGTTCTTTCAGATCCTCGACCGCCTGAGCGCCGACTTCTCGCGGCATCTCGACCTGATCGAGCTGATGTACATCTGTCTCGCCTTGGGCTTCGGCGGACGCTACCTCGTGGAGCCGGGCGGCCTCGCGCGTCTGCTCGACATTCAGGACGATCTTTATCGACGCATTCGCGGCCTGCGCGAAGCGCCCGCCTCGGAGCTTGCGCCGCATTGGCGCGGCGTAGAAGACCGCCGCAATCCTGTGATGCGGCATGTGCCGCTGTGGGTAGCGGCGTCGGCTGCAGCGCTCGTGCTGCTCGGTACGTTCCTGGTGTTCTTCACCAAGCTCAATGCGCTTGCCGACCCGGTTAGCGCACAACTTGCCGCGATGGGTCTGGAGAACACGCCGCCGCCGCAGATGGTCGCGACGCCTGCACCCGCGTCCGCACCCGTCACGCTCAAGCAACTGCTCGCACCCCAGGAGCAAGCCAGCCAGCTGACCGTGGACGAGCAGTCCGACGGTGGCGACACGGTGCGTCTTGCCGCAGCAGAGCTGTTCCCATCCGGAGGCGCGGACATCGCGCCCGACGTCGCGTCACTCCTGCATCGGATCACGTGGGCGCTTAACCAGGTGAAGGGCCGCGTGATCGTCGTCGGCCATACCGACGACCAGCCCGTGCGATCGCTGTCTTTCAAGGACAACTTCGCGCTGTCGACGGCGCGCGCGCAGAACACGCAGCAGATTCTCGCGCAGGGTCTCGATGATCCACGCCGCCTCGAAGCGAGCGGCGCCGGATCGTCGCAGCCGATCGCGACGCCGGCCGACCTGCCGGCGAACCGCGCGCGCAATCGGCGCGTGGAGATCTTGTACATCCCGGAGCACTGAACCCATGAACACGCTGAAAACCTGGGCGACGTCGCGATGGTTCAGCACCGCGATCGGCTTGCTCTTGATCGCCGCCCTTATCTGGCTGGGCGGCCCCTATCTCGGCATCGGCGGATGGCAGCCGCTCGAAAGCGCCGCGGCCCGGATCGCGCTGATCCTGGCAATCGTGCTGGCCTGGCTGCTCGCTGAGCAAGTGACGCAATGGCGCGCGCGGCGCAAGACCTCGCAGTTGGCGGGAGACCTGGCGGGCCAGGACGCCCAGCTTACGGCCGACGATCCCGGCAGCGCCGAACGCGAGCAGTTGCAGCGGCGCTTTCGCGAAGCAATCGATACCTTGCGCAAGACGCGCAAGAACGGCGGCAATCTCTACGCGCTGCCGTGGTATGTGGTGATCGGGCCGCCAGGCGCGGGCAAGAGCACGCTGGTGCAGAACTCCGGGCTGGATTTCCCGCTGTCGGAGCGCTTCGGCAAGGAGGCGCTGCGCGGCATAGGCGGCACGCGCAACTGCGACTGGTGGTTCACAGACGAGGCCGTGTTTCTCGACACGGCGGGCCGCTACACAACGCAGGATTCCGATGCGGCCGCCGACGCGTCGGCGTGGCAGGCGTTTCTGTCGCTGTTGCGCCGCTATCGCCGGCGCCGTCCGCTGAACGGCGTGATCGTGACAATGAGCGTGTCCGACCTGCTGACGTTGGACGAAGACGCGCGTCAGCAGCACAGCCGCGCCGTAAGACGTCGTCTGGATGAAATCGCGCTGCGCCTGAAGGTGGCGGTGCCGGTGTACCTTGTGTTCACCAAGTGTGACCTCGTGGCGGGCTTCACCGAGTTCTTCGACGATCTCGGGCCCGAGCTACGCAGTCAGGTGTGGGGCATGACGTTTCCCGTCGATGCAAGTATTGACGGCAGCGCCAGCGCGCGCTTTGCGGGCGAATTCGATCTGTTGCTGGAGCGTCTCAATACGCGGGTGATCGAGCGTCTGCACGGGGAGCGCGATCGCAGCCGGCGCGCCGCGGTGCTCAGTTTTCCGCAACAGCTCGGCGCGTTTCGCAAGATCGCGCAGCAGTTTGTCGAAGGTGCGTTCGGACGTCATGAGTACGGCGAATCGCCGCTGTTGCGGGGCGCTTATTTGACCTCGGGCACCCAACAGGGCGCGCCGATCGACCGGATGCTGAGCGCGGTCGCGCGCACCTTCGGCGTCGACGCGGCACGCGTGCAGGGCGGCGCCGTGCAGCGCCGGACCTTCTTTGTGGAACGGCTGCTGAAGGAAGTGCTGTTCCGCGAGTCGGGCCTCGTCGGCACCAATCCGCGGTTCGAACGGCAGAAGCTCCTGATGCAGGCCGGCGCCTATTTTGGCATCGCGCTCGTCACGGCGTTGCTGATCGCGGGCTTCGCGGCGAGCTACGCGCGCAACCGTCTCTACGTCGCGCACGTGCAGGACACACTGCAAGATCTGCCGCCCGCCAGCAGCCTCGCCGGCACACCCGATATGAAGGCGTATTTCGCGCGTGCGCTCGCGCGCCTCGAGGTCATCTCCGGCGCGGAGGACGTCGCGACCCAGTATCAGGGACATCCGCCTTGGCCAATGCGGTTCGGCCTGTTCCAGGGGCGCGCGCTCTCCGAGCAGACGCATGCCGCGTATCTGCGCGAACTCGACGGCACCCTGCTGCCCGGCATCGGCGTGCGCTTCCGGGAGGGACTCAGCGCCAGCGCGAACGACCCACAGGCACTCTATGACTACCTGAAGGGCTATCTGATGCTGGGCCAGCCGCAGCATTTCGACCCCGCCGAACTTGCCGCGCTCGCACGCATCGAATGGCTGCGGATGTTCCCGGAAGACCCAACGATTCAAAAAGCACTTGACAAGCATTTTTCCGCTCTCATAGACGATCCGGTGAAGCCGCGCGCCTTGACGCTCGACAACGCGCTGATTGGGCAGGCACGCTCGACGCTGAAGACTGCCGATCTCGCGACGCTCATCTACGGCAGCGTGCAGCTCGACGCGAATCGTTCGGGTGCGCCGGAGGTGCGTCTCGACCAGTCGCTCGGGCTACTTGGCAACGTGTTGAGCCGCAAGAGCGGCGCGCCGCTCTCGCAGCCGCTTCCTGCGCTGTTCACGAGGCCGGTATTCGCGGCCGAAGTGAACGGCGGAATCGATCGCTCAGTGGATGGCTTCGTCAAAGACTACTGGGTCTTCAACGCAAGCAGCATCGATCCGCTTGCGCGATCAAGCTATGAACATCAGGTGCTGGCGTTGTACGAGCAGGACTACATCAAGGCCTGGGACACGCTGCTCGCAGACCTGCAACTTCAGCCGGTGTCCAACCTTCAGGGTGCCAGTGCGCTGGCCGCGAAACTGTCGGGTCCGAGTTCGCCGCTGAAAGCGTTGCTGCATCTCGTGTACGACAACACCAGCAACATGCTGAGCGTGTCGACTGCTGACGGCGCATCGCCGGCTTCATCGGCAATATCAGCGTCGGCGGTAGGCGCGCAGGCGGCGTCAGTAGGCGAGAACCTGGTCGCGAGACGCGCGGCGAACACGCGTCTTGTGGGCGAACTACGCGATGCGGGTGCTACGCTGCCGGACGGCTCTCCATCTGCCAAGCCGAGCTCGGGCTTCGGCTCAGGCTCGGGAGAGGCACCGGCCAGCCAGCCAGGCGCCGCCATAGAGGCGCATTTCGCCCAGTTGAACCAGATGAGCGTGGGCACGCCGGGCTCGACGCCGCTCGATCAGATGACCACCGTGCTGGACCAGCTCGGCAAGAACCTGCTGACGATGACCGACCTGAGCGCGCCCGGCGCGCAGAACAACCCCGCCTTGCTCGCGGCGCGCCAGGAGAGTGAGCAGTTGCCACCCCAGATGGCCTCGCTGATCTCGGGCCTGACGGGCAAGAGCGTGGATCTGGTCGCGAGCGGAAGCAGTGCAGCGCTCGCCAGCCAGTTCCGTGAAGCAGCGGGCAACGACTGTGCGAGTTTCGTCGGAGGCCGTTATCCATTCGCGTCGAACAGCACATCGGATATTCCGGTGCAGAACTTCGCCGAGCTGTTCGGCAACGGCGGACGGTTCGACAGTTTCTTCAAGTCGACGCTTTCGAAATCCGTGGATACGAGCGGCCGCAACTGGCGCTGGAAGCCCGGCGAGCCGGCCGGCCCCGATGCCGTGCTGAGCGGAGCGCAGATCGCCGACGCGATTCGCCAGATCTATTTCCGCAACGGCGCGCAATTGCAGGTCGGCTTTACGCTGCTCGCGCCGCAACTCGATCCGGCGATCGCGAAGCTGACCGTCGAGATCGATGGCCAGAAATACGACTACGCGGCCAACGGTCCCGCCAGCATGTCAATGGCGTGGCCTGGACCGCAACCCGGGCACGTGGTCGTCAGTGCGTTCGATTCATCCGGACAGGCAGTCGGCACGCCGCTGAAATTCGATGGCGACTGGGCCTTCTTCCACGCCCTCGACGCGGCGCACCTGCAGAAGCAGGGCGGTCTGAACTATCTCGCGACCTTCGACTTCGGCGGTCATGCAGCGAAGGTGCCGATTGCGCCCGCGAGTCTCAATAGCCCATTCCTCAACGACGAAGTCCGGCGTTTCAGGTGCCCGCGATGAACGCTGGAGTCGGCTTCTTCGGCAAGCTCCCCGGCGCGGGCGATTTCGTTCAGAGAAGGCTACCGTCCGCATTTGTTGACGCCTGGGACCGGCATTTCCAGCGCGCGCTCGAAATCGGACGACGCGAGCTCGGCACACACTGGGACGCCGCCTGGAACAAGGGCGCGGCATGGCGCTTCGTCCTGCCTGCGCCGGTTTGCGGCAACGTCGCGTGGGGCGGCCTGATCGGACCCGCCGTCGACCGCCTCGGCCGCGCCTTTCCAATGGTGCTGGCTGCGCCCTGTGGCGTCGATGTCGCTCTCCTGCTCGGCAATCACGCGTGGTTCGACGCCCTCGAGCGTGTCTATCGCAGCGCGCGACACGAGGTCGTGAGCGTCGAGACCTTTGATGTTCGCGTAGCGGCATTGTCAGGCCCGCTGACGCGCGCGCAACCGGCAATGGACAGGGCTGCACTCTGGCGCGCCTTGCCGTGGGACAGCGGCCAATGGCAAGTGACCATGCCCGAAGGCGCGGCCGTCGAGATGATGCTGGCCGAAGCATGGTCGCAGCTCGGCAAGCGGCCGGGACCGTGGTGCCTCTGGTGGACCGAAGGCGCCGCGCGCCTGCTGGCGACGCGCGGCTTGCCGCTGAGCTATACGGCGCTGCTTGAACCGCTAGCGCTGGATGTAGGTGATGCGGGCGATGCGCTGCACGAATTCGGCACATCTTTCGTTCGCCAGCGGGAGCCTGTCGGGTTCCCTGAGGATGATCACGACCAATGGCATGAGCTGATCAAACCGCCCGACGAGCGCGATGCGCCGGTTGTCGACCGCGTAGCGTTTGCCGCTCCCCGTTCGCCGATCGTGGGCGTTCAGGCGTCGCCCGAGAGCGAAACGCCCGCCGCCCATGCAGCGGACACCGGCGACGCATTGCTGCTGCTCGACGATGGCCGCACGCTGGTGCTGAGCGCCGACGATGCGCCTTTTCATCCGAATCAACGTGCAGCGCGCGCGATCCGCGCGGCGGCGCGGCAGAGTGCGGCGGATCTGCACGGACTGCGGGCAGGGCTGTTGGCGTCACACGTGCAACTGCGCGTTGGCCGGCACGAGTCGCGTGACACGCAGCATGCAGCGACAGAAAACGGCGCTGCTCTAATCGCGCGCTTCGACTCGCCACAGGTGGAGTTGCTGCGGGTCGGCGCGGCAGCGGCCTGGCACTGGCGGCGGGGCCAGTTGCAGCCGCTGTTCGTCGAGCGGGCGGCGGGCGCGGGCGGCGAGTTCGATGATCTGCTGTTCAGCGATGCATGGCTCGCGATGCCGGGCATCGGGACCGCCGAAGACCCGGATTGCGACGAGTCGTGCGTGACGCTCGAGGATGGCGACCGCCTTTTGCTGCTGGTCACACGCGCGCTCACCCAGCTTCCGCAAACGTGTATTGCCGACGCGCTTGCTCTGGCCACAAACGAGGACGCCCGCCGGCATCTCGCGATGTGTGCGGGCCTCGGCGCGCAGCCTGCTCAATGGCCGCTGGTCGTGATCGGAGGAGGTTCATGACGACGCAATATTGCTCCGCCGGCCGCACCGAGACAGGCAAGGTACGCCGCCGTAACGAAGACGCGATCCTGGTTCGCGAAGACGTCGGATTGTGGGTCGTGGCCGACGGTCTGGGCGGCCATTCGGATGGCGACTTTGCGAGCGCGCTGATCGTCGAGCGGCTCGGGGCCTTGACCCGCGAAGGCGACGTCTTCGACTTCATTGCCGCGGTCGAAGATAGTCTGCAGCAGGTGAACACCGAACTGCGCGACGCCGCCGTCGTGCGACAAACCGACGTGATCGGGTCGACCGTCGCGCTGCTGGTTCATGACCCGCAGTTCCTGCTGTGCGGCTGGGTGGGCGACAGCCGTGTGTACATGCAGGAAAACGGCGCGCTGACGCAACTCACCCGCGATCACGTGCATGGTCAACCGGTCGACGTCACGCATTTCGGACGACGCACGCCGGCCGGCGCGGGCACGGGTGTACTGACCCGGGCTGTCGGCGTAGACGAGACGCTTCATCTCGACTGGGCCGTTGCTGGCAATCGTCCCGGCATGCATTTCCTGCTGTGCTCCGACGGCATCAACAAGGAGTTGAGCGACGAGGAACTGTCGGCGGCCTGTCGCGAGCAGCACGGTCCGCACCAGCAAATCGAGCATCTGTTTGCGCTTGCTCTCGAGCGCCGTGCGCGCGACAACATCTCCGCCGTCATCGTGCGGCTCGAAGCATCTTGAAATCGCCACCATGATCCATCTGGACCCTCTCATTACTGCTTATCGCGCGCGCACGCTGAAGCTGGCGGCGTTGCTCGACGCCTTCTGGACACGTTGTGCGAGGCTGGCTGGAGAGCTTCGCAGCGGGTGGGCACCCGTGCGACCGGTCCCGCGCGCAGTTGCGTCAGCGTCTGCACGGACGGCCGGAACCGCATCGGCATCGGTGCGCCATGAAGACGGCATGACCATCGTGCAGCCCGCGCTGCCGGTCAGCGGCAACGTGAGCTCACCGGATGATCCTGGCGGCCATAGCAATCAAAAGGATCGAAGCGATACGTCGGACGCCGTGGAGGCGAACAGCGAACGTCGGCCGGTTCACGACGACGCGACCGTGGTGAAACCCGCGAGCGGTCCAGCCAGCCAATCAGTGAGCCGCTCGACTAGAAGCAGCCTGTCGGACAGCAGTGCGGAGCGCGAAGGATGGCAACGCGTGGCGCAAGCGCAGGGCAGCGAGAACGCCCGCGTCGGCATGCTCCTCAAGGGACGCTTCCTGCTCGAACGCGAGCTGGGACGTGGTGGCATGGGCGTGGTCTACCTCGCGCGCGACGAACGCAAGGTCGAAGCGCGCGACCGCGATCCCTACGTCGCGGTCAAGGTGCTCAACGACGAATTCCGCCGCCATCCCGATTCGCTGATCGCGCTGCAGCGCGAGGCACGCCGGGCACAACGGCTCGCTGATCACAACATTGTCCATGTCTACGATTTCGACAAGGACGGCACGATCGTCTTCATGACGATGGAGTACATCGAGGGCACCGATTTGCGTACGCTGATTCGCGAGCGCGCTTCTGCGGGCATGCGATTCAGCGACGCATGGCCGCTTATCGAGGGCATGGCGCGTGCGTTACAGCGCGCGCATGCGAGCGGCATTGTGCATTCCGACTTCAAGCCCGGAAACGTGATGATTGCGCGCGACGGCGTGCCGAAGGTATTCGACTTCGGCATCGCGCGCGCGGGGAAATCGGCCGCCGGTGCGGCGGGCGAGCAGACTGTGTTCGACGCCGGCACGCTCGGTGCGCTGACGCCGGCTTACGCGAGTCTGGAGATGATCGAAGGCGCGCATCCGGCGTTCCGCGACGACGTTTACGCGCTCGGGTGCGTGATCTTCGAGCTGCTGACAGGGCGGCATCCGTTCGATCGCCATAGCGCCGACGCCGCGCTGAAAGAGGGGCGCGAGCCGCCGACTGTGCCGGGGTTGTCGCGGCGTCAGCAGCGGGCCTTATGCGCCGCAGTGGCCTTTCACGGTCCCCGGCGCTTGCAAAGCGTCGATGCGTTGATCAAAGGATTGCAGCGAACGAATCCGCGCGAGCGGCTGGCGCCGTATTTCGCGAGCGCGGTGACCGTTGCGTTGCTGGCTGCGGGCGGTTCTGTCCTGCACAACCACATCCGCCATCGCCAGATCGACTCGGTGGTCGCCCGTTTCTCCAATGCCAACCCGAATCATTATGCGAACGAGGATCAGGCGATGGCCGCGCTCGACGCGCTCGGCGAGGATGAGCGCGAACATCTCGTCCTCGACCAGACCGATACGATTCAACGTTTCCTCGAGGATCGCCTCGACGCGTACTGGAGTCCCGCGCTCGGCCGGATGGACTACGCGGCGGCCCGGCATGTGTTCCAGTTGCGTGATCGGCTACGCCTGTTCTCGCCCCGGTTCGACGCACGGCGCAGACAGATTGACGACGATCGCAGCGCCATGCTGGGCAAACTGCGCGGTAGCCTCGACGACGCGATCGACCGGGATGCGTTGTTCGAAGACCAGCCCGGCAGTGCCGCCGACATCCTGAATCGAATCCGCGCGCTAGACCCGGACAGCGTGTTGAAGAACGAGAAATTGGAGTCGAAGTACGACGCCGCGATCGGACAGTCCATCGACCTGGACAGATTTGACGAAGCGCGCTCGCGGATTGCGCTCGCGATGCAGCTGTTCCCGGCGTCCGGGCCTTTGATGCAGCGCCAAGACCAGTTGAATTCGGCAATGGCTTTCGCTGACGCGCACCCCGACGAGCGAACGAATCCGATGAGTCTCGCCGACGCGCGCAACGCGCTACTCCAGCTCGCCGCGCATCCCGCGACCAATAACGAGTGGCTCGACGCGGTAACCAATGCGATGTCGGCGTTGCAGAATGACGATTCGCCCGAAACGGAGAAGGCTATCGGTGCGCTTGCCGCCGGCGTCGTCAAGGAGGCCGCGCAGGTGACCGATCCAGGACAGGCGAAGCAGCACCTGGATCAGCTCGAATTGGGCCTGCGTTATGATCCGCATTTACCGGCGCTCGCGCAGCAGCGCGATCGGATGCAGGCACTGCTGCAAGACCAGAAGATCGACCAGCAGATCGCCAGTGGCGACGCCGCTTCCCTGAACGATGCAGTGCGCGCGGCGTCTGCGGCGAACGACGGCGAACGTGCCCTGCGTGCATTGAACCGGTTGCGGACATTGCAGCCGGCCGACGCCTTCGTTGGTGGAGAAGGCCCGCAACTCGTCGCCCTCTCGTTTCTCGGC
>Ga0302314_10023210_pt1 | contig 10135 bp, 3 predicted proteins | sample III_Palsa_N2_3_FD_200533 | JGI IMG/M metagenome (GOLD analysis project Ga0302314, IMG submission 200533) | Peat permafrost microbial communities from Stordalen Mire near Abisko, Sweden - III_Palsa_N2_3 | ecosystem: Environmental > Terrestrial > Soil > Palsa > Peat permafrost | place: Sweden...
AATGAACTGGATCCGCGCCAACGTGTTGCACAATCGCGCCCCGTTGGAGCCGTCGCAGCAGCGCAAAATCCTAGCCCAACTCGTGCAGGCTCAAGTGTTTGAAGAATTCTGCGCCGACAAGTTCTCCGCCGCGACGCACTTTTCCCTTGAAGGCGCCGAGTCGCTCATTTGCGGGTTGGATTCGATTCTGGACCGCGCCAGTCAGCACGGCGTGTTGGCGCTGGAAATGGGCATGGCGCACCGCGGCAGGCTCAACGTGCTCGCCAACGTGCTTGAGATTCCGCTGTCGGCGCTGCTCGACCGATTCGAGCGTTATCTCGACGACTTGGACTGGCTGCCCAACAACTCTGACGACGTGCGGTACCACCTCGGCGCCAGCGTGCTCAGGCAAACCTCGCCCGACAGCCCCGCGGTGCGCCTGTCGCTTGCCGCAAACCCGTCACACTTGGAAGCAGTCAACGGCGTCGTGCTGGGCAAGGCTCGGGCGCGGCAGTTTCTGATTGCGCACCGCGACCGCGCCTCTAAGGAAGCGCGTCCAGACGCCGAGGCCAGACGCAAAGTCATGCCTTTGCTTTTGCACGGCGACGCGTCGTTTTTTCAAGGCTCGGTGCGAGAAAGTCTGGGGTTTTCCAATTTGCGCGACTACACCACTGGTGGCACGGTGCACGTGATTGTGAACAACCAGATTGGCTTCACGACACTGCCCAAGCAGGCGCACAGCTCGACGTACTGCAGCGACGTTGCAAAGTCGGTGGGCGCGCCCGTGCTGCACGTCAACGCCGACTCGCCCGAGGACGTCGTGCGCGCCTTTGCCCGCGCAGTCGACTACCGCCAAGAGTTCGGCGGCGACATTGTCATCAACCTGTGGTGCTACCGTCGGCGCGGGCACAACCAGCGCGACGCGCCCGAGGTCACGCAGCCTGCCATGTACAGCGCCATTCGCAAGCACCCCACCGTGGCGCGCAAGTACGCCGCTGCGCTGGGCGTGGACGCAGACGTGGAGCTTAGGCAAACGCGCTCGGACATTGAGAGCCGCGTGCTCGCGGTGCAGCGCGAGTTGCTGCGCGCCATGTCGGGCAAGGACGCGGCCTTCCTGGGCGACGACAACACCGAGACGCGCGTGCGAGCGCTGTGGAATGAGCGCCAGGCCAAGGACGACCCGGGCCGCGTGGTGCGCGTGGCCGACTGCTTTGGGGGCCGCGACGAGAGGCAGTCGGGCGTCCCCGTTGAGCGGCTGGCACGCATCGCGCAGCGCATGTTCGCGCTGCCCGCCGAGTTTAGCGCACACGCCAAGGTGGCGCAGGTGATGGAAAAACGGCTGCGCACCGTGGCTACGGGCGACGGGGTGCGCTGGGACACTGCCGAGGCGCTGGCTCTAGGCAGTCTGCTGCTCGACGGCGTGGACGTTCGCCTGGCTGGACAGGACGTGGAGCGCGGCACGTTTAACCAGCGCCACGCTGTGCTGTACGCGCTCGGCGCGGACGGTAATGAGACATCGTACGAGCCGTGGACGGCGCTGCTGGGCGAGAAGCCCACATCGCCGACGCGCGTGGGCATGCTGAGCGTGGTCAACTCGCCGCTGTCGGAGGAGTCCGTGCTGGCGTTTGAGCACGGCTACAGCCTATACTCGAGCGGCGTGCTGGGGATTTGGGAGGCGCAGTTTGGCGACTTTGCCAACTGCGCGCAGACGGTCATTGACACGTTTCTGGCCAGCGGGGAGGAAAAGTGGGCGCGCCAATCGGGTCTCGTGCTGCTGCTGCCCCACGGCTTTGACGGCCAGGGGCCGGACCACTCGTCGGCGTTCATCGAGCGCTTCCTCGCGCTCTGCAGCGAGGACGACGCGCCCGCGCCTGCCGTGCTCGAGGGCGAGGAGGACTCGAGGGCGTCGCGCATGGGCGTTAACATGGTCGTCGCCAACCCGTCAACGCCCGCGCAGTTCTTTCACCTCCTTCGCCGCCATGTCATTGCCGACTTCCGCAAGCCGCTCATCGTGTTCACGCCCAAGTTCCTGCTGCACCACATCCCGTGCACGTCCAAGCTGGACGACATGGCGCCTGGTACGCAGTTCAAAGTCGTGCTGCCCGACGACGGCCAGGGCGGGCGGCCGCTGCGGCGCATCGTGCTGTGCTCGGGCAAGTTGTGGTTCCACCTCGCCGAGGAGCGCGCCAAGGCCGACGCCCAAGGCGACGTCGCCCTCGTGCGCGTGGAGCAGCTGGCGCCTTTTCCCTTTGCCGCGCTGAAGCGCGAAATCGCGAGGCTGGATCCGCACGGCCGCGCCGACGTCGTGTGGGCGCAGGAGGAGCCCAAGAACAAGGGCGCGTGGGCGTTTGTCGCACCCAGGCTCGCGCACGTGCTCGGCCCCTCGCAGGCCGCGGCACGCTACGTGGGCCGGCCGCCGTCGGCGAGCCCGGCCACCGGCTCGTACAATAGGCACAAGCGCGAGCTGCAGCGCCTCATTGACCGCGTCTTGTTTTGAAACGGCTTCTGCCTCGTCGTCGCGCGGTTTCGCGTGGTACACGTGTTAAAAACTCCCTCGCGACTACTGCCTGCTACTTTTTTTCTTTTATGAAAAACAAAAAAAACCGCCGCGCGCTAGGCCAAAAAGTCTGGCTGCTGTAGCACGACGACGACGTGCTCCTGCGAGCGGCGGCGCGCCTGCCGCACCGGCGACGCTTTGGCGGTCAACTCCGACTCGGACACGCGCCCCAGGACACCGTCCAGCGGCGCGCCGCGCTCTGCGTCGTCGCCGTCCCACACGGGCCCTTGGCTGGGCTGCACGGCGCCGTCGTGCTTCCTGGCAAAGCCGGCGGCAGCGGCGCGGCTGCGAAACCGGTGACGGACGTCTACCACGAGCTCGCTCATGCTCGGCGCCGACGCGAGACGGCGCCTGCGGCTGTACGCCACCGCCGCCACGGCTGCGAGCGCCACGCAGCCGACCACACTGCCCGCGGCGGCGGCGCCGTCGACGGACGACGAGCCGGGTTTGAAAGACTCAATGCCGCCGTTTGCCGGGTCGTCGGACACGTCATTGCTGGTGACGCGCGAGGGCTCATGCACCGTGGCCAGCACGGCGGCCGCGACGGGCTTGACGAGGCCCATGAGCGGTCCCCAGCCCGTGGGGCCGACGTTGAACACGCGCTCCGCGGCGCCGGCAATCGCGAGCGCCTGCGCCCTCATCGTGACCAGTTCATCGGGCGTCATTCCCGATCCGCCCACGTCGGTGCGCTGCGCGGACTGCATGACGACGTACGTGGCTACGCCGCGAGACCGCAGCGTGTTGCCGGTGGCCGCCATTCCGGCAAACGCGTCATCGGTCAGGTAGCCGTCCAGCGTGAGCAGCACGGCGCGGTTGGGCCGCCGCGCTGTGTCCACGGTTTCGTCCACGACGAGCGCCGCAGCAAACGCCGGGCCGGGGCAGCGCGTGCCGAGGGGCGTGATGGCCTGGAGGTTGGCAAAGCCCATGAGCGCGTTCTGCCACGAGCTGGCGCCATCGACAACGACCTTGGTGCCGATGGAGCACGACGACGTGGCGATGGTGATGCGGAGGCCAGTGTTGACAAAGTCCCCGTAGCCAGCCGTGGTCATGTTGAGCAGCACTGCGTGCGTGGTCTCGAGGAATTTGCTCACCAGCCACCAGCACGACGCCGTCGCGCCCTGGAAAAGGCACTTTTGCGAGTCGCTGTTGACCGACGCGCTCGCGTCTACTACGTATGTCATGTCGAGCGAGGACACGGGAAGCGCGTTGCCCTCGCCCGGTCGCGTGGGCAATGGCTCACCCGGTGGGACGGTGGCCTGCACGGGCTGCTCGGTGGCCACCGTGGGGCTATCGGAGTTGTCCAGCACCAACGTGGCGCCCTTGCAGCTGAGGTGGCACGCGTTGCGAAATGTTTCCACGAGTGTGTTGGGCGAGAAGACGCCTTGCACTGGCACGAGCGCTGCGGGGCAGCCGCAGGGCAGCGGATTCGGCGCCTGGCAGCCACCGCCGTTGACGCCCTTCCACACGCAGCCGTTGATGCGCTGGCACGTCGACGCCGACGTTATGCTGGCACACGTGCGGCCGTTGCTCACGATGACAACGGGCTGGGGTTGAAGCGTGGGCGCTGTCGGCGACGTGTAATAGTTCACGCTCGGCGTGGGTTGCATGGTGAGTCCCGCGCTGGGCTTGCTGGAGGGCGACGCGTCAACGACGGGCTGGCCAGTCGGTCGGTGCGACGTCGGCGGCTTGGTGGGCTTGGGCGACGGCATGTGCGTGGTAGGCGACACCAACGGCGTGCCCGTGGTGGGCTGCGCCGTGGGAACGATTTGCACGCAGCCCTGTCCATCGACCCACTGGCAAAACTTGCTAAAGTTCTCGCACGTCGCGAGCGTGGGGCGGTCGCACAGCGTCGTCGGCGACGCCGTGGACATTGACGGTGGCAACGGCAGCGTGGGTGCGCCCACCGGAGGATTGGACGGCGCATTGCTAAAGGCCGTCGGTTGCGACGTGGGCGGAACGACCACCCAGCCAGGGTCCATTTCCGGCAGCGCTGGGGTGGAGCACTCTGCGTCGCTCCACCCGACGTCGCATTGCGCGCACGAGCCGTCGTCGGGGTTGACGAGACCGTGGTCCGAGCACGGAGCCGCATTGTCGCGCGCCAAACCGCGCAGCGTGACTGTGTACGCGCGCACGAGGGCGGCAAGTGCCTGGTTTGCGGGCAGCGAGGGTGACGAGTAGTCCACGCCGGGCGTGTCGCCGGGAAGCAACGCCGAGCCGCTGCTCATGGCCATGGGAGGATTCACCACCACTGCGCACGACGCGCACGCTGCCAGATTCACGCGCTCGTACGTGTTGCCCGCAACACCCACGAGCCCAGTGTCGCCGGCGTGGCTGTACAGCTCGCGGGCCACCAGAGCGGCAGAGTCCCATCGCACCACGTCGTTTTGCGTGCTGCGCCACTCGGTGTAGCGATACAGCGCAGTGCGAATCGACAGGCCCATGACGTCGGCGCGGTTCGCCACGGGTTGCGTGAAACAGTCAGTGAACGGTCCTGTGTACACTTGTCCACTGGGCGTGCCATCAAACGGCACGGCGGTGAGCGTGCATCGCGGCGCAACGCTCAGCGCGGAAAAGCGCAAACTAATGTTGGCGCCAGACACCGGCTCACCGCCAGTGGCGTTGGCCAGCACCGAGTCGTCAAACGTATTGCCGGCAATGTTGAGCAATCCCGCAAACGGCACGCCGGTGAAGGGCGTCTTGGCCTTGCCGCGGGGCTGAGGCATGCCGAGCAGCGCGTAGATGGAGGATGCGAGGTCGACGAGGCTGACGCGGGACGAGGTGCGTTGGCCCATGGATTGCGCAAAACGCGCGTCGTGGATCATGAGGGGCACGCGCGTGGTATGCTCGTACAGCGACGCCGGCCCGAACTGCGAGAACTCGCCGTGTGAAAACCCCTGGTCCGCGGAGACGATGACAATGGTGTTGTCAAACAATCCCAATCCGCGCACCTCGTCCAGGATGCGGCCGAGTGAAAAATCGACCCATTGCGCGGTGGCCCAAATGTCCGTCTTGAGCTGAACCACTTGCGCCTCGCTAAGCCGCGTGTTTCCATACACGGCTTGCAGGGCTTGGACGTCGAGCGCTGGCAAGTCGAGCATGCCCGAGTCCTTGGCCACGGCGGCGAGGATTTGGCTGCCGCGTTGCACGATTTGCGCATACGCCCATGGCGGCATTGAGTAGTTTCCATACGGGCGGTACAGCCCCACCGTCAATGCAAACCGCAGGTTTCTCTGCACGGCGTCGCGGATAAAGGTAATGGCCAGCGAAGCGACGTCCTGGTCGGTGAGGCCGGTGGCGTCGATTTGACACACGTCGTCGGGCGAGCACAAGTCGTCTTGGCTGCCCTTGAGCGGCGTGGTGGAATCCGTGAGGCCGTTGAGACTGTTGGTGTCCGACTGCACGTAGAAGATGCGTCCAATGCCCACCGACGTGCCAGTGGCGCTGGTGACGTACTCGGGAAGCACGGTGGCTTGCGCAATGGGCGAGAGCGCAGGCGACGACGTGGTCGGTGCATTGTTGAAAATGCCGAGTTGCATGGGCAGCAACGAGGTGAGGATCGACGTGCGCGACGGCGGGGCCTGCGGAATCGACGCGTAGGCGTTGTCAAACACCAGCGAGTTGTCGGCAAGGAAATTCATATTGCCCGTGAACACTGCTCGCGCGTCGCGCGTTTTAGTAAAAGCGACGGAGGGGGCGATGAGACGCTACCTGTGGCATTGTACAAGGGGTGCGTGGGCGACAGGTAACCGTTGAACGCGCCCGTGGGCACGGGGCCGAGAAGGAGCAATAAGAGATTGGGCTTGTTCGCATTTTGCACGCCCTTGTTGGCGCCAGCCATGCATACCATGGCCAGAGCCAGTATGGCACAGTGCGCGGCACGCATGTTGTCGCGCGGCCGTGGGTGTCTCGGCGCGCTGCGCCAATCTCGCGGTGACCGGGCGGCAAGAAAAAATTTTTGTTTTTGCGGCCGGTTCCCGTGCCCCGAGCGGCTCCCGACGCACATGCGCAGAACCCTGCACCACCAGCTCCCTCGCCGCGTTGCCAAGTACGCTCGCATGAACCACCCGCCCTGGCACCGGCCGCAGCCGCCCGCCACGCCTGCGCCCGTGCTGCGTGTGCACAACTCCCTCACGAGCACCAAGGAGGTCTTTACCCCAGCCGACCCCTCTGGTCGCGTGCTGTGGTACACGTGCGGTGCGCGTCACCACTCTGGCAAGCACTGATGCGCGCGCACACTCAAGGCCCCACGGTGTACGATGTGTGCCACATGGGCCACGCGCGAGCGTACTTGACGTTTGACATTTTGCGGCGCATCATGACCGACTACTTGCATTATGACGTGCAATATCACGTCAACATCACGGACGTGGACGACAAGATTATCCTGCGCGCGCGCAAGAACAAGCTTCTTGGCGACTACCTGGCCTCGAACCCGCAGCCCAGCGACGTGCATGCGCGTTGCCAAGGCGCGCTAATGGCCGCGGAGGCTTCGGCGAGCAAAAAGCTCGCGGATATTGAGGCGCAGCTGGCGCAGCCAAGCACGGATGCGCTGCGGCCCGCCGAGCTGCAGGAGCAGCTGGAGCAAACCAAGCTCAAACGCGACAAGCTTGCGGAAAAGCGCAGCGCGTTTGCGCAGTTGCACGTGGACCAAGCCGATTTCGTCGTCACGGCAGCCAAGCTCATGAGCGACGAGCTGAGTACGGCCCTGGATGCCGAGCTGGGCGCCACGGTGACGGACAATGGCATTTTCGATGCGCACGCGCGCGTGTACGAAAAGTCGTTTATGGACGACATGGCCAGGCTGGGCGTGCGGCCGCCCGACGTGCTCACGCGCGTGACCGAGTACGTTCCCGCCATTGTGCGCTACGTGCAAACTCTGGTGGACAAGCGCTTGGCCTACGTGTCGTCGTCGGGCTCAGTGTACCTGGACATTGCCGAGTTCAAGCGGCAAGGCCACGACTACCGCAAGCTCAAGCCGCGCGTGGGGGCCACCACCGACGTTGAGCTCGCCGAAAGCGAGGGCGCGCTTGGTGCGGCTGGGGAGAAGGAAAAAAAAGACCCGTCCGACTTTGCGCTGTGGAAGGCCAGCAAGCCCGGAGAGCCGCGCTGGGAATCGCCGTGGGGCCTGGGCCGGCCGGGGTGGCACATTGAATGCTCCGTGGTGGCCTCAGACGTGCTCGGTCAGACGCTGGACATTCACGCCGGAGGCGAGGACCTCAAGTTCCCTCACCACGACAATGAGCTCGCGCAGAGCGAGGCGCACTTTGGCTGCCAGCAGTGGGTCAATTACTTTTTCCACGCGGGCCACTTGCAAATCAAAGGCCTTAAAATGTCAAAGTCGCTTAAGAACTTTGTCACCATTGCCGAGGCTCTGGAGAAGGACCCTCCGAGGCTGCTGCGCATCTTGTTCCTCATCCAGCCGTGGGACGGCTCCTTCACCTACTCGCCCGACCAGCTCGACGAGGCGCGCTCGATTGACAAGCGCTTTGCGAGCTTTTTCGACTTGGTTAAGGAGCTCGAGCGCCAGCCGTGGCTGGACCGCGCCCTCGGCCAGCCAACCGCGGGCGAGCGCGAGTTTGCGCGCAAGCTAGCGGAAACCAAGACCAAGGTGCACGCTGCGCTGTGCGACAATTTTGACACGCCCGAGGCCATCAAGGCCTTGCTCGGGCTCGTGGACGCGTTCTACAAGTACAATGACGCGCAGCGCGCCGTGCTCGTGTGCGTGGCGGCTGGGCGCTACGTGACGAGCATGCTGGGCGTGTTTGGCCTCTCGGGCGCGGACGCCATTGGCTTGCACGAGCAGCGCGGCGAGAGCAAGGAGGCCGTCGTCGGCCCAGTGCTCGACGCGCTGCTGGAGTTCCGCGAGCAGGTGCGCGCTTCGATTTCAGGTTCCTCGGCCGACGTAGCGGCGCTGAGGGCTGCGTCGGACCATTTGCGCGACGAGGCGCTGGTGCGCTGCGGCGTCAGAGTCGCCGACAGGCCCGGCCAGGCGGCGCTGTGGAGCTTGCAGGACGCGCGCGAGCTGGTGGCAGAGCAGCAAGCTTTACGCGCCAAGCAGGAAGCCGAGCGTGTGAACAAGGCGCGGCGCAAGCAGGAGGCGGCGCTCAAGGCCGCGCAGCAGTACGATGACGCGCTGCGCAACTTCCGCGCTCTGGACGCGAGGTTCCGCACGGCCGAGTATAGTGCATGGGACCCCGACGGCCTTCCTACCAAGGACGCCGCGGGCGCCGAAGTTTCGCCATCGCATCGCAAAAAGCTGGCGAAGGAGCAGGAAAGCGTCAGGGCCGCGTACGCCAAGCTGGAGGAGGCCGCGAGAAAGGAGTCGATGGACCCCGAGGCGTTTTGCGCCAAGAAGCGCGTTGAGGCCGCGGCGGCCAACGGCGCTGGCGAGGCCGCCGTCAAGGGCAGCTTTACAGTGGCGGGCAACGCGTATCCGACCAACGTGACGGCGCTGGTGGGAAAGTCGTTTGCCAGCGCGGAGGAGTTTACGCGCGCCGTCGCGAAGGCGCCTTAACAGCCATGATGCCGCGCACACACGTTCACACACGCTGCGATGGTTACACACTACGGTTTGCGCGCGGCCATCACGCGCAGGTCTTCGGCGAGCGCCATTCCAGCCACGGCGTCCTCGCAGTTGACGGTGACGTTGCCGTCGTCGTCCCTCGACACGAGCACGAGGCTCTTTGCGTCGTCCATGCGCCGCGCCGCGTAGCCCACCTTGCCGCTGCCGAGCACGAGCAACGGCCCCAAGTTGGCCGCCCGACTGAGCACGGCCGCGGCATTGGCGAGCACCAGCTTGGTCTCGTGCATGCCCGTCAGCAGTCGCTTGCGCCGCTCAAATTCGACGGGCGCCACGTCCAGGGCGGGCTGCATGAGCTCGCCCACTGACGCGTGCACGTCGAGCGCGAACCTGTCGCCCTCGCCCGTGGCCAGCGTGAGCCGCACGGGCGTGCGCCACTTGCCGGCAAAGTTAATTTCCACCGCGGCGTCTGCAACGGCGCCCGGGGCCAGCGCGGGAATGGGCAGAAATGCCTGGACGAGCGCCAGCGCGTCGGCGAGCACGCGCACGTCGGAGACGGCCTCGTCGCGCGTGTTGGTGAAGCGCAGCGCCACGACGGTGGCCGCGCTCGACTGGCGCGTGAACCACATGTCTACGCACAGCCCCGCGCCCTTGGTGCGCGACAGCACCGGCCGCAGCGACGCCGGCGCCAGGCTGTGGCTCGCAAACAGCGACGTGAGCGGCACCACGGCGTTGTCCGCGGGCAGCGACGGCACTGCCGCGGGGGCCGTCGCCTTTGTAGCAGCGGCAGGCGCAAAGAGCACGTCGAGCAAGGGCTGGGGAGCAGGCGGCGTTATTGACGGCGACGCGACGGCGGCCTGCGCGCTGCGCTGCGGGGCCGCAGACTCGTCCGAGGACGACGCGCTCTCGTCCTCGTCACCGGACGACGACGACGACGACGAAGAAGACAAAGAGGCCTGGACGCGCGGGCTGTTGAAGAACAGACCCGACGTGCGGTGCGCGTATGTGTCCGGCCCGCCGGCAAACGACAACGGCGCCTGCCTGCGCACGCTGGCGGGCAGCGGGCGCTCGGCCCCCGG
>Ga0302314_10023211_pt1 | contig 10134 bp, 6 predicted proteins | sample III_Palsa_N2_3_FD_200533 | JGI IMG/M metagenome (GOLD analysis project Ga0302314, IMG submission 200533) | Peat permafrost microbial communities from Stordalen Mire near Abisko, Sweden - III_Palsa_N2_3 | ecosystem: Environmental > Terrestrial > Soil > Palsa > Peat permafrost | place: Sweden...
CGGATCGTGCTGCTGGACGCGCTGGGGCAGCTCACCCCGCGCGACCGGGCGGTGCTGGTGCTCCGCTACTGGGAGGACCGCAGCGTCGAGGAGACCGCGCAGGCGCTCCGGCTGAGCCCGGGAGCGGTGCGTACCCGCTGCTCCCGCGCTCTGGAGCGGCTGCGCGGTGTCCTCGGCGACTCGCTGCCCGAACTGTCCCGCCTCTAGTGCACAAAACCCTTTCTTCCAGCGACAGAAACGGTGAACACGCATGTCTTCTCCCTATCAGGACCGGGTCGCGCAGGTGCTGCGGGAAACAGCCGAGTCCTTCTCCCCCGACGACGTGACGGCCCTGGTCCAGGCGGGCGCCGTACGGGGCCGGCGGCGACAGCGGCGCCGACGGGCGGCGGCGGTGACCGGCGCGGGCGCGCTGGTACTGGCCGTGGCCGGTACCACCGCGCTGCCGGGCCTGATCGACGGCGAGCGGCACGGCCAGGCCACGACGCACAGCGCCCCGATCGGCCCCACCCGCGCCCAGGTGCTGGCGGCCTTCGAGCACATCCTGCCCCGGGGCACGGTCTCCCAGGTCAGGAGCACGGCCAGTCTCACGCCGACCACCGACACCCCGCCGTTCGTCCTGTCCAGCCTGATCCTCGACGACGGCAGCGGACAGGCGGGATTCACCCTGGCGATCGCCTGGGTGGGGGCCCCCGCGACCAGGGGATCGGGCTGCGCCATCCTGCCGCCGGACGGCCCCTGCACGGTCTCCGGGATCCCGGGGCTGGGCACCCTGACGCTGGTCCAGGACAGCAGCGGCCACGACGACCACTGGGTCACCAGCAAGCTGTGGGGAGCTCAGCTGCAACTGGCCAACGGTGAACAGCTCACCCTGACGGAGAACAACGGGTCGGCCGCGCCCGGCGCGTTCTCGGGACCGACCCGGAACGACCCGCCGCTGAGCATGGCGGCCCTGGGCCAGGCTCTGAAGGACCCGGTCTGGCGCCCGGTGCTGGCGGAGTTCCCCACCCAGGCCGAGCTCCGGCAGGCGCAGAGCCCGGCGCGGCTGCGGGCCGGGCTCACCGTACTGAACAGGCTGCTGCCGAAGGGGGTGACCGCCTCCGACCCGACGTTCACCGACGGCAACGTCCAGGAGCTCCTCAGCGGCGGCAGCGGCGGGCCGGGCCTGATCGACCTGCGACTGCCGGTCTGGGGATGGACCGACGGCGAGACGTGGCCGATGGTCGGCAGCAAGGGGACGTTCAAGGGCGGGCAGGACTACCTCGTGCGGATGGGGGCGTCGACGTCGAACATCCGGGAGTACTACTACGACATCGACGGGTCCTGGACGAGCGGCCGACAGGTGGAGATCACCGAGTACGACACCCGCAGCGCGACGGCGAAGGCGCCCGACCGCACCGACCCGGTGCTCACCCCGGCCGAGCTGAGGACGGTGATCGCCAGCCCGCTGTGGGAGACGCTGCCGAACCCGTAGCCGGAACCCGTGGAACCCACGGCCCGGATCATCCGGCCCCGGCTCCGGCTCGGGCTCCGGCTCGGGCTCCGGCTCCGGCTCCGGCTCCGGTGAGGGGGCAGCGGGTGAGGTCCGACCCGGCGAACTCCGGCATGCCGCGCAGTCTGGCCAGGGCCCGGTGGACCGTGCTCTTGACCGTGCCGGGCACGATCCCCAGCGCGGCGGCGATCTGGGCCTCGGTCAGGTCGTCGTAGAACCTCATCACCAGCACCGACCGCTGACGCGTGGTCAGCCGGTCCAAGGCTCCCAGCAGCAGCGACCGCTGGGCCTGATGGTCGGCGAAGTCCGCTGCTCCGGCCCGCTCCGGGTACCGGCCGACCGGCAGTTCCCGGTTCGCCGTCCGCCGCCGACTGGAGCAGTGCTCGTCCACCAGGATGCGCTCCAGCGATGCCGTCGGGTTCCGCGCCTGGATCCGCCGCCAGCGCGGGTAGGCCCGTTCCAGCGTGGACTGCACCAGGTCGTCCGCCTGGTGCGGATCGCCGGTGAGCCATTCCGCGAAATGCGCCAGGTGCGCGCTCCCGCCGGCCACGAACGCGCTGAACTCCGCGTCCAGGGACTGTGGCTGTTCACGCGTCTCACACGTCACAACAACGGGCCTTCCGGTCGGGGCAGAAGGCCTGCTTGCGGGACCTCCGGCGGCGGCGGGGTCTACCTGCCGCAGCCGGGCCCGTGGTGCACGTACTGCCAGGGTGGCAATCAGTGCACCACGGTCCCCGGCCCCGGGCCAGGCGGAACGGTAGGCGTATCCATGGGCAGAAGTACGGCCTCCGCGTCCGGCTCCCGCAGCGCGGTGAGCTGTGCCCTGATCCGCCGACGGGTCTCCCTGCTGCCGCTCGCGGTCGGGGCGGCCAGGGCGGTCAGTGCCTCCTGGAGGGTGCTGCGGGCCTCCCCCGCGCGGTTCAGCTCGGCCAGGGCCGTACCGAGTTCGGTGAGGGTCCGGGTCATGCTGTCGGGTCGGCTGGCGGCCTCGAAATGGGTCAGCGCCTGCCGGTAGACCTGCTCGGCCTCGGACCACTGCAGCAGTGCGGCCTGGTCCAGGCCGAGCTCGTGCGCGGCGAACCCCGACATCAGGTGGGACGCGCGCGACGGCAGCGGTCCGGCCCCGGGCAGGCAGCCCGCCAGCACCCGCCGGTGGGCCTCCAGCGCCGCCTCGGCCTGCCCCGACTCGCGCAGGCAGGTCCCGGCGAGCCGGGCCGCGACCAGGCGGCCGAGCTGCCCGGTCGGGGTGCCGAGGGTGGTGAAGACGGTCGCGGCCCACTGGTACGACTCGATGGCCTCCTGGTAGCGGCGCAGGCCGCGCAGGGCGGAGCCGCAGTAGGTCAGCGCCCATGCCTCCTGCTGGCCGTCCTGGATGCCGCGGGCCAGCTCCAGGGCCTCCCGGCCGAGGTCCAGGCCCTGCTGGTACTCATGGAGGCAGGTGAGGTGGGCCCAGGCGAGGTAGTTCAGGTGGACGGCCTCGGCGGGCCGGTCTCCGAGGGCGCGCGCGGACTGCGCCGAGAGCCCGAAGACCTGCACCCACACGTCCCAGTGCAGGAGGGTGTCGGAGAACCAGTGCATGGCCTCGGCGGTGTCGACGACCTGCTGGTGGCGACCGGTGGCGTGGGCGTGGTGCAGGGCGGCCAGCCATTCCGGGTGCTCCTCCTCCAGCCAGCGCCCGGCGTCGGCCAGCGTGACCGGGGCGGTGGCCGGGTCCGGGTCCGGGTGGGCCGGGACACCGCCCGGGTTCTGCTCGCTCTCCGGGCTGAAGCGCAGACCGGCGGCGGTGGCGCGGGCGAGCATCCAGCTCCCGGTCCGCTCGCGGGCGGCGGCGGTGTCGGCCGGGTCCTCCTCGGCGGCGAGCCGCTCACCGGCGTAGAGCCGGAGCAGGTCGTGCAGGCGGTGGCGTTCCGGGGCGGCGGCGGGTTGCAGCAGCCCGGCGTCGGTGAGCTCCTCCAGGTGGCGTTCGGTCTGGCGGAGGGTGAGGCCGCTGTAGGCGGCCGCGGCGGAGGCGGTGAAGTCCGGCCCCGCGGTCAGCGAGCAGCGGCGCAGCAGCAGCTGGGTGCGGGCCGGCAGCTTCTCGTACGAGAGCGCGAAGGCGGCGCGGATCCGCAGGTCACCGGCTTGCAGGGTGTCCAGCCGGTCGTCCTCGGCGATGAGCTGGCGGACCAGCTGGCTGACCCGTTGCTGCGGGCGGGCGGCCAGCCGCTGCCCGGCGATCCGCAGCGCCAGCGGCAGGTGGCCGCAGAGCCGGGCGAGTTCGGTGGTGGCGTCGGGTTCGGCGCCGGTGCGCTCGGGCCCGGCGATCCGCGAGAGCAGGGTGGTGGCCTCGACCGGGGTGAGCACCCGCAGCGGCAGCCGGTGGACCGACTCCAGCCCGGGCAGCGTGTGGCGGCTGGTGATGACGGTCAGCGTGGGGCCGGAGCCGGGCAGCAGCGGACGGACCTGTGCCTCGTCGGCGGCGTTGTCCAGCACCAGGACGATGCGCCGGTCGCGGAGCAGCGAGCGGTACAGGCCGGCCCGCTCCTGGGTGTCGGCGGGCACCGTGCTGTCGGGGACGCCGAGCGCCCGCAGCAGCTGGGCCAGTGCCTCGCGCGGGCTGAGCGGGGCCGGGGCCATGCCCATCAGGTCCAGTGAGAGCTGGCCGTCGGGGAACTGGTGGGCCAGGGTGTGCGCGGCGTGCAGCGCGAAGGCGGTCTTGCCCAGGCCGGGGTGCCCGCAGACCAGTGCGACCCGGGAATGGGCCGGTGCCGGCTCCTGGGTCTGGGCGCGCAGCTCGGCCAGGGCGTCGTCGCGCGCGGTGAAGTCGGCGATGTCCCGGGGCAGGGCCAGCGCGGACGGCACGGCCGGTGTGCTCCGGGCGGTGCCGTCACCGCTGTCGGCCGCCGGAGATGCCGCGGGGGATGCCGCCGGGGCCGGGGCCGGGGCCGGGGCCGGGGCCTGCGGTGTCCGGCGCGGTCGCCCCGACTGGGCCGCCTGTTCCAGCGCGGCGGCCCCGGCCCGGTCCAGCCCCAGGGCTGTCGCCAGCGCCTGGACGGTGCGCCGCTGCGGCCCCCGGGTCCGGCCGCGCTCCATGTCGCCGATGGCCCGCAGGCTGATTCCGGCCGCGTGGGCCAGCTCCTCCTGGGTCAGACCGGCCAGCGCCCGCGTCTGTGCCAGCAGCAGGCAGAACTGACCTGTCGTGCCGCTGTCGTCCGCCCCTGTCGCGACAGCCCCCACGATGTGCCCCCTACGTCCCACGGCGCCGGCCCCGTCACCGGACACCCATGGGCAGAAGTATGCCAAACCCTCATTCTGCCCATCGCCACGCCCAAGGCCGGGACCTGCTCGTTTTCCCGTCCGGGGGTGCCGGCCGCCCCCGAGCGGGACGGCCGGCTCCGGATCAGACCTGCGGTCCGGCCGGGTCGCCGAGGCCCGGGCCGCGCAGCAGCTGCTTGGGCGCGGTGGTGGCCGGGCTCTTGGCCGGCTGCGGGTGCTCCGCCTCCTGGGTGGCGGCCCAGGTCCAGACCTCCAGCAGGGCGTTGGGCACCAGCTTGACCAGGTGCGAGGGGGCGTAGTAGTGGTAGCCGTAGTCCAGCCGGGCGTTGTTGTGGGCGTCCACGGTGGCCTCGGAGGTGGCGGTGGGGGCCTGGGAGACCAGCCCGGTGTGGCTGGGCGTGCCGTCCGCGCCGAGGTAGGTCACCACGATGTCGCCGGGCTGTGCCTCGCCGGGCTGGTCACCGACGTCCTCGCCGATGCCGCTGTCCATCAGGTAGGCGTAGAGGTTGTTGTACTGCGGCAGATCCGAGATCAGCAGCAGGTCGTAGACCTTGCCGTTGGGCGCGGTGTAGTTGAAGTAGTCGTTCTGCGGCGCGTCCGGGCTCAGCCCCGGCACCAGACCGGCGGCGGCCAGCGCCCGGGCCACGAACTCCGCGCACTGGTAGTTGGGTTGGGCGTCGCCGAAGGCGACCGGGGTGCTGTCGTTCCAGGCCGTCCAGTTCCAGTGCGCCTTCGCGTACTGGACCTCCAGCGCCCGGGTGATGATGTCCGTGTCGGGCAGGGTCAGCCCGGCGTGCGCCTTGGCGGCGGCGGTGGCGGCCGCCGGCTGGGCCGCGAACGCGGGCGCGGAGAGCGCCGGCGCGGCGGCGCAGACCAGTCCGGCAACGATCGCGGTGGAGGCAAGACGCCTCCGGAGGGCATGGGTCACTGGTGATTCCTCGCTCTTGTGTCCTGTGCTGCGGCGAGGGCCCGTCAGACCGCTGCGTACAGAACGCACCCAGGATGATGCGAGCCCCCTCACATCTACACTCACACCGGCCGCAGAAGGTTGCATTCACCAGGGCAGTTTCTTCGCTCGGGCGCACCCCGCCCCCGTCACGGGGTGCGCCCGACCGGTCAGGACCTGCTAGGAGACGTAGATCCGGGGGCTCTGCACGCCGCCGTAGTAGCCGTAGTTGCCGTTGACGGTGGCCCAGAAGCCGGTCTGCACGACGTAGGTGCCGGACGGCACGGCCCGGTCCCCGGTGTAGAACGTGTCGTTGCCGGTGGTCCAGCCGAGGCAGCCGTAGTCCGCCACCTGGGTGGTGCTGCCGTTCGAGTTGACCCGCAGCAGCTGGGCGCAGTCGTCCACGGCCAGCCCGGACGGGTCGCTGATGTTGATGACGCCGTAGACGCCGTTCACGCCGTCCCCGTAGCCGCAGGGCAGCAGGCTGACCCCGCCGGCCTCACCCACCCAGCCGCTGCGGCAGCCGCCGCCGCTGGTCGCGGCCGACGCGTCGGTGGCGGCGACCAGGCCGCCCGCCAGGACGGCTCCCGCCATCACCGCGGTGGCGGCGAGACGGGCCTTGCTGCGGCGACCTGCGCCGTTGGAAAGAGACTTCGACATCGTGTGCCTTCCTTCTCCGTGAATGCCAAGCAGAAACGGGAGTTGGAGGTTCGCCCCCCTGGGTGGAAGCCGCCGGCATCCGCCCTGGGAACAGTCTTCGGCCGCTGACCGCCGGTCGACGGGATTCCCGGTCGGACCCGGACGGATCCGGATGACTTCGGAAGAGGAGTTCACTAGGGTGGCCACACACCATGCCGAGGGTTCACGGGGGGACACATGGCAGCGGGGGGCTCTTCCGCGCGCGGTGACGTCGGCATCGCCGACTTCATCCTGGCGCTTCGCACACTGAAAGTCGGCGCGGGCAATCCCTCGCTGCAGGAACTCCAGCGCAGGAGCGGCGTCGCCCGCAGCACCCTCGCGGACGCGCTCAATCCGCGCCGCCGCGAACTGCCCAGGCTCGAACTCGTGCTGGCCCTGGTGCGTGCCTGCGGCGGCGGTCCGGCCGAGGAGGCGCGCTGGAGGGCCGAGTGGAGGCGGGTCGCCCGGGCCGCGGACGAGCGCCGGGTCACCTCGGCGGCACCGGAGTCCGCGTTGCCGCCCGCCGGGGCGACGACCGCCCCGGCGGGCGGCAGCGGCCCGGGCGGCAGCGGCCCGGCGGCCACGCCCGGGCCGGACTTCCTGCCGCCGGGCCTGCGCGACTTCACCGCGCGCGAGCGCGAGCTGGAGGTGATCGTCGGGGCTGCGGAGAGCGCCGGGGCAGGGGCCCCGGTGCTGCTGGCGGTCGACGGGATGGCGGGGGTGGGCAAGACCGCGATCGCGGTCCAGTCCGGCCACCGGGTGGCGCACCGCTTCCCCGACGGCCGGTTCTACCTCGACCTGCACGCCCACACCGAGGGACAGGACCCGGTCGATCCGGCGGCCGCGCTGGCGACCCTGCTCCGCGCACGCGGCCGCGCGGCCGACAGCATCCCGCTGGACACCACCGAACGCGCGGCCGCCTGGCGGGCCGAGACGGCGGGGCTGCGGGTGCTGCTGGTGCTGGACAACGCGGCCACCGCCGACCAGGTCAGGCCCTTACTGCCGGGCAGCGGCGGCAGCATGGTGCTGGTCACCTCCAGACGGCGGCTGACCAGCCTGGAGGGTGCCCACAGCCTCCCCCTGGACCTGCTCCCGGTGCCGGACGCGACGCTGCTCTTCCGCCGCGTCCTGGGCGACCGGGCCGACGCCGGGCAGGCCGAGGTGGAGGAGATCGTGGAGCTCTGCGGACTGCTCCCGCTGGCCATCCGGATCGCCGCCGCCAGGCTCAAGCACCGCCCGTCCTGGCCCATCGGCGCGCTCGCGGACCGGCTGCGCGACGAGCGCCGCCGACTGGGCGAGCTGGCGACCTCGGACCTGGCGGTGTCCGCCGCGTTCCAGACCTCCTTCAGTCATGTCGGCGAGCAGGAGCGGCGGGTCTTCACCCTGCTGGGCCTGGTCCCCGGCCCGGACATCGACGCCAGGGCCGCCGCCGCGCTGACCGCCCTCCCCGCCGACCAGGCCGACCGCAGCCTGGAGGAACTCCTGGACATCCACCTGGTCGAACAGCTCACCGTCGACCGCTACACCCTGCACGACCTGCTGCGCATCCACTGCGTCGCGCTGGCGGCCGGGCTCCCCGCCCCGGAGCGCGGGCAGGCCCAGCGCCGATTACTGGACCACTACCGGTACCGGGCGTCGCTGGCGATGGACGCGGTCTTCCCGCAGGAGCGGGACCGCCGCCCGGAGATCAAGCCCCCGGCGCCCGACGACCCCTCGGCCCGCTTCGCCGACCGGGCCTCGGCCCTCGACTGGCTGGACGCGGAGCGGACCGGCCTCATCTCGGCCAGCGGCCTCAACGGCTTCCCGCAGCAGGTGATCGACCTGTCCGCGATTCTGGCCCGCTACCTGGAGCTCGGCGCCCACGGCAGCGAGGGGCGGCTGCTGCACCGGCGGGCGCTGGAGTTCGCCCGGGCCGTGCGCGACCCGGCCGCCGAGGCGGGGGCGCTGCGCTACCTCGGGCTCACCCACCTCCAGAACGAGGACTTCACCGCCGCCCTCGACGCGCTGCGGGAGTCACTGACCGTGCTCCGGCAGAGCGGCCAGAAGCAGCCACTGCCGTCCACGCTGAACAACCTGGGCGCGGTCTACGGACGCCTGGGCCGGCTGGAGCAGTCCGCCGACCACTTCGAGCAGGCCCTGGTGGAGAGCCGGGAGCAGCGCGACGGGCCGAACGAGACCCGGGCCATCGCCAACCTGGGCCTGATCCGCAGACGGCAGGGCCGACTGGACGAAGCCCTGCTGCTGCAGCGCGAGTCCCTCGACCTGGCCCGCCGGAGCGGCAACACCCTCTCGCAGAGCATCGGGCTGGACAACCTGGGGGTGCTCTACCGCCTGTTGGGCCGCCCGGAGGAGGCGCTGGAGCAGCACCGTCAGGCGCTGGTCCTCGACCGTGAGAGCAACGACCGCTTCGGCGAGGCCGTCACCATCGACAACCTGGGCCTGGCGTACCAGCGGTTGGGCGACCACACGGCCGCGCTCAGCCACTTCGAGGCCGCGCTCGGCCTCGGGCAGGAGCTGCACAACACCGCCACCGAGGGCATCGCTCTGGGCAACATCGGCAACGTGCTCCGCGAACAGGGCGACTTCCAGGCCGCCCTGAAGCATCACCGGCAGGCCCTGGAGCTGTTCCAGGGCGGGGAGGACACACTGAACCTGGCCGAGGCGCTGAACAACCTGGGTGCGACGCTGCTCGCGGCCGGGTCGCCCGCCGAGGCGTTGGCGCTGCATCAGCGGGCACTGGAACTCGCCGAGTCCTGCGGGGATCTGATCGAGACCGCGCGCGCCCATGACCTGTTCGGCCACGCCCAGCACGCCGTCGGCGACCACCCGGCCGCCCGCGGACACCACGCCCTTGCCCTGGCGGCCTACCGCCGAATGGGCCTCCCCCAGGCGGCGGTGCTCGGCGCACACAACTGCGAAACACCCGGTGACTTTCCGGTCATATCTGATTGACCGTCAATTAACTTTATCAGTACACAAATTGAGAAGACCGGTAAGGATTCCCAGGGAAGGCGGCCGCATACGGTCAGCAACGTGCGCGGGACCCCGCGCCACCCACCTCCCGTCTTCAGGACGCCGGCGCCGAGCTCATGGTGAGCGCGGGCACCACCGCCGGGGTCGCCCTGGCTCACTTCGGCTACAACGGGTTCACCGGCGTGACGCTCAACGGCGCCACGCTGTCCGCCGCCGACACCTCGGTCACGCTGACCGACCCGACCGGCGGCGGCACCGCCGTGCCGACCCCGGTCAGCGCCACCCACGACTTCGGTGTCTCCTCCGGCAGCCTCAACGACGTGACCGGCACCAGGATGGCCGCCGTCCAGGGCGGCATCCCGAAGAACCAGCTGGTCGACAACTCGACCCCGGCCGGTACCGGGTACGTGGGGCAGACGATCCTGCGCAACACCAGCCCGTCCCTGGTGATCCTGCCGGACGGCGGCTGGGAGGAGGCGATCATGACCGCGTACAAGACGCTGGTGATCATCGGCTCCGACTACACGTACAACACCGGCTTCCCGCTCGCGGGCGGCAGCAGCCCGAGCCTGGCGGTCTCCGCCAACGGGACGCTCGAAGCCGCCTTCGAGAACCCCAACGCGCAGCTGATGACCTACACCCCGGCCTCGGGCGGCTACAACACGACCCTGTTGATGACCGGCAGCTCCACCCCGAGCATCACCGCCCTGAACAGCGGCGGTTTCGAGATCGCCTATGTCACCAATGGCGGCGCGCTGGCCTTCACCGGACCGTCCGGGAACTCCGTCACCGG
>Ga0302314_10023212_pt1 | contig 10134 bp, 7 predicted proteins | sample III_Palsa_N2_3_FD_200533 | JGI IMG/M metagenome (GOLD analysis project Ga0302314, IMG submission 200533) | Peat permafrost microbial communities from Stordalen Mire near Abisko, Sweden - III_Palsa_N2_3 | ecosystem: Environmental > Terrestrial > Soil > Palsa > Peat permafrost | place: Sweden...
TCGGGCTGTTCGGCGAGGTCGCCGCGCTGCGGCGGGTGGTCGCCGAGGCCGATCCGCAGCTGGTGCACCTGCACAGCGCCAAGGCCGGGTTGGCCGGACGGCTGGCGGTCCGGGGCTCGCGGCCGACCGTGTTCCAGCCGCACGCCTGGTCCTTCGCCGCCGTGTCCGGACCGGTGGCGGCGGCGGCCCGGGGGTGGGAGCGCCACGCGGTCCGCTGGACCGACCGGCTGCTGTGCGTCAGCGAGCAGGAGCGCCGCGAGGGCGAGGCGGCCGGGCTGCGCGGCAACTGGGCGCTCGCGCCCAACGGTCTCGACCTGGACCGCTTCGACTCCTCCCGGCTGCCGGGCCAGGGCCAGGCCCGGGCGATGCTGGGACTGCGGCAGGGCGGTGACGGGCCGATCGCGGTCTGCGTCGGGCGGCTGTGCCGGCAGAAGGGCCAGGACGTGCTGCTGCGCGCCTGGGCCGGGGTGCCCGAGCGGGTCCCCGGGGCGCGGCTGGTGCTGGTCGGCGACGGGCCGGACCGGGCGGCGCTGGAGGCGCTGGCGGCGGGACTGCCGCAGCCCGGCAGCGTGCGCTTCGCCGGGGCGGTCGAGGACCCGCGCGACTGGTATGTCGCCGCCGACCTGATGGTGCTGCCGTCCCGCTGGGAGGGCATGGCGCTGGCCCCGCTGGAGGCGATGGCCTGCTCGCGCCCGGTGCTGCTGACGGACGTGGCCGGGGCCCGCGAGTGCCTGCCGCAGGGCGCGCCCGAGCCGGTGCCGGTGGACGACCCGGACGCGCTGCGCGAGGCCCTGGTGGTCCGGCTGTCCGACCGCGAGGGCTGCCGCGCCGAGGGGCTGCGGGCCTGGCTGGACGTCTTCGACCGGCGCGACGTCCGGCTCACCCGGGAGCGGGTGGCCCGGGTGTACGAGGCGGCGCTGAACGGTCATCAGCACACCTATGGTGATAAAGGTATGACTATTAGTCATTAGGGTGAACAACCGGGCGTTCGTACGGATTTCATGCTGCCCATGCCGCCTATGTCGCTAATGTCGTATTCACCTGCTCAAATCTCCCTCGGTGGGCCCAGCCGGACGCCGGGCGCGGCGGCAGGTGCTACCTCGACCCCGCCCGTGGCAGCAGGCGGCCTCCGAAGCCACGGACACAGAGCAGGGGAGTACGTGCGCGGATGACCACGATCGACAACGACGAACTGCCGCCACCCGGCGTCGGGGCCACCACCTCCGGCCAGGGACTGCTCGCCCTCGCCCGCAGGGCGGCCGGGACCGCGCCGGACCGCACCGCGCCGATCCGTCCTGCCGCCGGACCGCGCCGCCTGGAACGCCCCGGCGGCGGCGTCCCCGCCGCGCTGCTCATCGTCGACGGACTGGCCGTACTCGCCGCCGTCGCCGCCGTCGGCCGCTGCGACCTGCTCGGCGCGCTGTGGGCGGCCAGCGGCCTGTTCCCGGTGCTGGTGCTGTTCAACAGCGCGGGCGGGCTCTACCGGACCAGGCTCGCCCCGTCCGCGCTGGACGAGCTGCCCGGGCTCAGCGGCCGGGCGATCGCCTCGGCCGCCTTCGCGCTCACCCTCGACCGCTGCCTGCACGGCCTGTGGCCGTCCGCCGTCCCCGAGGACGGCCGACTGCTGGTCACGCTGCTGCTCTGCCAGCTCGCGCTGGACCTGCCCGGCCGCGCCGTCGTCTACGCGCTGCTGCGCCGCGAGCGGCGGCGCAACCCGCGACCGACGCTGATCGCCGGGGCCGGGCAGATCGGCCGCCGGGTCGCCGCCGCCCTGCTGGACCACCCCGAGTACGGGCTGCGCCCGGTCGGCTACATCGACTCGGCGCCGCTGTTCCGCGCCGCCGAGGGGGACGTCCTCGCCGGGGCCCCCGCGCTCGCCCCGGGCCTCGCCCCCGGCCTGGCCGCCGACCTGGTCCCGGTGCTCGGCGGGCCGGAGGCGCTGGACCTGGAGATCGCCGGGCAGGACGTCACCGACGTGATCATCACCTGCGGCGGCGGCGACGACGCCGAGGCCGCGCGGACGCTGCGCGCCGCCACCAGGCACGGCTGCGAGGTGTGGTTCGTCCCCGGCGTCCCGGACTTCGCGGCCTTCGAGTTCGGCAACCGCCGCGCCGCCGCCGTCGACCACCTGTGGGGGTTCCCCTGCCTGCGCCTGGGCCAGTCCGCGATGGACAGGCCGACCTGGGCGGTCAAGCGCTGCGTGGACGCGCTGCTGGCCGGAGCCGGGCTGCTGCTGGTCGCGCCGCTGCTGGCGGCCTGCGCGCTGGCGGTCCGACTGGACGGCGGCCCCGGGGTGATCTTCCGGCAGGAGCGGGTCGGCCTGGACGGCCGGCCGTTCACCGTGCTCAAGTTCCGCACGCTGCGCCCCGACGACGAGAACGAGTCGGCCACCCGCTGGAACATCTCCCAGGACCACCGCCTCGGCTCCACCGGCCGGTTCCTGCGGCGCACCTCGCTGGACGAGCTGCCGCAGCTGTGGAACGTGCTGCGCGGCGAGATGAGCCTGGTCGGGCCGCGCCCCGAGCGCCCGTACTTCGTGGCCCGGTTCAGCCACGCCCACCAGAGCTACGGCGACCGGCACCGGGTGCCCGTCGGCATCACCGGTTTCGCCCAGATCCACGGACTGCGCGGGGACACCTCGATCGAGGACCGGACCCGCTTCGACAACTACTACATCGAGAGCTGGAGCTTGTGGCAGGACGTCAAGATCCTGCTGCGGACGCTCACCTCGGTCCTTCGCCCCGGCGGGAGCTGACCCGATGACCCTGCTGACCACCGCCGTCCCAAGCACCGTCCCACCCGCCGCGGCAAGCGCCGTCCCGCGCACCGCCGCACCGCGCACCGCCGCACCGGCCGAGCCGCTCCGCGCGCTGGTCCGGACGCTGACGGCGGCGCTCGGCTCCGACCGGTTCCCGGCCGCCCTCGCCGCCGCCACCGTGCTGCTGGTCTGCCTGCCCACCGGCGGCGACCAGGACGTCACCGCCGCCGTCCACGTCACCCCGGCCGACGTGGTCTCGGTCGGCCTGGTGGGGCTCTGCGGACTGCGGGCCGCCGCCGCGCTGCGCCGGGGCGAGGGCGGACTGCTGCCGACCCGGGCGGCGCTGCTGTTCGGCGGGATGCTGCTGGCCGTCGCCGTCGCCACGGTCGCCTCGCAGGACCCGCAGCAGAGCCTGTCCGGCTTCGTCCGGGAGGCCCAGGTGTTCGTGCTGGTGCCGCTGGCGGTGCTGCTCAGCCTGCGCGAGCGGCGCGACCTGCGGCTGCTGTTGGCCGCGCTGGTCGCCGCCGGGCTGGTGGAGGGGGCGGTCGGGGTGGAGCAGTACCTCACCGGGACCGGCGCGTCCTACGACGGCGGCACCGTCCGCGCGGTCGGCACCTTCGGCGCGCAGGACATCATGGCGATGTCCGCCGTGGTCAGCTACGGCATGATCGCCGCGCTCGGGCTGGCGCTGGAGGCCCGGGCGGACGGCCGCCGCCGCCATGCCGCCGCCCTCGGGCTGACCGCGCTGCTGCTGCTGGTGCCGCTGGCACTGTCGTTCAGCCGGGGCAGCTGGATCGCCACCGGCTGCGCGGTGGCCACCGCGCTGCTGCTCACCGACGTCAGGCTGCTGCTGCGCGGGGCCGTGTTCGGCCTGGCCGCCGCCGTGGTCCTGGTCGGCGGGCTGGGCCTGGGCGGGGACAGCGTGGTCGCCCGGCTGAGCAGCATCACCCGGGTCACCGGGGCCCCGGACCACTCGGTCAGCGACCGCTACGACCTGTGGTCCACCGCCGGGGCGATCTGGCGGCAGCATCCGCTGACCGGCGTCGGGCCCAAGGAGTTCCCGGAGTTCCGCGACGCGCACGCGCCGCTGCGGCTCTCCTCCGGCAGCGACACCGGCGGGGCGGGTGCGGGCTTCAGCCGCGAGCCGCTGCTGTCGCCGCACAACATGTACCTGCTGGTGCTGAGCGAGCAGGGGCTGATCGGGCTGACCGCCTTCGGCACGCTGGTCCTGGGCCTGCTCAGCGGTACCGTGCGGCAGGCCCGCCGGGGGCGCGGCGGGCTCGGCGCGGCCCTGCTGGGCCTGCTGGTCTGGCAGCTCGTCGACTTCCTCTACGCCGACATCGGCGGACCCACCACCGTGCTGGTCTCCTTCATCCTCGGCCTGGCCGCCTTCGGCGCGCTCGGAGGCGCGGCCAGTGCCAGTCCGGTCGGCGCGCCGTGACGCTCATCGAACCGCGCCCCACCGCCGACGCCCCGCGCGCGGCGCGCGGGTTCCTGGCCCGGGCCTTCGGGATCACCGCGCTGCTCAGCGCGGCCGGCTCGCTGCTCGGCCTGTTCCGGGACCTGCTGCTGGCCCGCCTGTACGGGGCCGACCAGGGCACCGACGCCTTCCTGGTGTCCTGGACCGTCCCGGAGACGGCGGCCCCGCTGCTGATCGAGGACGCCATGGCGTTCCTGATGGTGCCCGGCTTCAGCCGGGCCCTCGCCGCCCGCGACGAGCCGGTCACCACCCCGCCGGGGCGCGGCCGGGTGCCGGCCCCCGGCCGCGCCCCCGACAGCGTTCCCGACGGCGCCTCCGACCGTGCCTCCGACGGAACCGAAGGACCGCAGCGTCCGGACGGCCGCACACTGGTGCAACTGCGCGACCCGGTCCGGGAGCTGGTCGCGGCGACCCTGCCGCCGCTGGCGCTGCTGCTCGCCGGGCTGTCGGCGGCCACCGCGCTGGGCGCACCGCTGCTGGTCCGGATGCTGGCCCCAGGTCTGCCGGACGCCGGTCTCGCGGTGGTCTGCACCCGGCTGACCGCGCTGACCGTGCTGCCGTTCGGGCTCACCGGCTACCTCAGCGCCGGACTGCGGGCGCACCACCGGTTCATCGGCCCCGGGGCCGTCTACATCGTCTACAACGCCGGGATCCTGACGGTGATGCTGCTGCTGCACGGCAGCCTGGGGGTGCGTGCGGCGGCGGCCGGGGTGGCCTTCGGCAGCGTGCTGATGACCGCGCTGCTGCTGCCGCTGTTCGCCCGGCACTGCGGCGGTCTGGCCTCGCCCCGGCGCGGCGCGGCCCGGCGGCCGCCGGCGATCAGCCCGCTGGCGCTGCTGCCGGTGGCGCTGTTCACGCTCACCCGGCAGGCGCAGGTCTTCGTCGAGCGCTTCCTCGCCTCCTCACTCGCGCCCGGCACCATCTCGCACCTCAACTACGCCGAGAAGGTCGCCCAGATGGCGATGACCCTGGGGATGATGGTGTGCACGGTCACCTTCCCGCTGGTCGCCCGGGCGCTGGCGGCGGGCGACACCGAGGCCGCCCGCCGCCGGGTCGAGCAGGACCTGGAGCTGGTCGGCGCGGTGGTCCTGGCCGGTACCGCGGTACTGGTCGCCTGCGCCCCCAAGATCATCGAACTGCTGTTCCAACGCGGCGCGTTCACCGCGACCGACACCGCCGACACGGCGTCGGTGATGCGGATCTACAGCCTCGGACTGCTCGGCCAGGCGATGGTGGGCACGCTGGTACGGCCGTTCTTCTCACTGCGCCCGGCGGTCAACCCGGGCGGCCCGGCGCTGCGCCGGGAGCGCAGCGACTGGTACCCGATCGCCGCCATGGCCCTGGGCCTGCTGGTCACCGCCGTGATCGGGGCCACCGCCGCGCACCGCTTCGGGGCGCTCGGGCTGGCCGCCGCCAATGCCACCGGGATCACCCTGACCGCCGCGCTGCTGCTCGGCGCGCTGCGGGCGCGCGGCGTCCCGGTCCGGATCCCGGCGGTGCTGCTGGGCCAGCTGCGGCTGCTGCTGGCCGCCGCGGTGGCGACCGCGGCCGCCGCCTGGGCCTGCGGCCGGGCGGGCGCGGACCCCTTCGCCGCCGTGCTGCTGGGCTCCGCCGCCGGCCTCGTCGCCTTCGGCGTCACCTTGGCACTGCTGACCGGTCGGCTGCCGACCCAAGCCCCGAAAGGAGAGCGGGTATGACTGCTGAAACGCCCCAACAGCAGGGCGTGCGGTTGCCCGGGGTCCACCCGAGCCGCGCGCCCTGGACGCTGATGTACCACTCGGTGGACGAGGACCGCGACGACCCGTACCAACTCACGGTCACCCCGGCCCGCTTCGCCCGGCAGATGGCCTGGCTGCACCGCAGCGGCCTGCGCGGGGTGGCGGTGGCCGAGCTGCTGGCCGCGCACGACCGCGGCGGTGCCACCGGACTGGTCGGCCTGACCTTCGACGACGGCTACGCCGACCTGCCCGGGCAGGTGCTGCCGGTACTGGAGCGCTTCGGCTTCACCGCCACCGCGTACGTCGTCGCCGGACGCCTCGGCAGCCACAACACCTGGGACGCCGACGCCCCACGCAAACCGCTGATGAGTGGGGAGCAGGTGCGCGCGGTCGCCCGGCGCGGCCTGGAGATCGGCTCGCACGGCCTGAACCACCGCCCGCTCAGCGGTCTGCCGCCGGAGCAGCTGGCGCTGGAGACCGGCCGCAGCCGGGAGCTGCTGGAGGACCTGCTGCAACAGCCGGTCACCGGCTTCTGCTACCCGTACGGCGCGCTGGACCGGCAGGCCGTCGCGGCCGTGCGGGAGAGCGGCTACCACCACGCGGTCGCCATCGACCACTGCGAGCTGACCGGTCGCTGGGCCCTGCCCCGCTGCTACGTCGGCCAGCGCGACGGCGGCTGGCGGCTGCGGGCCAAGCGCGGCCGGGACCGGGCCAGGGCCTGGCGGCGCGCCGACCACTGGGGCGCCGACCGAAAGGGCACCGCATGAAGGTCCTGCACGTGATCACCGGGCTGGGCGCGGGCGGGGCGGAGCAGCAGCTCCGGCTGCTGCTGCGGCACCTGCCCCGGGAGTACCAGTGCGACGTGGTCACCCTGACCAACCCCGGCATCGTCGCCGCCGGGCTGCGCGCGGACGGGGTCAGGGTCGGCCACCTGGCCATGCGCGGCAACCGCGACCTGGCGGCGCTGCCCCGGCTGGTCCGGCTGATCCGCCGCGAGGGCTACGACGTGGTGCACTGCCACCTGTACCGGGCGTCGGTGTACGGCAGGGTCGCCGCCCGGCTGGCCGGGGTGCGGGCGGTGGTCACCACCGAGCACTCGCTGCTGGCGCAGACCATCGAGGGCCGCAGGATCACCATCGGCGTCCGGGCGCTCTACCTGGCCACCGAGCGGCTCGGCCGGTGCACGGTCGCGGTCTCGCGGGCGGTCGCCGACCGGCTGGCCGACTGGGGGGTGCCCGAGCACCGGGTCCGGGTGATCCCGAACGGGGTCGGGGCGGACCGCTACCGCCAGCCCGCCCCGGTCCGGGCCGCGACCCGGCAGGCGGTCCGGGCCGAGCTGGGGCTGCCGCAGGACGCCTTCGTGTTCGGCGGGGTCGGCCGGCTGGTGCCGGGCAAGCGCTTCGACATCCTGGTGGACGCCCTCGCGCTCATGCCGCCCGGAGCGCCGGAGGCCAGGCTGCTGCTGGTCGGCGACGGCAGCGAGCGGGCGGCGCTGGAGCGGCGGGCCCGGACCGCCGGGGTGGCCGACCGGGTGGTGTTCGCGGGCGAGCGCGACGACGTGCCGGACCTGCTGACCGCGATGGACGCGCTGGCCGCGCCGTCCACGGTGGAGACCTTCGGCCTGGCGCTGCTGGAGGCGTTGGCGGCCGGTCTGCCGGTGCGCTGGTCCTCCGGACCGGCGCTGGCCGAGCTGCCGGCGGGCGCGGCCCCCGGCGCGCGGCACACCCTCTCCCGGCCGGACGCCTACGCGGCCGAGTTGCAGGGCCTGCGCAGCGGCGCGCCGCGTCGGCCCGGTCGCGCCCTGCCCCAGCCGGAGGCCGTCCACCACTACGACATGGCCCGGCTCGCCCTCGCCGTCGCCGACCTCTACCGGCAGCTCACCACCCCGCCGCCCGCCGCCCGGAAAGCCGTCATCAGGCAACCCGCCGCCCGGCAATCCGCCATCCCGCACGCGACCGTGCCCGTACCGGAGGAGACCCATGTTCACCCTTGACCGCAGCCTGCGCCGCTGGTGGCCGATGCTGGCGGCGGTGCCGCTGGGCGCGCTGTGCGGCGGCGGCTACGCGCTGGCCGCGCCGCCGTCATATGTGGCGAACGCCTATGTGATGGCGGTGCCCAAGGGCGGGGCGGACAGCACTGCCGCCGTGAACTTCGCCCAGGCGTACGGGCGGATCATCAGCCAACCGGAGATCCTGCTCGGCCCGGCCGCCAAGACCGGCGTGTCGCTGGCCCAGCTGACCAGCCGGGTGGAGGCGGTGACCTCGCCGGACGCGCCGATGATCCAGATCAGCGGCACCGCCGGACGGGCCCGGCTGGCGGCCAAGGAGGCCAACGCCGTGGCCGATTCGCTGGTGGGCTTCGGCAACGCCACCACCAGCCAGACCGGCGTGCAGCTGCTGCCCTTCGCCACCGCCGCCACCCCGGCCGCCCCCAGCTCGCCCTCGCGTGGCATCGACCTGGCGGTCGGCATCGCGGCCGGACTGCTGCTCGGCGGCCTCGGCTTGATGATCCGTCAGGCACCACCTGTCGCAGTCGATTCGGTCGATTCGGTCGATTCGGTCGGGTCGGTCGATGTGGCGGACGGGTCGGACGGGTCGGACGGGTCGGACGGGTCGGTCGGGTCGGACGGGGAGGTTCAGGTCGCCGACCTGCCGCAGCCCCGCCCGCTGGCCGAGGGCGAGTCCGTGCCGGATCAGCACCCTGATCCGGCGGCGGTGGGCGACGCCGAGGCTGCCGACGACGAAACGGACGGCGCTGCCAAGAACGCTGCCAAGGCCGGCGCCAAGGCCGGCGCCAACGACGGTGCCAAGAAGGACGGTGCCGAGGCTGAGGCCAAAGCAGGCGCCGACCGTGGGGCCGGCCGCGAACGCCCCGCCGTCAAGGCTCGCGGGTGACCGCCCCCGCCCTGTGGACCACCGAGGTCCACCGTGACACCGCCGCCTTTGAGGCGCTGGCCGAGGAGTGGGACGACCTGCTCGACCGCTGCTCCCCGGCGACCCCGTTCCAGAGCCACGGCTGGCTCTGCTCCTGGTGGCACTCCTATGGACGGTCGGGCAGGCTACGGCTGGTGACGGTCCGCCGGGGCGGAAGGCTGGTCGCCGCAGCACCACTGATGGTCCGTCACCGACTGCTGCCGCTGCTGGTCCCGGTCGGGGCCGGGCTCACCGACTTCCTCGACGTGCTGGTGGACGACGAGCACGCCGACCAGGCGGCGGCCTTCCTGGCCCGCACCCTGGGCCGGGAGTTGGGCCTGTCCCGGCCCTGGGCCGCGCTGGACCTGCGCGAGCTGCGCCCGGACTCCGCCGCGCAGCACCTGGTCGCGCACTGGCCCGGGGCCGTCCGCAGCCTGCCCGACTCGATCTGCCAGCACCTGCCCGGGGTCCCGGTCGAGGACCTGCTGTCCCGACTGCCCGGCCGGACCGCCCAGCGCACCAAGGTGAAGCTGCGCAAGCTCGCCGCCGCCGGGGTGGAGACCCGGCTGGTGCCGCCGGAGGAGGTGCCGGACGCCATCGGCGAACTGCTGGTGCTGCACGAACTCCAGTGGCGCGGGCGCGGGGCCACCCCCGAGCACCTGCGTGACCGCTTCGCCGAGCACCTGCGCCGGGCCGCCGGGCGGATGTCCGCCAGCGACCGGGCCGCCGTCCGCCAGTACCGGCTGGACGGCCGCCTGATCGCCAGCGACCTGCTGCTCCAGGGCCCGGACCTGGCCGCGATCTACTTCTACGGGGTGCACCCCGAGGCCCGGGACCGGGTCGACATCGCCGGCATGCTGTTCCGCGAGAGCCTGGCCCACGCCGCCGACACCGGGCGGCGCGAGCTGAGCCTGCTGCGCGGGGACGAGCCGTACAAGCAGCGCTGGCGTCCGGACCAGGCCCGCAACCAGCGGCTGCTGCTCGGCGGCGGCCCGGCGGTGGCCGTCCGCGCGGGCTGCGCCCGGCTGCGCCGCTCGGCGCTGCGGAGCCTGCGGGCCAAGGCCCCGTGGTTGGCCACCGTCCGCGCCCGGCTGCGCTCGCTGCGCGCCTGACCGCACCCCCACCCAGCCGGACGGCCTCCGCCGGGACAGTGCGTGCACCCCCACCCAGCCGGACGGGCGCCGCCCGGGCCAGGGGGGGGGAGGGCCCGCGGGGGGCGGGGGGGGGACAAACCCCCCCAACAAACCGCCCCCCACCCCCCCGCCC
>Ga0302314_10023213_pt1 | contig 10134 bp, 4 predicted proteins | sample III_Palsa_N2_3_FD_200533 | JGI IMG/M metagenome (GOLD analysis project Ga0302314, IMG submission 200533) | Peat permafrost microbial communities from Stordalen Mire near Abisko, Sweden - III_Palsa_N2_3 | ecosystem: Environmental > Terrestrial > Soil > Palsa > Peat permafrost | place: Sweden...
CATGTAGCGAATTTCACCAAGCTGCTCGTACTTGGCCATCTCAGCGGGGTTGCTGGCGGGATGGGCGAAGGCAGAGTTGGAGGCGGTGGTATCGCCGTTGTTACCGGCGTAAAACTCAAGCCAGAAGCCATCGCGGATAAAGAAGTTGGCGTGCATGACGCGGTGGTTGCGTATGGTCCATGGCGTGCAGACCGCGACGAAGGTGAGCGAGGCGATAAGTGCCCTGGTGAACCAGGCGCTACGGCCTTCACTTGCCCGGGCGCGCCAGACCTTGTACATGGCGACCAGAAGCAGGAAGGGCAGTAGTGAGATTACCGACGGGTTAGAAAGGATAGTGATGCCGTAAAGAAGCCCGAAGCCCGCCCAGCCCATCCAGCCGCGCAGATGGAGGCGCTGTGCCACGAGAAGGCAGCAGGTAAACAGCAGGCCAGTGACGGCGTAGTCCCAGATGCGATCAGCAGCGAAGTACACCGCGAAGGGATAAATACCCCAGGCGATGGCAGCGATACGAGCGGAACGGCGTCCGAGCGAGTTGCGGACCAGGAAGAAGAGTGGAATGCAGGTCAGTGCCGAGCACAGGCTATTGAAAGCAAGGACGGCGAAGGCTGCCTTCGCGGTATAGAGGCCGAAGAGATGGAAGACGCCGGCAAGAAGATAAGGATAGAGCGGCGGAACGAGTGCGGTAGGGCCGGTAATGGGAAGGAAGGGCGAACTAAAGCCTTGACCAAGGAAGATACTGCGGGCCGTCCAGCCCATCTCCCAGCTTTCCCAACCGAAGTTGTTGACATCAATGGTGTGTGCCGAGGGATTGCCAATAACAAAGGCAACCACTACCAGCCGGAGGGCCAGAGCGACCAGCACAGTGATGAATAAAAAACCAGGCAGAGATCCGAATACCGTCAGAGCACTTGTCCGTGGGCCGGTACGCCTGGACAGCGACGAAGAGTTTTTTAGTGGACGTAAGGTTTGGATAGTGATGTTCCTTAGTGTCTGAGGGTGCTTTTTAGTGTAACGCATGCGGTGTAAAAGGAAAGCTTTTCAGCGAGATAGCACCGATACGTGAACATTTATTCAATGGTGTTGACCACTTATATCCATAGACGAGTGGAAGGGCTGTTCGTATGACATCTCTTCCACGTTTCTTTTGTCTCACGCTCTTTGATCCGATTTACGGGTTTCGGTTAGCAAGACCGTGTCATTTCAGATACCCCTCTCAGCAGCGTACCCATCTTAGCTGCATTTTAGGATTTTGAGGCCAGATTCCTGTTCGATGACAGGAAGCGTTGCCGGCCAGCCGGTATTACCGCCCCATGCGGAATCGCGGTGACCAATGAGAAGGTATTGGACTCCGAAGCGGCTACAGTAGGCCTGGGCGGATGCGGCAGACGGAGAAGGGGACGTGTAGAGCTTCGCTGTTGCCGTTTGAATTTCGGTACATGCTGATGGGTTGCCGCCGAACTGGATGGCACACTTCCACTCGGCGTTAAGAATCTGTCGTCCCGTGTCCATGACCAACATGCGCTGGTAGTAGTCGCTTGGGGTCATGACCTCGTCGTCCTTGCGGTCGAGTGTGAGATCGACGCCGCGGAAGTTGACGACGGCATCTCTTGAGGCGACACGGTTCAGCTTGGTGAAGGCGTCTCTGACTTCAAACTCGTCCTGGGGTAGATCGCTGAAGCCATTCTGCGGGCGATGTGTCTCGAGGGGGAGCCACGCTCGCAGGAGCACGGCCCCGAACAGGGAGCTGGCGATACCAAGCGACAGAAGGCTATAGACGAGTCTTCGCCTGGCCGGGGTGATGGGCACAATAGGCTTGCTACCGGAGATCCACCAGGAGCCGAGGACGTCTGCGGTCAATAGCAGCAGGAAGAACTGCGGCAGCATGACGGCGCGGTAGCCAAAGTCGTTGTTGGTGATGACGGCGGAGCTGAGGAACATTGTCATCACGAGACCGCATACGGTGAAGAAGAGGGCTGTGCTTCTTGCGTCGTCTGCGTCGTGCCGGAGCTTTGGTTGCTGGCGGCGTTTGGCTATCAGCAGGAACACAAGGATGGCGCCGTAGATGCCTAGCTCCATGGCGAGGCCGGGCAGAAGAAGGAAGAAGCGTATGGTCTGGTCGAGTAAGACGGGATGCGTCTGGTTCCAGCGACTGAAGATGGGTAGGCCGGTGAGCAGGCCGGAGTCGATCATGCGGCGGATGCTCAAGGAGAAGAGGTGCGCTGCTGGTGCGCTGTTAGCGGCTGCTTTGCCAGCGGCCGGATGAGCGAGGCCGCCTGCGAGTTCTCTAATGAATGGTGTGATTAGAAGCGCGCTCAAGACACTGCTGATGGCGATGCGACTCCACAGCTTGTAGCGTTCGGGATGGCGCGTGACGGCGAGACGAATGAGCCATGCGCTCATCAGCAGCGCAAAACCGAAGGCGACGTAAACGGAGAGTCCGAAAGCGCTTGCGAAAGAGATTGCAGCGAGAACGACCGGCCAGCGTTTGCCGCTGCGGTTGAGCGGCTCCAGTGTGCGCCACAGGAAGAGGAAGCACAGAAGGCAGCAGAGGACGCTGGCTACGTGGTGAGGCACCCAGAGAAGGGAATCAGGCCAGGCGTCGATGGGATCAACAGACCACCACTCGATGTCGCCGTTGAGTGCCGGCTGCAGGATGGCGTTGCCGACGGTGGGAATGAGATCGACTCCGGTAACGACGAGGAGACCAAGCGCGATCCATCGTTGTTGGCGCTCCCAGCGGAAGAAGTGGCTGGTATACAGCTTGACGACAACCAGAAGGCCAAACCCAGACCAGATGCTACTTGCGATGAAGGACTGTCTTGCTGAGACGCCGGCGATCTTTACCACCGAAGCACAGAGTACGTACCAGAAGTAGTAGTAGTGCATCGGCGCAGGGGAGCCGGCGAAGTACAGCGGATTGTTGGGCGGAACGCCGGTGCGTGCTACAGCGTCAGTGAAGGCGATGCGGTAGCTTTGGTCGGCCATGACGACGCTGAAGTAGAGCTTGTGTCCGACCTGCGCGTCGACCAGCATCAGCAGGACAAAGATCGTCCAACCGGCGACGAGGAGAGCAGTGATCCAGCGATCAGATCGAGACCATCCTGTGCCGCTGCGCTTGCGCCACAACAACAGCAGCGTGGCTACAGAGGCGAAGCCCAGCAACCAGCAGATGCCGATGAGGCTTGTGATGCGGCCTACGAGATACGCTGCGATCGGAACGACAGCGAAAGAGCACGCAATGGCCCAGAGCGAGCGCTCGACGAAGTCCATCTTCCGAAATTCAAAGAGGTCCGTTGCGTAGCCGACCACATAGCCGGGAGCGTAGAGCACGGCAGCGAAGGCCAGAAGCGCTACCAGGCTGCCGAGTACATCCTGAAGCATGAAGTTATTGGCGAACAGGAAGTTGGTCCAGACTGGATACAGCGTCGTAGCCCTCCACAGACATCGTCGCACAGGCGACTAGCGGAGAAATACACTTAGCTCCGCCGCCGCTGCGCGCAGGTGGGGAAGGAAGCGGGTCTGCATGTCGAGCATAGGCATACGGGGGGCGTGGCCGCTCAGGTTTACGGTCGCTACAACGCGCCCGTTAGAGGCCTGGACGGGGACGGCGATGGACCGGAGACCGATCTCGAGCTCCTGATCGCACAGCGCGTATCCGTTGCGGCGCACATTGCGTAGAGCAAGACGCAGTTTGTCGGCGGAGACGATAGTGCGGGGCGTGTACTGGGTGAAGTGAGCGCGGGCGAGGTACTGCTCCAGTTGATCCTGGGGCAGGTAGGCCAGCAGGACGCGGCCCATGCTGGTGCAGAAGGCGGGCAGACGCGAGCCGATGTGGAGATCGACCGACATGACGCGCGTGACGCTGGTGCGGGCGATGTAGACGATGTCTTCGCCGTCCAGCGTGGCTACGGAGAAGGACTCACCGAGCGCGGAGGACATGCGTTCGAGGATGGGTTGGGCGGCGTTGGCGAGCGTGCTGGAGGCGGTGTAGGTGTTGGCGAGCGTCAGCATCTTGGGACGCAGGGAGTAGCGCTGTGCTTCGTCGGCGCCGGCGAAGCCTAGCTTGGTGAGGGTGTAGAGGCAGCGGCGGACGGCGGCACGCGAGAGGCCGGTGCGCACGCTGAGCTGCGAGATGGTCATTTGCGGAGTCTGCGGCGTGAAGGCCTGGATGACGACGAGGCCGCGAGCGAGCGAGGCCATGAAGTTGGGGTCGCCGGTGTAGACCTCGAGCGCTGTTGCGGGGGAGACCTTGGTTTTGGCGGCTACGGGAGCGGTTGTGGCCGCGGGTACTGGTGGAGTCAGAGTGGCGTTCAAACAAACCTCCGACGGCAGACGCTACAGGCAGTGTGCGATTGCCGTGCTGTACTAACGATAAACGCACACGCTGAGAAAGCGCAAGCCGCCCCGGTAGGGAGCGGCTTGTGGGCTTTAGATTGAGCTACTTCGTGTTGCGGTAGCGCTGGATGAGGTTGGTGGTGGAGGTGTCGTGGGTGACGGGGGGCTCGGTGGCGCTTTCAAGCTCGCCGAGGATCTTGGTGGCGAGCACTTTGCCGAGCTCGACGCCCCACTGGTCGAAGGAGTCGATCGACCAGATGGTGCCCTGGGTGAAGACGGAGTGCTCGTAGAGGGCGATGAGCTTGCCGAGGGTCTCAGGGGTGAGGACTTCGGCGAGGATGATGTTCGAGGGACGGTTGCCTTCGAAGACCTTGTGCGGGACAAGGGCTTCGGGAACGCCTTCCGCCTTGACCTCGGCTGCGGTCTTGCCGAAGGCGAGAGCTTCGGCCTGGGCGAAGACGTTGGCCATCAGCATGTCGTGATGACGGCCGAGCGGGTTGAGGGCCTTGGAGAAGCCGATGAAGTCGCAGGGGATGAGGCGTGTGCCCTGGTGGATGAGTTGGTAGAAGCTGTGCTGGCCGTTGGTGCCGGGCTCGCCCCAATAGATGGGCCCGGTCTGCGTGGCGACGTGCTCGCCGGAGAGCGTGACGTGCTTGCCGTTGGACTCCATGGTGAGCTGCTGGAGGTATGCAGGGAAGCGCTTGAGGTACTGCTCGTAGGGCAGGATGGCTACGGTCTGGGCGTCGAAGAAGTCGGTGTACCAGACTGTCAGGAGGCCGAGTAAAACCGGGAGGTTTTGCGAGAACGGTGTCGTGCGGAAGTGGACGTCCATCTCGTGGAAGCCCTTGAGCATAGCGCGGAAGTTGTCCGGGCCGATGGCGATCATGGTGCTGAGGCCGATGGCGGAGTCCATGGAGTAGCGGCCGCCGACCCAGTCCCAGAACTCGAACATGTTGGCGGTGTCGATGCCGAACTCGGAGACGAGCTTGGTGTTGGTGGAGAGTGCCGCGAAGTGCTTGGCGATGCCCGACTCTGGCGCGCCGGAGGCGAGGAACCAGTCGCGTGCGGAGTGCGCGTTGGTCATGGTCTCAAGCGTGGTGAAGGTCTTGCTGGCGACGAGGAAGAGAGTTTCGTCGGCGACGAGATCGTGAACGGCTTCGGCGAAGTCGGTGCCGTCGACGTTGGAGACGAAGCGGAAGTTGAGGTCGCGCTGCGAGTAGTGTTTGAGAGCTTCATACGCCATGACGGGGCCGAGATCGGAGCCGCCGATGCCGATGTTGATGACGTTCTTGATGCGCTTGCCGGTGTGGCCTTTCCACTCGCCGGAGCGGATGCGGTCGGCGAAGGAGGACATCTTGTCGAGCACGGCGTGGACGGGCGGGACGACGTCTTCGCCATCGACGAGGATGGATTCAGACTTGGGCGCGCGGAGAGCGACGTGGAGCACGGCGCGGTTTTCGGTGGTGTTGATCTTCTGGCCGGTGAACATGGCCTCGATGTGCTGCTTGAGGCCGGATTGCTCGGCTAGCTCGAGGAGGAGCTTGAGGGTCTCGTCGGTGATGCGATTTTTGCTGTAGTCGAGGAAGAGACCGAGGGCTTCGGCGGTGTAACGCGTGCCGCGTGCGGGGTCGGTCTGAAAGAGCTGGCGGAGCTGGAAGGACTTTGCAGTTTCGGCGTGCGCGGCGAGGGCTTTCCAGGCTGGGCGGTCGGCGAGGGGGACGATTTGTTCACTCATTTGGGGCGAATCTCCTGTCACGAACATTAGAGCATTGTCGTGAATGTGGAGAGTATGAGGAAGACTCGGAAGTGGGGGTGGGGTGATACCCCTCCGGGGTAAATGTGCGTAAATTCTTCAAAGGATTGGGGTTAGGTGTGGACTTCGTCTGCAAAATATTGATTCTATTAGGGCTGGTTTGTAAAGTCTCTGGATTGTTGGAGTTGTGAGGTTTGGGGATGTCTTAATTGTAGCGGGTTGGGGTGGGTAAGTCGGCAAAGTTTTTGCGGTGGATTTGAGGAGTGGTGGCGCGGGTTTTGGGGTGGTTGGGGGTGGTGGAGGGGTTGACAGGTTTTGGGATGGCGTTGATACGGCTTTGCGGGGCGGAACGGAATTTCAACCAGGGTGCGCGACGCGGTGGGGTGATATCTGCTATACAGCGAATACCCTCATGAGATTTTTCCCGGTACGTGTGCTCGCTGCTCCCTTTGTCTTGTTGATCTGCCAAGGCTCGTTGAATGGTCAAAAAGCTGTTGTTCCGAACGTGAAAGCGGGCGCGACGCCGGGGGACATTTATGCCGGTGAATCGTTTGTGATTGAGCGGCTGGATATGGCGTATGTGATGAACGCCGATGGGACGGGGTATCGCGACAAGACCGTGGTGGTGAAGGTGCAGTCGGATGCGGCGGTGCGGCAGATTGGGGTGATCGCGGTTGCATTTGCGAGCGCGTCAGAGCATGTAGAGATTGCCTATGCGCGGGTACGGCGGGCGGATGGAACGGTGACCGAGACACCGGTTTCCGGAGCGATCGAACAGCCGGAACAGGTAACAGTGCAGGCGCCGTTCTATAGCGATTTGAAAGAAGAGCAGCTTCCGGTAAAGAACCTGAGGGTGGGGGACACGCTGGAGTGGAAGGAACGCGTTGTGCGGACGAAGTCCGAGGCTGCGGGGCAGTTCTGGGGGGAGGATAGTTTTGTGACCGATGGGTCGGTGGTGCTGGAGTCGTCGATTGAGCTGCGGGTTCCTGTGACGACGACGGTGACGGTGTGGACGAATCCAACGCTTGGAGCGCAGGCACAGGAGACGGTGAGCGGAGATCAGAAGGTTTACCGGTGGGAACATGCCAATCTGAAGCCGACGACGGGTAAAGATGCCGATGCAGCGAAGCTGGTAGAGAAGAAGCGGGTGCTGACGGCGGAAGAGTTGAAGAGCGAGAACGACGGGAAGCTACCGTCTATGGCGTGGACGACGTTCAAGAGCTGGGAGGCCGTGGGAGCGTGGTATCGGGGATTGGAGGACGAGCGCGCGGTTCCGGATGCTGCGGTGAAGGCGAAGGTTGCGGAGCTGACGGCGGGCCAGACGACGGAAGAGGACAAGGTACGCGCGGTGTATGCGTATGTGTCGGCACAGGTGCGGTATATCGGTGTGGCGTTTGGCGTGGGGCGGTATCAACCGCACCATGCGAGCGACGTGATGGATAACCAGTATGGCGATTGCAAGGACAAGCACACGCTCCTGGCGGCGATGCTGACGGCGTTGGGATTGCATCCGGATGCGGTCCTGATTGGTGCGGGGATTCGTTTCAATGAAGCGGTGCCTTCTCCGAGTGCGTTCAATCATTTGATTACGCGGGTCCAGGTCAACGGGCAGGAGGTATGGCTGGATTCGACGGCTGAAGTTGCGCCATACCGGATGCTGTTTGCGGTGATCCGCGATAAGCAGGCACTGGTGGTTCCGGACACGGGAGCGGCGATGGTGGTGAGGACTCCTGAAGCTCCACCGTTTGCTACGTATGCGAAGTGGAAGGCGGTGGGGACGCTAGATAAGGAAGGTGTGTCCGAGTCGCACATTACGCTGGAGTTTCGCGGGGATGGCGAGCTGCTGATGCGGCAGGCGGTGCGGCAGGTGGCTCCGGCGCAGTACGACGATTTTATGCAGCGACTTGTGCAGGGGCTCGGATATCAAGGAACGACCAGCCATGCGGACATTAGCCGTCCGGAGGATACGACGGAGCCGTTGCGACTGGCGTTTGATTATCACCGTGAGCAAGGGGGCGATTGGGAAGATCGAAAACTGGTGGCTCAGCTTGCGCCGGTGGTCCTGCCGAGTGTGAAGGAGAAAGAGCCGCCAGTGCGTCCGATTGATCTGGACACACCGCGCACGGAAAGCAGCACTGCTGAGATGAAGCTGCCGCAGGGATGGGGCGTGGAACTGCCGGAGGCAGTCCATGAGAAGACAGCGTTTGCGACGTATGACCTTAGTTATCGATTTGAGAAGGGGACGCTGTATGTAGATCGCCGGATAGTGATCCTGCAGCGGAGGGTCCCGGTAGATCAGTGGAAGGTCTACAAAAAGTGGCAGGACGCGATCGACCTGGGCAATGAAGCGTTTGTGCAGATGACCCATACGGGAAACAAGGGCGTTGCGCCAGAGGATAAAAACATTTCGCGCGCGGATGCTGCGGCTATTGCTTCGATTACTGCGAATCAAGAAGCTCATAATGAGCAAGCGGTGGAAAGGGTGTCTAACGCAGAAGCAGCGAGCTTGATTCAGCAGGCGATTCGTTTGATCAAAGCGAGTGACCTGGATGCGGCGGAGGGGTTGCTGGATAAGGCGAAGAAGATCAATCCAGAGCAGAAAGAATTGTGGGGGAATTACGGGTATCTGAATTGGCAACGCCATGATCTGCAGACAGCACTGACCGATTACAGAAAGGAACTGGAGCTGCATCCTGAAACTACTTGGGTGTATGGGCCGATCTATCGAATCGTGGTGAGGAGTGGGGACAAGGCCGCTGCTGGACAAACGTTACAAAAGTGGTTGGATGCTGATCCGAGAGATCCCGAGCCTGTACGGGATTTGATGTCTCTGCTAGTGAGTGAAGGTAAGGCAGCGGAGGCGGTGCAAGTAGGGAAGACAGCATTGGATACTTTGCCGGAAGCGCAGCGTGGCGAACAGAGGTTTCAGTTGCAGTACGGTATTGCCGAGATGAGAGCCGGGATGGATAAGGATGGAGCTGCGACCCTGGTTGCGGTGATGAGTACGACGGATGATCCGGAGATGATCAACTCGTCTGCGTATGAACTCGCGGTGGGAAACAAGTTGTTGATATTGGCAGAGACGCGAGAGCGTGTAGCGCTGGAGAAGCTGACTGCGAACAGCCAGAGCTGGAGCCCGGAACAAGGGCCAGGTGCGCCGAAGCAACAGTCGGGATTGGTGACGGCTGTGTGGGACACGATGGGGTGGATCTTGTTTCGTGAGGGTAAGGTGCGGGAGGCGGAGCCTTACGTTGAAGCGTCCTGGCTGAACGCGCAGCGTGATGATGTGCATGAGCATCTGGTGGAGATTCGACTTGCGTTGGCGAAGATTGGAGCGACTGCTAAAGGGGCGGATTGGGACAGCGAACCGCAAGGGCTGCGGACGATATCGCTGGGACCGGCGCAGGGTCGCGATGGAGTGGCGGAGTATCGTCTGCTGCTTTCGCATGACAGGGTGGAGCGTGCGGTGCCGGCTGGAGATAAGACGCTGCCGCGAGTGAATGAACTATTCGACAAGGTGAGGCTGCCACGATATTTCCCGGCTGGTTCACAGGTGAAGCTGGTGCGGGGAGCGATGGTGAACTGCCACAGCGGAGAGTGCGAGTTGATGTTTGTGCCTTGAGCTGTGGGGATGGGTGTAGGAGAGCGGTCGGGCGTTCGCCCGATAACCCACCCTGCCCGACGGCAGAACTGTCGGTCGAGGATGGGGTACTTGGATTGTGCGGCTTCGAGCGAAGAACGGGAGAGTGCGAGAAGCAGATCCGTTCGCTGCGCTCAGGATGACAACCAGAAAGGCAAAGGCAACTGCAACTGCAAAAGCCAATACAGGGGTCCTTCGCTGCGCTCAGGATGACGAGATTTGTGGCGGGAGGTTGGTGCGGGGTTTGGGTTGGTTATTGCTGGAGGAAGGTGATTAGGCTGGGGGCGACTTTGGTGGAGCAGTTGATGGGGGTCAGGTGGCCGCAGTCGTTGAAGAGGTCTAGCTGGGATTGAGGGATGAGGCGGTTTAGTTCTTCGGCGTGGCTGATGGGGAAAATCTGGTCGGC
>Ga0302314_10023214_pt1 | contig 10134 bp, 11 predicted proteins | sample III_Palsa_N2_3_FD_200533 | JGI IMG/M metagenome (GOLD analysis project Ga0302314, IMG submission 200533) | Peat permafrost microbial communities from Stordalen Mire near Abisko, Sweden - III_Palsa_N2_3 | ecosystem: Environmental > Terrestrial > Soil > Palsa > Peat permafrost | place: Sweden...
CGCGCGCCCGCGCCGCCACCGCCGGCTCGCCGGACGACCGGGTCCATGCCGGCCGCGCCCGCGGCCCAGCCGTCATCGCCGTCCACGACCCGGACCACGCCCCCGCCGCGGACCACGCCCCCGCCGCGGACCACGCCACCGCCGCGCCCCGCGCCCCCGTCGCGCCCGGTGTCGGGCAGTGCGTGGCCCGGCGGGGGATCAGCCCCGGTCCGCTCGGGCGACACCCGCTCGAACGGGACGACCGGATCGGCCAAGCCCGCCCCGCCGCCCGCCGCGGTGCCGCCACCCACGGCGTCACCATTCTGGTCGCGATCCCGCCGCCGGCCCAAGTAGCGGACCCCCGGCATGGAACTCACCCCCGGCCAGCAGCGCGTGCTGTTCGCCGTTATCGTTATCGTGCTCGCCGGCCTGGGCATCTTCGTGCTCAGCAGCCGGCACAACGGGACGACCGCCACTCCGGCACCGTCCCCCACCACGGCCCCCCCGGCCAGCGGAGCGTCGTCGTCGTCGGCGGCGGCCGCGGCGTCGGCCAGCGCCAGCAGCGTCCCGCCCGCTACCGTCCCGCCCGCTCCGCCGCCGGCCACCACGGCGAGCGGCGCGAACATCTACGAGTGGCTGCCGTTCAGCCAGTCGGACCTCACGGCCGCGTCCAAGGCCACGATCACCTTCGCCTCGGACTACGTCAACTGGAGCTACACCGAGACCAAGGCGGCGTACGGGGCCAAGCTGGCCTCGGTCGCGACCCCGCAGGAGGTCACGACGCTCGAGTTTGACCAGTTCGGGACGGCCGCCGCGACCCAGCAGATGGTCACGGACAAGCAGGTCTCGACCGGGAGCGGCACGATCGAGTCGATCAGCTCGTTCGGCGCGAGCCCGACCTCGATCACGTTCTCGGTGAACGTCACCCAGAAGCTGGCCTCGACGACGGGGACGAAAACGAGCGCGCCTACCTACGCCATCACGGCCATCTCGACCGGCACCGGCTGGCAGGTCAGCAACATCCAGCTGTCCACGGTAGGCAACCAGTGAACCAGCGCGCCCTCGGCCCCACCATCATCGGCATCGCCCTGGCGATCCTGCTCTGCCTGCTCATCGTGCCGATGGTCGTCGTCGGCGGCTCGGCCATGCTGTTCGCCGGCGGTTCGGGCGCGAACTGCAGCTCGGCCAAGGCCGACGTCTCGCAGCCCCAGACGAGCACCGCGGCGGCCGACTCGATCCCGGCCGACTACCTCAAGTGGTTCCGGACCGTCGGCTTGCAGTACAACATCCCCTGGACGGTGCTGGCCGGCATCGGCAAGGTCGAGAGCGACGACGGGCAGACCACGCTGCCCGGCGTGCACAGCGGCTCCAATGCGTTCGGCGCGGCCGGCCCGATGCAGATCGGCATCGGCGGCGCGTCGGGCGACTCCTGGGCGGTCGTGGCCACCGCCGAGGACGGTATCGAGCCCCCGTCGGTGTACGACCCGGCGGACGCGATCGCCGGGGCGGCGAAGTACCTGGTCCAGCACGGGGCGCAGCAGAACATCCCATCGGCGATCTTCGCCTACAACCACGCGGACTGGTACGTCCAGGAGGTGCTGACCTGGGCGTCGACCTACGCGACGGGCGGGTTCACGGTCTCCGCGGTCAGCCCGAACGGGGGCAGCACGACCGGCACGAGCACCGGGGGGTCCTGCACCCAGAACAGCGTGCTCGCCGACTTCGTCGCGCCCAACGCGACGGTGGAGACCGCGGTCAGCTTCGCCGAGGAGCAACTGGGCAAGCCGTACCTGTTCGGCGGCACCGGCCCGGCCGCGTTCGACTGCTCCGGTCTGGTCATGATGGCCTACCAGTCGGCCGGCGTCACCATCGCGCGGACCTCGCAGGAGCAGTGGGCGACGCTGCCGCACGTGGCCGCGGCCAAGGTGATCCCCGGTGACCTGGTGTTCTTCGCCGGGTCCGACGGCACGCCGACGTCGCCCGGGCACGTCGGCCTGGTCATCGGCAAGAACACGATGATCGAGGCCTACGCGACCGGCACCCCGATCCGGATCTCCGCGTTCGGCACGCCGCAGTCCGCGCCCGGTGACACGAAGGTCGTCGGCTTCGCCCAGCCCTGGCCCAAGAGCGACAACGCGACGTCGAATCCCAACGAGGCGGCCGGGTCCAACTAGCGGCGGTGATATCTGGCCAGATCGGTGCTTCTCTGGCCAGATGTACCGATTTAACTTTTATAGGTGTCATTCGATGTCGGGGATGTTAGCCTGCTTTTGGTAACTCTCCGCACGAAAGGCGCTACTTTGAGTAGTTATAAGCGTGTGTGGCTCGCCGGAGCCGTTTCCCTCACCGGGATCGTCGTCGCGGCCGTCTGCCTGGCTATCCCGGCGCTGGGGTCGACGTCCGCGCCGGACGGCCCGGTCGTCGCGCTCGGCGACTCCTACACGGCTGGCGCCCTGCTGCCGCTCAGCCTGGCCGCCAGCCCGCTCGGCTGCCTGCGGTCGGCGAAGGCCTACCCGGTCCTCGTCGCGGCCGCCCTGCACGCGCCGCTGACCGACGCGGCCTGCTCAAGCGCCGGGGTCGCGGACCTGACCGGCCCGCAGACCACCCTTCCCCACCTCGGCACGAACCCGGCCCAGCTCAGCGCGCTCGCCCCCAACGACAGCCTGGTCCTGCTGACGCTGGGCGGCGACGACATCGGCTTCGCCAACGTGCTCGAGGAGTGCATGAAGCTGTCGTTCACCGACCCGTGGGGAAGTCCCTGCAAGTCGCACTACACGCGCGGCGGCACCGACCAGCTCGCCGCCCTCATCCAGGCCGAGGGGCCGAAGATGGCCACCGCGCTGCAGGAAATCGCCGCGGACGCCCCGCAGGCCCGCGTCGTCCTTGTCGGCTACCCCGACCTGTTCCCGCAGAGCGGCGGCTGCTGGCCCCGGGTGCCGATCACCGGCGGCGACGTTACCTACCTGCGCGGACTCGAGCTCCAGCTCAACGCCATGCTCGCCACCGACGCGGCCGCGGACGGCGCGACGTTCGTCAACACCTACACGCCCACCATCGGCCACGACTTCTGCCAGTCAGCGTCGGTCAGGGACGTCGAGGGCCTCATCCCCACCTCCTTCGCCCTGCCCTTCCACCCGAACGCCCGGGGCCAGGCGGCCATCGCCGCCACCGTCCTCAAGGCCCTCTAAGTCCTCTAGTCCAGCTGGGTACCCTGGGGCGCGTCAGGAAGTCCAGTCCCACAATAGGTAAGGCGGCCCGCCCGTGCCCGCAGCGCAGCACGTCGACAGTCGGCTGACCTGCCTGCGGCACGCGGAATCGGCGAACGTGCTCGCCCAGCAGGCGGGCGCGCTCCCGTCGGCGCCGCTGACCGCCAAGGGCCGGGATCAGGCGGCCGCCGCCGCGGACCGGCTGCACGCCGGGGACAGCGGCCTGATCCAGGCGGTCTACGCCAGCGACGCGGTGCGGGCCGGGCAGACGGCGGAGGTCATCGCCGCCCGGCTCGGGCTGCAGGTCATCGTGCTGCCGGAACTTTCCGAGGTCGCGCTGGGCCGGGCCGAAGGGGCCACCGACCCGGCCGTCCTCCAGCAGACCGCCGACGTCCTGAAGGCCTGGCTATCCGGCGACCTCCGCGCCCGGGTGGCGGACGGCGAGTACGGCTACGAGGTCGCCGCCCGCATGATCTCGGCCGTGGCCCGGATCGCGGCCGACTGCGCCGGCCGCGAAGCCGTGGTGATCGGTCACGTCGCCAGCCTGACCGTCGGCGTCAGCCAGCTCTGCGGCAACGGGCCGGCCCTGTGGGGAAAGCCGCTCCCGCACGCCGTCCCGTTCCCGCTCATCCGCGAAGACACCCGGTGGCGCGTCAACTGGCCCGGCAGCTCATGATCACGAAGGAAAAGTGGCGCTATGACGCCCCTTTTCCTTCGCGCTGACCGAAGCCTTCGTGATCATCGCCGGCCGCGGGTGGTGCTGGGGCGGGCCTGCATCGCGTGGCGGCCGGTGCTGGGGCGGGCCTACATCGCGTGGCGGCCGCGGCGGACCGAGCGGCCGCGCTGGCGGGGCTCCGGGGCCTTGCGGGCGAGCTCGTCGGGCAGCCGGAGCAGCGGGTTGGCCGCGCTCTCCACGACGTCGTGAGCCAGTTCGGTGATGCGGCGGCCGCGCGACCGCGAGGCCGTGCGCAGCAGGTCGAACGCCTCTCGCGGGCGCAGCCGGTGCCGCTCGGACAGGACTCCGATGGCCTGCTCGACCCGAACGCGCGAGGCCAGGGCGTGCTCGAGCTGGGTGACGGTGACCGCCAGCCGCTCCGCCTCCGCCTTCTCGTCGGACGGGCTCAGCGGGGTCGACACCGAGTGCGGGGCCGACACGGCGGGCATCTCCGGCACCGTGGCCGGGACGCTCGCGGCCACCGCGGGCGGAGGCGATGCCGCGCCGCCGTCATCGGCCTGGTCGGCGGCGAACAGGTCGGCCAGCACCATGGCGCTAGTCAGGTCGGAGACGTTCTCGTCGCCGACGACCCAGCCGCGCTCGGCCTTGCGGACGATCACGCCGTCGCGGCTGTCGGTTCCATTACCGGTCATGTCTGCCCCTTGCCCCGCACATCCCGTGTCCTGCTTACTCATGCCCGGCCACCACGGGTCACTGCCGCATGAACACTAAGCGTGTAACAGTGCATCACGCGGATCTCATTCGTGCATGATTTCGTGGACGGTTGGCGAGTCGGCCGGGCCCGTTCACGACAATCGGCTGTGCCTTGCCGGCCTTAGCTGGCGGTGGCCGCTAGCTCGGCCAGCTTCTTCTGGACCTGGGCGGCCGACGGGTTGCACATCGTCGAGCCGTCGGGGAACAGGATGGTCGGAACGGTCTGGTTCCCGCCGTTGACGCTCATCACGAACTCGGCCGCGGCCGGGTCGCGCTCGATGTCGACCTCGTTCAGCTCGATGCCGACCTTGCCGAGCTGCCGCTTGAGGTTCCGGCAGAACCCGCACCAGGTAGTCGTGTACATCGTGAGCGGCACGGGGGGCCTCCCTTTCACTTCGCGGATTGAGCCTTCTCCAGGCCAAACCGCCGGTTTTGTGGTGGTCACTGGACGTTGCAACAACTTTTGCGGTCCGCCCCTTCCCGCGCGGCCGGCGCGTCCGTCGTTGCCATGCGGCAGGATGGACCGGATGGACCCCGATGACATGCTCGCAGCGCTTGACCCCGAACAGCGTGAGGTTGCTCTCGCCGGTCGCGGGCCGGTCTGCGTGCTGGCCGGCGCGGGGACGGGCAAGACCAGGGCGATCACCCACCGCATCGCCTACGCGGTCGCGACCGGGCTGGTCAACCCGGCCCACGTGCTCGCGCTCACGTTCACCGTGCGCGCGGCCGGCGAGCTGCGCGGACGCCTGCGGGTGCTCGGCGGCGGGGCCGAGGCGGTGCGGGCCGCGACCTTCCACTCGACCGCGCTGCGGCAGCTGACCTACTTCTGGCCCCGGGTGATCGGCGGGCGGCCGCCGACGCTGGTCGAGTCGAAGCTGCCCTTGCTCCGGGAGGCCGCCCGCGACGTGGGGATCCGGATCGACGGGGCCGCGCTCTCGGACGCGGTGACCGAGATCGAGTGGGCCAAGGTATGCCAGACGCACCCCGACTCGTACGTGTTCGCGGCCACCGCGGCCGGCCGGGCGCCGTCGGCTGGCGTCGAGGAGGTCGGGCGGCTCTACCAGGCCTACGAGGCGCTGCGCCGGGACCGTCAGCTGATCGACTTCGAGTCGGTGCTCGAGCTGACGGCGGCGATCCTGCTCACCGAGCCGGGCGTGGCCCGCGAGGTGCACGGCGCGTTCCGCTACTTCACTGTCGACGAGTTCCAGGACGTCAACCCGCTGCAGAAGCTGCTGCTCGACGCCTGGCTCGGCGGCCGCGAGGAACTGTGCGTGGTCGGCGACCCGCAGCAGACGATCTACTCGTTCACCGGGGCCACGCCCGAGTACCTGCGGTCGTTCACCGTGGACTTCCCCCAGGCGGCGGTGGTCCGGCTGGTTCGCGACTACCGCTCGACGCCGCAGGTCGTGGCGGTGGCGAACAGCCTCGCCGAGGCGGACTCGGCGTCGCTCGTCGCGCAGCGGCCCGCCGGGCCCGAGCCGGTGGTGACCAGGTACCCGGATGAGGAGGCCGAGGCGGCCGGGGTCGCCGCCGAGGCCGGGGCGCTGATCGCGCGGGGAGTGCCGCCGCACGAGATCGCCATCCTGCTGCGGATCAACGGGCACATGGAGCGGTTCGAGCGGGCGCTGGCCGACGTGAAGGTGCCGTATGTGGTCCGCGGGGCCGAGCGGTTCTACGACCGGCCCGAGGTGCGCAAGGCGCTGGTGCTGCTGCGCGGCGCCGCCCGGGCGGCGGGCGCGGGCACCGACGCGACCGGCTCGCCCGGTGAGCTGTCCGCCGCCGTCCGGCACGTGCTCGCGTCGGCCGGGCTGACCGTCGCCGCGCCCGCCGCCCGCGGCCTGGTCAGGGAGCGCTGGGAGTCGCTCGCGGCCATCGCCGGGCTGGCCGAGGACCTGGCCGCCGCGCGGCCCGAGGCGACCCTGGCCGAGTTCGCGGCCGAGCTCGCCGACCGGGCCGATACCGGGCACGCCCCGGTCGCGGCCGCGGTGACCCTGGCGACGATGCACGCGGCCAAGGGACTTGAATGGGACGCGGTACTTCTGCCCGGGCTCGTTGAGGGCATAATGCCCATCGTGTACGCGCGAACGGCCGGGGCCATCGAGGAAGAGCGGCGACTGCTCTACGTCGCGGTGACCCGCGCCCGGGTGCGCCTCGGGCTCTCCTGGGCGCCAGCCCGCACCCCCGGCAGCGAGGCGGCCCGACAGCGTTCGCGCTTCCTCGCGGTGCCGTTCCCGGCCGCGGCCGCGCGGCCGGCGTCGACCGCGGACGCGCGCTCATGAGCGACGCGCTCGACCGGCTGCTCGACTTGCTCGACCTGGAGCAGATCGAGGTCAACATCTTCCGCGGCCGGTCGCCGGACGAGAGCGTGCAGCGGGTGTTCGGCGGGCAGGTCGCCGGGCAGGCGCTGGTCGCCGCCGGGCGGACCGTGCCCGACGACCGGGCGGTGCACTCGCTGCACGCCTACTTCATCCGGCCGGGCGACCCCGCCGTGCCGATCATCTACTCCGTGGACCGGGTGCGGGACGGGCGCTCGTTCAGCACCCGGCGGGTGACCGCGGTTCAGCACGGCCGGGTGATCTTCGCGCTCTCCGCGTCCTTCCACCACCCGGAACCGGGCATCGAGCACGCGGTGCCGATGCCCGCCGCGCCGTCCCCCGACCAGCTCAGGCCCAACGCCGAGCGGCTGGCCGAGGCGATCGGCGGCCAGCTGCCCGCGCACATGCGGGACACGCCGATCGACATGCGCTCGGTCGGCCCGATGTCCATCGAGGTGGCCAGGGACCCCTCGCTGCGGCCGGGCGCGGACAACCTCATCTGGCTGCGGGTCAACGGCGAGCTGCCCGATAACCCGCTGCTGCACGTGTGCCTGATGACCTACATCTCCGACATCACGCTGCTCGACACAGTGCTGCTCGAGCACGGACTCAACTGGTACGACGGGCATACCTCGGGGGCGAGCCTGGACCACGCGATGTGGTTCCACCGGCCCTTCCGGGCCGATCACTGGCTGCTCTACGCCCAGGAGTCCCCGGTCGCCGCCGGTGCCCGCGGGCTGGCCCGGGGCGAGGTGTTCACCGCCGAGGGGAACCTGGTCGTTTCCGTCGTCCAGGAAGGCCTCATCCGCACCACGCCCAAGCCCGGTAACTAGCCGGTTCCTCTCCGCTGAAAATTGCTGGTCAAAAATGTGTTGCCCTGCTGTGAAGCCTTCCGTAGGCTAAGCGTCATGCCCGTAAGGCGGAGCGAAGAACCAAGTGGAAGGCGGTGATCTCGGTGGAGAACAACACGTATGACGTCGCGGCTGCCCGGGATGGCGCCGCGTTCGCTGGTGTCTGCACGCTGTGGGCCAGCATGCCCGGCATGCCGATGAGCCATGCCCTCACGCCGAATACCGCACCGGTCGCGTTTGTTCCGGACGCGCGTCTCGCCGCGTTCCGGCAGATCCCGGCCATGACGAAGCGGACGGCTGCTCTGGCCGCCGTCCCGCCGACCGCTACCGACATCCGCAAGCAGTACTCCCACAAGACCCGCGTTAACGCCGGCGGCGATGGCGCATCGGGTCCGCATCCTGAACGGGAACCAGCCTAGAAAAGCTGGTCAGAATCCCCGAAGGCCGCGGACCCGTACACAGGGTCCGCGGCCACATTTGTTTCGCAGGCCCCGGTCCCATCAGACCAGCACAACTGGACCAGCAAAGCGAGAGGGGATGGCACCGATGCAGCGGCCCGATGCCTCCGTGAGCGCACCAGGCGCGGCGGGGTTCGAGTCAATATCGTCCGGGTTCGAGTCAGTCGCCACGGTCGAGCCGTACGCCGGCAAGCAGGACGCGTACGGAGGCGCCGCGACCGGCATGGCGGCACTCTTCGGCCTGGGTGATCTCCCGATGGGCCTGGACCTGGCCTGTGCGGACGATCCGGAACTGTTCTTCGCCGAGGCACCAGCGGACGTCGAGGCGGCCAAGGCACTCTGCCAGGGGTGCCGCGCCAGGATCGCCTGCCTCGAGGGCGCGCTTGAGCGGCGAGAGCCGTGGGGCGTCTGGGGAGGAGAACTTCTCCTGCGCGGAACGATCGTGCCGCGCAAGCGGCCGCGCGGTCGTCCCCGGAAGGATTCCGCCGACGGGCTCAACGGTGCGGCGAGCGCCGATGAGCGAGCCGCCTGACTGAAGTCCTAGTAAGTGCGAACCGCTTCGCCCGCCGACAGCTTGACCTTCCCCTAGCGGAAAAGTCGAGACTGAAGGGGGGCGAAGCGGCCGCGAAGGCCAGCGTCAGACCGACCTCCCGCCGTCTAGCCAGCCAGGACCACTACGTGTCGCCGACGACGCAACTCCTCATGACCGAAGCGAACGCAATGATGCGAGAGGTTCCACCATGTACGTCCAGGAGTGTCTCATCCGAGACCGAACCAGCGAGCGCCGCAAACAGGCGCATGACGAACGGGTCGCGCGCGGCGTGACCGAGCTCACCAAGATGGAGAAGCGCCGGGCACGAGCCGAGCGCGAACTGATCTCCACCTGGCGGCGCGTAGACCAGCTCCGCTCGACGCTCGGGTCGGTCGGCTAACCCCGACTCCGCGCAATGAACACGTGAATACGTGAACAGGGGCCTGGCCCGGTCGGCTCAGCCGACCGGGCCAGCCTGGTTTTCCGGGGTGCCGGCGCTGTCGGCGCCGTCGGCGCTTTCCGGGGTGCCGGCGTTTCCCAGGCTGTCGGCATCTGCTGGGGCGTCGGCGTAGCCCGGCACCCAGCGGATCACCTCGGCCCGGAACGGCCCCTCGCACTCGAGCTGGCAGAGCACGCCGATGCCGGCGGTCGATACCCGGTGGATCAGCACGTAGGACGGCGGCAGGTTGAACTTGCGGCCGATGTTGGCGGAGCCCAGGTTGGTCACCCGGTTCGCCTCCTCGCGCATCCACTCCCGGCTGAACTTGAACGTCTCGACCGCGGACGGCTCGGCCAGCGGGGCGAGGAAGGCCCGCAGCGCCTCGAGGTCGACCGAGATGCCGGGCCGCAGGAAGTTGTCGGCCCGCAGTTCGCGCTCGACCTCGGCGATGTCGGGCGCCGGGTCATGCATGATCCGCAGCAGCCGCCCGAACACCGGCGGCAGCCCCTCAGGCAGCCGGTCCACCGCCCCGAAGTCGAGGACACCGAGCCGCCCGTCGGCGAGCAGCCGGAAGTTGCCCGGATGGGGGTCGGCGTGCAGCAGCCCGGCCCGGGACGGGCCGGAGAACAGGAACCGGGCCAGCAGGATGCCGGCCCGGTCGCGCTCGGTCTTGGACCCGTCGCTGATGATCTTGGCGAGCGGGGTGCCGTCCATCCACTCGGTCACCAGCACGTGGTCGGTCTCGGTGACGACCGCGGGCACGTAGATGTCCGGGTCCCCCGCGTAGGCGGTCGCGAACGCCCGCTGGGCGTCGGCCTCGAGGTGGTAGTCGAGCTCTTCCGCCACCCGGTCGCGGAGCGCGTCGAGCATGGGCCGGACCTCGAGCCCCGGCATCAGGATGCCGAACAGCCGGCCCGCGCGCGCG
>Ga0302314_10023215_pt1 | contig 10134 bp, 8 predicted proteins | sample III_Palsa_N2_3_FD_200533 | JGI IMG/M metagenome (GOLD analysis project Ga0302314, IMG submission 200533) | Peat permafrost microbial communities from Stordalen Mire near Abisko, Sweden - III_Palsa_N2_3 | ecosystem: Environmental > Terrestrial > Soil > Palsa > Peat permafrost | place: Sweden...
CAGACAGCCGGATCGGCGAGCTCGTCCTCAACTGAACGCAGTGCCGCCTCAGCCTCTTCAATCTGACGCTCGAGCTTGGTCTGCGCCGCCGTCGCCTTGGCAAGCGAGACCGGCTTCGTAGCAGCAGCGACGACAGCCTTGGCCTTGATCGCAGGAGCCTGCTTGGCGGTCGCCGCCAGAGCAGCCCGCTCCTCCCGCACGCGCAGGTACTCCGGCCAGCCACCGACATATGAGTGCAGCGTCTTGTCCTCAAACGCGACCGTGCGCGTCCCGATCGCGTCAAGCAGCGCCCGGTCGTGCGAGATCACCAGCAGCGAGCCGGTGAACTGCGACAGAGCGTCCTCGAGCGCCTCGCGGCTCTCAACGTCGAGGTGGTTGGTCGGCTCGTCGAGGATCAGCAGGTTCGATCCGGACTGCACCAGGATCGCGAGCGAAAGCCGCTGGCGCTCACCGCCGGAGAGTCCGCTCAACGGTTTCTCCGCGTCCTCACCGCTGAACAGAAAGCGCCCGAGCAGTGACCGCGCGTTTGCCGGCGTCAGCCCGGTCAGGTGTGTGCACGCTTCCACCACGGTCCGCGCGCTCCCGGCGTGCAACTCCTCAGCGTGCTGCGAGAGGAACCCGATCTTGACGTTGTGGCCGGTCTTGAGCTTGCCGGTGACCACAGGTCCTGCCTCCTGATCGGGCTCGCCCGCTGGCGAGCCCTTGGCCACGGCGCCGCGCTTGATCGCCATGCCGGTGTGGTCACGAGCGTCGGCACCGTCGTCCGCGAACGGCCTGTAGCCCGCGAGCGTCTCAATCAGCGTGGTCTTGCCGGTGCCGTTGGAACCGACCACGGAGACGTGTTCACCACGCTCAAGCCAGAGCTCACCGCTCTCCAACAGGACCCGGTCGCCGATCGTGACGCGGCCGTCCTCAAACTCGAAGACCACGCGGCCGCTGCGTTCCGGCGGCTTGAAGGCGAACGCCAAACCGTCACGGTCACGCTCGCCGCGCTCAATCTTGTCGATCTTGTCGAGCTTCTTCTGGCGTGCCTGCGCTTGGCGCGCGCGCGTGCCGGCGCGGAACCGCGTGACGAACTTCTCAAGCCGATCGATCTCAGCCTGCTGGCGCTCGATCATGCGACCTAGCGCGAGTTCGCGCTGAGCTTTCTCAGTACGCCACTGATGCCAGGTGCCGGGGAAGAACTTGCCGCGCCCAGCCTCGAGCTCGAGCACCGCGGTGGCGACCGACTCCAGGAACCAGCGATCGTGCGCAATCAGGACCACGGCGGCGTCGAGCGACATCAGGTGTGCCTCAAGCCACTCCAGAGCGGCGATATCCAAATGGTTGGTCGGCTCGTCCAGCAGCAGCAGGTCGGGGTCGCCGGCCAGCGCACGACCGAGCGAGGCGCGGGTCAGCTCACCGCCTGAGAAGGTGTCGAGCGTACGGTCAAGCAGCGAGTCGTCCTTGAAGCCAAGCCCGTGCAGCGTCGCGAGCGCCCGCTCGCGCCACGTGTAGCCACCGGCGTGTTCAAGTGCCGCCTGAGCGTCTGCGTATGCCGTGAGTGTCGGCTCCGCATAGTCGCCGTCCGCCATCTTCTGCTCGAGCCGTGCCAGCTCCGCCTCCAAAGCGACCAGTTCCGATGCGCCCGAGAGCACGTAATCACGCAGCGTGATGTTGCGTTCGCGCGGCGGGCGCTGATCGTGCAGGGCGATCTTCGTGCCCTTAGCGAGCACCAGTTCGCCGCCGTCGATCGACGCCTCGCCCGAAAGCATGCGCAGCAGCGTCGTCTTGCCGGCACCATTGCGGCCCGACAAGCTCATCCGGTCCTTGCGTTCGAGCTTGAACGAGATGCCGCGGAGCAGCGGCTCCCCGGAGATGTCCTTGCTGAGGTCTGATGCGATGACGACGGCCACGTCGAAGATGGTAGGCGGGGATGGCCAGGAGCAGCCAGGCAGCGAAACCGCGAAGCTTTGCCTGCCCCTGAGAGACCGGACTACGCTGTCGCTCATGGCACGGAGAGCGTGGGACGATTTCTTCTGGTGGCTGGACGGCCTCTCTGCGTTTCAGGCCGTTGGCGGTTACTTCCTCGTCAGTGTCCTTACCGGAGTTCTGTTGGCGGCGGTCGGCCGTGAGACCGTCAGCTACGTGCCGTTCATAGTCGCATTTGGCCTGTTCATCATCCATTGCTCGCGGCGCGCCTATGGCGGCTGGGAGGTCTGGGGGTACGGCACGGGGCCGGGAGCTGTCGTCGCGTTGCTGACCAGCATCTTCGGTCTGAAAGGAGCGGTGGCCGCCGTCCTCGCCGTGGCAGCGCTGCTGCTGTCACTGCTCTTGGCGTGGTGCTACGACCGTGCGGCTGACCGCGGCGAACCCGTCGTCTCAGACTGACCTGCGCCCCCCGCGTAACAAGTAAGCAGCGATACGATCGGGCGATGGCTGCCAGCAGTGAAGCGCCGGTTCCGCCCCGGGAGTTCCCGCCCGCTCGCACCGTCGTGGTACCCGATCGCGGCGAATTCTTCCTGCGCGACACCGACCCCTCGGGCGAGGCAAACCTCCCGGTCGTCTTCATGTTGCACGGCTGGGTGGGCAGCGCAGATCTCAACTTCGGCGGCCTCTACGAGGACATCGCCGCGGCCGGCTACCGGGTGATCGCGATCGATCACCGCGGCCACGGGCGCGGGATGCGCGCGCTGGTGCCGTTCCGGCTGACCGACTGTGCCGCCGATGCCGCAGGCGTGATCCGCACGCTCGGACTGAACAAGGTGATCGTCTTCGGGTATTCGATGGGCGGCGCGGTCGCACAGATCGTCGCGCGTGACCACGGCGACGTGGTCGCCGGCTTGGTCCTCAGCGGCACATGTCAGCACTGGCAGGACGAGCAGCTGCGACGCACATGGAAGGCGATGCCCTTCGTCGGGCTCGGCCTCGCGGTCGCTCCGGGCCGCGGCTGGCGGGTCGCGCTCAAGCGCGCCGGCCTCACCTCAGGACCAGGCGTCGCCTGGCTGCGCTCGGAGATGATGCGCCACAGCGCCAAGGACATCGCCGAGGCCGGACGCGAACTCGGGCGCTTCGATTCACGTCCCTGGCTGAAGCCGCAAGCGTTCCCCACAGCAGTCGTACTGACCAGCAAAGACGACGCCGTGCCGCCCGCAAAACAGCGCGAATTAATCGCGGCTCTGCAGGCCGAAGTCTTCGACGCACCGGTGCGTCACCTCGAGGTCGGGGCGATGGCCGGCGCCGCGTCGGCGGCGCGCTACAACCCGATGCTGCTGGCGGCGCTCGAGTCCGTGCGTTCAGCCGGGTCACTAACCGACGCATCCGGTAGCCTTTCGGCCACATGACCCGTAATCGCATCGCCCTGATCGGTTCCGCCGTAGCCCTGACCATGCTGGCCGTGTGCCCGTCGGCGTTTGCCGTCACCCACGGTGGCGAAGGCCTTTACGGCCCCACCAACGACGCTGTCATCACGAACACCATGTTCCTCGTGATGGCCTTCTTCATCATCATCATCGTCGTCTTCTCAATGATTCAGAGCCGGATCGAGCACCGCAAGCACGCTCGCGTCGACGCCGCCAAGCGTCGTGCCTCCTCCGAAGAGTGGAAGGGCGGCTGGTAGCCATCGGTAGGCGTCGGGCGACCGATGCCTTAGGGTAGGCCCATGGCCTACTTCGTCACCGGCTCCACCGGCTTCATCGGGCGCAACCTGGTCGAGCGGTTGCTGACGCGCACCGCGCGCAAGCAGGGCACCGACGGTGACATCTACGTCCTGGTCCGGCAGAGTTCGCAGGACCGCCTGCAGTCGCTGATTGAGCAGTGGAGCGCGTACTCGCCCAAGGCTCCGGCACGGATCAAGCCGGTGGTGGGCGATCTCAACGAGACCTTGCTTGGCATCGACGCGGCGATGGTCAAGCAGCTGGCCAACGCCGGCATCAAGGACTTCTTCCACCTCGCGGCGATCTATGACATGACCGCGGACCACGCGGTCAACGACCTGACCAACGTCGAGGGCACTCGACACGCGATTGAGCTCGCAGCCGCGGTCAAGGCCACGTGTCTGCATCACGTCTCATCGATCGCCGTGGCCGGGCTCTACAAGGGCGTCTTCACCGAGGAGATGTTCGACGAGAGCCAGTCACTCGAGCACCCCTATCACCGCACGAAGTTCGAGTCTGAGCAGCTGGTACGCGAGGAGTCCGCGGTGCCATGGCGCATCTACCGGCCCTCAATCGTGGTGGGTGACTCCCATACCGGTCAGATCGACAAGGTAGACGGCCCGTACTACTTCTTCCCGCTGATCAAGCGCGCACGCCAATACGTGCCTGAGTGGCTGCCACTGGTCGGGCTTGACATCGGCCACACCAACCTCGTGCCTGTCGACTTTGTGGCGGACGCGCTCGACCACATCGCCCACAAGCCGAACCTCAACGGCAAGACCTTCCACCTGACCGACCCCGATACCCGCAGGGCGAGCGACGCGCTCAACACCTTCGCGAAGGTCGCCAAGGCACCGCACTTCTCGCTGACCTTCAATGCGGGGCCGCTGGGAACGATTCCCAAAGGGGCCGCTGCCGCACTGATGTCACTGCCGGGTGCCCGCCATGCGCGCAAGGCGCTGATGGGCGAAGCGGGCATCCCGGACGAGGTCGTCGACTACATCGACCTTCCGACCCGCTTCGACACGACCAATACGGACGCCGCGCTGGCCGGCTCCGGGATCGAGGTGCCACCGCTGGAGAACTATGCGGCGTTGCTCTGGGACTATTGGGAGCACAACCTCGACCCCGACCTGGCGCGGTTGCCGACCACGCGCGGCGCGCTGGCCGGCAAGACCGTGCTGATCACCGGCGCTTCGAGCGGCATCGGCCGCGCGACCGCGATCCGAATCGCGGCTGCCGGCGGCATCCCGCTGCTGGTGGCGCGCGGGGTCGACAAGCTCGAGGACACGAAGCAGGAGATCGAGCTCGCGGGCGGCACCGCCTACAGCTACGCGGCCGACATCTCGGATCTCGACGCGGTCGCCAAGCTCGTAGACACGCTGCTCGCCGAGCACGAGGCGATCGACGTCCTCATCAACAACGCCGGCCGCTCAATCCGGCGCTCAATTGCGCTCTCCTACGACCGCTTCCATGACTTCGAGCGCACGATTCAGCTGAATTACCTCGGCACGATCCGCCTGACGATGGGGCTGCTTCCGCGCATGCGCGAACAGCACTCAGGTCACGTGATCAACATCTCCTCGATAGGCGTGCAGACCAACCCGCCGCGGTTCTCCGCCTACGTCGCCTCGAAGTCGGCGCTCGATGCCTGGACCCGCGTGGTCAGCTCCGAGTGCATCGCTGACAACGTGCACTTCACAACCGTGCACATGCCGCTGGTGAAGACGCCGATGATCGCCCCCACAAAGATGTATGACCGCTTCCCGACGATCACCCCGGACGAGGCCGCCGACATCATCATCGACGCGATTCGGACGCGCCCGAAGGTCGTCAGCACCAAGCTCGGCACCTTCGGCGAAGTCAGCTACGCGCTCGCGCCGAAGCTGATCGATCAGGTCCTCGGTGCCGCTTACAAGATCTTCCCCGACTCAGCCGCTGCCAAGGGCCAGGTCGATCCGGGCGAGCACGCCTCGCGCGAGCAGGCGCTGTTCGCGCGACTCTTGCGCGGCACGCACTGGTAGGGGTCAAATACAGGCAGCACCTGCATTTGGCCCCACGAAGCCGCGACGGCTCACCAGTCGAGCAGCAGACCTTCCCGCAGCCCGGCGCCGCCAACCGTGAGCGCCATGCCGAACAGCGAGGCGACCTCCATCAGGATCAGGATGCCCGAGGGCAGCAGCCGCACACGCTGCACATCGAGCTCGTACTGCTCGGCAACCTCGGCCGCCGGCAGCCGCTGCAGCAGCGCGAGCGTCAGCCCGAGCGCGCCCTGATCGAGCGACGGTCCGACGATCCTGGTCAGCGATGCGGCGCTGCCACCAACCGCAACGACCCGTCCCGCCACGGGCGGTTCGAGCCCGGCGAAAGCGTCGTGCACGCGCGCGCTTGCGCGTGCACATTCATCGGCTGAGGGCGGGTCGGAATGGATCTCCAAGCGCAGCAGGTCACTCGAACCGACCGAAACCGACCGGCACCAGCTGACATCGTCCGGCGGCGAACCGACCACCAGCTCGCACGAGCCGCCGCCGACGTCGACGACGCCGAGTGAGCCGTCAGGCAACAGCTGGTGGTTCTGGCGGCAGCCCCAGGCGGCGCCGATGAAAGCGAACCGGCCCTCATCCTCACCGGTCAGCACCGTGACCGCGAGTCCGTCGCAGGCGTCCCGAATCTGGCTGACCAGCGCGGCACCGTTGGCGGCACGGCGCACGCCGGCGGTTGCCACGCAGCGGACCTCCGTCACTCCCATGCGCCGGGCGCTGGCTAGCTGGCCAGCGACCGCAGCCGTGACCTCGTCAAGCTTGTCCGCCGGGATCGTGCCCTCGGTGTCGAGCGAGCGGCCGATCTGCGTGAAGGCGCGCTCCTGGTAGACCTCGATCAGCGTCTCGTTGACGCAGTCGGCAACCAGCAGCCGCGTGGTGTTGGAGCCGATATCGATACAGGCGCGGCGCATCGCCGCCCTAGGCTAACCGGCGGGGCTTGGTTCGGCAGCCAACTTGCTCGGCGCGGCGACGCTGCGGGCCTGCGGGACCAGCAGTGCGGCGAACACACAGACGATCAGAAAGCCTGTCGCCATCCAGTAGCTGTCGGTGAAGCCGCTGAGCGCCGGCTGGCCGTGCAGGACGTTGTCCGCGATGAAGGTCGCTGAGATCTGACCGCCGAGCGCGCCGCCGAGGGTGCGCATCACCGTGTTCATGCCGGAGGCGACGCCGGTCTGGTGAGCCGGCACGGCACCGACAATGAGGTTGCCGAGTGCCGAGAAGGCGAGGCCGATACCGACGCCGAGCAGCGCCGTGCAGATCAGCATGTCGTACGGGTGCGCGTGCTGGATTGCGAACCAGAAGAACGCGAAGCCGGTGACGGCGCTGCCGCTGACCAGGGCATGCTTTGAACCGAAGCGACGCGCGATCTTGCCGGTGACGCTGCCGAGCAGGCCCATGCCGGCCGCCGAGGGCAGCAGATAGAGACTCGCGTCGAGCACTGAGGACCCAAAACCGAAGCCGGTGCTCTTGGGGAGCTGCGCGAACTCCGGGAAGATGATGAACGACGAGTACATTCCGGCGCCGAGCAGGAAGGCCGCGAGGTTGGTGGTCCAGACGCCGCGGATCCGCATCATCGTCATGTCTGCCAGCGGGTTGTCGCTGCGGGCCTCGTATATGACCCAGACGGCGATCCCGATCAATCCGATGACGATCAGCGCGAGTGCCTTCGGGCTGCCCCAGCCCCAAACCGATGTCTGAGCGATGCCGACCAGCAGCAGCGACATGCCGACCGTCATGATGATCGCGGCGACCCAGTTGATCTTGCCGGGGGTGCGGATCGGGGATTCGGGGATCCACTTCCGGGTCGCCGCGGCCGCCAGCAGCGTGACGACCAGCGGAATCCAGAAGAGCCAATGCCAGCCGAGGTGCTCGGCAATCAGGGCTCCGACGACCAGCCCGACACCGGCGCCGACGCCGAGGATCGACGACATCAGGCCGATACTGCCGGCGACGCGGTTAGGCGGGAACTCGTCGCGGGCGATTGAGAAGGCGAGCGGGAAGATGCCGCCGGCCACGCCCTGGATCACACGGGCGAAGATCAGCATGCCGAGCGAGTCGGAGACGGCGGCCAAGAGTGTGCCGGCGGCGAGGATCAGCAGCGTCCAGAGCAACACGCGCTCCTTGCCGTACATATCGCCCAGGCGCCCGATCACCGAGGTGCCGACCGAGGCTGAGACCAGGAACGCGGTCAGCAGCCAGGCGGTGCCGGTCTCCGAGGCGTGCAGAGCGTGCTGGAAGGTGGGCAGCGCTGGGATCACGGCGGACGAGAGCACGGCGTAGGCCACGCCGGCGCTGCAGAGCACCGCCAGGATCAGATTGGGATGGACGTCGTGCATGCGCTCGGGCGCGTGTGGGTCGTGCCCGTGCTGGGCGGGAACGCCGGACGCTTCCGTGCCGACTGGTGGCTGATCTGTAGGCATGCTGGTACCTTAGCGGAATGAGCATTCCGGTGATCGACGACCAGTGGATCGAAGCCGACCCCGACACCGCTTGGGCGGCACTCGACGCTGACGCCAAGCACGAGCGCATCCTCCGCGCCGCTTGGCGGCTGTTCAACGCGCAGGGCCTCGACGCTCCGATGCCGATGGTGGCCGCTGCTGCCGGCGCGGGCGTTGGCAGCCTCTACCGCCAGTTCCCCTCCAAGCACGATCTGCTGGCGGCACTGGTGACGCGCCGGCTGGGACAGATTGAGCAGGTCACCGAAACCGCGATGCGCCAGCCCGGTACCCGCTGGCAGGCGCTGACCGACATGCTCTGGACGATCGTCGAGCGTCAGCACGGTGATGAGATCCTCGGCGAGGCCTGGAGCCAGGTTGCCGAGCAAGCAGACGTCGCAAGGGCCACCGAGCGGACCCAGAGCGCGATTGATCGGTTACTTGACGCCGCCCGCGAGGAGGGCTTCGTACGCGCTGACGTCGACACGCTCGATATCCGTCTGGTCTTCACCGCAACGCGTGCCGTCGGGCGCGTCTCCCCGGACGCGTGGAAGCGAATGCTCGAGCTGCTGATTGACGGACTCGCGGCTCGCCCCGCTTAGCAGCGGTCAGCCGCGAACCGCGAGTGTCGGAGCAGCCGGCTTTCGCGGCCGGTAACTGACGAGCGTCGCGAGGATCTCACCGAGGCTTGAGCGGAAGAAGTGGTGGCCCTCATCCGGGTCGATGAAGACCTGGCAGCGCGGTAGCGAAGCCGCCAGCGCAAGCGCGTGCTCAACCGGCACCAGCGGGTCCGCCGCCCCGTGCCAGAGGTGAACCTCGTTGTAGACCTCGGAGAGCGGAAAGTCCCAGCCGCCCGCATAGGTCAGGTAGTCGTCGACCAGACCGCCGACGCCGTGGCGGGTGGCGTCGAGAAAGCTGTCCGAGGCGGCGGCGCGCTCGTGGCCGTCGGCGAGCCGGTCACGTTCAGCCGGCGCCGCATGCGCGGAGATCACGCGATTGACCAGCTCCGGGCGCTGGGCGACCGCCGGCAGCACCACGTCACCGACCGCACGGCAGAGCGCCGGACGCTGGGCCAGCAGGCCCAGCGCGAGCCTGACCCGCTTCTGCACTCCGGGGGTCGCGTGCGGCGGGCCGAGCGGCGAGAGTGAGCTGCAGACAGCTACCCGCCCGACGCGTCCCCGCAGCTTGTAGGCCAGCGCCAGTGCGTAGGGACCACCGGCCGAGACCCCTACGACCGAAAAGCGCTTTAGCTCGAGTGCGTTGGCCAGCTCACCGATGTCATCCGCGAAGTCGAGCACTGTGCGCCCAGGGGATCGGTCGGAGCCGCCGATCCCGGGGCGGCTCGGAGAGATGTAACGCACACCAAGCGCACGCGTAATCCGCTGCAGATCAATCGTCGCTTCGATCGGGGTCCCGATCGCGCCGTGACAGTAGATCACCGGCACGCCGTCGGCTGGCCCGGTGACCGTGAAAGCGAGTCGACGGCCATCGGCGAGGGTCACCGTTTCGTAGCCGGCAGTGCGTTGTTCGGGCATCAGCATGAGAGCAGAAAATCCCTGCTCAAAGCACGATACGCCGCTAGCGGGATGAAGTTGTGTCGTATTTGAGAAGCCGCGGCGGCAGCTCGTGCAGCAGACCGCTGAGCGCCGCCGCGAACTCTTCGGGCTGCTCGACCATCGGTACGTGACCGGCGTTGGCGAGCCGCACGACAAGGGCATCCGGACGGGCGTTGATCACTTCGTCCAGCGCCCGCAGCGGCACCGTGCGGTCGGCCTCGCCCCAGATCACGCCGAGCGGAGCCGCAACCGACGCCAGCACCGGGCGCAGATCACTCGAGGTGATCGTCGCGAGCGCAGCTTCGGTGCGGCGCGCGGTTGCGGAGGCCTCGATCATCTGCCGCGCCAGCGTCGGCGGCAGACCGGCGCCGTCGGCAGCGGTCATCGCGAGCAACAGCCGGCGTCCCCAGGCGACCTCTGTGAGTGAGACGGCTTTGCGCCGCGCCGAAAGCGCGGCATCGGCCGA
>Ga0302314_10023216_pt1 | contig 10133 bp, 10 predicted proteins | sample III_Palsa_N2_3_FD_200533 | JGI IMG/M metagenome (GOLD analysis project Ga0302314, IMG submission 200533) | Peat permafrost microbial communities from Stordalen Mire near Abisko, Sweden - III_Palsa_N2_3 | ecosystem: Environmental > Terrestrial > Soil > Palsa > Peat permafrost | place: Sweden...
TCGGCGCTGAAGGCGCGCGTCGCCTGGATGATCGCGCCCCAGTCTTCCTGGGTGCCCTCGGTCATGGCGTGGAACTTCGCCCGCCCCATCGTCTCGCCGTCGGCCATGGTCGTCTCCCGAATATCGATCTTATGCCGCCCGCATGGTGCGCGGGCCGGGCCCCGGCGTCAACGCGGCGCGACCGCCGTCTCGATCTCCGGGGTGGTCTCGACCGAGGGCAGGTAGGTCGGCGGCTTGCGCGCCTTCGCCGCCCGCTCGAAGGCGGCGCCCAGCCCCAGCAGCCGGTCCTCGCTCCAGGCCGGGCCGATGAACGACAGCCCCACCGGCAGGCCGCGCACCTGGCCCATCGGCACGGTGAGGTGCGGATAGCCGGCGATGGCGGGCAGGCGCGACGAGCGGCCGCTGATGCCGTCGCCGTCCACCACGTCGATCCGCGACGCCGGGCCGTAGGTGGGGGCGATCAGGGCGTCGAGGTGGTTGTCGGCGATCAGCTTGTCGATGCCGTCGGCGCCGGCCGCCTTCAGCGCCTCGGCGCGCGCCTTGATATAGGCCGGATCGTCCAGCCCCTGGGTCGCCTCGGCCTTCTCGAAGCTGTCCTGGCCGAACAGCACCAGCTCGCGCGCCGTCGCCTTGTTGAAGGCGATCACGTCGGCGAGGGTGCGGGTCTTCACGGCGGGCGGCGTGGCAGCCAGATAGGCGTTGAGATCGACCTTCAGCTCGGTCATCAGCACGGTCGTTTCATTGTCGCCGAGCCCCTCGGCGGGCTTGAAGTCCTTCAATTCGATCACATCGGCGCCCTCGGCCTTCATCAATGCCACAGCGGCGTCGAACGCCGCGTCCGTCTCGGGCGCGAGGCCGGCGGCGTAGCTGAGCACGCCCAGCCGCTTGCCCTTCAGGGTGGCCCCGGCCAGCGCCGCCGCATAGTCGTGGCGATGGGCGTCGGCCCGCACGGTGGCCGGATCGGCCGGGTCGGAGCCGGCCAGGGCGGTGAGCAGGATCGCCGCGTCTTCGACGCTGCGCGCCATCGGCCCGGGCGTGTCCTGGCTGTGCGAGATCGGCACCACATGGGTGCGGGAGACCAGGCCCAGCGTCGGCTTCAGCCCCGCCAGCGCCGCCATCGCCGAGGGGCAGACGACAGAGCCGTCGGTCTCGGTGCCCACCCCCGCCGCCGCCAACGAGGCCGCGATCGCCGTCCCGGTCCCGGACGAGGAGCCACAGGGGCTGCGGTCGAGCACATAGGGGTTCTTGACCAGGCCGCCGATCGCCGACCAGCCGCTGATCGAATTGCCGGAACGGATGTTGGCCCATTCCGACAAATTGGTCTTGCCCAGGATCACCGCCCCGGCGTCCTTCAGGCGACGCACCAGCGGCGCGTCGCGGCCGGTGACGTTGTCGGCCAGCGCCAGCGAGCCGGCGGTAGTCGGCGTGTCGTCGGCGCTCTCGATGTTGTCCTTGATCAGCACCGGAACGCCATGCAGCGGACCGCGCAGATGGCCGGCGCGCCGTTCCGCATCCAGCGCCCGGGCGTCGGCCAGGGCGTGCGGATTAAGCGCGATCACGCTGTGCAGCGCCGGCCCGGCGCGGTCGATCGCCTCGATCCGCGCCTGATAGGCGCGCACCAGCTCTTCCGACGTCACCCTGCCGGCCGCCATGTCGGCCTGCAGCTGGGGGATCGACTTCTCGACCACGTCGTAGGGCGGGCTCGCCGCGGCCGCCACGCCGCCGATCAGCGTCATCGCCAGCCCGATCCAGCCGATCGCATGCATCCGCACCCCCTCGCAAAGCCCGCCGGAGCCTCGCACGCCCCCCACGCCGCCGCCAAGCCGCCTTGCGCGCCGGCAACTTTTGAGTAGGTTCGCCGCTCCCGGCGCGGGCGTAGTTCAGAGGTAGAACGTCAGCTTCCCAAGCTGAATGTCGCGAGTTCGATTCTCGCCGCCCGCTCCAAGGAATTAGGACGCGTGTTCGCCGCGCAGAGCCGGGAACACCTTGGCCACCTTGCCGATCAGATACTCGCCGTAGGTCCCGTCGAACACGTGGACGCTGGCGCGGTCCCAACGGTCCGGGTCGCCCGCCTTCGGGCTCTCGCCGGAGATCGCGATCTCGGGCAGCGGCCGCATCTGGGCGAGGAAATCCGGGTCGAAGAACAGCGGGAACGACAGCCGGTCATGCCCGCTGACGTTCAGGACGCGATGCGGGGTCGACTTGAAGCGCCCGCCGGTCAGCCGCTCCAGCATGTCGCCGATGTTGCAGACCAGCGCCCCTTCGATCGGCGGGGCCGTGATCCATCCCTCCGGCGTCCTGACCTGCAGGCCGCCGTGGCGGTCCTGCGCCAGCAGGGTCAGCAAGCCGTAGTCGGTGTGCTCGCCGACGCCCCAGGCGCCGTTCCAGTCGACCCCGTCCGGTCCGCGCGCCGGGTAGTGGAAGATGCGGAAGAGGACGGTTGGCTCGCGGGTGTAGGTGCGCTCGAAATAGTCGGCGTCGAGGCCGAGGCTCAGCGAGACACCGCGCATCAGCGCGCTGGCCGCCTTCGTCGCGGCGGCCATGTAGGCCTCGACGGCTGACCGCAATCCGACGGGCGCGTCCGGCCACAGGTTGGCGCCATGCATCGGCAAGCCGGCGCGCACGCGGGGGTGGTCGGCGGCCAGTTCGGTTCCGAAGTAGATCCCCTCCTTCAGGTCCGGGCGGCCGGAAGTGAGTTCGCCGCCCAGCGGGAAGTAGCCACGCCAGGCCCGCCCGGCGAGCGGCATGGCGATCCGCGACTTTTCCTGGGTCGGGCGCGCGAAGAAGGCCTGGCTCTGCGCCTCCAGGTCCGACAGCACCCGCGGCGCGACGCCGTGGCCGACCAGATAGAAGAACCCGTGCGCCTGGCAGGCGCGGGCGATGTCGTCCGCGACCGCGCGCTGTCCGACCGCGTTCGCCGGGTCGAACAGGCTCGACATGTCTATGATCGGAAGGGCGTCGGTCATGTCCTGATCTTGCAGATAGCCTGTTAGCCGACCGCGAAGCGACCGCAGAAAATCTCGCGCTTCAAATTCCTACTGTATCGGTAGGAAAGACGCGCGGCGTTCTCCCAAACGCCGGTGTTTTCTCACTGGCGCGCGGGTCGGACAAGCAATCCCGACCCGCGCGCATTTCTAAACTGAATGGGCGCCCCACGATCCATGATCGAGACGCAGACGACGGCGAAACTTCCGAGTGAGGTAGAATGGCCGACCCTGGCCGTCGCGCTCTGCATCTACGCCGGCTGGGCGATCTTGACGTTCGAGTCAGCGCGCCTGCCAACGCCGGTGCTGGCGGCGCTGGGCGGTTGGATCATCGCCTGGCACGGCTCCCTCCAGCATGAGGTGATTCACGGCCATCCGACACCGTGGCGGCGCCTGAACCATGCGCTCGCCATTGCCCCGTTGTCGCCCTGGCTGCCGTTCGCGCGCTATCGCAAGAGCCATCTGGCGCACCACGCCAGCGAAGCCCTGACCGATCCCGACCATGACCCGGAGTCGCGCTATATTCGCCCAGGCGGGGGCGAAGCGCCTGCCCTGGAGCGGAGGCTCGCGGTGGTCCAGACATCCCTGCTCGGGCGGCTCATTGTCGGACCGCCCGTGGAAATCGCGCGGTTCCTGCTGGGCGACGCGCGGGCGCTGATCCGGGGCGAGCCGGGCGTCCTCGCGGTGTGGGCCCTCCAGGCGCTGCTGCTCGCGCCTCTGCTGCTGTGGCTGCACTTCGCCTGCCACCTGTCACTGCTTCGCTACGGGCTGTGCTTCGTCTATCCGGGCGTGGCCCTGTCGCTGCTGCGGTCGTTCGCGGAGCATCGCGCGGACCCCGACCCGGCGCGCCGCGTGGCCGTGGTCGAGCGCGCGCCAGTGCTTGGCCTGCTGTTCCTCAACAACAACCTGCACGCCGCGCACCACGCGTGGCCAGGCGCCCCCTGGTTTCGATTGAACGGGCTCTACGCGGCGCATCGCGATCGCCTGCTCAGCGCCAATGGCGGTCTGGTCTATGACGGCTACGCCGAGGTCGCGCGCCGGTTCCTGCTCCGGCCGCACGACCGGATCGAGCACCGGCCCGCAGCGCCGCCGCCGACCCTCGAATGTTCGCCGTCCTGACTGAGGGCGCGCGACAGCCGGCAGGGTTCGTCGCATCCCTGCCCATGTACGATCTGCCGGAGGTTCGCGAGGCGACGGACGCGCTTTGGCGCGCGCTGGCGGCGACGCTGCGCCGCCGCGGGATCGACGCCCCAGCGGCGCTCACGCGGGGGGATCCTGACCTCGACGCCGCCTGGCGCGCCCCGAACCTGCTGCTGTCGCAGACGTGCGGCTACCCGCTGATGACGGGTCTGGCGCGCAGCGTCGTGGTCGTGGCGACCCCGTCCTATGCGGCGCCCGGTTGCGAGGGCGCCTTCCACCGCGCCGCGGTCATCGTCGGGTCGACCAGCACGGCAAGATCACTGGTCGACCTCAAGGACAGTGTCTGCGCGGTCAACGCGCCGACCTCCAACACCGGCATGAACCTGCTCCGCGCCGAGATCGCGGCGGTCGCCGGAGGGCGGCGCTTTTTCAGCCGCGTCATCCATACCGGCTCGCACCTGGCCAGCGTCGAACAGATTGCCGAGGGCGCGGCGGACGTCGCCTCGATCGACGCGGTGACATTCGCCCTGCTGCAAAGACATCGGCCGGATCTGACGCGCGCCGTCCGCATCCTCGCCTGGACCGCGGCGAGCCCAGGTTTGCCGCTGATCACCAGCCGGACCTCCGACGTCGCGATTCGCAACGCGCTCCGCCTCGGCCTTGCGGAGGTCGCGGCCGATCCAACCCTGCGAGCGGTTCGCGAGACCCTGTTGCTGGACGGCTTCGCCATGCTCCCGAAGTCCGACTATCGAACCGTCCTGGCTATGGCGAGTTCGGCCGCCGACAGGGGTTATCCCGAACTCGGGTGAGGGCGACCCGCTTGGCGTCTGTTACTCGGCCGGCGCGTGAGGATCGATTTCGTGGATCGGCAGGTCCCAGTGGTTGAGCGTCAGCTCCCACCGGCGCTGCTCCTCCTGGTCCAGGACCGTGTGGTCGGGAAACAGCGCCCGCTGCACCTCGCCCTCGTGCGTCGAGCCGGCCCAGTTGGCGTAGGTGATCACGATCCGATAGTCCCAGCGCGAGTCCTCGGTGGTGTGCAGGCCTGGGCGCTCGACGATGTACTTGGTGACGTACCCGAGCTGCTTTTCGCGATCGAGCAGGACGATCTGATACCTCTGGAAGATCTTCCACCACTCGCTCTGGTGACCGTACTGGATCCGGTAGACCCATTCGACCTGATAGGGCCGCTCGTTCGGCGGCGTGTCCTGGGCGGCGGCCACGCCTGACGTCCCGATCAGGGAAACCATCGCTGCGGTGGCCGCGAGGCCGAGCTTTCTCACAATGGACATTGAATGAACCCCTCGTTTCGTTGATGCGACACCCGCGTCAGGCCGGCGCCGACAGCGTCCGGTAGCCGCGCCCGAAGTAGACCAGCGGCTCGCCATCCCGGCGGTGGATCGCCTCGACGTCGAGCACGAAGACCGAGTGGCTGCCGGCGTCCATCCGATTGCCGATGCGGCCGGTGAGGTTCACCAGCGCCCCGGCATAGTGCGGCGGCTCGCCGGGCTGGAGGCGCCAGGCGTCGCCGGAGAAGCGCTCGGCGGCGCGGGCGCGGGTCGAGAACCTGTGCGCCTCCTCGACGTCGTCGTGGCCGAGGATCGCCAGACTGCATCGCTGGGCGCGAAGCAGGGCGCTGTGGGAGGCGGCCTGTTTCTGCACGCAGAACAGCATGCGCGGCGGCTCGATCGACAGCGATACAAGGGAGGACACCAGCAGGCCGCGCGGCGCGCCGGCGTCCAGGCAGGCGACCACCGCCACGCCGCCGGCGAGCTGCGCCATCGCATCGCGGAACAGCGCCGCCTCCGGACCTTCGCGCGGCAGCCAGTGGACGGCGCTCATGCCGACGCGGTCTCGGCGACCTGGATCGGGGCCGATCCGGTCTCGTGCGCAATGGCGCGGCGCACGGACGGGCGCTCGAGCAGGCGGGTGGCGTGGGCGGTGAAGGCCGGATAGTCGGCGGTCTCAATGTTGAGCCGGCCGGCCCAGCGCCAGAATACCAGGGCGTAGGGATCGACGGCGGTGAAGCGATCCCCGACCAGCCAGCCGGACCGGGCGCCCTGCAGGATCGCCTCGATCTCCTCGAACGCCAGCAACACATTGCGGCGGCCGCCGGCCGCGAGCGCCGCCTTGGCCGCCTCGTCGTCGGTGAAGCGCTCGGGCCGGAACACCTCGGCGAAGGCGACGTGCACCCCGCTGGCGAACCATCCGATCAGCTCATAGGCCCGCGCCAGCAATGGCGGCGACTCGAAGGGCAACAGGTCCGCGGCCGGAAACCGGTGGGCGATGGTGGTGAGGATGGCGACGTTCTCGGTGATCACCTGGCCATCGGCGATCAGCACCGGCACGCGGCCGCGCGGGTTGATGGCGAGGAAATCCGGCCGCCGCTGCTGGGAATCCGCCAGCAGCAGACGCTCGCCCTCGTAGGCGGCGCCGGCCTCCTCCAGCGCCACCAGCGGCGCCAGGGAAGAGGCGCCCGGCGCGAAGTAGAGCTTCAAGGACATGGCTCGATCCTTTCATCCGCGGATCTCATGACGCCGCCAGCTTGGTCACTTCGGGGTTCAGGCCCGTGTCCCAGAGCGGAGAGACGTCGATGTGTCCCGGGATGACGCCGGCCTTGGCGAAGCCGTCGGCGACGGCCTGCTGGGAGGCGATGGCGGCGGCGTCCACCGGCGCGAGGGTGGTGGGCGCGCTGCGCTCTGCGCGCACCTGGGCGTAGAGCGCGGCCGGCACGCCGGTGGCGTTGGAAGCAAGGCTCGCCCACTGATCGGGATGGGCGTCGGTCCAGCGCCAGGTCTGCTGCACGCGGCCCAGGTAGTCGGCGATCGCCGCGCGGCGCACCGGGTCCTTCATCGCCGGGGCGCCGGCGGCGAACAGATAGTTGCCCGACAGCCGCCCGAGCCCGGTGGCGAGCACATGGGCGCCGACCGTGCCGCGGACGGCCCCGGCCTGGACCCCGTAGGCGACCCAGGCGTCGAGGCTGCCGTGCTCGAACGCCGCGCGGCCGTCCTGCGGCGACAGCGCCACCGGCGTGATGTCGGCGAAGCTCAGACCCTGCTCCGCCAGCAGCTTGATCAGCAGGTAGTGGGAGGTGGTGGCGCGCACATAGCCCACCTTCTTGCCCTTCAGCTGGGCAGGGCTCGTGATCGGCGAGCCCTTCGGGACCAGCACGACCTGATCGTTCACATTGCCCTTCTGCACCGCGATCTGACGGATCGCCGGATGGGAGGCGGCGACAAAGATCGGTGGAATCTCGCTCATCGAGCCGAGATCGATCGCGCCGGCGTCGATCGCCTCGGTAATCAGGTTGCCGGCCCCGAACTCGGCGTAGCTCACCTTGTACGGCGTCTGCGCCACGCCCGCGGCCGCCATGAAGGTGTGGGGACCGCCCTTGAAGACGGCGATGCGCAACGTCAGGTCGGACAGGCTCGCGGCCGCCGGCGCCTTGGCGCAGGCGGCGACGAACGACGCCAGGCCGGCTGCGCCGATCGCCGTGAGCGCCGCGCGCCGGCTGGTGAAGGCTCGGCCGTCTGACATCAGTCGAACAGGTCCGGCTCTTCCTCGCTCACCACGTCCCAGTAGGGCTGGAACGAGTAGAAGCCGCCGAACTCGCTGCCGACCTGGCCGGCCGTGTGGCGGGCGACCTCGGGCGGCATCGGCTTGGCGCCTCCAGCGGCGTCTGCCAGCAGCTGCACCTGGCAGGCGTTCTCCAGCGCCAGGTAACGCCAGACCGCGCCTTCCACCGTCTCGGCCACCGTCAGGATGCCGTGGTTCTGCAGGATCACCGCCTTGCGAGGCCCCAGAGCGGCCGCGATCTTCTGCCCCTCGGACGGGTCGAGGACCACGCCGGAGAACTCCTCGAACAGGGCGTGGTCCTCATAGAAGGCGGCCGAGTCCTGGGTGAGCGGATCCAGCAGCCGGCCGAGCGCCGACCAGGTCTTGCCGTAGAGCGAGTGCGAATGCGCGGCGGCCACCACGTCCGGTCGGGCCTTGTGCAGCTCCGAGTGGATGGCGAAGGCGGCCCGGTTCAGGCGCGGCTTGGCGTGCTTCGGCGGCTGCACGATCTCGCCGTCGTGGTTGACCAGCATCAGGTCCGACACGGTGATGCGGCTGAAATGGAGGCCGAGCGGATTGACCCAGAAGTGGTCGAGATGCTCGGGATCGCGCGCGGTGATGTGCCCGGCGCCGCCCATGTCGAACCCGTAGCGGCCGAACAGCCGATAGCCCGCCGCGAGCCGCTGTTTGCGATAGAGCCGCTCCAGCTCCACGGTCGGCTGCCGCGGAATGACCCGCTCGCCGTTGGGCGGGAACGGCGTCTCGATCTTGTCCGGATGCGGGGTCCGCGACTCGGCGACGAGGGGGCGCGAGAGGGCGACGGTCATGACGGTCTCCGGTCAGTAGCCGCGGGCGAGATCGACGACGTCGTCCAGAGGCGCGCCCTGGTGGAAGCGGCTCAGGTTGTCGGCGAACTTGGCGGCGAGGTTGATGCGGGTCTGCGGGGTGTGGACCGAGGTGTGCGGCGAAAGGCGCACGCGCGGATGGCTGTAGTAGGGGTGCCCGGACGGCAGCGGCTCGGGATGGGTGACGTCGAGGCTGGCCTGGGAGAGGCGGCCATCGTCCAAGGCCTCAAGCAGCGCGGCGTCGTCGATCAGCGCGCCGCGGGCGATGTTGACGAGGTGCAGGCCCGGCTTGGCGCGCGCCAGGACGGCGCGGTTGACCAGGCGCTCGGTCGCTGGGGTGGCCGGCGCGGCGAGGACCACGTGGTCGGACCGCTCGAACAGGGTTCCGATGTCCGCCACGCGCTCGACGCCCGGCGCCGAGATCGGCGCGTCCGAGCGGCGCACGGCGATCACGTTCAAGCCCAGCGCCTGGGCCCGAGGCGTCAGGGCGCGGGCGATCGAGCCGAAGCCGACCAGGCCCAGCGTCTGCCCGGCCACGATGGCGAGCGGCGTGGGCGCCCAGCGCTCGGCGCGGTCGATCCAGATCTCGGGCAGGCGCTTGGCGGCGGAAAAGATGGCGGCCAGGGCGAACTCGGCCAAGGCGACATCGGAAGAGCCGCGCGCGCAGGTGACCACCGGGCCCTCGAACAGCCAGCCCGGGTAGAAGTCGATGCCGACCGACACCAGCTGGATCCAGCGCAGGTCGAAAGGCCAGCCCGGCGGCTGGGCGGGCAGGGCGCCGCCGGCCTTGCGGAACGGCGCGGCGATCAGGATCTCGGCGCCGCTGGGCAGCGCCGCGGGGGCGCCGGGCGGCAAGACGAGGATCTCCGCATCTCCGACGTGCTCGGCGAGCGTTGCGTTGAACGCTTCGTTCAGTTGGCTGGCGATGACCAGGCGGCCCATCTCCAATGCGCCTAGCTTCGCCCAGCCGCGGCGAACGCCGACTTGCCGGCGCCCATCAGGACCATGTCGCTCTGAGGCGTGTGGACCCGTCCGCAGAGGACGTCGCGGTAATGCCGCTGCAGCGGATTGTGCCGGGAAAGCCCGGGATTGCCCGTCGCCGCGATCGCCTTCTCCACGGCGGCGATGGCGTTCTCGGTCACCAGGTGTTTGACCAGGCCGCCTTCCGAGGGCGCCAGACGCCCTTCGGCCGCCGCGCTGAGCAGGACCCGGTTCTCCAGCAGCAGCGCATCGATGCCGCCGACCAGCTCCTGGAATCGCGGCAGGGTCGCCAGCGAGGCGCCGAGGTTGGCGGGCTTGCGATCGATCAGCCATTGCACGAACCAGTCGCGCGCCGCGCGCGCCACGGAATCGTAGATCGCCGGCGTCAGCACCGACGACCAGATGGCGAAGCGCTGATCGATGTGCGGCGGGCCGCCCAGCGGCTGGGGCGACAGCGCGCGGTCCTCCGGCACCAGGGCGTCCTCGAAAACGACGTCGTGGCTGCCGCTGGCGCGCAGGCCGGTGTGGTCCCAGGTCTCGTCGATCCGCCAGCCGGGGGTGTCGCGATGCACGAGCCAGCCGCCGACCCGCGGCGTCTCCTCGTCGGTGCGCGCCCACACAACCATCCAGG